>Ga0194126_10000799_pt1 | contig 53249 bp, 34 predicted proteins | sample TA2KigC150mmetaG_FD_148641 | JGI IMG/M metagenome (GOLD analysis project Ga0194126, IMG submission 148641) | Freshwater microbial communities from Lake Tanganyika, Tanzania - TA2015035 Kigoma Deep Cast 150m | ecosystem: Environmental > Aquatic > Freshwater > Lake | place: Tanzania: Lake... | reverse complement strand
GACGCAGACATCCGGGAACGAATGCTGGCGCGGATGGGGGATGTGTCGGAGTTCATGAAGGAGTTCAAGCAGCGGTTCAGCAAGTGGTACAACATACGGCACCAGCGGTTTGGGACGCTGTGGGCGGAACGGTTTCGGAGTGTGTTGGTCGAGGATCAGACGGGGGTGTTGGAGACGGTGTCGGCGTACATTGACTTGAACGCGGTGCGGGCAGGATTGGTGGAGGACCCGAAGGATTACCGGCACTGTGGGTACGCGGCAGCGGTGGCTGGGGATGCGAGGGCGCGGTCGGGGTTGTTGAGCATGTACTCGCGTGCGAGTGCGGGAGCGTCTCAGAGCGGGGTTGGGGTTGGGGCGGGAGGGGGCCAGATGGCGGGGGCACCAGGGGAAGAGGAAGGGACAGGGGCCCGCGGGCAAGATGCCCGCGCTCCGTTCTTGGCCGGCGCGCAGGTTGCAGGGGGGGCCGAGGAGCCGCGGAAGGGAAGGGTGCGTGAGTGGAAGGAGGTGGGTGCGGAGTATCGGCGGCGGTTGTTTGTGCGCGGGGGGGTGTCTGGGAGCAGCGGGAAAGTGGCGTTGAGTCGGGAGCAGATTAAGCGGGTGTTGCAGAAGGGCGGGGAGTTGAGCGTGGGGGAGGTGTTGCGGTTGAGGATTCGGCATATGACGGACGGCGTGGTGCTGGGCTCGAAGGGGTTTGTGGATGAGGTGTGGTTGGCGCACCGGGAGCGGTTCGGGTCGAAGCGGCGGAGCGGGGCGCGATCGATCCGTGGTGGGGGCGAGCCACTGGCTGGATTGAATGCGTTACGGGATCTGCGGGTCGAGGCCATCACCTGAACTGACGCGAGCCCTAAAGACCCGCTCGGGCTTTCTGCTCTGTGGCGTCCGGGCTCGAGTGTGGCCTAGCCGGCCTACAGCCTCAGGCCCAGGCCCCTGAGGTCTGAATCTTGGCGTTCGTGGGGCTTCGCTTTGAACCTGTGGAACGGGATCGGAGTTCGTCTCGAGTGGTGCAAGCGCGGATCCAAAGAGCATAAATAAATCACCGCGATACTTATTGTTGACACCAGAATACGCTTAGTTAGATCGCCACGATGACACACATTGGCAGTCGACCGTCGCCACGGAGATTGACGCAGGAGCTTCAAGAGCGAAGATCGAAGAGCGCAATGTTTGCTGTGGGCACGTGGCACATGCATTGGGCATGGTGGGCGGGGTGCCCACTGGCCGAGCGCCTTTGGCGATAAAGACCTGGCGACAGGTTGACGGCCCAAGACCACCGGCGTAGCTTGAGGCGAGATTCGATCGCAATCGCATCGCATATGATGGCGCAGACACCAGCTCCAGCCCCTGCCCGGGCCGATCCGACGGGCTCAACTCCCGCATTCCGCGTCGGAGACGAGCGATTGATCAAGGTCACCGCGGGCGCAGCGGAAAAGGTGCGGGCACTGCTGGCGAGGCAGGGCCGCCGTGCTGGGGTGCTGCGGGTGGCGGTCATCGGAGGCGGTTGCTCGGGGCTGCAATACAAGATGGATCTGCAGGACGGCCCGGCTCACCGCGACATTCTGGTCGAGAGCGCCGGCATCAAGGTGGTGGTGGATCCGAAGAGCGCCCTGTATGTGACCGGCTCGGAGCTTGACTACGTGGAGGCGCTTCAGGGGGGCGGTTTCAAGGTAAAGAACCCGAATGCAGCGACGACCTGTTCGTGCGGGGAGAGTTTCTCGGCGTGAGCGGCGGAGGCGGCGAGGAGGCGGGTCCTGAGGGATGTGGAGGGGGGAGTGGAGATGAATGACGCCTTCGCGCTTCTGGATGAGCCGCGGCGGCCGTGGTTGGACGTGGCGAGTCTGCAGGGACGCTTTTTGGCGTTGTCGGCGGCGCTGCATCCGGACCGGGTACATGGCGCGGGCGAATCTCAACGGCGAGCGGCGCAGGAAGAGTTCGCCCAGCTTAACGGCGCCTACCAGACCCTGCGCGACACCAAGCTGCGGGTGTTGCACCTTCTCGAGCTTGAACTCGGCCATCGACCGGAAGACATTCAGCGGGTGCCACCCGGGACGATGGAACTGGGGCTCGAGGTTGGGGCTTTGTGTCGGGAGGTGGACGGATACTTGGCGCGGAAGGGGCAGGCGGCGACGCCGCTGTTGCGCGCCCAGAGGTTTGCGGAGGGGCTCGAATGGACGGAGCGTCTCGGCCAAGCCCAGGAGCAAGTGAACGCGCGCCGTGGCGCGATCGAGGCGGAGCTTAGGTCGTTGAACGAGGTTTGGTTGGCGGCGCCGGCGGTGGGCGCGGAGGGTCGTGTCCAGGCGCTGCCTCTGGATCGGCTGGAGCAGCTTTACCGTGCGCTCAGCTACGTGGCGCGGTGGGCGGAACAGCTCGACGGACGCAAGGTGCAGTTGGCGCTCGAACCGCTCACTTGAAGCAGATCAACCGCAGGCCGACCAAGACCAACAGGCCGCCGAAGAGGCGTTTGAGGTCGGCGGAGGGGATATGGCGGGTGAGCCAGGCGCCGAGGAAGCCGCAGACGATGGCGGTGGGCATCAGGGCCAGGGCGACGCGCCAGTTCACGTGTCCCAGGTGGTGGTGTTTGTAGGTGCCCATGAGAGCCGTGGGGATAATGACGGCCAGGGAGGTGCCGATGGCGGTTTTGACGTCCAGCTTGAGCAGGAACATCATGGTGGGCACCATGACGATACCGCCGCCGACGCCGAACAAGCCGCTGGTTATGCCGCTGAGAGCGCCGATCAGGGCCGCATAGAGGTAGAACATGGCTTGCTAGATGCCCCAAGCCTGCGGGCTCGACAACAGTTTTCTGGGGCTCTGGATGCTCCTCCCCGCTTGAAAAGGGTGCTGGGGTTGGCCAGAGTCGACCGCATGCAGTCTGTATTTAGAGGGCCGGTTTACGTTGTGCGGGACAACATCGACACGGACCAGATCATTCCCGCCCAGTATCTCAACCTGGTGCCGACCATTCCTGAGGAGTACGAGAAGCTGGGCGCCTATGCGCTGTGCGGCTTACCGGAGTCTCTTTACCCCGTGCGGTTGGTGGGGGAGGGGCAACTCGACACGGAGTATCCGCTGGTGGTGGGCGGGCGGAACTTTGGCTGTGGCAGCTCTCGCGAGCACGCCCCGATTGCGCTGGGATCGGCAGGGGTGAAGGTGGTGTTGGCCGAGAGCTTCGCGCGGATCTTTTTTCGGAACTGCGTGGCGACCGGCGAGCTGTACCCGTGCGAGTGCGTCGGGCGGTTGTGCGACGAGTTGAGGACCGGCGAGGTCGTGAGCGTGGATTTGGATGCGGGCGCGGTCACGGTACCGCGCACGGGCCAGCGGTATGCGATCAAGCCGCTGGGCGATGTTCGGGCGGTGGTCGATGCCGGCGGGTTGTTCAACTACGCGCGGCAGACCGGCATGATGCCACGCTGAGCGCGGCGTGGCGGGGGCCGGCTGGGGCTGGGTCAATCCGTCAGCGCGTCGGAGCCATGGATGGCCAGGCTAGCGTTGAGGCGGTCGCGCGGGCTGAGTTGGCCGGCTTCGGCCAGGCGGTTGAGGGCGGTGCGGGCGAAGGCGAACAGGATTTGGTCGCGCAGATCGTCGGGTCGGGCGCAGCCATCGAGGCATAGGAGATAGGGTTTCTTGACGGCGAGGAAGATTTCGCGAGACCGGTTCAGTTGGGCCAGTGTCTCGAACTCGTTGGCAACGCCGTCTCGGTGGCCGACTCGTGCGAGGCCGATCTCGGGCGGGAGGTCGATGATCACGAGCAGATGGGGCTCGATGGCGATAGCCTCGTTTTTGCGGAGCAGTTCAGCCGGCTTAAATCCTCGGGCGCCCTGGTAAGCTACGGTCGAGAAGTAGTAGCGGTCGGTGATAACGACCTTACCGGCGGCCAAGCCGGGGCGAATGACCTCGCGCACGTGTTGTTGTCGGTCTTCGATGAAGGCCTCGAGTTCTTTCTCGGGCGTGAGGCGACCGCTCTTGGCGGACTCGCGGAGGAGTCGTCCCCAGGGACCGTTGGTGGGCTCGCGCGTGAGGACGCAATCGAGACCGCGTTCCTGCAGGACGCGCAATACCGCCTCGGCTTGCACGCTCTTGCCGGCCCCATCGATGCCCTCGACGGCCAGTAGAAATCCTCCGGGTAAAGTTCGGTTCATCGGTTCATTTCCTCCGGCGCGGGGCTCGGCCTGGCTGCCGGGACGCCGTCGGCAGGGCCAGTTCGCTGACGATTTGGGTCACGTATTTCCCGATGAGATCGGCCTCGAGGTTGACCGCGTCGCCCACCTGGCGTCTGCGCAAGTTGGTGACTTCCCACGTATGCGGGATGATCCAGATCCGGAAGCCGCGGGGGCGCACGGCGGCCACGGTGAGGCTGATCCCGTCCACGGCTACCGAGCCTTTGAAGATGAGGTAGCGCATGATCTCCCGAGGCGCCTGGACGTCCAGGACCCAGTCTTGGCCCGAGCGTTCCCAGCGGGTGATGCGGCCCAAGCCATCGATGTGGCCAGTGACGAAGTGGCCACCCAAGCGATCGGAGGGACGCAAGGGCCGCTCGAGATTGACCAGGCTACCGGGCTGGGCGAACTGGAGGTTGGTGCGCTGCCACGTTTCCCGCAGCAGATCGAACTGGAGGAGTCGCGCGGCGCCACGGCGGGGGAGCTTCACGACGGTGAGGCAACAGCCATTGACGGCCAGGCTGTCTCCGATCCGGACTCCGCGACCGCAGCGGCTCGGTCGCACGACCAACTCGATCGCTTGGGCGGTGGGCGTGATGCGGTCGACCACGCCGGCTTCTTCTACCAGGCCAGTGAACATGTTATTCGTCGCTCGACTCGCAGGATTCTTCTGTGAGTCGTCCTGATGCTAATCCCACATCCGTTTAGCTGCAATGGGGATTCATCCGGGCGCAGCCAGCCGGGCGGTCAGGCACAGGTCGTCGCCCCACCGTGCCCAGCGGACCGCGGTGAGCCCGGTCATTTCGCCGAAAGCGGTCGCTCCTGGGCCGGCGAGCGCCCGGTGGGCGAGGCGTCCGCCGAGGATTTTTGGTGCGTAGAAGAAGACCAACCGTTGAGCGAGCCCGGACCGCCAGAAGGCGGCGAGCACTTCGCCTCCCCCTTCGACGAGGAGGTGAGTGACCTCTTCTGCGCCCAGGCGCTGCAGCAGCCAGGGTAGGGAGATCCCTTGCGGGCCGGTGGGGGCTACCCAGACAGACACGCTTTGGCGCAACCCCGCGACTCGGCCAGTGGGCGCGGCGCGCGTGACGACGATGGTGGTGGCATCTGCGTGGGCGTCATGGAGGAGTTGTGCGGTGGGGGGCGTGCGGGCGCGGCTGTCCAACACGATCCGGCGCGGGGTGCGTGTGGGAGCGAGGCGTTTCTGGCCAGGCAGGCAGCGCACGGTGAGGCAAGGGTCGTCGGCCAGCACGGTGTTGATGCCGACCAGGATGGCGTCAGCGCCCTGCCGCAACTGCATGGCTCGGGCCCGCGCGGGTTGGCCCGTGATCCACTTCGAGGCGCCGGCGGCCGTAGCTATTTTTCCGTCGAGGGTCATGGCGGCTTTGAGCGTGACGAACGGTGTTCGGTGCACGATCCAGTGGTTGAAGGGCTCGTTCAACTGCGTTGCCTCCGCCTCGATCACACCTGTGACGACTTCCAGCCCCGCACGGCGCAACTGGTCAAAGCCGCGCCCCTGGTGCTGGGGATTTGGGTCCGTGGCGCCAGCCACGACGCGGGCGAGCCCGGCGCGGACCAGGGCGGCGGTGCACGGGGGTGTGCGCCCGTGGGTCGAGCAGGGTTCGAGGGTGACGTAGAGGGTGGCGCCGCGGACATCGGCGCCGCGGCGTGCGGCGTCGCGGAGCGCCTCGATTTCGGCGTGCGGTTGTCCCGCGGCGCGGTGCCAGCCGCGACCGAGGACTCGCCCGGCACGGACCAGCACCGCGCCGACCATGGGGTTGGGTGCGGTGTGGCCATAACCGCGGCGGGCCAGGCACAGGGCTTGGCGGAGGAAATGCGTTTGGGGGGCGGCACTCACGCCTTGGTCGAGAAGAGCGCGGCGGCGAACGGAGCCGGGTCGAAGGGTTGGAGGTCGTCGGGTTGTTCGCCGACGCCGATGAATTTGACGGGGAGGCGCAGTTCTTTTTGGATAGCGACGACCATCCCGCCCTTGCTGGTGCCGTCGAGTTTGGTGACGACCAGGCCGGTGAGGGGGACGGCCTTATGGAACTCGCGGGCTTGCTGGAGGGCGTTCATGCCGGTGGTGGCATCGAGGACGAGCAAGACCTCGTGTGGGGCGCCTGGGAGTTTCTTGTCCATCACGCGGTGCACCTTCTGCAGCTCTTGCATGAGGTTGTTCTTGGTGTGCAAGCGTCCGGCGGTGTCGACCAGCAAGTACTGCGCCCCCCGCGCTTGGGCCGCGGCGATTGCGTCGTGGGCCACCGCGGCAGGGTCGGCGTGGTAGGCTCCCGCGACCACGGCCACATCGAGTCGTTGTCCCCAGAGTTTGAGCTGCTCGATAGCCGCCGCGCGGAAGGTGTCGCAGGCGGCGAGCATGGCGCATTGCCCTTGGGACTGCAGCCAGTGGGCCAGTTTGGCGCTGGTAGTGGTCTTACCGGTGCCGTTGACGCCGACGATCGAGACGACGGTCAACCCGCCGGTGGGGGCGCGTAGGTGGGGATCCGATTGGCCTAGGTGACGGGCGACCTCGGCCTGGGCGATGGCGACGATCTCGAGGCCGGCCCGCCCCTGGGTCTCGAAGGCTTTGCGGACGGCGGCGATGATGTCCGCGGTCATGGCGCAGCCGAGGTCCGCCCCGAGCAAGGCGGCCTCGAGGTCATCGAGGCTCGCGTCGGTCAACCGTGGCGATCGGGTGACGACGCGTTGGATTTCGTGAACGAGTTGCGCTTGGGTCTTTTGGAGGCCCTGCTTGAGTTTCTGGAGGAGACCCATGGGACTAGGGAGTGCCGCCGGGGGGATCGGACTTGGAACGGGGTAGGGCGTGCTTGGTGGCGACGGCGGCGCGGTGGGCTTTGAAGCGGTCGTAGTAGGGGGCGGGCAGGCGGACACCGCCGATGAGCGGTTGGCCTTTGCTGAGGCCGTGGCAGTCCGAGCCGCCCGTGATCAGCAGGTCGAACCGCTGGGCCAGGGCGAGGTAGTGTTGGGTCGTGGCTGGGGAATGTTTGCTATGGAAACACTCGATGCCATCGAGCCCAACCGCCACCAGGTCGGGGATGAGGCGGTCGATGCGGTTCAGGCCCGGGTGAGCCATGACGGCCGAGCCGCCCGCTTCGTGGACGAGTTGGATGGCCTGGGCGGCGGACATTTTGGCTTTGGGAACCCAGGCCGGCCGGTGGCGTTTCAGGAAGCGCTCGAAGGCTTCGTCCAGGTTGGCGCAGAATCCGGCCTGGACCAGGGCCCGGGCGACATGGGGTCGGCCTGGGGAGCGGCAGTTGGCCAAGCGAAAGACCGCTTCGGGCTCGAGGGGGACGTTGAGTTCGTTGAGGCGGGCGACCATTTCGCGGATGCGGTTCTGGCGCACAGATTGGAACTTGGCCAGTTCCCGGGCGAGGCGGGGGTGGCGGGTGTCGAGGCCGTAGCCGAGGAGGTGGAGTTCGTAACCCTCGAGCTCGGAGGTCAGTTCGGTTCCCGGGACGAAGTCGAGGCCGGATTGGCGGCAAGCCTGGGCCATGCGTTCGCAACCTTCGACGGTGTCGTGGTCGGTGAGGGCGACGGCCTCGATTTGGTGCCAGCGGGCGTGCCCGACGACTTCCTCCGGGGAGTAGGTACCGTCGGAGAAGTAGCTATGCAAGTGGAGATCAGCCACCATGCCGCCTCCAGCGTGAGCCCAGGGCAGGTCGAGGGCCGGGCGGCGCCGGCCTGGGTGGCGCCGGTGGGGGGCCACGCATGGGATCGTTGGGGTGGGGAGGGGGGAGCGGGTTCATGATTCCACAATCCGGGCCGGGCGCATCAGTTCGGCCTTGATCCGATCCAGGATGCCGTTGACGAATTTGCCGCTGTCTTGGGTCGAGTACTTCTTGGCGATGTCGACCGCCTCGTTGATGCTGACGACCGGTGGGATATCCTGGCGATGGAGCATTTCGTAGACGGCCAGGCGCAGGACATTGCGATCCACCACCGCCATGCGGTGCAGGTGCCAATTCTTGGCGTACTGCTGGATCACCGCGTCCACCGCGGCGCGCTGTTCGAGCGTACCTCGGATCAGCGGCTCGGCAAACAAGCGGATGGTCGTTTCCTCCGCCGTGGGCGGCGGCGGTTCGGGCTTCTCGCCCCAAGTCGCCCCGGCCTTCTCCTCGGCAATCACGGCCGCGGTCTGCGAGGCCCAAAACTCGGCCAGCGCCACCTCGAGGTCCGGGGGCGGATTGACATCATACTGGAACAGGAATTGGACGGCGCGTTCGCGCGCTTCCCGGCGCGTACCCATGGCGCGAGGATGCGAAAGGCGCACCGTTGGAGCAAAGGAAAAATCGGGGGGCCGCGCCGAACCCACATGCGGGGTGGAGCGACCTTTGGACCGCCATCGATGATGGGGAGGCTGGGGATCAGCCGGTCAGACGCCTCAGCTCCGGTCCGGCGCCCGGCCTGGCTAGATGGGAAAGGCGTTCATGCCGTCCTCCCTCGATTCCGGATCGGCGGAGGCTCTGCCGACAAGAATGTCGGCGATACAGCAGACAGGAATGTCTGCGCTACGAGGCCGAAGGACGTTCCAGAGTCCTTGAGTGGTGAAACATGCTCTGGAGAGGTCAAGTTGGTGGCACGGGCATCTTGCCCGTGGTCGCCTTGGGCGGGACGCCCAAGCCACGGCCAGAGGCGAAGCCTCGCTAGTACTTCGGCACCGACGGATCGATCTCCTCGGACCAAGCCGCAATGCCGCCCCGAACGCTCTTGACCGCGCGGAAGCCGCGCGCCTTGAGCCATTCGACGGCCTGTAACGAGCGTTTACCGCTCTTGCAGTGGATGTAGTAGGCGAGCGCCGGGTCCAGCTCGATCGAGCGTTGCGGCAAGGAGGCCAGCGGCATGAGGGTCGCGCCGGGGATGCGAGCGAGTTGGTGCTCGGCGGGCTCGCGCACGTCGAGGACGCGGACCTGCAGGCTCGGATCGGCCAGCGCCCGGTTCAGGTCGTGGACGGTCACCTCGTCCGGGTGAGGCGGCGTGGGGGCGGGCGCGGCGGTGACTCCGCAGAACTGCTGGTAGTCGATGAGTTGAGTGATGGTGGGGCGATCGCCGCAGAGCGGGCAGGCCGGATCACGCCGCAGCTTGAGCTCGCGGAACCGCAGTTCGAGGGCGTTGAACAAAAGCAAGCGACCGAGCAGGGGCGTGCCTTGACCCAACGCCAGTTTCAGAATCTCGGTGGCCTGGATGCATCCAATGATTCCCGGCAACACGCCCAACACACCGCCTTCGGCACAACTGGGCACCAGACCCGGCGGCGGCGGCTCGGGGTAGAGGCAGCGGTAGCAGGGGCCGGTCAGGTGTGGGGCGAAGACGCTGGCTTGACCCTCGAAGCGGAAGATCGACCCGTACACGTTGGGCTTATGCAGGAGCACGCACGCGTCATTGGTCAGGTAACGCGTGGGAAAATTGTCCGTCCCATCCACCACGATGTCGTACTCGCGGATGATGGCCAGCGCGTTGGCGCTGGTGAGGCGCACCGAGTGCAGCTCGATCTGGACTTCTGGGTTGAGACGGGCCAGCGCGTCCCGTGCCGAGTCGGTCTTAAGGCGGCCCACGTCCGTCGTGCCGTGGAGCAGTTGGCGTTGTAGGTTCGAGTAATCCACCGTGTCGAAATCCACAATCCCCAAGCAACCGATACCCGCGGCGGCGAGATACATCGCCACGGGCGAACCCAACCCGCCCGCGCCGATGCAGAGCACGCGGGTGGAGCGCCATTTCGCCTGGCCGGCCACCCCCACCTCCGGCAGCAGCAGGTGGCGGGCATAACGCCGCAGCTCGTCATTGCTAAATTGCATGGTTTGCCTAGGTTGGCCGCAGGGTAATGCGAGCCGCGCGAAAATCAAGCCGTCGCCGTCGTTCCCCGGCCGTTCCGCGGGGCGCGCGACCCGCTTGGGTCGAAGCGGCTGCCTTCGTGCAGGGGCGCTCGGCGCTGCGCCCCACGCTGGCGATGGTGTTGGGCAGCGGCTTTGGCCAAGTCCTCGAGCGGGTGACCCCCGAACTCGAAGTGCCGTACCGGCAGTTGCCGGGATTCGCTGCCCCGAGCGTTCCTGGTCACGCTGGCCGACTGCTGGTGGGCCGCCTGGCGGGTGTCCCGACGATTCTCCTCTCAGGGCGACTCCACTACTACGAGGGCCACAGCCTGGCCAAGGTGACCCTACCGATTCGTGTGCTGGCCGCGTTGGGGGTCCGGTCCGTCCTCCTCACCAACGCCGCTGGCGGCATCCGCGGCTCCCTGCGCCCCGGCGACTTCATGGCGATCGCAGACCACATCAACGGCATGGGGGTCAATCCGCTCCGCACGAGCGGTGCGGCTGGAGGGGATCGGTTCTTGGATCTGTCGGCCCTCTATGACGCCTGGTTGCGGGGCTTGCTCAGGCAAGCCGCGCGCCAGATGGGCGTGCGCTTGCGCCACGGCATCTACCTGGCCGTGGCTGGGCCGTGCTACGAAACGCCCGCCGAAATCCGTGCGTTCGCGCGTTGGGGGGCCGACGCGGTAGGGATGAGCACCGTCCCGGAGGCGATCGTGGCCCGCCAGTGCGGACTGCGCGTGGCCGGTCTGTCCTGTATTACTAACCTGGCTGCCGGCCGGTCCGCCCAGCCGTTGTCTCACCCAGAAGTCTTGGCCGCAGGCGAACGATCCGGCGCACGGGCCGCCGCCTTGCTGAGCGCCTTCGCCCGCCTTTATGCCGCGGCCGACCCCTGCACAGGTCGTCAGACCTGCTGCGCGTAGGTAGCCCCGTCCGCGCGCCACTTTGCTGAGGATGCGGGTGTCGGTCGGTGCGCGGAGAAATCGTTTGAAAATCGTTTGGAGAATGACGCCCGATCTCCTAGTCTGCTGCGCCAGGGGTGGAAAGTCAGTCTGGCGCCCCAGGTGCAGAGATGAAATTGAACCTGACGCTGAATCTGGACGAGGTGAGTTGGCCGGCGCTCCTGGTGGACGCCGCCGGCGTGGTGCGGCGCGCTAACCCGGCGGCCGCCACCCTGTTCGGCCTCCCACCCGAGGGGGGCGCCTCCTTCGCCCAGGACCTCTGGGCGCCGGACAACCCAGGGACTGCGCTTGCGTACCTTCAAAAACTGAGCGGTCCAACCCCGCCGCAACCGTTGCGGCTGCGCACGCCGCAGGGCGCTTCGGTCGCCTTTCAAGCCACGGTCGCCAACCTCATTCGCGAAGGAGCCAAACTTTGGTTGCTGCAATTGTGCCCCGTTGGGCCGCCCGGAGCCAAGGCAGGCACGCCCGGCGCGGCCGCGGGGGGAGGGACGGCCGCCGAAGAAGCTGCCCATCAACGGCAGAAGCTGGATTGTGCGCTGCAGTTGACGCGGACGGTGGCCTTGGACTTCAACAACGCCCTCACGAGCATTTTGGGCCACGCCTCGCTCGTCTTGGGCAAAATGCCAGCCGATCATCCTTGGCGCGGCTCGTTGGTCGAGATCGAGAAATCGGCGGAGAAGGCGGCCGAAATCGCGCAGGACCTTGCCGCGTTCAGCCGACAGGAGAAAGAGCCAAGCGCGCGGGCCACGGGCGATCTCAACGACCTGGTACGGCGGACGGTGGAGGTGGTGAAGGTGAGCGCGAAGGCGGACGTACGCTGGCACTTGGCGCTCGAGGAGCAGGTCTACACGGTCACCTTTGACGAGGCCAAGATGCAACAGGCCTTCGTCAAGATCCTCGAGAATGCCTTGCAAGCCCTGGGCGGCGGCGGGCGGATCGACGTGCGGACACGGAACGTGGATCGGACCGAACCGGAATCGGACGGGGGCGTGCCGCTGCCGGCCGGCAGCCAGGTGTGCATCGAGTTCGTCGATAGCGGCGAGGGCATTGCGCCCGAGGTGTTGCCGCGTGTCTTCGAGCCGTTCTTCACCACGCGCAAAGACGCGCGCCACCGCGGTTTAGGCCTGGCCTGGGTCTATGGCATCGTCACCAACCACGGCGGCAGCGTAGCCGTCTCGAGCCAAGTCGGCCAGGGCACCAGCGTGCGCATCTACCTCCCCGCTCGCAGACAATTCGTTCGCGGTCGGGCCCTGAAGACGGACGATTTGACCGGGACCCAGACCATCTTGATGGTGGACGACGAAGACCTGGTCCTGACCATGGGTCGGATGATCCTGACGTCGTTTGGGTACCGGGTCTTGACCGCGAACAGCGGGCCGAAAGCGCTCGAGTTGTTCACGCCGGCGCCAGACGCGGTCGACCTGGTGATTACGGATCTGGTGATGCCGAACATGAGCGGGCGGGAGTTGCTGGAGCGGTTGCGGGCGGTGCGGCCCGAGTTGCGGGTGATCTGCTCGAGCGGCTATGCCCGCGCCTCGGGTCAGGAGGATGTGCACTACCTCAAGAAACCGTTCACCAGCCAGGACCTGCTGCGGAAAGTGAAGCAAGCGCTGGAATAAGTGGCATTAAGGGTATTGACAGCTGCCCAAATTTACGTTCAACTTTCCTCATGCAAATCGAAAGTCTGAAGGTCTTTTGCGATCTGGCCGAGACGGAGAGTTTTACCAAGGCGGCCCAGATTAACCACATTACCCAGTCCGCAGTCAGCCAGCAGATTAGCTCGCTGGAGCGGCAGTTTAAGTCGCTGCTCATCGAGCGCAGCAAGAAGAAATTCCGGCTCACGCGCGAGGGGCAGGTGCTCTACGAGGCGAGCAAACAGATTGTGCAAACTTATGATACGTTGCACAGCCGTCTCCAAGAGCTCAAGGACATCATCTCCGGCACGATCCGAATCGCCACCATCTACAGCATTGGGCTGCACGATCTCCCCCCCTACATCAAGCGCTATCTGAAGAGCTACCCGACTGTGAATGTCCACGTCGAGTACCGGCGCTCGAACCAGGTGTACGAAGACGTGTTGGGCAACGTGGTGGACCTGGGCCTGGTGGCCTACCCCACCCGGGATGCCAAGCTCGAGATCGTGCCCTTGCGCAAGGAGCAGATGTGCCTCATCTGCCATCCGCAGCACCCGCTCGCCAAGGGCAAGAACGTCAAGATCAGCGCCATCGCCGGCCAGAAATTCGTCGCCTTCGAGCCGGACATCCCCACCCGCAAAGCCGTGGACAAAGTGCTGCGCGAGCATGGGGTCCAGATCCTGCCGGTGATGGAGTTCGACAATGTCGAGACCGTCAAACGCGCCGTCGAGATCGATGCCGGCGTGGCCATCGTGCCCCACGGCACCGTCACCCAAGAAGTCTCGAAGCAGACCCTGGCCGCGGTCAACATCGAGGATGCCGATCTGCATCGGCCCTTGGCCGCCATCTACAAGAAGAACAAGGTGCTCTCGACGGCGATGCGCCAATTCATCGCCATGCTCAAGGAAGGTTAACCCCCCGCCGCCGAAGTCATGCGGATGCGGCCGTTCCTGCTGGCGTCGCTGGGGTTGAACCTGGTGCTGGCCACGGGTTGGTTCTTCGCCACCCGCCCGGAAGGACCGCGCCGGACCGGCCCGCTGCTGCGCCGGGTGGTGACCAACGTGTACCAGCCTATCCGCACGAATGTTTTCTTCGAGCACAAGCCGTTCTCCTGGCGCTATGTCGAGTCGACCGACTACCCGACCTACATCCGCAACCTCGAGGCTATCGGCTGCCCCAAGAACACCATCCGCGACATCATCGTCGCGGACGTCAACCAGTTGTTCGCTCGCCGCTGGGCCACCGAGATCGTCAGCCCGGCTCAGCATTGGTGGTTGTCCGAGCCGGACGCGGCCCTGGCCCAGACGGCGCTCGAACAGCGCGACGCCCTGGATCATGAACGTCGCGACCTGCTCACGCGGTTGCTGGGGCCGGGCTGGGACGTGAGCCCCGACGCGATCCAGGTGCCGGGCACGGGCATCAGCCTGGATGGACCGCTGCTGGGCGAACTCAGCCCCGAGGTCAAGCAGGCCGTGCGGGACATCGAACTGCGCAGCCGCGACCGCCGCAACGCCGCGTTGCGCGCCGGCCGCGAGGACGGCGGCGCCCTCGGTCCGACCGAACTGGCGCGCATCCGGCAGCAAACCCGGGAGGAGTTGGCCAAGGTCCTAACGCCGGCGCAGCTCGAGGAGTACCTGCTCCGCTACTCCCGCAACGCCGAGCAATGGCGCGAGGCACTCCGGGGCTTCGGGGCGTCGCAGGACGAATTCCGGGGCCTGTTTCGCGCCACCGACACCCTCGAGCTCGAGCTCGAGCTGCTGGCGGGGGCGACCGACCCCGCCAGCGCCAAGCAACGCGCCCAGTTGCTCGCGGATCGTGAGACGGCGATCCAGCGCGCGTTGGCGCCCGACCGCTACGTTTACTACAAGCTGAACCAAGACCCGGTCTTCGTTCACGCGCGCGACACCGCCCGACAGTTGGGCGCTCCGCCCGAGGTGGTGTTGCCTCTCTACCAGGTTAACCAGCTCACGGAACAAGAACGGCGGCGCCTCGTGCAAGATCGCACCTTAAGCCCGGAGGAGTTGACCCAGAGCCTCGCCACCATCGATCAGCAGCGGTTGGACACCCTCCGCAAGCTGCTCGGCGACGATGCCTTCCGCCGGCTCCAGCAGATGAGCGTCCGGTGAAGCACGCCGGCGCCCCACACGCGCCCGACCTCCCATGAATGCTCCATCCCCTCCCCTGCCCACCGTTCTGCTCCGCCCGGGCGAAGCGGATCGCGTGGTGGCCGGGCACCCTTGGATCTATCAGGCGGCCATCTTGCGCCTGACCAGCCCGGCCCCAGACGGCGCCCTGGTCCAAGTCAAAGATCATCGCCAACGCATGCTGGGCATCGGGTTCTACAACTCGCGCTCGAAGATTCAAGTGCGCCTGCTGCACCCGGAGCGCGTGCCGGTCGACCAGACCTTCTTTGCCACACGCTTCCAGCACGCCCTGGCCCATCGCCGTCGGCACCTGCCCGACGCCACCTCCTTCCGCGTCGTCCATGCCGAAGGCGATTTCCTCAGCGGCCTGATTGTGGACAAGTACGACGATGTGCTGGTGATGCAGACCTCGTCGCTGGGCATGGACCAGCGCAAACCGGCCATCGCAGCGGCGCTCGAGGCGGTCTTGGCGCCGCGCGCCATTGTCGAGCGCAACGACATTGCCTCGCGCAAGTTCGAGGGTCTGCCGGACACCCAGGGGGTCCTCGCCGGCTCCTGCGAAGGCCCCCTGGCCGTCACCCTCAACGGGCTGCGCTTCGAGGTCGATCTGACCGCCGGACACAAGACCGGCCTCTACCTGGATCAACAGGTCAACTACGCGCGCGTTGCCGAGTTGGTGGGCCGCCTCGAAAGTGCGCGAGTGCTGGACTGTTTCAGTTTCGCGGGCGGCTTCGCCTTGCACGCGGCGAAGGCGGGCGCGGCCTCGGTCCATCTGCTGGACCAAAGCGAGGAAGCGTTGGCCGCCGCGCGACGGAACGGCGCGGCGAACGGGCTGGCTGACCGCTGCACCTTCGAGGCCGGCAACGTGTTCGACTGGCTCAAAGCTCGCACCACCGTGCCCGCGCACGAGAAGCTCATTCGCCCCTTCGACGTGGTCGTCTTGGATCCCCCTTCCTTCACCCGCAATCGCGCCGCCGTCCCGGACGCCCTCCGCGGCTACAAGGAGATTCACTTGCGCGCGCTCAAGCTGTTGAAGACCGGCGGTGCGCTGGTCACCTTCTGTTGTTCGCACCATGTGGACGCCGGGACCTTTCAGGACGTTATCCTGGCGGCGGCCTTTGACGCTCGGCGGGTCCTGCGCCGTCTGGCGACCTACACCCAGTCGCCCGACCACCCGGTCGTCCCGTCCATCCCGGAGACGGAATACTTGAAAGGCTACGCGTTCGAGGTGGTGCGTTAGACAGGAAGCAACCCGTGGTGGCGATGACGATCGAGTACCCTTAGCCATGAACGAAGTCCTTTGGCCCCCTCAACCCCTTGGGCACTCGCCCTCGGACGCGGGGCTGCGCTGGCTTAACCCACCCGCGCGCTGGCGAGTGGACCCCGAAAGCGCGGCGCTCGTCGTCGAACCCGACGCGACGACCGATTTCTGGCAGCGGACACACTATGGCTTCGCGGCCGACAACGGCCATCTGCTGTACCGCGAGGTCGCCGGCAACTTCGTCATGACCGGCCGGGTGCGCTTCTACCCGGCTCATCAGTACGATCAGGCGGGGCTGATGGTCCGCGCCGGTCCGACCTGTTGGCTGAAGACGGCCGTCGAACATGAGCTGGCTGGGCCGGCCCAACTCGGTGCCGTGGTCACCAACCATGGCTATTCCGACTGGTCGCTGCAGGACTTCCCGGCCGGCCCCAACGAGGTCCGGCTGCGGGTCCAACGAGTCGGGGCAGATTTGTTGGTTGAATGGGGCGCCGCCGCGGACGAGCGTTGGCGCTTGTTGCGCGTGACGCACCTGCACGAACTCGATCGAAACCCAGTGGCGTGTGGCCTCTACGCCTGCAGCCCCAAAGGACCGGGCTTTCGCGCCGAGTTCGTCCACTTCGAAATCACCGCATGACGGCAACCATGGAGCAGCGACTGAGCGTGCGGGGCAGCCTGCTCCAAGACGCGTGGGTGTTGACGGTGTGCCTCCCGTTGCTAGCGGGCGATCCAAGCCGCATCCCGCCTGCCCACACCTCGGCCGTCGCCGTGCCCGCGCACGCGGTGGCGCCACCCGGCATCCCCGCGCCGCTGCCCGGGCATCCGGGAAACGTGTTTCTCGAAGGGGAGGAGGTCCAGGTGGCCGTGCGGGAAGCGGTGCCGGTGAGGACCGTCCGCTGGCGGTTGCTGGACGACCGCCAGCGCGTGGTGCGGGAAGACCAACTCGAGCTCGAGAGCCCCACACCGCGGCCGCCCTTGTCCCTCGGCCGCCTGGGCCTCGGCTGGTACCGGCTCGAGTTCGGGGAGCCCAACCAAACTCAGCCGTCTTGGACCAGCTTGGCCGTACTGAAACCATTGCGCCAACCAACGTCCCCCGACTCGCCGATCGCGGTGGATTCCGCCGCGGCGTGGTTCGCGCCCGACGACAGCGTCGGCCAGCAGAGGCTCGCACAACTCGCTGCCCTCGCCGGCGTGAGCTGGGTGCGCGACCGGTTGCGCTGGCGCGCGATTCAACCCGAGCCAGGCCAACTCGCGCCGCCGCCGACCACGTACGACACCTCTGCCGACGCCCATGGCAACGCGGGCCTGCGGTTGCTGCAGGTCTTCCACGACACACCGCCGTGGGCGCGGGAGGACGCGGACGCCGGCGGGCGATTCGCGCCGGATTTGCGCCATCTCTACGAGTTAGCGCGAGCGCTGGCGCTCCGATTTCGAGGTCGCGTTCAGGCTTGGGAACCTTGGAACGAAGCCAACATCGCGGTGTTTGGCGGGCACACCGTGGATCAGATGTGCGCGTGGCAAAAGGCGGCATGGCTCGGGTTCAAGTCCGGCGATCCAGACCTCGTGGTGGGATGGAACGTCACCGCGGGTGTCCCAACTCCGGCCCACACCGCGGGCGTGCTCGCCAACGAAACCTGGCCTTACTACGACACCTACAACATCCACACCTACGATTGGCCGCACGCGTATGCTGACCTCTGGCAACCCGCCCGAGAAGCGGCCGCCGGGCGCCCCATCTGGATCACCGAGGCCGACCGCGGGACACCCCATCTCCAGAACCCACCCTGGTACGACCAAGATCCGCGCCTCGAACGGCTCAAGGCCGAGTGGATCGCCCAATCGTATGCTCAGAGCCTGTTCGCCGGTGCCCGCCGACATTTCCATTTCATCCTTGGCAATTACCAGGAACGAAACCACATCCAGTTTGGCCTCCTGCGCCATGACCTGAGCCCGCGCCCCGGCTACGTGGCCCTCGCCGCCGTGGGACGTTGTTTGGCCGACGCGCGCGTGCTGGGTCGCTGGCAACCCGGCCAACACGTCCAAGTGTATGCTTTCCGCGCCCAACCTGACGGCCAGGAGCGCGACGTCCTGGTGGTCTGGGCTGAACGAGATGTGGACTGGCCCGAGCGGGGAACCGCGACGGCCGCCTGGCAACCGCCCGCTGACCTGGACTTACTCGAGGTGGTGGACTATCTCGGGCGCTCGCGCGGTCGGCAATTCCCGGCACCGCTCACGTCGGCGCCGGTCTTTGTATTCCTCCCGCCGGGTGCGGCGGCGCGATTGCCGCTCGAGTCGCCACCCGTGCTCGCTCCCTGGCGTGAAGGTCAGCCTTCGCCGGTGGTCCTCCAGGTGTCCCTCGCGCGGTCGGCCCTACGGAAAGTGGAAGACCTGCCTTGGTCTGAAGGTTACGCTTATAAGGCCCAGGCGGGGGAACCGCTGGACCTCAAGCTCCACGCCTACAACTTCGCGACCAACAGCGTGACTGCCCGCGTCCGAGTCACGCGCCAGCCGCGAGGCTGGGAGACGACGCTCGCCGCGAGCGAAGTCTCCCTCGCGCCCATGGAGCGTCGGGAGATGGCCGGGACCGTGCGCATCCCGCTCGGAACAGCGGTTCGCGACGGTTGGGTGGTGTTGCATGCCGACTGCGGACGGCACGGTCGACCGGCCTTGGCGCTTCGGGTCGTGGCATCCGATCGCTGACCGAACCTCCGGATGGCCGGCGGTTTGCCGGCGGGGCTGCGCGTTGACACGCCGCCGACAGCTCACTAGCGTGCGGCGGATGTCGCGACTGCCCTTCGAGCTGATGCTGGCGCTGCGTTACCTGCGCCCCAAGCGCACGTTTGTGTCCGTGATCACGCTCATCTCGATTGTGGGCGTCATGCTGGGCGTGGCGGTGCTGATCATCGTCATCTCCGTCATGACCGGGTTCGACCGACAACTGCGCGATAAACTGGTCGGGTTCAGCGCCCATGTGAAGCTGGAGCGAGCCGGCGCACCGCTCGCCGATTACGAGCGGGTGATGGAGGTTATCGAGCGCCATCCTGCCGTGAAAGGCGTGGCGCCGTTCATCCTCGGCCAGATCATCGTCAAGACCCAACCCGCCGAGGGCAGCCCCCGCTTCGTGGTTCCCCTGGTGCGCGGCGTGGACCCACGATACGAGGACCGCGTGAGTGTACTGCGCCAGAGTGTGATCGAAGGGACCAACGACCTGCGCGGCTACAGCGTGTTAGTGGGCAGTCAGTTGGCGCGCGCCCTGGACATCCACCTGGGCGATCCGTTGGCCGTCTACTCCGTGCGGCAACTCGAGGAGTGGGATGCCAGCCGCAAGGGCGGGACCGAGGAGGCTCCCGTCGCGGACGATTACGTGGTCCAGGGCATCTTCAGCCTGGGAGTCCACGACTTTGATTACTCATACGTGATCTGTTCTTTGCCGAACGCACAGGACCTGTACGTGCTGGAGAACGAAGTCCACGGCCTGATCGTCGCCTTGCACGACCCAGAACTAGCCGCGCGGGTCAAGCGCGAGCTGCTGGCGTCGCTGGGCGGCGAGTACGAGTTGACCACCTGGATGGAGGAAAACGCGGTGATGCTCGAGGCCTTGGTGGTCGAGAAGAATATGATGTTTTACCTGCTCTTCTTCATCACCATTGTAGCTGCGTTCGGCATCTGCAGCGCTCTCATCACCTTCGTCGTCCAGAAGACGCGCGAGATCGGTGCCCTCAAAGCCCTCGGCGCCACCAGCGCCCAAATCCTATGGTTGTTCCTGAGCCAAAGCCTCGTCGTGGGGCTCCTGGGTGTGGCGGCCGGGTTCGGCCTGGGCTTGCTGGCGGTGCATTATCGCAACGACTTCCTCTTCTTCATGCGGCGGGCGACCGGCTTCGAGCTGTTCCCCGCCCAGATCTACAGCTTCAGCGAGTTGCCCGCGTTGATTGTCCCTGGTGACATCGCCATCATCTGCGGTGGCTCCCTGCTGATCTGCCTGTTGGCTGGGCTCATTCCCGCCTGGAGCGCCAGCCGCCTCCGACCCGTCGAAGCCCTGCGCCATGAATGACCCGCTGCCTTCCTCGATCCCTTCGTTGCTCGCCGCGCGCGACGTCCACAAGACCTATCGCCTCGGCCAGCAGCCCATCGAGGTCTTGCGAGGCGTGAGCTTGGCCGTCCGCCGCGGGGAGTTCGTCGCCCTGCGCGGCGCCTCTGGAGCGGGCAAGAGCACCCTGTTGCACCTGCTCGGCGGCCTCGACGCGCCGAGTGCCGGTGAAGTCTACTTCGACGACCGGCAACTGAGCGGGCTCTCGGCGCGCGCCTTGGCGCAGTTCCGCAACCGGCAGATCGGTTTTGTCTTCCAAGCATACCACTTGCTCCCCGAGTTGGACGCGCTCGAGAACGTCTCGCTGCCGGCCCGCCTGGCCCGTGTACCGGCTGGGACGGCTGCAGTGCGCGCTCGGGAGTTGTTGGTCCGGGTGGGGTTAGAGCGCCGCCTCGAACATCGTCCGGCCGAACTGAGCGGCGGCGAACAGCAGCGGGTGGCCATTGCGCGCGCCCTCATCAATGCGCCCCAGGTGATCCTGGCGGACGAACCCACAGGCAACCTCGACTCCCACACCGGCGAAGGCATCATTGATCTTTTGTGCGGTCTCCAAGCGGAACGGCAGGCGACCCTGATCATCGCCACCCACGATTCCCGCGTCGCTACCCGCGCCCCCCGCATCCTGGACTTGGTGGACGGCGCGATCGCGACGAACCACCGTGCGCAACCCTCGGCGCCGCAGGGCGCGGTGGGGTAGGGGCGAGACCAGCCCAAGCCGCGGCGGAACCGAGTCCACCGGGCGTTCTCGTTCCGGCGGCATTGCGTTTTGTCACCTTCCGCTCCTCCTTGGCCCGGTCAGATAGCTGTAACCTCGTCGGCCTCGCAAGTCGGACACCGTGTCAACGACTTTATATCTGTCTCATTGAACTGGAAGGACATGGCGTGGCGCGCCGTGGGGGGCGCTGGCTGAAGCGATCGGTGGGCCAACCCGCAGTCGTAGTCATGGCAAGCGCGATGCCCAGTGCAACGGACGAGTCCGTGTCAACGACTTTATATCTGTCTCATTGAACTGGAAGGACTTGGCGTGGCGCGCCGTGGGGGCGAGGGGCGAGGCAATGCCAATGGGTAAACCCGCAATCAAGGCAGACACGATCGCCAGTCCAAGGGACAAGTCTAGGCTCAGGGATGCCGAGCGCGGGGTTGCGACTTCGGGCCGGGTGGCGTGGCAGAGCTGGGCTCTGGGGAGGGGGAAGGCGGGGGCGGGCGGGTGGGTAACGGCGCCGGGGAGTTCTTGAGCCGGCGGAAAGGCTGGAGGATGGAGTCGAGGACTTTCGAGATATAGACCGGCTCGGTCTCAGGCTGGCTGAGGGTGCCGGTGACCTCGTATTCGAGGACTTTGGTGAGGGGGAAGAACGCTAGGCTGATCAGGGGGCCGAGAATGGGCGTACCGCGCAAGACCTCGCCCACGACACGGGCGTGCACGCGACCCTGGAAGTCGACGGTGCCATTGAACTGGAGCCGGACGGGGACGGCATTGATTTCGAGGCGGTCGGTATGGAAGACGCTGTCAGTGAGGGTGTAGGAGGCGCGGGCGGCAGTGGCGCGGCTGTTGCCCAAGCCGGGGGAGAGAGTGTTGAGCACCTGGGAGATGCCGAGGAAGAAAGGGAAATCCCAAAGGAAGCCGTTTCGCATTTGGACCTGGCCGAAGCCTTGCCAGCTTTGCCAGTCGTCGGTGTTCGCGCGCGTGACGTTGAGGAGGCCGGTGATCCGGCCTTCGAGACGGTTGGTGGGCATAGCCGTGTCAGCCACCAAGGTATGAAAATTCGCGCTGTCAACCGCAGCTTGGAAGCGGAAGTCGGCTGAGCCGGTGTGGAGAAAATCGAGGCTCATGTGGCCGGCCAGTTTCCCTTCGTAGAAGGCCGCCTCGAGGTTGGTGATGGTCACGTGATCGCCCTGCCAATGCACGGTGCTGGCGAGTTGCGGCGTGCGGAATCGCCAGTACTGAAATGGGCCGCCAGCGAGGACGAAGGTCATGTCGGCGGCATCAGTGCTGCCACGGGCGGGGACATGGCCGTTGACGTGGGCGAGAGGCGGGTCCGAGAACCGGTAGGGGGCGATGGCTTTGAGGACCTTCGGCCCAATGACGCGAGCGACCCGGAGGGGGTCCATGCGGCTTTGGGCGTTGGTGAGGTAGACCCACGGGCGCGCGACGTCGTATCCCACGGCGTCGGCTTGCGCCCATTCGTCGCCGTGCGCGACCCGCACCTGGGTGGCGACCAGGAGCGCATTCGTAAACTGGACCGAGGCGGCGAAGGTGTCCGCGCGCTCGCCGCGAAAGACGAAGTTGGTGGCGCGGACTTCGGCATGCACGCCGGTGAACTCGGGTGCGAGCCAGCGCCCCCGCACCTGGCCCTCGACGCTGGGTGGGTCGGTGAAGGTAAACTGGTCGAGGGCACGCTGCGCGGGCGGGTCCAGCAGCGGACGCAGGGCTCGTGGATCAATGCCAGCCCGTAACTGCCAATGGTAGTCCCGCGTGCGCGAGTTCACGGTGTAGGCGGCGGTTACTACGCCCTCGGGTCGGGCGAGTTGGAGGTCTGGGAACTTCCAGACCCCGTTGGTATGGGTTACCGAGGTGTGTGCGGCGGTGAACTGGACGCCGTGGTAGGAGCCCGCCCCGCACTGGGCCTGGCCGGCGAGCGAGAGGGAAGCGAGCAATTGGCTGGGCCAATCCGGCGGCGCGTTGGTCCACGCCGGCACGACGATCTGGACATCGGCCCGGGCCTGTGGGGGTTCGACCCAGGCGAACCGGTCGAGCCAGCGATGAGCCTGGGTGGGGAGCAGGCCGCCGAGTTGGTGAGGGTGGAGGTCGAGCCGAACTGACGCGGCGGCCTGGCGTGTGCGGACGTCCAACGAGGCCGCTGGCAGTTCGAGGCGGCCGTCCCCAAGTTCCGCCACCCAGTTGGTCAGGTCCAAAACCGGCAGGCTCCACTGTGCGGCGCCGCGGAGTCGGTCCAGGTCGAGGTCGCGGGCCCGGACGGTTTGAGCGTCGGTTTCGACTTCCAGTTGCCAGGGTGCGAGGCGATTCCACACGCCCAAGGCGGGGTCGTGAGGGTCGGGCAGTGGCGCGTTGGGTCGAGCGCGCACGCCGAGATCGAGGTGTGCGACTTCGATCGAGCGGGCTTTGAGAGCGCTCGACTCGAGACGACCGCTGGCGCGGCGTGGGACCCAGTTTGTAGGCGAGTGAACCAACTGGGCGTTGACCCGGTTGCTGTGGGCCGTGACCGCAGTGGTCCGAAGGTGGTCGGCGACCACGATCAGATCCGTGAGCCAGGTGGCGGCGTTGGTCGGGGCCGGCGCGCTCGATGCCGAGGCCTTGGCGTGGTCGAGTTGTCCCCAGGGCGTGTGCACGGTGGCAGCCGAGACCTCGAGAACAATGCGTGTGGGGACGGGGTTGGTGGCAGGCGCAACGGCCGCCAGATGCAGGCGGGTGGGACCGAGGTCGGCCCAGCGGGTGCGTGCGCGGTCGACCGTCAAGTCAAGGGTCGAGTGGAACTCGCCGTGGCCTGGGGATTGGCGGTTGAGCGAGGTGACGGCTTCCAGGCCGCTGAGGTCGCCCCAAGGGCTACGGGTGTTGCGAGCCAGGCCGCGCAACTGCGCCGTGATACGACTGGGGTAGCGGGCGTCTCCATGGAACTGGCCCTGGAACTGCGGCGGGGCGTCGAATTCGAGTCGGTCGAGGACCTCGAGGGCGCGGCGGAGTTGGGTTTCCCAGAGCTGAGCAGTGCGCAGGCGGTTGGTGGCCGTGGGTCTAACACCCCAGGTGCGCAGGGCGGGAGCGTTGCTGACGCTGCCGCTGAGCCGGACGGTGGTTCCGGAGCAACGCGCCGTGAAATCGTCCAGCTCCCACAGTCCCTCCGGGTGAAAGCGGAGCCGGGCGCAGATGTCCTCGAGCTCAAGGTGGGCGAGTGGGTCGTTGGAGTTGCTCGGGAGGGTCCAATGGAATCGGCCGTACTGAAGGTCGAGGGCGTTGAAGGCGAGTCGTTGTTGCCCTAGGGCGCGCAGGTCAAGTTGCAGCGCCACCTCCCCCAGGTAGAACTCCGGTCCGGTGTCGGGTCCGGCCCGCTCTAGATTGACGCCTTCAGCTTGCAGGGTACGCAGACCACGGAGGCGCAAGCGGTCGAAGTTCAGGTCTAGGCCTTGCGCGCGCAGCGCAGCCTGGAGCCGGGTCTTCAGGGAAGTGGGGACACCGACTCGGCTCAGATACAGGTACGCCAACAGAACGATCAGGATGCCCAAGCCGAGACCGATTCGGCACCGGCGGGCCCAGCGTTGGCGGGGTAAGGCCGGGCGCGTCACGGGGCGCCTCCGCGCGGTGGTGGGAAGGCGGTGAATTCACGCAACACGAGATCGGCGATGAAGGGTGGGCACTCGAAGATGACGGGGCCAGGCTCGCCCTCGATCGAGACGGTGGCGTAGACGCCCCCGGCGGGGGATCGGCGGCCGAAACGCACCGTGAGGGTGTGGGGCGATTCGGGTCGGTTCAACGCCACGGTGACGCGATGGTCGATCGTGGCGAAGCCGAAGCTGGCAAGCTGCTCTTGACCGCGAGCGACCCAGCGCTCGGCGCGAAGGCGGCCGAGGCGGTAGGCGGCTTCTTCGACGGTGAAGGGGGTAAGGACGCCCTGAGAACCTGGGGCGTGGGTCCATTGGAGTGGGCCGGTGCGGAGGAGTTGACGTGTGGCGCCGAGCTGTTCGACGGTGACGCTAGCGATTTGGTTCGTGGTGAAATCCCAGAGGCGGCGGTCGCGCAGCTCGAAGGCAGCGCGCGGCAATCGGCCCGGGTCGAGCAAGCGCATGACCGCGTTTTCAGGCGTGCGCCGGGCGAAGAACTCGAGGTTGACGACGTTGCCGAGGTCGAGTTGTGCGAGGAGGAGGTTGGTGGGGCCGGCGGGCGAGTTGGTGAGGGCCGAGCGGAGCACGAACTGGCGGCGGGGTGGGTCGAGGCCGTAGGGGGCAAACTCGGTCGTAACGTCGCGTTCGAATTCGCTGAACTCGAGCTCGGTGAGGTGGGCGAACAGCTCGAGCACGAGCAAGGCATCGGCGGCGGCGTTGACCGGTTCGACCAGTTGCCATTGGTTGGACCCGCGGCGTTCGAGGGCGAAGGCTTCGTCCGCCCGCACCTCGATGCGCCCGACTTGGTCGGGATCGAAGACCAGCATGCGGCGGTCGAAGAAGCCGAAGCGGTCCAGCCACGGTTCGAGCGTGGCGCGGGGAGCGAGGACAACATTCGAGTGGCTGAGGCGGCGGATGTAGACTTGGTCGGGCGCGTTGGTGGGACTACGTCCGATTTGGAGGACGAGCAGGTCGTTGGTGCCCTGGCCAACGGCGAGCTCATGGGCTGGGGGCTGCAGGCCGTAGAGTTCGAGGACGGCCTGGGGACCATCCGCGACGAACCGGGTGACTTGGGCCAAGCTCAGTTGCTGGAGGAGGAACTCGATCTTGGCGCTGTTCGCCCGGGTCAAGATCGGTTTGGTCATGAGCCACGAGCGGTTGCCGGCGTTGCGAACCACCTCGAATCCGTTGGTCAACGGCCGCAGCTCGAGGCGGTTGAAAGTCAGCCCGCCCAAGGGCGCCAACGCCGGGTCGCGCCAGGCGTTGGGTGAATCCGGCAGACTCGATAGCCACTCGCCATCGACGATGTACAGGCCGTCGTGGCCGACGCACTCGAGGTAGACCTGGTTGCCGAGCAGCGTCCGCGCGCCCACGCGCCACTCGAGGCGCTGGGCGTCGCGGTGCAGGGCGAGAGTGGCGGCGGGCGGCTGCAGGCCGAAGGCGGCGAGGCCGTTGGTCTGGGCCAGAACCTCGTTGGCCGACAGGCGGCCGCGCTGGCGCAGGTCGGCCAGGCGTTCGAGAAAGCGATCCACCGCGCCGCTCTGGGCCGGGTAAAGGAAGGGCCGCCGAAATTGCCACGCGCCAGGGGTGCGCTCGAGGCGCACGACCGGGTTGGTGCCGCGCTGCCACTCGATTGTGTGGACCTTGGCCGGGTCCAGCCCGGGCAGGAACCGCGCGGTTCGCTCGGCGAGCTGGGTGGTGCTGGGCGTGTGGCGCTCGAAGAAGACGATGTAAGCGAACAGCCCCACGGCCACGATGAGCAGCAAGTGTGTGGTGGTGCGGTTCATGGGGCTAAGACGCTCAGCTTCGGCGGCGCATCCAGACCAGTGTGCCGAGCAAGACCACCGCTCCCGGGAGTGCGACCAAGAGAATCAACTGCACGTGGAAGAGCTCGCGCCGCGTGAGCGTGAGCCGATACTCGCGAACCGGCCGAGGCGCGATCCCCGCCACCGCTCCCGGCTGGTCCAAGAGCCAACTGACGGCCAAGCTCGCAAACTGGAAGTTGGACAACTTCTCGATGGTCTGATTGGCGAGGAACACCGACTCGCCCACCACCACCAACCGGCTCGAACCGCGGTCGGCGCGGACGCCCTGGATGCTGCCTTTTTCGACCGCGACCGCCAGGGGGATGGCGCCACGCCGATCCCAGAGCGGGTTGGGCTTGGGGACGCCGGCGGGGGTGAGTTCGCTGGCGGTGTAGCCGCTGTCGCTGGTGGCGAACAAGACCTGGGCCTGAGGCGCATCGGGGCTTGGGGCGGCGCCACTAAGGGGTTCGACCGAGCGAGGCAGCACCAGGTAGAGCGATTGGCCGAGCAGCGGTTTGAGGACGGCGTGCCCAGTGAAGTTGGTGCTCACCAGGTCGTTGCCCGTGAGCGTATGGGCCGGGTCGTAGGCGAAGTTGGCGCCGACGGCCACCCCCCAGTCGGCCAGGAACCGTTCGAGCCCGATCGGGGTGTTGCGCGAACGATAGTAACTCAACAAAGCGAGCAAGCGACCGCCCTGCGCCAGGAACCGCTGGATCCGCTCGAGTTCGGCCGCTTCGAGGCGCCCTTGCGGGCCAGCCACGATCAGGAGTTGGCAATCCTCGGGAATCCCCCCGCCGCCAAGCAAGGTCAGCGGCGCCAGGTGGATGTTCTTTTGTTGCAGCAACCGGGCGAATTTGGCGTAGCCCATGAGCGATTCGTCGCTGGTGAGATCATGCTCGCCGTGGCCTTGCAGCCAATAGGCCTTGAGCGGGCTGGCCTCGAGCAAACTCGCGATCGCGGCCGTAAACAGCGATTCGCCGCGGAACGCCACCCGGCGCACCTCGCGCTCGCCCGCCAACAGGCCGGCGATGTTGTATTCGGAGAGCTCCGCCGACCCGATGACCCGCGCGCGTCCGTTGGCCTCGAAGATGACCTGATCGCTGGCGGCCGCGGGCAGTTGGTGTTTGGCGATAATGAGCTGGGCTCGGCCGAGGTCGCGGGTGTAATCGACATGCTCGAGGACGATGCGCGTGCAGGCATAGGCGTATTCTCTGAGCAAGCCCGACACGGCGCTGAAGAGGGCGTCGCTGCGCTCGTAGAGCAGGGTGACGCGCACGTCGTTGGTGACCGAGGCGAGCACCCGCTGGGTCTGCGGCGAAAGCTGGAACCGGGCGTCGTGCGCCCACTCGAACCGGCGGAAATGCCGTGCGGCCAAGTAATTGCCCATGAGCACGATGGCCAACAGGGCGGCGACCGACAATCCCACATGGAGCCCGATCCGCCGCCGGTGGGCGGGCGAGTAGCTCTCGGGGGCGGAGTCGGCGCGGTTCATCGGGTTCATTTCCAGCGGCGGCTCTCCACCACCTTCAGCGTCAGATACAAGAACCACACCGTCAGACTCAGATAGAACACCACATGCCGCGTGTCCACCACGCCGCGGACGAAATCCTCCATGTGCTCGAACAGCGACAGGTAGGTGACCGTGCGGACCACCCAGGCGGGGGACGCCGTCACGTTAAACTTCAGGAAGCTGAGCAAGAACAGCGACACCCCCAGAGCAAAGGCGCCCATGGCGGCGATGATCTGGCTGCGGGTGAGGGCCGAGGCCAAGCAGCCCATCGCCACATACAGACCACCCACCAAGCCGATCCCCAAGAAGGTGCTCGCCAGCGGCCAGCCCGTCACCGCCACATCGGCCTGCGTGGCGTAGTTGCGCACGACGGCCAGACAAGGCACCAGCGGCAGCCACGCGATCATGTAGAACGTCAGGGCCGCCAAGAATTTCGCCAACACCACTTGTCCGTCCCGGACCGGGGCGGTCATGAGGGTCTCGAACGTGCCGGAGAACTTCTCGAAGGCAAACAGTCGCATGGTGATCACGGGGGTAACCACCAGCAAGATGAGCCAGAAGAACATCGTGCTGTAGAACAGCTCGGTGAGCGGTGCGCTGAACGAATCGCCGTTGTACGCGAGCAGCAACACGGTGAAGCTCACGCCCAATAGCAACAGCACCGCCGCGATGATCACGTACCCGGTGAGCGACACGAAGTACCCCTCGAGCTCACGCCGAATCAGGATCAGACAAACGCGCATTACCGGCCCTCCTCCTCTCCCTCGCGAGTGGCGCGCGTGAGCTGGACGAAGATGTCCTCGAGCGAATGGCGGCTGTGCGTCAGTTCGCGCAGCGTCCAACCCCGGCGCACCACCCGCTCGAAGACCAACGGCCGCAGATCCACCCCCGGCCGCGGCGTCAAAGCGCACCGCCAATACTCCCCATCTGCCGGCGCCACGTCGTAGGACTCCACTCCGGGCAGTTCCTCCCAGCAGAGCCGTATTTGGTCCGGGGGCGCGGCGATTTCGGCCACCACCTGGCCCCCAGCGCTGAGCCGGCGCGGCAAGCTCTGGGTGGCGTCGTCGGCCAGGATCTTGCCCCGGTGCAAGATGAGCACGCGTTGGCAGGTCATCTCGACCTCGGGCAAAATGTGCGAGGACAACAGCACCGTCCGCTCGCGCCCGAGGTCCTTGATGAGCTGGCGCACGGCGCGGATCTGGTGCGGATCCAGGCCGATCGTGGGTTCATCGAGGATGATCAGGGAAGGCTCGTGGACGAGGGCGTCGGCCAAGCCAACCCGCTGGCGATACCCTTTCGAGAGCGTGCCAATGATCTTGGCGCTCACCTCGATCAAACCGCATTGATCGAGGACCGCCTCGACACGTTCTCGGCTGCCGCGCCAGCCCAAGCCCTTGAGCCGCCCGCGGAACTTCAAGTACTCGCGCACGCGCATCTCGAGATGCAGGGGGTTGGTTTCGGGCATGTAGCCGATCCGGCGCCGGACTTGATTGGGCTGGTGGAAGACATCAAAGCCCGCCACGCGCACCGTGCCTGAGGTGGCGGGCAGGTAACCGGCCAGCACGCGCAAAATGGTGCTCTTGCCGGCGCCGTTCGGACCCAACAAACCCACAATCTCACCCCGCCCCACCTCGAACGACACCTCGTCCACGGCGGCATGGGCCCCATACCACTTGCTCAGACGCTGGACTTGGATCATCGGTCCGTCGCTCATCGGCACCGAGCCGGCCACGGTGGGCGCCGCGCCGCCGCCCGCGGCCGGTCTGGTTCACTGCACCGTCAGTTCCACGGCCATGCGTTGCGGGATGATGAAGGCGCCGCGCTGGCGTTGCACCAAGACCTCGAGGACCACCTTCTCGCCGGACTTGCGCCCGTGCAACAGCTTTGCAGCGGCCACCAGATTCTCCGGCTGCTGCTGGTCCAACGCCACGATGATGTGGCCGCGTTGGAGTTTGGCCTCGGCCGCGGGGCTGTTGCGGTCCACCGCAACGACGAGGAGGCCCTCGCTGGTCATCAGCCCCAAGCGCTCCTGCAAGTCCCGGGTGATCTCCTGCACGCTCAGCCCCAACCGCTGCTTGATCAACGCCGCGTTGAACACGGTCCCCTCTTGCACCAGGCGGACTTTGGCGCTCTTCCGCGCCCCCGCCCGGCGGAGGCCCAAGACCACCTCCTTGCGGTCGCCGGCGGCGCTCAGTTCCTGAATGAACTCGACAAACCCGCGCGGGGACTTGCCGTTGATGGATTCGATCAGGTCGCCCGCCTCGAGGCCGCCGCGCTCGGCGGGGCTGCCCGGCTCGACCGCCGACACGACTAACTGGCTGCCGCCGGGCCGGACCCGGGCGCCGAACCAGAGTTGGTTGAGCCCCGGTGAGAAAATCTCCGCTAAGGCTTCCGTCACGCGTTTGATCGGGGTGGCGAAACCAATCCCCTGGCCCTCGCGGTAGACCGCCACGTTGAGGCCGATGAGCTCGCCGCGCAAGTTGATGAGCGGGCCGCCGCTGTTGCCGGGATTGATCGCGGCGTCGGTCTGCAACCAGTCGGCGACGTCCAAGGGTGCGTTTTCGACTGGGGGCCGGCGACTCTTCGAGCTCAGGATGCCGCGGCTGACCGAGCCGCCTAGGCCGAAAGGGTTACCCAGCGCCACCACCGTCTCCCCAAGCCACAGATCGTCGTCGTCGGCAAACTTCACCGCGCTGAAGGTCTCGCCCGGCTGGGCCTTGATGCGCAGCAAGGCCACGTCTTTGCGGCTCGTGCTGGCCACCAGCTCCGCTTCGTATTCCTTGCCCCCCGCCTCGGTCGCGAACTTGACCCGAATCCGATCCGCCCGCCGCACGACGTGATCGTTGGTGAGGACATACCCGGCTTCGTCGACGATCACGCCCGAGCCGAGGCTGTACTGGGCGGCCGGCGGCCGCCGGCGGTAGTATGGCCCCCAGAATTCTTCAAGCAGCGCCGCAAAGGGATCGCGTACGGCGACCAAAGTCTCGGTGCTGATGTTCACCACGCTAGGCATCACTCGGGCCACGGCCTCGACCACCGCGTCGCGCCGCACATCGCCTGCCGGCAGCGCCCCCGCAGCGGGTGGCCGGGGACACGTCAGTCCGAGCACCAGTACCAGGAGCAACCGGCGGATGTTCCGGCTTCGTTTCTTCGATAAACCATTCATGCTTCGATCCAGGCTCGATGCGAGCCGTGCCTGCCTGCGCGTCGCGCGTGCGGCGCTGGCTCCGTGCGGTCTAACCTGACACGGGCCCGGACGGCCCATGGGTCCAGGCGCGGCAACCGCTTGACGCTGCGGCAAACGAGGCGCTAGGTCAATCACCGGCCGCAACGCCGACTGCAACGCCCGACCTCACGATGGACACTGGTTGCCCCCTTCACGCTCAACCCTGTATAGTGGGCGCATGGCAAACGAAACGGGCACAAGCGGCTCGGCCGAGCGTCGCCGGCCTTCCGTCTCCCAGACCTTCGGCCTGGACCAGTATCGGTTCACGAAAGGCAAGTGGCTGCTGCTGGCCGCCGCGGGGCTCATGGTGGTCCTGGGCTTGGCCTTCGGCCCCGCCAGGTCGACCCCCGCTGAGGCGGGGTCGGCTTCGGCGGACACTGGGGCAGGTCTGAGCGCGAGCGACCTGCTGGGCAGCTCGTTCGCAGAAGCGCCGCGCACGCCCCGAGCGAACGCGCCCGACAACTCGAGCGCCCCAGGCATGCTGCCGGAGGTCTCGGCCTTCCTCGTTAAAGGCGGCTTCGGGTTGTTCGTTGGCTTCGCGATCGGGTTTGCGATTCGCTCGTTTGTGCGGCTGGCGCTCGTGTTGGCAGGCTGTTACCTGTTGCTCCTCAGCCTGATGGCCTACGCGGGTTGGGTCGAAATCCACTGGGACGCGATGCAGGCGCAGTTTGACCGTTCTGTGACGACCTTGGGCGAAGAGTTCACTTCGTTCAAAGCCTTTCTAAGCGGCGCTGTCCCCGCTTCCGGCATGACCGCCCTGGGCCTTACCTTCGGGCTGCGTAAAGGTTGAGCCGGAAGAGCCTCTGCCCCCGCAACGTCCCTTCCACGCTCTCCCGGCGCCGCTCCTGCGGCCGCCCGCGGCGGGCTTCGCGGTCTAAAGTCCCCGTCGCGCCTGGCCGATAACTGACTAGGCAATCCGCCGTGCCCGGGTCTGACACCGGGTTGCCCAGCTATGCGCCTGCGACATCTCGATCTGCCCATGCCTGCCCCTCCGCTCTGTCGCGGCGGTATGGCCGCGCCTGCCCTTCGGAGCGTGCAGCGGGCGCCCTGGATTGCCGGGTTACTGGGTTTGGCCTGGGTCTGCGCCCTGACGCCTGTCCAAGCGGCCAACCGCTATTGGGTCGCCACCGCCACGGCCAATTGGAACGACACCGCCAATTGGTCCACCACTTCGGGCGGGGCGGGCGGAGCCAGTGTGCCCGGCTCGGCGGACATCGCCTACTTCAACAGCGCCAAGAACGGCAACTGCACCGTCGACGCCACCGTCAACGTCCTGGGCTTGAGCATCAGCGGTTATACCGGGGCCATCACCCAGGGCGCCGGGACCACCGTCACGATCGGTTCGTCCAACTTTGCCCAGTCCTCGGGGACGTTCAACGGCAGCAGCACCAACATCACCCTCAACGGCTCCTTCACCCTCACCGGCGGCACCTTCAACTCGACGACGGGGAACTTCCAGGTCTCGAGTGCCTGGACCAAGACGGGGTCGGGCGGGACCTTCAACCACAACGGCGGCACGGTCTCCTTTACGGGCACTTCCTGGACGATCGATGTCTACGGCACTGAGGTTTTCAACAACCTGACCGTTAACATGAGCGGCACGTACACCGTGAGCGTTGGCACGGGTGACACGCTGCGCGTGCTGGGCGCCGCGCAGTTGCTCAACGGGGCGTTGAGCTCGGTCAGCGGCACCACCTACATCGAGACGCAGGGCGATGTCGTCGTGGGCCAGTACTGGGACGGCGGCAACACCGAACTCAAGTTCGCCGGGAGCGCGGACCAGAACCTGGACCTGACATATGCGACATCCCTCTGGCAAGCCAACGTCACGATCAACAAGGCCGGCGGCACCGTCACGCTGTTGTCGAACATGTACCTCAACTACTCGAGCAGCCAGTCGCTGACCTTGACCGCCGGCACCCTCAATCTGAACGGCTACACCGTCGAGGTTTACTCCGCAACTTCGCCGAACAACAGCCTGATCGTCAACGGCAGCTTCACGGTGGCGGGCACCGGCAACCTGCGCGCTTACTACTACAACCAGAACGCGGCAGGGACGATGAGCTTCTCGGGCACTGCCACGTTGCACACGTACGCCAGTTTCACTCTGGCCCATAGCAGCGCGGTGTTCTCGCCCGCCAACGCCACGGTCGATATCGATGGCGCATTTACGCTGACCGCCGGCACGTTCAACGCCCCGGCGGGCACGATGTACGTGGCCGGGAATTGGTCCCACCCGACCGCTGGCACCTTCAACCACAACAACGGCACGGTGGTCTTCGACGGCGCCTCTGCGACGGTGGACTTCGTCGGAACGGAGACCTTCAACCACGTGACCGTCAACTTGGGCTCGAGTTCCTACGTCCTCACGATCACCTCCGGCGACACCCTCAAGACCGTAGGAACCCTTACCCTGAGCAATGGCCAGACCGCTACCGGCACCCTCGAGGCTCAGGGGAACGTCCTCGTCGGTTCGAGCTGGGACGGCGGCAACGCCCCGCTCCTGTTCTCCGGCTCCGCGAATCAGAACTTCGACCTGACCTACGCAACGACCTATCACCGCGGCAATGTGACCGTCAATAAGAGCTCGGGCACCGTGACGATGCTCTCGAACCTCTACTTGAATTACTCGGCCTCCCAGAGCCTGACACTCACTGCTGGCACGCTGGACCTTAATGGCAACACCGTCGAGGTGTATTCCGAAAGCGCTCCTAACAACATGCTTACAGTCAATGGCACGTTCACTGTGGCAGGCAGCGGCAACCTTCGCACCTACAACTACACCCAAAACGCAGCAGGGACGATGAGTTTCTCGGGCGCCGCCACGCTCAGGACCTATGCCGGCTTCAGCCTCAGTCACACATCGGCAACGTTCACGCCAAACGCCGCCACGGTCGACATCGATGGCGCATTTACGCTGTCAGCGGGCACCTTCAACGCCCCGGCGGGTGACCTGTATGTCGGCGGCGCCTGGACCCACTCGGGCGGCGCCTTCAACCATAACAACGGCACAGTCACGTTCGACGGCAGCAGTGCCACCGCCGATCCACTCAGCACCGAGACCTTCTACAACCTGACCGTCAACTTGAATGGTGGTCAGACCCTCAGCATCCCCTCCGGCGATACGCTCAAAGCCTTGGGCACGCTCACCCTCGTCAATGGCGCCGCCGCGCCTGTATCCGGTTCGGCCTATCTCGAGGCCCAGGGCGACATCGTGGTAGGTTCATTGTGGGATGGCGGCACGGCCGAACTCAGGATTACCGGTGGGATTGGGCAGAGCTTCGATCTCACGGGCGCAGTTGCTCTGTTCAGGGGCAACATCGTTATTAACAAGAGTGCGGGGACGGTCACGATGCTCTCGGACCTCTCCTTGAATTACTCCTCCTCCCAGAGCCTCACACTCACTGCCGGCACGCTGGACCTTAATGGCAAGACCGTCGAAGTGTACTGCACAGGCTCCCCTAACAACACGCTTACGGTCAATGGCACCGTGACCATTGCGGGTACCGGCAATCTGCGGACCTACAACTACGTCCAGAACGCCGCCGGCACCATGAGCTTTAGCGGCAACTCGACCTTGCGCTGCTACAACAGCCTGACGGTCCAAAGCAGCGCTAGCGCTGTCTTCACCGGTAACAGCGCAGTCGTTGACGTGGACGGCGCCTTCACGCTCTCGGCCGGCACCTTCAACGCCCCGGCCACGAATATGTACGTCGGCGGCAACTGGACCCACTCCGGCGGCACCTTCAACCACAACAGCGGCTCGGTGACGCTCGACGGCGGCGCCGCCAGCGTCGACATCTCCGGCACCTCAGCCGGCACGGAGACCTTTTACAACCTCACGGTCGGTATTTCCCACGGCACCACCTTAAGCATCGCCGCCGGCGACACCCTCAAGACCACCGGCACCCTCACCCTCAGCAACGGCCTGGTCTCTTCCGCCAGCGGCACCACCTACCTCGAAGCCCAAGGCGACGTTGTCGTCGGCACCGGCTACGACGGCGGAACCACCCAGCTCAAATTCACCGGCTCGGCCAATGCCACCTTCAACCCCAACGGCGGGTACTTCAACGGCGTCATCACCGTCAGCAAGACCTCGAGCACGGTCACCCTCCTCACCGCGCTCACGATGGACGCCTCGAACCAACACCTCACCCTCACCTCGGGCACTCTGGATCTCAATGGTTACGCCCTCACCGTTAACGGCACCGGCGCCACCTTCACCGTCCAATCCGGCGCCAACCTCCAACTCCAAGGCGCCGAGTCCGCCACCACACCCACCCTCAACAGCGGCTCGATCGTCACCTACACAGGCACCAGCGCCTCCTACACCCTCAAAACCTGGACCTACTCGAACCTCACCGTCAACGGCGGCAGCTCGAGTGTCTTCTCCCTGCCCGCCAACGCCACCGGCCTGGCCACCGTGACCATCACCAGCGGGATCCTCTCCCTGGCCGGCTACAACCTCGGCGCCACCACCCTCAGTAACGACGCGACCCTCCGCCTCCGCGGCCACGAAACCCTCACCTTCACTACCATGGATGTGAACTCCGGCACCGTCGAATACGTCGGCCGGAACATCGCCGAAACCCTCACCCTCAAAGACTTCGGCACCACCGACTACTTCAACCTCACCATCAACGACGCCAACGCCAACAAAGCCACCTACCAGGCCACCGCCGCCCTCACCGTCGCCGGCGCCCTCACCGTCTCCAGCGGCACCTTCACCGCCAACGCCCAAACCACCACCGTCACCGGCCTGGCCACCGTCTCCGGCGGCACCTACACCGCCTCGACAGCCACCCAAACCCTCAACGGCGGCCTCACCGTCTCCAACGGCGCCTTCACCGGCTCGAGTGGCACCGTCGATTGCAACGGTACCCTCGCCATCAGCGGCGGCACCGTCACCGCCCCATCCGGCTCCCTGACTGTCTCGGGCAACTTCGATCGCACCGGCGGCACTTTCACCCACAATAGCGGCACCGTCACCCTCGATGGCACCAGCCAAACCCTCTCCGGCACCAACACCTTCAATAACTTGACTAAGACCGTCGCCTCGGCCGCCACCCTCACCTGCCAAGCCACCGCCACCCAGACCGTCCTGGGCACCCTCACCCTCCAGGGCGCCAGCAACAATCGCCTCTCCCTGCGCTCTTCCTCCGCCGGCACCCAATGGAAGATCGACCCGCAAGCCACTCGCGCCGTCACCTACGTCGATGTCCAAGACAGCCACAACATCAACGCCACCACCATCGTCGCCGTCTACTCGATCAACTCCGGCAACAACATCAACTGGAACATCACCGAAAGCTCCAACGTCTGGTACGACACCGCCTGGGCCTACCGCAAAACCGTCACCATCGATTACACCAAGGTCGGCGCCACTCTCACCGATTTCCCCGCCCTCGTCAGCGCCACCGACACCAACCTGCGCGACCTGGCCCAAGCCGACGGCGACGACATCCTCTTCACCTCGAGCGACGGCGGCACCAAGCTCAGCCATGAACTCGAGACCTACACCAGCGGCACCGGCGCACTAGTCGCTTGGGTCAAAATCCCCACCCTCTCCAACAGCGCCAATACCGTCCTCTACCTCTACTACGGCAACGGCTCCTGCTCGAGCCAGCAAAACGCCACCAACGTCTGGGACCCCAACTACAAGGCCGTCTGGCACCTCAAAGAATCGGGCAACGGCACCGCGGGCGAGTTCAAAGACAGCACCGCCACCGTCAATCACGGCCAAGGCGGCGGGGGCACCGCCGGCAAAATCCCCGCCCTCACCACCTCCGGCAAGATCGGCAGCGCCAACGACTTCGACGGCATTCACGGCACCGAGGACTACATCAGCGTCCCCGACCACACCTCCCTCAAGCCCACCAGTGCCATCACCGTCTCGGCCTGGGCCATCGCCGACAACACACCCGAGCAGTACGATGCCTTGGTTCTCAAGAGCCAGGACACCACCTACAACTACGGTTACGGGCTCCAGTTCGACACCAGCAGCGTGATCCGCTTTCACGTCAACGGCTTCTGGGACAATGCCGCCACCAAATCCTCGGTCGCCACCACCAGTTGGAACTACTATGTCGGCACCTACGACGGCTCCAACGTGCGCGTCTACGTCAACGGCGTTCAAGGCACCGCAAGCGCCTTTACCGGCTCGATCGACACCACCACCAACCCCCTCGAGATCGGCCGGGCCATCGCCAACACGAAAGCCTTCCCGGGCCTCATCGATGAAGTGCGCGTCTCGGTCACCGCCCGCTCGGCCGGCTGGATCACCACCGAGTACAACAATCAAAACTCACCCAGCACCTTCCATACCCTCGGCAGCCAACAGGCCTATTACACCGATGGCGCCGGCACCATCGAGGCCGACACCAGCTCCGCCTACGCCAACTCGACCGCCAACACCATCGCCTTTACCTACACCGCCGCCGGTAACGGCATGAGCAGCGGCGCCCTCACCCTCCTCGTCCCCAGTGGCTGGAGCGCCCCTTCCACCACCGGCTCGAACCCCGGCTACTCCACCGCCAGCACCGGCTCCCTCTCCGTCAACAGCCAGACCATCACCGTGTCGGGTGTCACCCTCACCAGCGGCCAAACCCTCACGATCGTCTACGGCAGCAAAGCCGCTGCCGGCCCCGGCGCCACCGCCACCAGCTCGACCGGCGCCCAGTCTTGGACCACCCAACAAAAGGCCACCGCGGGCGGCACCCTCACCAACCTGGCCGCCTCCCCCAGCATCGCCGTCAACAACGCCCCGGACGGTTCCGGCACCATGACCGCCGACACCCCCTGGGCCATCGTCGGCTCGACCGGCAACACGATCCTCTTCACCTACACCGCCGCCAACGGCGGCATGAACAACGGTGCCCTCACCCTGGTCGTCCCCAGCGGCTGGAGCGCCCCTTCCCTCACCGGCTCGAATGCCGGTTACACCACCGCCAGCACCGGCACTCCCTCGGTCAACAGCCAAACCATCACCGTCTCCAGTGTCACCCTCACCGGTGGTGCGACGCTGACGCTGACCTACGGCAGCAAGGCCGCCGCCGGCCCCGGCGCCACCGCCCCCAGCGCCAGCGGCGTCCAAAGTTGGACCACCCAACAAAAGTCGACCAGCGGCGGCACCCTCACCGCCCTGGCCAGCTCGCCCAGTATCGCCTTGACCGCCGCCAGCTTCACCTTGAGCGCCATCTCGAGTCCCAAGACCGCCGGCAGCGCCTTTAACGTCGTTATCACGGCCAAAGACGGCTTGGGCGCTACCCTCACCGGCTTCACCGGCACCGTCAGCCTGACCACCACCGCCGGCTCGATCGCCCCCACCAACTCGAGCAGCTTCTCCAGCGGTGTGGTCACCCAAAGCGTCACCGTCACCAAAGCCGCCTCCGGCCGCACCCTCACCGTCAGCGACGCCTACGGCCACAGCACCACCAGCAACCCCTTCCTGGTCCGTGCCGGCGCCTTCACCAAACTCCAATTACTGGTTCCAGGTGAGGCGGCCGACCCCGGCAGCGCTGCCGGCAAAACCGGCAGTCCCATCGCCCAAGTCACCAACGCCACCTTCACCGCTACCGTCCATGCCGTCGACGCCAACTGGAACCGGGTCGCCTCGGTTACCGACACGGTGCGGCTAACCTCGAGCGACGGCAGCGCCACCCTGCCCCCGGATACAGCCCTGGTGGCGGGCACCAAGGATCTCTCCGTCACCCTCGCCACCGCCGGCAGCCAAACCCTCACCGCCAGCGATCTCACCAACCCGAGCAAGACCGCCCATACCAGCCCCGCCATCAACGTCACCACCGCACTGAGCTACGGCGGCTGGGGTTACCGCAAGACCATCACCATCGATTACACCAAGGTCAGCGCCACCCTCACCGATTTCCCCGTGCTCATCGCCCACACCGATTCAGACCTCTCGGCCAAGGCCCAAAGCGATGGCGACGACCTCAAGTTCACTGCCTCCGACGGCACCACCCAACTCGCCCACGAACTCGAGAGCTACACCAGCGGCACCGGCGCGCTCGTCGCCTGGGTCAAGGTCCCCAGCCTCTCCGCCAGCGCCAACACCGTCCTCTACCTCTACTACGGCAACGGCGTGGCGACCAACCAGCAGAATCCCACCGCAGTTTGGGACGCCAATTTCAAAGGCGTGTGGCATCTCAAGGAGTCCTCCGGCGATTTCTACGACTCGACCGCCAGCGCCAACACCGGCACCGACGCGGTCTCGGCCACCGGCAAAGACGGCAAGATCGCCAGCGGCCAAGAGTTCGACGGCACCGACGATTACATCGGCACGGGGACCACCGGCTTGTCCGCCAGCGCCGGCACCGTCTCGATCTGGGCCAAGGCAGACACCTTCACCGGCACTAACCCCAACTACCTCTTCGGCCACTATAACTCGGGCAACCGCATCTACCTCAACCACGGCACGGGCAACAGCTTCTTCATCCGGCTCGGCAGCGCCACGGTCGATGTCGATACCAGCGCCGATTTCACCCCGGGCACCTGGCAACACGTCGCGCTCACCTGGACCAACGGCAGCTACACCGCCTACTTCAACGGGGCCAGCACCAACTCCGGCAGTTACTCCGGCTTGAGCACTATCGGCAGCGCGATGCGCCTAGGCGGTGTCAACGACTTTTCCGGCTACGAGTTCGACGGCTTCCTCGACGAAGTCCGCGTCTCCGACTCCGTCCGCAGCGCCGCCTGGTTGGCGACCGAGTACAACAGCCAAAACTCGCCCAGCACCTTCTACGCGCTGGGCGCGGAACAGGTCGCCGTGACCACCGCCGTCAGTTTCGCCACCGCCACCTCGAGCGGAGCGGAAATCGTCTCGCCGGCCACCGTGGCCGTGCGACTCTCGGCCACCAATCACGTCGCCGTCACCGTCGACTACACCGCCACCGGCGGCTCCGCCACCGGCGGTGGCGTCGACTACACCCTGGCCAGCGGCACCCTCACCTTCAGCGCCGGCGAGACCAACAAGAACATCTCGATCGCCCTCGTCGACGACCGCGTCCTCGAGTTCAACGAGACCATCCTCGTCACCCTCTCGAACCCGACCAACACCATCCTCGCCGACCCCAGCGTCCACACCTTCACCATCCTCGATCCGCCCGTCGCCTACCCCGACAGCCTCACCGTCGTCTCGAACACCGTCACCGACATCCCCTTCCTCCAGTTGCTGCTCAACGACGTCTATTACGGCGGCGAGGCCCTGACCGTCAGCGGCGTCACCAGTCCCACCGCCCAAAACGGCTCCGCCGTCATCAATGGCGCCAACGTCCGCTACACCCCACCCACCAACTACACCGGCACCGACACCTTCGACTACGTGGCCAGCGGCACCTACGGCACCAGCACCAACACCGTCACCCTCGACGTCCAACCCCCAGCCGGCGCTCAAACCCTCGCCGCCATGTCCATCACCCTCTTGCCCGGCGAACAACAGGTCCGCTTGCGCTTCCGCGGCTTGGTCGCTCATACCTACGATGTCCAGGCCACCACCAACGTCGTCGAGGGGCCCTGGGAGAAGATCGGTGAAGTCACCGCCGGCGCCGCCGGCCGCATGGACTTCGACACCGACTCGACCGACTACCAGTCGCGCTACTTCCGCATCCGCACCCAGTAGGGCCGCCCGGTTGCTTCCGCTGGCTTCTCGTCAAACAACCCCCTCTGGGGCTTACTCGATTGGAGCATCGCTCGCACTTGTGGCTCGGTCAGCGATCCGGCCGGCAGCCGCTGCTTGGCCCTCCTCCCATCCCGATCCCGGTTGTCCTCAACGAGAGGCTATGATCGGGCTTGTTTGGCCGATCGCGCTCTGCCACCGTTGGCCTTCGGCACAGCGACGCGACGACCAAACACCTAACCCTCACCAACGACTATGAAGAAACTGCTTGGGCATCTGTTGGCGCCAACGATCGGTTGTTACCTGGCTGCGTTCAGCCTGACCGCTGCGGAATCTCGGACGATCGCCGTCGGCCTGCGGCCGGAGAGTGTGACCAAGGGCTTCGGCGGGCACTACTACGTGACGGTGATGGGCGAACAGCAGCCGGGCGACGCGGTCATCCAAGCGATCAAGGGCGACCAGGTCGAGGTGTTTGCCGCCGGCATGGACGAGCCGAAGGGGATTGCCTACGTGGGTGGTTACTTGGTCACGACGGATATCAAGCGGGTCTGGAAGATCGATGCCCAGGGGCAGAAGACGGTTCTGGCTGGCGAGACAGCCTTCGGGCATCCGCCGAGCTACCTCAACGACACGGCCGCCGCCCCGGATGGGAAAGGTGTCTACGTGACGGACATGGGCGCGCGGGATGCGATGATGGGCCCGGAGGGCTTGTGGGCGCTTGACAGTGCGGAGGCCAAGGCCCTGCCAGCCATCGGTCGGATCTACCATATCAGCCTCGCCGGCCAGGTGCGCTTAGTCGTCGACGCCGCGCGCGTGATGGCCTGTCCCAACGGCGTGTCCGCCCCGGCGCGGAACCGGTTGCTGATTGCCGAATTCTTCTATGGCAACCTGATCGAGGCGCGCGGCAGTAAGCTCACCGTGCTAGCCACTGGGTTCCGCGGCGCCGACGCCATCGAGCGCGCCAAGGACGGCCGGATCTATGTCTCGAGCTGGACCCAGGGCAAAGTCTGGCGCTTGGACAAGAACGGCAAGAATCCCGTCGTTCTGCTGGAGGGGCTGCAATCGGCGGCCGATTTCTACTTGGACGAACCCGCGCGCCAACTGCTCGTGCCCGACATGCGGGCCGGTACGGTGGTGGTGGTGCGGTTGGATTAGGTGTACCGGTTGATCGCTGGGGAACTGGCATTCGCATCCAGTGAAGCCACCTACCATCCGATCGCAAAACTCATCGGGTTTCGAAGCCGGGAGCGTCGCCGTAGGGCTACCGACCAGCCGAGCGGCTCGCCCTGACACGGCGGCGTTGGCCGCCTTGGCGGCCAACCCCCACGCCTCGCCACGCGCGGTCGACCTCACACGGGCCGAGCCTGCGGCGAGCCGGTTGCCCGGTTGGACAAGGCGCAAGGCGATCTGGTTCCTGGCCTCGATGACGGGGTTGGGTGTGGTTACGGCTGCCGGTGTTGGCGCCGATCCAGCCAGTGCGCCCTTGCCACCCGGAGTGCGCGCCGTTTGGGACCTGGACCTGGCCGAGCGCCAGGCCACACCCACGCGCGAGCGGATTTGCCTCAACGGTCTCTGGCAGTGGCAACCCGCCTCCGGCCAATCAGACCAACCGCCCACGGAGCAGTGGGGCCACTTCAAGGTGCCCGGGTCCTGGCCAGGCATCACCGATTACATGCAGAAAGACAGCCAGACGGTGTATGCGCATCCCGCCTGGCAGAACCAGAAGCTGGGCAGCCTGACCGCCGCTTGGTACCAACGCCAGTTCGAGGTGCCGGAATCGTGGGCGGGTCGGCGGGTGGCCGTCTCTCTCGAGTACCTTCATTCCTACGCTGCGCTCTATGTGGATGGGCAGAAAGCGGGCGAAATCCGGTTTCCGGCCGGCGAAGTGGACATCACGGCCTGGTGTCGGCCCGGCGCTCGCCATCAGCTCAGTCTCTTGGTCGTGGCGTTGCCACTGAAAGGCGTGCTGTTGTCCTACACGGATAGCGCTTCGGTTCGAGAGGTGAAGGGGACGGTGGCGCGGCGGGGCTTGTGCGGGGATGCCTTTCTGGTGAGCACACCGTCTGGAGCACGGATCGCCGACGTGAAGGTGAGCACGTCTTTGCGGCGACAACAAATCAGGTTCGAGGTAGCCTTGGCAGGCCTGCCGGAGGGCGCGGCGCATACCTGTCGGGCGCGGATCATCGAGAAGGGCCATGTAGTGAGGGAGTTCCCCGACCGGGCGGTCGAGGAGTCGGATCGGCAGGCCGGCCATTTGTCCTTTACCGAGTCGTGGTTGCCTGACCGGTTATGGGACATTCACACCCCGCAACACACCTACGAGTTCGAGGTCAGCCTGCGGGCAGCCAGCGGTCGCCTGCTCGATACGAGTTGGATCGAGCGGTTCGGCTTTCGCGAGTTTTGGATCGAAGGTCGGGACTTTTACCTGAACGGCACGCGGCTGTTTCTTTCAGCGGTGCCGCTGGACAACGCGCAGGTCGGCGCGGCGTTGGCGGAGTACGGTGCGGCGCGGGAGAGCCTGGAGCGGCTACAGAGCTTCGGGATCAACTATGTCTACACGCACAACTACGGCTGCGAACCGGGGTCGCACTTGAGCTTTGCGGAGATCCTGCGGGCAGCGGATGACGTGGGGATGCTGGTGGGGCTATCGCAACCGCATTTCAGCCACTACGACTGGCAAGGGCCTGCGGCGGACGCGACCAACGGCTATGCGACTCACGCGGCGTTTTACGCGCGCGTAGCGCAGCATCACCCCGCGGTCGTGATGTACGCCATGAGTCACAACGCCACCGGTTACAGCGATGACATGAACCCGGATATGATCGACGGAGTCCAGCACGGGCGCGACACCTGGGCGGAGCGCAACGCGAAGGTGGCGTTGCGGGCGGAAGCGATCGTGCAGCGGTTGGACCCGAGCCGGATCGTGTACCACCATGCGTCGGGCAACTTGGGCTCGATGCATCCGATCAATTTTTATCCGAACTTTGTCCCGATCCAGGAGATGTCCGATTGGTTCGAGCCTTGGGCCACCCGCGGCGTGAAGCCCGTTTTCCTGTGCGAATATGCCGCGCCCTTCTCGTGGGACTGGACGCTCTACCGCGGCTGGTACCGGGGACAACGCGAGTTTGGCAGCGCCCGCGTGCCTTGGGAGTTCTGCCTCGCCGAGTGGAACGCGCAATTCCTCGGCGACCGCGCCTATGCGATCGACGAAGCGGAGAGGGCCAACCTGCGTTGGGAGGCCAAACAGTATCGGGCGGGCAACCTATGGCACCGCTGGGATTACCCGTTTCAGGTGGGCTCGACCCGTTTCGCGGATCGTTACCCGGTCTATGCACGGTACTTGACGGACAACTGGCGCGCCTTTCGCACCTGGGGCGTCTCGGCCATTTCACCTTGGGAACATGGCCATTATTGGCAACTGCGCGAGGGGGTGGACCGAGGTCGCCAAACGTTCGCGGTACACTGGGAGCGGCTGCAGCGGCCGGGTTTCAGCCCGGACTATCTCGAGCAACGCTACGAGCGCATGGACCTCGCGTACGCGCGCGAGGATTGGGTCCCCACCCCCGCCGCGCAGGCTTTGCTGCGGAACAACCGGCCGCTGCTCGCCTATATCGCCGGCAAACCGGCCCGCTTCACCAGTCAGGACCATAACTTCTTCCCGGGCGAGACCGTCGAGAAACAGTTCCTGGCGCTCAACAACTCGCGCGAGCGGGTGCGCTGCGAGATCGGATGGACGTTGCGCTTGCATCAGGCCCTCTCGGGCGCGGCTCAGGTCATCGTCGATCCCGGGCAGCAGGCGCGCATCCCGTGGAGCCTGGAACTGCCGTCCGACTTGGTGTCGGGCCGGTACGAACTGAGCGCTCAGTTCAAGTTCAGCACAGGCGAAATGCAGGACGATCGTTTTGCCATCGACGTGCTGCCCCAGCCCAAGGACCGACCGGTGAACGCCAAGATCGCCGTGTTCGATCCGCCCGGGGAAACGGCCGCCTTGTTGGATCGACTGGGTTTGCAGACCGAATCGGTGGGCGCGGAGGCGGACCTGTCCGGTTTCGACTGGCTAATCGTCGGCAAGGCGGCGCTGAGGCTGGATGAGCCCGGGCCCAACCTTCGCCTCGTACCGCATGGTTTGAAGGTGGTGTTGTTCGAGCAAACCGCGAAGGTTCTCGAACAACGGCTCGGGTTCCGCGTCGTCGAGTACGGCCTGCGGCAGGTTTTCGTGCGCGTGCCCGATCATGCGGTCTTGGCAGGCCTGACTCCTGAGCATCTGCAGGATTGGCGCGGGGAAGCGACGCTGGTGTCGCCGCGGCTGGACTACGAGCTGCGCCCGCGGCATGGCCCCACGGTGCAGTGGTGCGGTCTGCCGGTGACGCGGTTGTGGCGTTGCGGCAACCAGGGCAACGTGGCCTCCGTGCTGATCGAGAAACCGACGCGGGGCGATTTTCTCCCCTTGTTGGACGGCGGTTTCAGCCTCCAGTACAGCCCGCTGCTCGAGTATCGGGAGGGGCGGGGCCTGGTGGTTCTGTGTCAGGTGGACGTGACCGGTCGAACCGAGGTCGAGCCGGCGGCCGAGCTGCTCGTTCGCAATCTGCTGCGCTACGTTGCCGAATGGCGACCAACGCCGCGGCGTACGGTCGTCTATGCGGGCGAGGCAGCCGGGCGCACCCATCTGGAGACCATCGGGCTCGAGCCACGGACCTGGCCGGCCGGGCCATTGGGTTCGGCGGCGGACGAAGTCCTGGTCGTCGGCCCAGGCGGAGGCAGGGAGCTGGCCGCTCGAGGCGGTGCCGGCATGGCTTGGCTGGCAGCCGGCGGCCACGTGGTGGCCATCGGGTTAGGGCAGGGGGACGCCGACGCCCTAACTCCGCTGAAGGTACAGATGCAAACCGCCGAGCACATTGCTGCGGTCTTCGAACCCGGGTCGAGCGATGCGTGGTGGCGCGGGATCAGCCCGGCGGACGTGCACAATCGCGATCCACGGCCTGTGCCGCGCGCTGTAGCCGGGGCGGAGAGCATTGGCCAAGGGATTCTCGCTGCGGCGGCGGATGGTCGGGTCGTTTTTTGTCAGCTTGCTCCCTGGCAATTTGGCGGGAGCACGGGGGCCAATCTGCGGCGGACACACCGGCGGGTGACCTTCACGGTGTCGCGCCTGCTGGGGAACTTGGGCGTTGGCGGCGCCGTGCCCCTCCTGGAGTATGGCCGGCGGCCGGTGACAACCGCACAACCTGAACGACGCTGGCTGGCGAGCTACTATCTGGACACGCCTGAGGAGTGGGACGATCCGTACCGGTTCTTCCGATGGTAGGGACGCAGAGATCGCCAAGCGAAGCCCGTGGCTGTAGGTTGTCGGTCCTGTGACGCTGTCCGAGTTTAGGTGCGCTGTCCGCGAGGCGCTGCGCGGGACGCCCAGGTGTTGCCGCACGGGGTGCATTGCTTGCGGATCGTGAGCCTGGGTTTTCTGTTCTACGCTTACGGGATGGTGCTCAGCCAGGCGTTCAACGGCGCGGGCGATGTCTGGACGCCGACGTTCATCAATCTGTTTTGCTTTTGGGTTTGGGAGTTGCCCGTCGCTTGGGGGCTGGCGCATGGGTTAGGGTGGGGCCCGCGGGGCGTGTTCGTCGCCATCGCCACCGCCTCGTCCACCTACGCGGTGGTCGGGGCGATCCTTTTCAAGCGAGGCCGCTGGAAACTCAAGCGGATCTGAGCCGCCGCACCCTGGCGCAGGCCCGACCTGCCGAGGCTTGGGCTGGTCAAGGGCGGTCGGCCGGGGTAGAAAAGCTGGCCATGCGAAGGTCCCTAGCGCTAGCGGCGTCGTTCCTGCGTTCGGTGCTGGTTGAGGTCGCGGTGGCGGGCACACCGGAGGCGGTCGGCTTGCTCGAGCGGCTCACATCTTGCGGTGGAGCCTCGCTAGGGCTTCAACAGGGGGGCGCTGGCGCTGCCAAACCGCAGTACGTACCGCACCGCAGCCTCGACAGGCTCGAGTCGGGTTGTCTCGCCTGTGTCCTGCATGACCGGCGTGCTGAGGGCTTTGCCGTCGACGCCGTACGCCTCGACCGCAACGCAGGCACCGCGCACGTCGTACGGGCGCCGAATCGTGAAGGGACCCCTCCCGGAGGTGCGGATCGCCTCGAGTTGGTCAGGTGCGAGGGGCCGAATGACCAAGCCGCTTTCGGCTGCCGCCTCCGCGGTCGCGAACGGTTGCCCGCGACCGTCCAGATACGTGTACGCCGGACTGCGCAGGTAATCGACGCGTTGGGCGCCGTTCAAGCCAGAGTAGCTGACCAGTTCACCGTCGGTTGTAAAGGCCGCCCAGCCCGCCGGAGGCAGCGACCACTCGGGGATCTGCAACCCACCATCCGCGAGCCGCAAGCCAGCCTGCACCACCGGCGGTTGCCAGTTCTCCGTGGGATGATCGTTGAGCCAGAGTTGGAGGCCGCCCGGATACTCGACGAAGAGCTGACGCCGGTTGCGCGGCAGATCTTGGACGAGGGCCTCGGACACGCTCACCAGGTTGGTGCCGTCCCAGTAAGCGATCCGCGTGGGCGGCTTCAATCCGTACCGCGCCTGGACCTGCTGCAGCATGTAATACGAGCGACAGGTGCGCTCGATGCCGTGCGCCTCCTCGACGAGCCACCCGATATGGCCGTAAGCCAACGTGTGGAGCAGAAACCGGTCGATGGCGCGGTCCAGGTTCTCCGGCTTACGCCAATCCGGCAGGGCATCGCAGAAGTTGGCCGTCCAACCCATCCCGATGTCGCACTCGCGGGTGTGGATCTGGTATAGGTCGAACACGGGCAGGAGCGGCTCGTGGGCGAGCGGCCGACGATTGTAGGCGAGGGCGTAGTTGCCATCCGCCAAGCCGGCATAGAGCCAGTGATAGGTCCCCTCCGAGAAGATTGGCCCGCCGTAGACCTGGGAGTCGTGCCGGAGGATTTCGCCATAGGCGTAAAAGGTCTGGGCGAAGGTGCCCGCGCCCGGGACACGGGCGTCGTAGTCGATGTAACTCCACGGCGCGACGGCTGTGTGGACGTCGGTGTAGGCGCTGTTGGGTTTGTACTGGGCCTGGATCTGGGGCGCCAGGCGGGCGTCGAACTCGACGGCCTTCAGCGGCTTCAACGCGTAACAACGCGGCCAGGCCGTGCGCCAGTTGCCGTCCGCCGCGCGTTGCACGCCGTCCGGCGTCCAGAACTCGTTGACCGGCGCGTAATCGGTGTAGTTGCTGTACAGACCGGCAAACCAGCCCAGGCCACGCTGATGCGCCACATACTCGGCCAGGGCGGCATCCCCACCCTTGTTCGGCGCGGCGCGGGTGCGCAGCGTAAAGCTCTCGCCGCCGTCGCGCCAGGCGATCTCGTGGTTGCATTGGATGAGCATCTCGAGCCCGTAGGCGCGCAGCATGCGACTGCGCCGCATCTGCTTTTCGTAGTCGTCCGGGCCCCAGGACTCCTGCCACAGCCGGTCCACCGCTTGGTGGGCGTGGAGCCCGACGGGGTTGGGCACCGTGGGCAAGACCTCCTCGAACCGGGGTGAGACCGTCAGGAACAGGCGCTCGAAGAGGGGATTGCGCCGGCCGTCGGTGCGCGGGTGGTAGCGCACGCCGCCGTTGATGCGGGCGGCGTTGGTCGCGGTGCCTTCTGCGGCATAGGGCTCCGACCCGTTCGAGCGGTACCAGTCCAGCCACAGCGAGGTGAACACGCGGTTCGTGCCGGCGCGCGACAGAAGCACCGCCGGTTGCGCGCCGCCGCCGTAGGTGAGGTAAGGCACAAAGATCGCCCGCGGTTCGACCACAGCCAGCACTTGGCCGAAGTTGAGGTCGGTGGCCTGGCCGGTCGTGTTGATGACATCCAGGACCAGGGACTTCTGCCAAATCCGGAGCTGGAGCAGCGTGCCCCCCGGGTAACGCACCCGCAGCACGCCGCCCGCGAGATCCAGCGCCTCGGGCTCGCCGGTGGGTCCGACCGCACCGTCGGCCAAGCGTATCTGCGCGCCGTCGAGTGGTCTCCCCACCGTGACGCCGTTGCAGCTCGCCGACAATCCGGCTAGGCCCTGCCTGGGGCTGAAGCCGTAGGTCACCTCGCCATCTTCACCGCGGTAATGGAACGCGAACGAGGAGTTCAGGGCGGCGACCCAATTCGTGTAGGGTCCGCCGAAGTGCATTGGCAGGATCGTCTCTGCGCGCGTCGGGAACGGGAGCGTGCCAGGACCGGTGTTGGCCCCGGGCGACTGGCCCTCGAACAGGGTCAGGTTGCGTTGGGGGCGCGGGGCGAAGTCCAACGGGGCCAGTTCTTCGCGGTAGAACCGGACGGAATCGAAGTAGATCTCCCGCCAGTCGGTTTGCCAGCCGCCGCCGATCTCGAGGCCCGTGAAGCGCAGCGGCGCTGGCCAACCTGCGGGCAAACGCTTGTGAACGAGCCACCATTCCTTCCACCGCACACGGTCTAACGGCAGCTCGTGCAGTGGACCGGACGCCGCTTGGAATCTAAGGACCAACCCCACCGGCGGCGTGTCCGGTGGGTTCTCCCAATCCCAACGGTTGCCGTAGGCCCACAACTCGACCGAGTCGGCGTCGGCGGGCAACCCGATGGGCTGCGGTGGGGTGAGCACGATGCGCGGTTGCGCGTTCGCCTGGCCCGCGCCGCGGTAACGCAGCTTGGCCACCGGCCGATCCCAGAGGTTCTGGGCCCGACTCAGCTCGAGGCTTGCCTCCGCTCCGGCTTCAGCCTGAAGCGTCCAGCCTTCGAGTTGGTCGAAGCGCAGCGAAGGCGGGGCCGGCTCGGTTCGGTTGGCCCAAACCATCTCGTAGGGCCGGGTCCCGAGCGGTTCGGCGGGGTCGAGCCTCGCGATGAGGGTCTGGGCCACCCCCGCCTGGGCGCAGACGGCCAGGCACGCCCAGTGCACCGCGCGAGGGGAGGTAATAGGTCGGTGATTCATGCGCCGTTGAGTTGGTAGCGGTTTGCTACTTTCAAGTTCAGCTTCATCGTCCTGGAGGTCGAGGCCGATCGTCGAGTGCGACGGGGTTCCACAGCCGCCGCAAACGGTAGAGCGCGAGTGGCCCTGAGACCTGGTTGGTCACGCTCACGAACTGAAGGTACCTGTCCCGTGGCGGTACGGCTTTCTCCTCCGCCACCGGTTCCCAGGTCATGGTCGGCCCGAGGGCAGCCGCGGCTTCCAGAATGTACCCGCCGCCGATGGGTCTCAGCCATGCCACGACCACCTCGCCGCGCCGGAGCGATATCAGCAGCCGACGCTTCTCAAAGGAGAAGCTCTGCAGCCCGCTCAGCGGCACGGCCTCGCCCGATGGACGCGTCTCTACCCGCAGCACCTGCGAGTATCCCCACTCGTAGATGTAAGGAGCCAACTCGGGGATGGTGGCTCCCGGATACAATTCGTACACACGTACCTGAAGGTACATCGGATCCCCCGGTTGGAAGGGCCAAACGGTGAGCATGCCGTCGGCCGTGTCCACCTGCCAGTAGCCCGCGCCTGGTCCCGACCCGAAACCGAAAGGCCAGGCGACCGGCAGCATGCTCGACGCATCAGGCTCGCTCCCAACGTACACCTGAGCCACGTAGACCGTGCCTTTCTCGCGCACCGCCTCAGCATCCAGGCGCGTTCGACCATCCACGTCAAACACCGGCGCGTCTACAATCCCCGGCACCAGATTGCGGGCATCGATCCGTGCCTGAGCCAAGGCCTCGATCGAGGAGAGGGGGGCGACCCAACCGAGCCAGGCCACGCCCAGCACCGAGGCAAAGCGCTGTACTTGGTGCGTTTTCACTTACGCTGGGCAATCAAGACCCCATCGAGCGCCCTGAGTAAAGAGCAAAGGAGAAGTAGCCCGAGGCCGGAGCCGCCTCCGAGCGACAGGGAGCTCATCGCGACAGGCGCCGCGATCTCTGCTGTCAACAACATATTGCCTGTTACACTAAACTGCTGCCTTGGAAGACCCAGCGTTGGTTTTGGTTTCTACCGTCTCGCCTCCACCCAACCCATCTCCGCGAGCCCCCCATGTCAACAACTTTATACCCGATAAAATAAACGTAGAACGTAGAGACTGTCGCCGACTCCTGGTCAATCGAGGCGGCTCGAGAGCGGGCAATGGGTGGGGGGAGTGTCAACAATTAATGACCCGTTAGCCTATATTTCTGACGCGGTCCGGTGCCTGGCGGACGTCGAGGCCAGGAGCCGCCATGTTTGAGTCGGTTGCGTGGGGTCGTCCCTCCATCGCTCCGGGCCGGATGAAGAGCCAACTTCAGCCCAAAACCCAGTGGCGGGAGTAACGGGAACAGAAGCTCTGGCCGTCCTGGAAGCACCTATGCACGCATTCATTGTCGCCTTGACGGCGGGTGGCGTTCGGGCAGGATTTGGCAACCGCTGCCACGGCATGATTGTCATTCCCCTCCCGGCTACCAACGAGGGCTTGCCGCATCCGAGGCCCCAATCGACGGGCTGAGGGCGTGATCAGGGGGGCGGGGGCGGAGGCGAAAAAGAGGCGAAGGGTGACGAGAGGCGGCTGTTGGCGCGGCCTCGACGGACCAAGACCAAGGTCCTGGATCGCCGTGGAGACGTTCGAGGACCGAGGAAGAGGAATGCGCGACTTATGGATGATGATTTAAATGGGGTTGCGGACGGCGCTGCGGGAACTGGGATTGGGATTGGCCGCCGCAGATTTCTGGCGCAGTTGACGGGTCTGGCTGCCGGTGCTGGGCTGGGCACTGGTCCAACCGGGGTCCGCGCCGCGGAGGTCTCACCCAGCGTCGATCCCTCGGCTTTGCCCGCGATTCGGCTAGGACCGCACCGCCTCAGCCGGTTGATGGTTGGCTCGAACCCGATCTCGGGTTACTCGTATCTGGGGCCGCATACCGACCGGCAGATGCGCGAGCACTTCACGGTCGACCGCACGGTTGAGTTTCTGGAGGACTGCGAGCGTGCCGGGATCACCGCCCACCAATTCTCGAGCGCGGAGCGGGCGTTGCCTTACCTACGGCGGCTGCGGGAGCGCGGCAGCCAGCTTAAGTTCTTCGGTCTGCACGCAGACCGGTCGACGCTGCGCGAGGCAATCGCGCAAGCCCAACCGATCGCCATGGCGCATCATGGGGGCGTCACGGATCGGTTGTTTGACGAAGGGAAGGGGGCGGTCGTGCACGATTTCGTGAAGGCGGCCCACGACGGGGGGGTGTTGGCGGGCGTATCCGCTCACAACCCGGAGTGCATCCGGCGGGTGGCGGACGAGGGCTGGGAAGTGGATTTCTTCATGTGCTGCTTTTACTTCCTCACCCGGCAGGCGAGTGGCAAAGAGGTTGACCTGCCCACACTGGAATTGACTTACCCATTCTTCCGAGACGATCCCCGGGCGATGACGCAGGCGATGCGCCAAGTGCAGCAGCCTTGTCTGGGCTTCAAGATCCTGGGGGCTGGCCGGCTCTGTTCGAGCCAGCAGGCGGTGCGGGGGGCATTTCGGTTCGCCTTCGAGCAGATCAAGCCCACGGACGGCGTCGTGGTGGGCATGTTCCCTTGGTGCTTCGACGAGGTCGGAGCTAATGCCCAGTTCACCCGAGAACTGGGACAGACCCGGAGCGGGAAGTCCTAAGGACGGCTGCTTGGGCTCGGCCGGGGGCAGGCCCAATCGCGGCCCGACCCGATCGCGGGGCGGTCCGCCTGGCGACTCGAGGACGTAACCGGATGGGCGGCAGCTCGAAAACGACAGGCCGGGCAGCCCCGACTGCCCGGCCTGACTGAGATATGAAAGGGACGAGCGCCTGTGGGTTACGGCCTCCTGAGGCGGTAGAACCGACTTCGCTCGTTGGCCAACACGGCTTCGTTGTAGGGCGAGGTAGGGTTCCCGCTGACCGTGGTCCACGGACCGGTGACGGCGGGAGCCGCTTCGAGGATACCCGTGCCGCTCCAGGTGAGGTTCAACCTACCGCTGCTGATCGTCGAGCTGAGGAACTGGAGCGGTTGGCTGGCGCCGGCAGGGTTGATCTGGACATAGTCGATGCCCATCCAGTTACCTCCGCCTTCGGCATTATAGTTCACGCCTTTGAGGCTGACGATGTTGTCCGGGCCGGTCCCGAGCTGGGCGTGCACACTGGCCAGCGTGAAGGGCGGGGTGGTGTAATCGACGTCGAGGTCGCCGGGGCGAATGACGATTTCGGGTTGAACCAACACGTCGTTGAAGTAGATCTCGATGCCGTAGCGCGGATCGGGGTTGGCGGCGTCCTCATGAAGGTTGAGGGCATCGAACGTGATCTCGACTTGATCGGTTAGTTTGAGCGTGGCCGGCAGGTTGAAGTGGAAGCGCAGGTCGTTGTCGGAGCCGGCGAAGGCGCGTTCAGCGGCTTCCTCGTTGCGGGGCACAATGCCGACCGGCTCGTAGAACCCGTAGAAGATCGCATTGGCGGGGATAACGCTCGTGTAGATGCCGGCGAAGTAGTAGTCGTCGTCGGCTTGCTGAGCCATTTCGCGGTTGCGCGGGTTCCCGGGAAGGACGTTCGTTCCGGCTTCCTGAACGAAGGTCGCGTTGGGTCCGCCGCCGTTGCCGACCGGCCAACCGTTGTCATCGCGTCCGGCGGCCAGCGGGAAGACCGGCTGCGGCATTGGGTCGACTTGGAGATAATCGATGCCCATCCAGTTGCCCCCCCCTTCGGCGTTGTAATTGATGCCTCGGAGGGTGACGATGTTATCGAA
>Ga0194126_10000798_pt1 | contig 53277 bp, 44 predicted proteins | sample TA2KigC150mmetaG_FD_148641 | JGI IMG/M metagenome (GOLD analysis project Ga0194126, IMG submission 148641) | Freshwater microbial communities from Lake Tanganyika, Tanzania - TA2015035 Kigoma Deep Cast 150m | ecosystem: Environmental > Aquatic > Freshwater > Lake | place: Tanzania: Lake... | reverse complement strand
GCCCGCGGATCCCGATTCGCCCATCGAATCGGAATAGAGCGAGCCACCGATCTTGACTCCTGCATCGGTCGCGATCTCGCGGACGAGCTTGGGATTCACGCTTGTCTCCACAAAGACGGCTTTCACTCCAAATTCCCGTATTGACTCAATTACTTGTTTTCGCCGATCAGGGGTCATGCCCGCCCCGATTTCCGCTCCCGTGGACCATCCGACAGGCGCCCGGTTCTTGAACCCATACTCTTCAGCAAAGTAATTGAACGCATCGTGACTCGTCACCAGAATACGCTTGTGAGGAGGAATCACGTTGAATTGCTCCCGAATCCACGAGTCCAGCGCTCGAAGCTGCTGCAAATAGAGCCGCGCGCGTGCTTCGTACTCCGACTTACCTACGGGATCGAGCTCCGAGACTGCTCTCACAATGTTATTCACGTACACGGCCGCGTTGCGAGGTGTGAACCAGCTATGAGGGTCGTTGATCTTCTCGCCCCCCTGTTCCAGCATGATCGGCTTGATTCCGTCTGTACAAGTGACGAGCGGCTTGCCTGCATCACGAGCGAGGGTGGCCATCCAGTTCTTGCCCTCCAGATGGAGGCCGTTCTGGAGACACAAATCAGCCTTCAGCGTGAGTTGCGCATCTCCCGGGGTAGGCATATAGGTATGTGGGTCAGCTCCAGGAGCCAGAATGCATCGGACATCGCACTGATTTCCGACGATCTGACGAGTGAAATCAGCTATCTGGGTCGTGGAACAAACCAGCAGCGGCTTGCGATCGCTGAAATCGGTCCGTGAGGATTCCCGGGCGTCCGAGACGCCCGGCGCGATGAACGCGAGACAAGCCGTGATCACTAGCAGTTTTGCCACGATAACGCCTCTTATGCGCTCGGAAATGCGTGTCCAGCCGCGGATCAATAGATCTGGTCTCCCAGCCCGAAACCCGGGTTCGGGTCCGTGACGGTTTTCAGCATACGACCTATGTTCCCAGATGCTCAACAAGAATTCGCACGCCGATGAGCACGAGTATTATGCCGCCCGCCAATTCCGCCCATCTGCCCAGATAAGCGCCTCCTTGGCTGCCAAGCCGCATCCCGATGTACGTCATAACGAGCGCGGCCAGGCCAATCAAGAGAGCCGGCCGCCAGATGGTCTCACCGATCAGACTCAGGCTCACGCCAACGGCGAGCGCATCGAGGCTGGTTGCTACCGACAAGCCCACCAGGCTCCAGCCTCTCGTGGGGTCATAACCCTCGGCCCGTCTTTCCGCGTGGCGGGATTCAATGATCATCTTGCCGCCCAGGCAGCACAATAACCCAAAAGCGATCCAACAATTGATTCCCATCATGAAGAGCGAGAGGCCTTCCCCTCCAAACCAGCCCAAGGTTGTCATCAATGCCTGAAAAAGACCGAAGTGCCAGATAAGTCGAAAGAAGTGACGACTAGTCAAGGCAGGTAAGCCCGCGCCCACAGCGGTTGCCACCGCAAAGGCATCCGCTCCCAGAGCAACTGAAGTGCCCACAAGTGAAAGATCATCCATGGCAACTCCAATATTGAATTAGCAAGAACAGATCGTCAGAGGTCGTGGCCTCGGCGCGCGCTCCAGGCAGCGAAAATGAGGCTCCCGACGGATTCTTTGACCGCGCCGGAAGGCTCCCCGCAGCCTCATTCGCTCTCACGAGCAGTGATAGGCCGCACAGTATCAACTTCAGACCGGACGCGTCAACGCTGAGAACAAAGGACTTCATCACACGAAAATGCTCTCTTCTCAAATCGCCGTTCTGTGTTAACTATAGGAATATCTTTCGTGCTTGCGATCGTGCGACTCGTTACAGCATGGCAATTCCATATTGGAGATACCAACACGCTGATGCATGAACACACTCACGACCACCTCAAATTTGAGCGCCGACTGGCAATAGCCTTGGTGATCACCGCATTGTACATGGTGGCCGAGGTCGTTGGCGGTCTCGTCTTCAATTCACTGGCCTTGCTGGCGGACGCAGGACACATGTTTTCGGACATGGTGGCCCTGGCGCTTGCCTGGCTCGCGTTCCAGTTTGGAAAGAGAGCCCCGACAGCCACGCATACGTTCGGATTCCGCCGCACCGAGATCTTGGCGGCGCTTCTCAATGGTCTGATTCTGTGGGCTATCGTCGCGGTTATCTGTTACGAGGCGGTCCACCGCCTTGTTTCGCCTCCCGCGGTTCAAGGCGGTGGGATGCTGGTGGTGGCTCTGGTGGGACTTGGGGTGAATCTCGCCATGGCAGCGCTCCTCTTTGAGAGCCGTAAGGACAACCTCAACATTCGAGGAGCGTTTCTGCACGTGTCTGCGGATGCTTTCGGTTCGTTGGGCGCCGGTGTGGCCGGCGCAATCATAATAATCACAGGCGCCAACTGGGTTGACCCGTTTGCCAGCTTCCTCATCGGCGCCCTGGTGCTCTCCTCGTCCTGGGGACTGGTTCGGGACTCCGTTCAAATTCTTATGGAGGGGGCGCCGGCCGGTCTCAACATTCGCGAAATCGAGCAAACCCTGATCCAAGAGCAAGGCGTCTGCTGCATCTACGATCTGCACGTCTGGAGCATAACCAGTGACCGTCACGCGCTTTCAGCTCATGTGGTGCTCGCTGAGACGGAACCTGACCACACCGCGGTGCTTAAGCGACTGAACGGATTGCTGTGGGAGCGGTTCCGGATCGATCACACGACTCTTCAGCTTGAAGCCACTCATGAAATGCGGGCTGGGGCTGAAGGTCCGGTGTGCAGGGCGGGAACAACATGCGCCCTGAACGACCGCGTGGCGCAGTAGGTCCGTGGGGCAGATCGATGAGGCGCACGACGATGGGCGGGGCATGAACCGCGAGCCCGAAGAGACGTCGCAAGAGGGGGCTCAGAGAGGCTCCGCGCGTGGCGCGGCGTGGATAGCGTTGGGACTCGTAGCCGTCATCGCATGGCGTTTCACATTCGCGTGGGCCTTTAATCTGATTCCCGACGAGTGCAGCTATTGGGCATGGTCCAGACGCTTGGATTGGTCATATTTCGACAATTCCGGCGGAGTGGCTTATCTTATCCGCTTCTCAACGTGGTTGTTCGGGGAATACACACCGTTTTCCGTGCGCTTTCCGTTTCTCGTTCTTTCCCTGTGGAGCAGCTATCTCGTCTATCGGATCAGTTTTGGCCTCTTTGGAGACAGGCTGCGGGCCCTGCTGTGCGCTCTTGTTGTGAATCTCGCTCCTGTGGCTCTCCTAGGAGGAAGCGCCGCCATCCACGACAATGCCTTATTGTTCTTTTGGCTGGCGACCCTCTGGGCCGCGGTTCGATTCATCGACAGCGAGAATAGTCGCTGGTTTTTTCTGATGGGGCTCACATCGGGACTTGCCATACAAAGCAAGTACACGGGCGTGTTGGTAGCGCTTTCGGCGCTGCTCTTCCTTCTCCTGAGCAGCCGGCATCGGAAGTTCTTGTTTCGGCGAGAGCCGTGGCTCGCCGCGCTGATTGCGGCTGCTTTCACGCTGCCCATCATCTGGTGGAATGTGCGACACGATTGGGCTTCCTTGCATCACATTCTCTTTATCGGATCAGGCGCGCAGTCGCCTTGGACTCGTATATCGGACGGAATCACCTATCATCTTGCGCAGATTCTCGTGGTCTCACCCCTTTTCTACGGAGCGCTGGTTGCTGCGGTGGGCTCAAGTCTGGTCCCCGACGTTCAGCGCCGCGACCCCAAGATCTTGCTCTTACTCACTTTTTCTTTGCCCCTCTTCCTCTTCGGGATCCTTGCATTCTTCGGGCATATGGAAGCCAACTGGGCTTTTGTCGGGTACCCTCCCGCGGCGATCCTCGCCGTGGAGATGATTGCCCGAGCCCAAGCCGATCGGCAAAGTCGCTTTTTGTCGCGGATCAATCGTTCATATTTGCGGTGGGCGGTTCTTGTGGCAGTCGCGCCGTCTGTTCTGGTGGCGCTGCACGCGTGGTTAGGGCTGCTTCCGGCTGGCTTGGAGAAGAAGCTTGGCAAGACCGACCGCATCGTCTGGGAGACAAGAGGCTGGAAAGAGCTTGGCGCTCACGTCGGAAAGCTGGCCAAGCCGGATGGCGTCATCGCCGCGGACAGCTATCAGCTCTGCGCGCTGCTGGAATTCAACGTCCCGGGAAATCCCAAGGTTCGATACCTCGCGCCGTGGAAGCGGCCGACCCAATTTGATGTTTGGTCCCCTTCCTTTGACGACCTCAAGGGTCGGTCGATTGTTTTCGTGTCGCCCAAGCCGCTCATTCCATCAGCGCCCGGGCGAGTCACGGTGTACGAGAATTTCCGACAGGTGGAAGCTTTGCCGACTTACCACGTTCAGTACCATGGCGAGAGCATCAGAGAGGTTTATGTGTGTCGAGGACTTGATTTCAATCCGTTCTCACCCGTGCGACTCGGTCCGCGATCGCTCTTCTACAAGGATTGGTGATCACGGGTCTTTGCCGACCGCATTTCCTCATCAGTGGTGGTGAGGAGAAATGTACCGTCCGGTTGATCCTTCACCGCAAGCCCATAAATGTGAATGGTTTGCCGAATAGGTCTGCCGAACAAGAAATCGAAGCTGTCCGGCGTCAGCTTGAAGTGTTCCGCTGCGAATTCTCGGACATGTTCGTCGAACCGCAACATGTCCAGGACCTGATCCACGGTCTGACCCTTGGTGCCTGCCAGACGTGCAATCACGCGGCGCAACTCGTCGTGCGAGCAGCGCTCTTCATGCCGTTGGATGATCTCCCAGAGCACTCCTGTGGGTTCCAGGAGCGGCCTCCTGGTCAGCTTGGGAAGATCTTCGATGCCCTGTGAGTTGTCCGGGTTCCAGCATTCCTGGCGACGGCACTGGACCGGCCGGAATTCGTAGATGAGGCAAGCCCGTTCTTTCTCGTCGAGAAAGACGCATGTCTTGGTATTTGGCTTTTCCTTGATCTTGACGGCTTCGTCTTCGAGGGGAGCGGCGTCTTCGGTAATGTTGGAATAGGCCATATCTCCTTTTCGGAGTGTTTCCACGCGCTCGGGTGTCAGGACTCCTTTGAAGAACAGCTCGATATCTTTGTCTACGAGAGTGGGGCTGCCTGAAGCGCAGCACGTTCCGCAGCGAATGCAGTATGGGCGCGTGGCGTATGCGGCCCGAACAATCCGCCCACGTATTTGGCTCCAGATCTCTTCTTCCGACCGATCCTCTTCCCGTGCGTCCTCTGGACCAAGGGCCTGAAGTTCCTTGATAATCCCTTCAAGCAAAATCCGGGGAGGAGTGGGCGAACCGACCTTTTGGAGAATCTCGCGAGCCTCACCGAGCAACTCACTAATGAAAATATCTTCCTCTGTCCTGCCTTCGTATTTGTCCATAGACTGTCTCATGGTGTCGAATTGGAAATCCAAGCCGGGTCGCAGGTGATAATAACTCAAATAGCCGGGAGTGAAAAGGCGCGGTCCGCTCAAGACGAGACTGAAATAGGAATTCCGTCGTGTGCGAGAGTGCAATGCACTCCACCTGTCATTGCGAGGAGTGAGTGGTGGGACAGGCGTCCCGCCTGTCACTAAATGACGGGCAAGATGCTCGTCTTACCTGGAATATCGGGCCTTATGCACTGAGATTGCTTCGTGCCGCGTCCCGCGGGACTCGCAATGACACCCTTCCCCGCGTAATTAAACTCACAAGGCCCGAACGGATGCTATATTGACCAAGCGCATGTTCCGTGCCACCATGAGCCGCACTCTTTCCCGGAAACCCTTCCGAAGTTACATGCCGTTGCGGCATCTCGATAACCGGCGCTGAACGAGGCAGGCATGAAGATCAACTACTTTGTGCTGCAAGACATGACCGCATCTCAAATCGAGGAACTCTATCGCCGCGCCGCGGTGGACTTCAGCGATCTCATGGCGCGGGTGAAACCCCTGATTGACTATGTGCGAACCCGGGGGGACGCTGCGGTCAGCGACCTTACCAAACGTTTTGACGGCGCCGATATGAAGCCGTCGGCTTTCCGCGTGCCACTTGACGAAATGGATCAGGCCGTTCGCGACCTTCCACCGGATCTGAGAGACGCTATGGAAGTGTCCATTGCTAACATCAGGAAGTTCCACGAGCGCCAGTCCGAACCGGAAACCTGGGAAATGGAAATCATGCCGGGGATTTGGGCCGGTGAAAAAGTGATTCCTCTTGCCGCGGTCGGTTTGTACATCCCGCGGGGCAAGGGGTCATTCCCGTCGATGATGATGATGGCCGGCGTTCCCGCGCGAGTAGCCGGAGTGAAGAAGATTGTGGTGGTGACCCCTCCCGATCGCTCGGGCAAGGCTGACAAGGCCACCATTGCGGCCGCCCGCATGATCGGAATCGACACTGTCTTTGCCGTCGGAGGCGTCCAGGCCATCGCTGCCCTGGCGTTCGGCGCCGAGACCATACCTCGTGTGGATAAGATCGTGGGCCCGGGTTCGGGATACGTGTTGGCGGCAAAACAACTGCTTGCCTCAGTCGTGGATACGGGCCTTCCCGCGGGTCCCAGTGAGGCCATTGTGCTCGCGGATGACTCGGTGGATCCCCTCACTGCCGTCGTGGATCTGCTCATCGAGGCGGAACATGGTCCTGATTCGTCCGCTTATCTGGTGACCACCGATCCCGATCTCGCCCGAAAGGCTCTGGAACTAATACCTCGTCAACTGAAATCATTGCCTGAAGAAAGGCGGTCTTTTTGTGAAGCGGTCTTGTCCTCCAGCGGCGGTGTGGTGTTAGCTCCGTCACGAGACGCGGCAGTGGAATTCATCAACGGGTTCGCGCCCGAGCACCTGCAGGTTCTAACCCGCGAGCCTGAAGAGGTGCTCGATCAGATCAAGTACGCGGGCGAAGCGCTCCTTGGGCCGTACACTCCCGGCACATTGGCCAATTACTCGATAGGTCCCAACGCGATTCTTCCCACATCGGGGTTTGCGAGGACCGCTTCGGCTTTGTCTGTGAGAGATTTCACCAGGCGGATGTCGTTTTCAAGGGTTTCGGCAGAGGGCTTCCAAAAACTTGCTCCGAAGACCCTTATGCTCGCCCGTTACGAAGGCTTCGCAGCGCACGCGGCAGCGTTGGAGCATAGGCTGGAGAAGGATTGGCCCCCGCCGAAAACCTGAGCACGCGGCGCATAGCAGATTTCGGCTTGACCGGGAGAAGACTTCATGGCTGAATTCACCCACTTTGACGAACGTGGACAAGCCCGCATGGTTGATGTGGGCGAGAAAGAGGTCACCCACAGGGAAGCGTCCGCGCGGGGCGAAGTCCGCATGAAGCCCGAAACGCTGGACCTCATCATTACGGGTAAAGCGACTAAGGGAGACGTTCTGGGTGTCGCCCGGATCGCGGCCATCATGGCGGCCAAGAAGACCTCGAACCTCATCCCTCTCGCTCATCCGTTGCCGCTCGTATCCGTCAATGTGGACTTTGTCCCTGATCGCGGTCGTTCTGTTGTCGAAATCGAAGCCAAGGTGAAGGTGGACGCTCGCACAGGCGTCGAAATGGAAGCGCTGACCGCTGTCGCGGTCGCGGGCCTAACCATTTACGACATGTGCAAAGCCGTCGATCGAGAAATGGTCATATCGGACATTCGGCTTATGGAAAAATCAGGAGGCCGTTCCGGTCACTTTGTGAGGACCACTGAATAAGGGGTCATGGGCCACGGCCGGCCAAGATCTCAGCAGCTTTTTTCCTAAACTTTGCAGCTTCCTCGGGTTTGTCGATCCCGTCGTAGAATTCAGCCACATTTTCCAGACCTGCTGCGGCCTCGGGATGCTTTTCGCCCAAATTGGTCTCAATGATTTGCTGGGCTCTCAAGAGGAGAGGTTCGGCCTCTTGAAATCTTCCCAGCCCGGTCAGAGTCGCGGCAAGGCTATTGAGAGAACTTGCCACATGAAGATGATGAGGGCCGAAGTTCTTCTCCGCGACCTGTAGGGCTCGCCGATAAAGGGGTTCTGCGTCAGCGTACCGGCTCTCGGAGTAATACAGCCCCGCGAGCGCATTAAGGGTGAGGCCCACCTCCGGGTGGTCGGGCCCCAAGGCATTCTCCCGGATGGTCAGCGCCCTCCTATATAAGGGAACCGTCCCCGGTATCTTGCCCTGGGCGCGATAAAGGGCCGCTATGTTGTCGAGTGTTGTCGCCACGTCGGGGTGATCGCGGCCTAAGGTTTTTTCAAGGATCCTCAAGGCCCGGTCGAGCAGCCTTTCCGCCACGTCGCACCGGCCCTGTTCGAACGCCGCGCCCGCAAGGTTATTGAGCGACACCGCGACGTCGGGGTGATACTTTCCCAGGGCCGCTTCCCGTATTTCCAGGGCCCGCCTCCATAAAGGCTCAGCGCGCGAATAATCCGCTCGCGCTCGATACATCTCGGCTAAGTTATTCAGGCTTCGGGCCAGCCGGGGATCATCGGCTCCAAACTCCGATTCCGCCGCGACCACCGCTTCTTCCCCCGCCTGCATGGCCTGCGCATAAGAACCCTGCTGGAAGAGTTCCACGGCTTTCTTGTTCAGTTCTTCCCAGGTCATGACACAGAATCTCCCGAAGTGTGGCTGAAGGAGTTGGATGACCCCGGCAAAGCCAGGGGCTTACCATTGTCTTTGTTATAGCATGAGATCGGTCCGATAGTGGTGGCGACAGAGCGGATCGTAACCCTTCATTGATCGAAATGAGAAAGCAGTCCAAAACCGTTGCGTAGGAGAGAGCAATTGAGGTATCTTTAGTACTTATGGGGATTCAGGCGCGGATGAAGCATGGGATCATTGGGGCAACCGGATTGTCGTGTGTCTAACCCTGCCGGATGATCCGGCTTCCTATGGAACAAGGCAGAAATATCATTCGCCGTCTCGCGCTCACGGTCTCAGCCTTGCGTCCGGGTGACCGACGCATGCGCGGATTGCCTGTGCACGACTGAGGGCATATCACGGAGAGAGGCGGCATGAGCTGCGGCCCTCTGTCTGTGGCGCGGCGCTGAATTCCAGCAAACATTCAGCATCAGTGTTCATACGCATAAGGAGGGAAACAAGGAATGGCCAATCTTCTGGTTGACGAGCGCGACGTAAAATTCGTGCTCTACGAGCAGTTACGACTCGAAGAGTTGTGCGAAACTCCCAAATATGCCGAGTATTCTCGCGAGATGTTTGACATGGTCTTGGACGCGGCCCAGAAGCTTGCGGAGAACGAAATTTGGCCCACCAACGCGGATGGAGATCAAATCGGCGTCAAGCTGGAAAGCGGGCAGGTGAAAGTTCCCGAGTCCTTCCACAACGCGTACCGGCTCTTTGTGGAAGGCGGTTGGCCTGCGCTCGCGGTTGATCCTGAATCCGGCGGTCAGGGATTCCCGACGGTGCTCTCGGTAGCGTCGAGTGAGATGTTTATCGCCGCGAATCAGGCCCTGCTCATGTACCCCGGTCTCACCGTGGGCGCCGCGCGTCTCGTCGAGAAGTACGGCACTGAAGAACAGCGGCGCTCGTACATGGACAAAATGTTGACGGGCGAATGGGGAGGCACCATGTGCCTCACGGAGCCCCAAGCCGGCACCGATGTGGGCGCGCTGCGCACCAAGGCCGTTCGCAGACCTGACGGCGCCTTTTCCATTGTGGGGAACAAGATATTTATTTCGTCGGGAGACCACGATCTGACCGAGAACATCATCCACATGGTGCTCGCGCGGATTGAGGGTGGACCTGCCGGGACCAAAGGGATCAGCATATTCATCGTTCCGAAGAAGAGGATCGAGAACGGAGCGCTGGTTGACAACGACGTGATTACCGCGGCCATCGAGAAGAAGCTGGGAATTCACGGATCAGCCACTTGCGCGCTCAACTTCGGCGAGAAGGAGAATTGCGTCGGATATCTGCTCGGGGGCGAGAATGAGGGCATGAGGATCATGTTCGACATGATGAACGAGGCTCGGCTCGCCGTAGGTATCCAGGCCCTCAGCCAGGCCAGCGCCGCGTATATGCACGCCCTCAGGTACGCAAAAGAACGAGTGCAAGGCCCCGAGATCATCGCCATGAGAGACCCCACCGCGCCGAAAGTCCCCATTATCCAGCACCCCGACGTGCGCCGAATGCTCATGTGGATGAAGAGCGTTACGGAAGGGGTTCGAGCGCTCATTTACTACGCGGCGTACTGCGAAGATCGGGTGCGTTCAGCCAAAGACGAGGCGGAGGTTGCCAAGTATCACGGTTTTCTGGATATTTTAATCCCCATATGCAAGGCGTGGACTTCCGATTTGGGCTTTCGTGTCACGGAGTACGCGATTCAGATTCATGGTGGCTACGGCTATTGCCGTGAATACCCGGTGGAACAATTCCTGCGTGACAGCAAGATTACCTCCATATACGAAGGCACTAACGGCGTTCAGGCTCTCGATCTGGTCGGCCGTAAGCTCGCGGTCAAACAAGGGGCTCTCTTCAAGGCGATCGTCGAAGAGACCGGCAATCTGCTGCGGAACGCCAAGAAGAATTATCGACTCAAAGACATCGTTGAACCTTTTGACGCGGCCCGATCTCAGCTCATTGAGGTCACCCGCTATTTCGGCCTGAAGAGTATCACTGAAGACTTCATGATACCGATACTTTACGCCAGCCCCTATCTCGATCTTTTCGGTGATGTTGCGGTTGGCTTCATGCTCCTGTGGCAGGCCGTAATAGCCGATCGAAGACTGGAAGAGATCTATGGCGACTCCAAGGCGGACACCCCGGAAAAGAAAGCCGAAGTGCTCATGACCAACCGCAGCGCGGCTTTCTATCGAGGGAAGGTCGCATCGGCCGAGTTTTTTGCCAACACCTTTCTCTCGCTTGCAAAAGGCAAAGCTCGCGCCATCATGAGCGGGGAGCGGTCCGCTATCGATCTCCCGGAAGAGTCTTTCGCGCTCTTCTAGACCTCATTCAATCCAATCGGAGTTCTCATATGAAAGCACGAAAAGTTGTCTTGGTTGACGCGATACGGACTGCATTCGGGCGAGCCGGCGAGAAGGGGATCTTCTGGCACACCAGGGCCGATGACATGGTGGTGAAGGTGATCAGAGAGCTGATGAGGCGTAATCCAAAGGTCAAGCCTGAGATGATCGAAGAGAACGCTTGGGCCGCCTTCTGCCAAGAGAAGGACCAGGGCCTCACGCTCGGTCGCACTTCCGTCATCCTTGCCGGACTGCCCGTTACAACGGCCGGGTTTTCCATCGATCGTATGTGCGCCGGCGGTATGAGCGCCCTAACAACCGCGGCGTCCGAAATCGCGCTCGGCGCTTGCGACGTTGCCATAGCCGGCGGAGTGGAGCACATGGGCCACCATCCCATGGGATCGACCGCCGATCCCAACCCGCGTTTCCTTACCGACAAACTGGTGGACGAGAGCGCTATGTCCATGGGAGCTACCGCAGAGAACCTCCATGACATGTTTCCTGAGATCGGCAAGGAAATGGCCGATGAATATGCGCTGTGCTCGCAGCAAAAAGCGGCCACGGCCATTGAATCCGGCAAGATCGCGGAAATGATCGTCCCCATGACTGTATACACCAAAGAAGGATGGAAGGTGGCGGACAAGGATGAACAGCCTCGGCCCGAAACCACCATGGAGAAACTCGCCGAATTGCGCACGCCTTTCCGGGTCATGGGCAAAGTTACGGCCGGTAACTCATCGGGATTGAACGACGGCGCCGCAGGATGCCTCCTTATGGCCAAGGAGGTGGCTGACGACCTTGGCGTTGATTACAAGATGCAAATGGAATCGTTTGCCTATGCGGGTGTCCAGCCTGAGGTGATGGGCATAGGGCCGATCCCTGCGACAAAGAAAGCGCTGCAAGTAGCGGAGCTCACCATGGATGACATCGGGCTGGTCGAACTCAATGAAGCCTTTGCGGTGCAGTGCGTCGCGTTCATGAAGGAGTTTGGATTCACGATTCCTGACGACCCCCGGCTCAACATTTATGGCGGCGCAATTGCGTTCGGTCATCCGCTCGCTTCCTCCGGAGTGAGGCTGGCGTGTCATCTCATGCACGGGTTCATGGAGCGTCCGGATGTGAAGTACGGCCTGACCACGCTGTGCGTGGGCCTCGGCCAGGGAGGAGCGGTGGTCTGGAAGAACAAGACTCGGAAGGACAAGCCTGAGAACGACGAGAAGAAAGAGTCAAAAAAAGAGAAGGAAAAGAAAGAGAAAGACAAGAAGAAAGACTAACGGCCGCCACGTTGATTCTTGCGGGCGTCAGGCCTTCAAGCCGCGCAGCCCGTTTCAAGGGTCCCGCCCGCGCTCTCGTGGCAATGACCGTCATACTTCCGGGGAACGGCAGTTCCGAGCATAAGGAGGCGTCATGGCTGATGCACCGACACGTTTCTACACGAACATATACAGCTCGCGGGTAGGCAAGATCGCCATCCTCACCATGGATAACGGCGAAGACTACAAGAAGCCCACCACGTTCAGCGAACAAGCCCTGGAATCCCTAAACCAGGCGCTTGATTTCATTGGGGCCCAGAAGGACCTCAAGGGGATGATGCTCTGCGGAAAGCATTACATATTCGCCGCGGGCGCGGACCTGACCCAGATGCCTTTTGTGAACACCTTCGAGCAGGGTCGTAAAGCCGGAGCCGCGGGGCACGCCACCATGAAGAGGATCATGGTTCTTCCCTTCCCTACCCTCGCTGCGGTCAACGGCGTGGCTCTCGGGGGCGGTTTGGAAATATCCTTGTACTGTGATTACCGCACCGTATCCAAGGCGGTTACCGCAATCGGATTTCCTGAATGTTTCCTGGGCCTTGTGCCGGGATGGGGCGGCTGCACGCTGACTCCTCGACTCATCGGTTCTGAGAAGGCCCTTGAGCTGATCGTGTACAATTCCCTCAACCAGAACCGAATGATCGACGGGACCAAAGCTTATGAAATGGGTCTTGCAGACCGATTGTTCGAGGCCGCGGAGTTCTTTGACGAGTCCCTGGCCTTTCTCGAAGACATTATCGAAGGAAAAGAGAAGATCGAACGCAAGCCGCCCGATTGCTCCCGACTCCAAAACCACGTGGACGCGGCTCGAACCTTTATCGACTTCCGCGTTCATGGAGCCGCGCCTGCGCCATATCGTGCGCTCAAACTGGTGGAAAACGCGTCCAACCTCGAGAAAAGCCTCGATGAATGTTTCGCGGAAGAGGATAAGGCCCTCGGTGACCTGATCAAGAGCCGCCATTGCAAGGCGTCGATTTACAGTTTCGATTTGATTCAGCGCCGCGCCAAGAAACCCGTCGGCCAGCCCAAGGATATCAAGCCCAACAAAATCAACAAGATCGGGCTGATCGGCGCCGGGCTTATGGCCTCGCAGTTGGCTGTTCTCTTCTTGCGCCGAGTGGGCGTTCCGGTCGTCATGAAGGATATCAAACAAGAGTTCTTGGACAAAGGTGTCGGCTATGTGCATGGCGAACTGGCCTCGCTCGTGAGCAAGGGACGGCTCACTCAGGCGAAAGGCGAGCACCTGAAGCGCCTGCTCATTCCCACTTTGGAATACAAGGACTTTGCTGACTGCGACTTCGTGATCGAGGCCGTGTTCGAGAACATGGCCGTGAAGCAACAGGTCTTCGCAGAGGTTGAGGAAGTGGTCTCCCATGAGTGTATCCTGGCCACAAACACTTCCAGCCTTTCGATAGCGGAAATGGGATCCAAGCTGAAGCGATCCGAGCGGATGGTCGGGTTCCATTTCTTCAATCCTGTCGCGATGATGCCGCTACTGGAGATCATCCGAGGCGATAAGACCGATGAGCTGACGCTGGCCACAGCCTTTGACCTCGCTAAGAAACTTAAGAAGAACGCGATCCTGGTGAAGGATTCTCCCGGATTCGTGGTCAACCGACTGCTCACCAGGCTGCTCAGCGATTGCTTTGAGATGGTTGATGAAGGCGCCTCTTTCCAGCAGGTGGATGAAGCGGTGCTCACTTTGGGACTGCCAATGGCGCCGTTCGACCTCCTCGGCCTGGTCGGGCCTGCGGTCGCGTTTCACGTGGGCGAAACCCTACACGAAGCTTGGCCGGATCGCTTCCCGGACAACGTGCGCTTCAGAAAGCTCGTGGAAGTGGGTGTTACACAGATCTATCAGGGGATGGGTCCTGAAAAGGAACTCATGCCCAAGGTCGCTGAAATATGGGCTGACAAAGGGGCCAAGGAATTCGTTAAGGAAGAGATTGTGGATCGCATCTTGAGCAACCTGACCGTTGAGGTGGACCTGATGCTCAAAGAGAAGATCGTGCCCGATCCCAAGGACATAGACACCGCGCTCATCCTGGGAGCGGGCTGGCCGTTCTTCAACGGCGGCATCACCTTCTACCTGGACATCGAAGGGTACACGCCCAAGATACTCCAAAAGGTCTTTTTCATGCTCTGACGCTTACTTCCTCGATGCCGGTGAGGTGGTTTCTCAGTGTGGAGCCGTCTCGCCGGCGCGCCTCACCTCCAAGCTCCAGTGAACGGCATTGAGATTTGCGCGAAAGGTCACCCTCCCCCTTCTCCTTCCCATCAAGGGAGGGGTCCTAAAACCCTCTCGCCTGGCGGGAGAGGGAAGGGAGAGGAGGATTCCAGCCTAATCCAAAGGCCCAGATCTCAGCGCAGCTTTCCATCCCACCATTAAGACGAGATCAGACCCGCGTGGTTTCAAGCTGCCAGCCGACCGTACTTCTTCAGTGTGTGGAAGTAACAGTGCAGAATCATTGAAGAGACTATCAAGTAGCCGACCAGGAGATGCGCCGCGTCCACGACGCGTAGCCCTCCCAGAGCAACGATGGCCGGCTGCATCGTCTGCACGTCGTACAGCATCAAGCCGGTCATGATCTGGATTGGAACGAGAACCAGCATGACCGCCAAATAGAACATCCGTTCCACTGGATCAAATGGATAGCGCCGCGCGCTGCTCTCGGGATTCGTTTCCCCTGTGAAGATCACATACCCGTAGTAGTGAAGAGTCTCCGCGACGTCTCGAAAGAAACCGATAGGTGAAATAAGGAATCGAGCCCTGAATTCTCGCTTGACAAGGTGATACGCCAGCCAAAACACGTAATCCACTACCACTAACAGCCCGCACAGGTTGTGGAGATTCACCGCGTTGAGGAAGGAAGCGAATATGGGGAAGACATCCGGAAGCCTCAACTGAATCCCGCTAAACGCCAACACGATCACGCACAAACCGTGCAACCAATGCCAGACCCGCACCGGCAACGGAAGAGGTTCGATGGTTAAGGATCGCGGCAGAGCTCCTCGCGCTTTCCTGGTCAGGAAGATGAGCAGGGCGTGAAAACCGACCGCGCAAAGACTGAAAACAGCTATGAAGACTCCGATTACGTCAATCCACTTGAAGCCTATTCTGCGGACGATTGAGAGCACTTCCTCCAAATCCTCTTTACGGATCTTGGACTCCCCCAGGAGATAGACATCCTCCATGAATGGCCGTTGCCCGGGTCGCGCGAGAAAGCCTTTGTCCAGAGGCACGGTCCTGAATCCTCCGTCTTCTTCGGGTAACTTCAGCAGAAGCTTGGAATAAAAAGGCGCTCCCGTCGAATGACACAGCAAGCAGTTTCGCGTCTGCTCTCCTCGGGCGGAAAAATTGTGGCTCGGCTTAAGGACCAGAATTCGCGCTCGGAGCGCAGCTTCTGGCATGCCCTGTTCTTTCAGGCGGTTCATAAATGCTTGGAGTTCCTCGTCGGAAATCTTTCCGTCGGCGTCCCGGTCCAGTGTTTCAGTAATCCCTTTTCTTCCGGGCTCAATGAAACGTACGAGTCGGCGGTAGTCCAGGACATGCTCCTGTGGTCCCTCAGTCCCTTCGACCAAGGAGAAGATAATCCCGATCTCAGCGTTCAGCGCATGGCATGAAGTGCATTCGAGGTAATCGAAATGAAGGTTCATCTGGGGGAGCCAGCGATGGGTCCTCCAGGCATCGTGGCATTTGAGGCAGATCGCCTTCCTGTCAGCCCCGGACAAATGGCGGAAAGAAACGCTGTAATGCGGACTGTGGCATGAATAGCAAAGTTTCTTCGATACTTGCGCGTGCAGACTCCGTGAGTATTCCTCAAACACCCGCGGGTGACACTGACTGCAATTTGGATCGGAAGGGGCCGGATGGGGAATTCTGGCCCGCCGATCGATCTCAGTGATACCCGTGTGGCACGAAGCGCACCCCACAACTTGGGCTCCGTGAACCGATTTCCCGTATCGCTCGGGATCGATATATCGGCTTATTCCTCGGCGTGATTTCAGATCCTTTTGTCCGTGACACGCGAGGCATTCTTCTGTGGTCAGGAACGGATCCTCCGCTCCGCACATACCTACCACGACCAGCGTCAGACAGGTAACCATGCAGAGCAACTGAGAGGCTCGTTCCGATTTCATATACCTTTTCTCGGTGGGGTTGCCGCCAAGGTAGAGTCAACACGGACGCATGTCAATGAGCGCCCATCAAAACAAAAAAAGACGTCCACTCCCGTAGAAAAGCCTAGCTTCTCTCCGCAAGACGGTCCGTCTCTCTGTTTGCTTAGGCGCGGGCAAGACAAGGCGCGGGGCCTTAGAGCGCCTCATCTGTCGTCGAAATACTATGTTGCTCTAGGCATTCAACGAGACGCGCGTCCAGCCCCGACTCCTGCAATCAGGTGACTTCGGCCTCAGCCTCAACCCCCACAACGTCCCGCGCACCGGCTCCTTCCGCGATAAGCGCAGCTCCGCCCAGCAGCGCCCATAGCCCCAAGAAGACCAAAGGCGATGCCAGCACCATGATGCATACCACGCCCAAGGCGAAATTCGAGAAGTACATGGCGTAGGCAAGAGCGCAGATCAACAGAAAGCCTATCGGCCCAAGGATCAGCGCTCCACCGATAAGCATCCACGCTCCCATTTTCATCGCAGCTCTTTTCAGCGCGCTTCCATGCTCTGTCATTTGCCCCTCCTTTGGCGCTCAGGTTTGCCCTCCATCGCTGCAAGCGCTTTGGGGCCCTTCAATCTGCTTCCCACCTCTTCGCGAAGCGTCTCGCAGTCCCAATGATCCGTTCACTTGAGCAAAGCCCAGGCGCCATTGCGCGCGAGGCAACTTCTATGCCACGTGCATTCGCGCGCTCGCATAGCTCCGCGGGCCCTTGCCTGAAGTTGCCTCATCTGCAAAGGTAAACCACCACGTAACAGCTTGACATCTCTTTACGCTCATCTTAACCTCGAAGAACCGGAGCCCAAGTATTGGGAGGCGGCCGATGTTCAGACTTCAAAGCGATCCTGTCTTCTGGAAAACGATCCTCGACACCATGACCGAAGGGCTCATGCTCATAGAGGAAGGGGGCAAGATCGTGTTCATAAACCGCGCGATGGAACTCTTGACCGGTTTTTCCCATGATGAGCTGGTGGGCCGGCGCTGCTCCGTGCTCGACTTTGACTGCTGCCCGCGGATGCCTGGGAAAGAGCAGCAAGGCCCCTGCTCCCTATTCAAAGAAGGCCATCTTATTGACAAGCACTGCTCGCTAAAACGGAAGGACGGCACGCTGGTCACAGTGCTCAAGAACGCCCGAGTGATCCCTGACCCCGAAGGGCACTCTCTGTGCGCGGTTGAGGTTCAAAGCGATCTGACGAGATTGCGGCAGACCGAGAAAGAGGTGCTTCACTTGCGGAACTTGCTCTGTGAGCGTTACGGGTTCCACGGGATCGTCGGAACATCGCCGCAGATGCGAACCTTGTTTGATCTTATGAGCAAGGCCGCCACGTCGGACGCTCCGGTCCTCATGTACGGAGAGAGCGGCACGGGCAAGGAACTGGTGGCTGCAGCGATCCACCGGCTTGGCAAAAAGAGCAAGGGGCCTTTTATCCGGGTGAGCTGTGCGGCGCTGAGCGAATCACTGCTGGAGAGCGAGCTGTTCGGACATGTCAGGGGAGCTTACACAGGAGCGGACAGGACTACCAAAGGTAGGTTCGAAGCCGCCCATACGGGCGACATCTTCCTGGACGAGATCGGTGACGTGCCGCTATCCATCCAGGTGAAGCTTTTGCGAGTCATCGAGCAAAAGGAGGTGGAACGAGTTGGCGACTATCGACCCGTGCCGATCGATGTCCGCATCATCGCGGCCACCCACCGAGACTTGAGAGCGCTCATGGCGAGAGGCTTGTTCCGGGACGATCTTTTTTACAGACTCAACGTGATCCCTATCGTAGTCCCTCCTCTCCGTGAACGGCCGGGAGACGTGCCTCTGTTGGTAAGCCACTTCATTCGACAGATCTCCGCGCGAACCGGCAAATGCATCACAGGAGTGGACCGGGAGGCTATGGAAGTCCTGACCCGCTATAATTGGCCGGGAAACATTCGAGAGCTTATCAATGTCATCGAGTATGCTCTCGTGGTGTGCGCCGGGGACACCATTTCAAGAGGCGATTTGCCGGAACTGACCCGCGCCTCCCACACTCCTCTTGCGCCGGCTCACAACGCCGCAATGCGGAGAACGAGCAAGGAGCGCCTCATCGACGCTCTCATTGTCGCTAAGGGTAAGCGAGGGGATGCGGCCCGTGTTTTGGGGGTGAGCCGTCAGACCGTCTGGAGTCTGATCAAAAAGCACGGCATCGACGTGGATCGTTTGTGCTCCCAGCCGACGCCTTGACCCAACGGAGCGTTCAAGCGACCTCGGCGGGCGCTTCAAACGAGGGCGGGAATCAAGCTTCCGCGGTCTCTTCCGCGGCTTTCTTGGCTGCGGCCGCGGCTTTCTTTGCGGCTTGCTCTGCCTTTATTTGCTCAACGGCCTTGGCTTGCTGTTCAGGATCGCGGTATCGGAAAATGAATTGGCGATTGCACGCCCAGACCGCGTCCTTAGCCATCTGCTCGGTGAGGTTGGGATAATCGATCTCGATGCGATCGTTGATCAGGTTCACCACATCCTTGGCCTTCCTCGTGCACGCTAGGCAATGGATGCATCCCGCGGAGCAGACGTTTGTAACTTCCTTGCCTTTGTCCTTTGTGCTGCATGGCACAGAGACCGGGGCATCCTTGGGCACAAGCTGGAGCACGCTCTTTGGGCACATCTTCACACAAACACCGCACCCGGTGCAGGTTTCCGGGTCGATCACCGGCATCCCATCATGCATATGGATCGCGTGGAACGGGCACGCGGTTTCGCAGTCGCCGTAACCGATACACGCGAAGTCGCATTCCCAGGGACCGCCAAAGGCAAGATTCGCTCCAGTGCAGGTGTCAAAGCCCACGTATGAATGCTTCCGTTTCACGCCGCCCTCATTCTTGGAGCAACGCAACACAGAAATCACTTCACCCGCCTCTGCCGCCTGCTTGCCGGTTATTTCCGCAACTTTGCACGCGACGTCGCCTTTGCCGGGAGCGCATTTGTTCACGGGAACATCGGGTATGGTGACAACCGCCTCCGCGTAAGATTCGCATCCCGCAAAGCCGCACGCGCCGCAATTTGCGCCCGGAAGACAAGCCCTGACCGCTTCGATCTTCGGGTCGATCTGGACCGCGAAGCGCTTCGCCGCGTAAGCCAGCACGACACCGCAGACCGCGCCGAAAATAATGAAGAATGCCAGGCCGTACCCGGCCGTGGTCCACGCGCTTTCCATAATATGAACACCTCTCAGAGGGGCCGCGGATCCCGTCGCGGCGCACACTCACTTTGTTGATTATACACTAAAATACTCAGAAAACCACGAGCCCTGAAAAACCGAGAAACGCCAAGGCAAACAGGCCCGCCACGATGAACGCAATCGGCAACCCGGCAAACGTGGGAGGCACTCGGCACACCTCCAGCCGCTCTCTGACGCACGCCATGAGAAACAACGCTATTGCGAAGCCGACTCCTGCGCCGATACCCTCGCTTACGCTCTCTGCCGCGTTATACCCGCTGTCCGCATTGATCAGGGGGACCGCGAGAATGATGCAGTTGGTGACGATCAGCACGAGGTAGACACCCAACCGCTTGAAGAGGTACGGGTTCACCTTGCGCAACACCGTATCCACCGCTTGCACGAATATGGCCGTCGTACCGATGAAGACGATGATCTTGAGAAAGTCCAAGCGCAGTGTGGTCAAGACGTGTTGGTAGAGCGCCCAACAGAAGAACGCGCTGAGCACCATGACGATGGTGAAGGTGATTCCCATGCCGATCGCGGTTTCCCGCTTCTGTGATACTCCGAAAAAGATGCACAATCCCAAATACTTAGTAAAAACGAAGTTGTTGATCAGCATGGCCCCTAAGATTATCCCCATCATCACCGACGCCCGACTCTTCTTCACGAGGAATCGCCCGCTTCCGATGGGCTTCCCGCCGGAAGTGACGTCTTTGACTTCGACGACGTATTGCGCGGCCTGATTCAGCGCTTCTTTAAAGGTCAAGGTCACCCTAAGTCTTTGTGGATCGAGTTGCGCGGCTTCCACCGGCGTCCGGATATCCGGATCCGGCTTCTCATACACCGAGTAGTTTGACAGCTCCCGCGCCCAACTCTCATCCACCGGGATGCCGAAGTCGAGTTCTATCTGCTTGTCCTTTTTGAACGAACCGTCTTTGGTGAAATCGGCAAGAATCGGGGAAGCGCCCAGGCAGAGCAACCCCGCGGCCATAAAAGCTATTGTGATGAGTCGGAAGGTCTTCATATCAGTGACCTCCGCCGGAAGTGGGGATCTTACCCGTAAGCTTGTATTCGATATAGTTGAATGCGGCCATGATGAACCCGATCACGAAGAACCCTCCTGCGGGTAGGATCATGACGAGTAGCGGCTTGAATCCCAGGATGTCGAACCCGAGAAGCTGACCGGTTCCCGAGAGCTCGCGAATGGCGCCGATAAGACAAAGCCCCAAGAGAAATCCCAGCCCCATCCCCAGCCCATCAAAAAAGGAGGGGATCAGGGGCTCTTTGGAAGCAAACAGCTCCAAGCGGGAAATGATGATCGCGAAGACCACAATCAGCTTCACGAAGAGCTTGACCTGCTCATAGATGGCTGGGTTAATCACGGGAAGAACCATGTCCACGACGCTCACCCAAAGCGCAATGATCAGCACGTAGGCCGGTATCCGGATCCGCGGATGGATGAACCCCCGGAAGATCGCAACCGTGCAGCTTGACATCACTTGCACAAAGACCACCGCCAGGCCAAGCATGACACCGTTCTGCACGTTAACGGTCACCGCGACCGCGGGACACATGCTCAGCGCGAGCCTAAATATGGGGTTCTCAGGAATTAGGCCGCGCCAGATAAGATCTGGATATCTGCTCACCGTGTTCCTCCGTTAAAAGGCGACGGGAATTCTTTCCTGCTCGACAGCTTTTTTCAACAAATCAAATCTATAGGTGAATTTCTTCACCGTATCTTGGACGCCACTCGTGACTGCTCGGCTCGAAATTGTCGCGCCGGTCAAGGCGTAGATATCGTCTTGGAGGTGTTTCTCCTTGATTTTCTTGATCTCTTCTGCTTTGATCCTCAGTTTCTTCGCCCTGAGAGGATCGAGCACGTCGAAGTATTTGTCGGGAAGCGGTTCTTTGATCACCTTGAGCTTCGTCAACTGTTCTTGTGTCTTCCCCACGAACTGGTTCCTGAAGTAGTCCTGTTGAATCTCGGCTCCCAACCCGGGATCCTCTTCCGATTCGGTAATGGCCACGCCCGTAACCGTGAAATTGGGGTCAAGCGAGACCATGAGCTTGATAAAGGTTTTGAAACCTTGCGTTTTCCCGGGGAGTACATACCCAAGCCTCTTTCCGCCCTGGTCTGCGATATAGTACGTGTCCGCGTACGTGGCGTCAGAGCCCTTTGGGAGAGCCGCCTTCACGGCTGCGTTCCGGGTCGCTTTGTTTTCCAACTCAGCAGCGGTAGCGGTGACCGGCACCTTGTCCGCGGGCTTGCCTTCGAGATCCAGCAGAGCAATCGTGAATTTCCCATCCTTTACCGGCAGCACGTACCCGAGAAGGGTCTGTCCTTTCGGCTCCTGGACCACATACCGGTCGATCCGGCGCACTACGAGATCGGACGGGGCGTGTTTCCCATGACCATATCCGAGCAGCCCCTGGATCACCTCTTCGTTCTGCTTCATTTCTATTTTTTGGCGTGGTCCTTCGGTCTGAGTGTACACCGCGCCCAGGATGAGCGCGGCTCCTATGCACACGCCGGTAAGGCTCATAGTGATCTTAATGATTTCCTTCATGAAAAACCCTCGTGAACCAAACAACCTACTTGGCTGCCGCGACAGGCGCCTGCTTGGGAGGCGCGAACCTCTCCGGCCTGAACCATTCATTCAGCGCGGGTGTGAGGCAGTTCATGAGCAGAATCGCATAGCAGACTCCCTCGGGATAACCTCCCTTGAGGCGAATGAGCATGGTGAGGCCCCCCACTCCTATGCCGAAGATAATCTGCGCGGTTTTGAGCGATGGCGACGTCACGTAGTCCGTAGCCATATAAAAGGCCCCAAGTATCACGCCGCCGGAAAGGAGATGCACCAGGACCGGGCCGCTGAGCCATGTTTCGCCGCCGAATACCCAACTGATGACCGCTACGCTCGCCAGCGTAGAAACCGGGATCGGCCAGGTGATTATGCCGCGCGCCATCAGGAACAGCCCACCGAGCAGGATGAGCACCGCGGATGTCTCGCCGATACAACCCGGCTTGAAACCGAGCAGGAAGTTCGTGTAGATCACCGGCAGATCGCCGAATTGCTTCGTGAGCGCCTCCATGCCGTAGTGCCGGAGCACGTAGAGCGGGGTCGCGGTCGAAACTCCGTCTAAACCTCCCCAGATGTAGTTAAGAATCGGCACGTGGCTCACCTCACGCGAGGGGATCCACGCAGCGGTCATGTACACCGGGAAGGCTGCGGTGAGGAGCGCGCGTCCTACGAGCGCGGGGTTCCATACGTTAAAGCCCAGGCCTCCCATGAGTTGCTTGTTGATGAAGATGGCGGCCACAGCCCCGATGATCGGCAGCCAGTAGGGCACACCGGGAGGAATGACGAACGCGAGCAGAATGCCTGTCAGGACAGCGCTCCCGTCCTTCACCGAAATCGGTCTTCCCAGCGCTCTCTGGCAGATCGCCTCGACCACCACGCATGAGATCACACTGGAGAGAGTGATAAACAAGCTCCGCAGGCCGAAGTTATAGATCGACAGCAACAACACCGGTATCAGCGAACCGGATACGGTCCACATGATCCCGGCTGTTGTCTGCGTCTGTCTGATATGGGGCGATATGGATACGGCCCACTGGGGTTCCATAGCGGGATATTGTTGCGCTTGCGTTTCTATGGTCCTACCCTCCCATGAAACTCTATGAAATCAGTAAGTAGCCAAGCCTTCGGTGGAGCGCTCTTACGATGAGCAGCTCCCTGTCTTACTCGATGGTCGGCGTCGCTATCAGGAGCCTCTCTTGACGCCTATCTTGGCAAGGCGGCAAAACTGCACCAAGGGTCGCTTGGCCGGGCACACGTACGCGCAGCACCCGCACTCAAAGCATTCCATAATTCCGAATCGCTCGGTCAGGTGACCTTTGCCCGCTTCCACGTAGATCCCTATCTCCTTGGGAGCCAAACCCATCGGACACGCCTGCAGGCACCAACCGCAGTGAATGCACGGACCGTAAGGCCCTATGCTCGTCTCTTTGCTATTTAGGAACAACACACCCGATGTGGTCTTCACCACAGGGACATCCATGCTGGACATGGCAAATCCCATCATGGGCCCACCGGAAACTATCTTGAGCAGATCGTCGGAGACCCCGCCCAGGTATTCAACCACGTCGGAGAGGACCGTGCCGACCTTTACCTTGATGTTCGCCGGCCGCTTAATGGCACGTCCTGATACGGTCATCACCTTTTCGTAGAGTGGTTTGTTCATAGTTACGGCTTCGTAGACCGCCACTGTAGTGGAGATATTCTGGACGATCACCCCCACGTCGAACGGCAAGCCGCCTCCGGGAACCGACCTCTTGGTGAGCGAGTAGATCAACTGTTTCTCAGAACCTTGGGGATACTTAACTTGCACGCCCTGAACGGCTATTTCCCCTTCGTCATGCCCGTCGGAAACCTTCAGGGCCTTCTGGAGCGCATTGATCGCGTCGGGCTTGTTCAGCTCAACGCCGATAACGCCTTTCTTGATCCCAAGGATTTTCACCATGATCTTGGCGCCTTCCACCACCTGTTCCGGATGTTCCAACATGATCCGGTGATCCGTGGTGAGGTACGGTTCGCACTCCGCGCCGTTCAGAATGAGCAGATCCATCTTTGCTGTGGGCGGAGGAGACAACTTGACGGCCGTGGGAAATCCAGCGCCGCCCAGTCCCACGATGCCTGCGTCCTTTACCCGCGCCAGGAGCTGTTCTCGTGAGAGTGTGGTCCAGTTCTCACGCTCGTACTTTCGGGGGGCCGCCGCCGGATCACGGTCGATGATGATTGCATCGCATCGAACCATGGTCGGATGCGGCCGCGGTTCGACAGTCTTGACCGTTCCGGTGACGCTGCTATGGATCGGCGCTCCCAGTCCCTTTTCCACCACAGCAATCACTTCGCCCTCTTGAACCTCTTGCTTCTTCTTGACCACCGGCTGCGCAATCGCGCCGAAGTGCATGGAGAGCGGGAGCGCAACCTGCGCGGGAGGCGGCATTTCCTCAATCGCGAGGCGCTCGGTCAATTCCTTGTGTTCTTCCGGGTGGACTCCACCTTTGGAAAACGTTAGTCCTGCCATTTCTGCTCTTTCTCGGATGCGCGCTCAGGTTCGCGGACGAAAGCTCGGGAAGGATACGACGGCCTCGAACCACTCCCGTTTGCAGGGCCCCTCACGGCCTGCCTGCGCCATCCATCGATGTGAGATTGCTCAAATGCTCTGCCCTAAACAGGGGGGACAGGTTCGCGTGGAACCGCGACGCTGATACAGCGCTCAAAGATAATATTGTGCGGCGGCCGTGTCAAGACTTTCCCGGCCAAAATCCGCAGCTTGGGAATGCATGAGCGCCTCGCATTGGTCGCAACGGAAAAAGGTCCCGATCCTCACAACGAACCGGCATTAGACCTGGCGCCGGATTCGTGCTATGAGAGCCGGCCAGGAGGAACCACATGGCCAACGAAGAACTCAAGAAGGCAGTGCTGATCAAACTCGAAGGACCGGGCTGGACCACCGCTCGGGCCGTCCTCGCCATAGTCGGGGGCGAGATGGACGAATCTGAAATGCGCCGGGTCGAAGAGGCCATGCTGGAGTTGGCCGCGGAAGGCAAAGTGGAACTCTGGCGACTTATCCTGGACGAGGACAAATCCGAAGTGCTCGTTGCCGCGCTTCCCGGTATGGAACTGGACAAAGAATTGGAAAGACGACAAGCATGGGCAATGGCCGTTCGCTACGCCGCGGCCGAGAAGTAGACCTATACTAGACTGAATCGAGATCGGCGCTCTTGAATAAAGCTCACCCTCCTCTCTCCCGCCAGGGGAGGGGGGTCTTGCAGCCCTCTCCTTTAATGGGCGGGGGAAAGGGGGCATAGGCGTTAAAATAGGATTGGCCTCTGGCGTCGGACATTCCCCCTCACCCTGCCCTCTCCCGCCAGGGGAGAGGGTTTCCAGACCCCCCTCCCTCGATGGGAGGGGGAAGGGGGAGGGTGATAAGGCTTTGTTATCACAGAGGCCTATTCCTTATTTAAACGCCTATGGGAAAGGGGAGGGATGATTCTTGGGGCAATTCTCGATGCCGTTCGCCATAGTGTGACAGCAATAAAGCGTGCCTCGATCGACAACACCCCATGAAGACGGTCCTCGACCGCGAGATCTACGATAGGTTCACTCAGACCCACTTGGTCGCGGCAAAGGGGTTCGTCTGGATATCAACCGCGAACATAAAGGGGACCGGACTGCTCTATCGTGGCCGCTTCATGTCATTCGTGGACCTGATGGCGATTCTGGTAAACCAGGGGGTCTCATTTCGGATCATTCACGCTGAATTGCCCTCCAAGCCTTTTCGCGAACGGTACGAACAACTGGACGGAAAAGGGCGCCTCAGCGCCGGGGTTGAATTCCTGCACTGCATCCGGATGCACGCGAAGATGTTCATCGTGGACGGTTGCGCAGCCCTGGTTGGAAGCCCCAACCTCACGGGCGCAGGAATCGGCGCCAAAGGCCCGAACAAGAGGAACTTCGAGATCGGCTTCCTGTGCGAAAACGAGCAGGAATGCCGACCGTTCGCGGAATACTTTGACTACGTTTGGCTGGGCGGCCACTGTCCCGCGTGCGAACTCCGCAAGCTCTGCCCATCCCCCGCAGCTTGAAGACGAAAGAGATTTACTTGCCGACGATCTGAAATGCGGCGAGGAACCCCTCCGGCCGTGAAAGGCTCCCCGCATGGATCTCGGCGCCTGCGCAATCAGGTCCGGAGTTCCGGGACGTTCGCGAACTGCTCCAGGGCCTCGGGATTGGCCAGCGCGTCCCTGTTCGTAACGGGCTTGCCTTCGATCATGTTCCGGACCGCGATTTCCACCTTCTTGTTGTTTAGAGTGACCGGGATGTCCGTCACCTGGATGATCTTCGCGGGCATGTGACGCGGAGAACATTGCTCCCGAATCACAGTCTTGATCTTCTTCACCAAAGCGTCGTCCAACTGAACGCCCTGAGCCAGCTTCACGAAGAGCACCACCCGGACATCGTTTTGCCACGGCTGACCTACCACCACGCTACTAATCACTTCGTCCAGGCCTTCCACCACCGCATAGATTTCAGCCGTGCCGATTCGGACGCCGGACGGATTCAAAGTGGCGTCGGAACGGCCGAAGATCTTGACGCCGCCGTGCGGAGTGATTTCGACGAAGTCCCCGTGGGTCCATACATTCGGGAACACGTCAAAATAGGCTTTCTTGTACTTCCCGCCGTCAGGATCGTTCCAGAAGTAGATCGGCATGGAGGGGAAAGACGCGGTGCAGACCAGCTCGCCTGTGCGACCGATGATCGGCTTTCCGTCGGAATCGTATGCCTCTACCTTCATTCCAAGGCCGCGGCATTGCAGCTCGCCCGCGTAAACCGGCAAAAGAGGGGATCCGAGCGCGAAACAGGAGATGATGTCCGTGCCCCCGGAAATGGATGCGAGGTTGATATCGCTCTTCACGTGTTCATACACGAAGCGGAAGCCTTCTTCCGGAAGCGGGGACGCGGTCGAGCACATGGTCTTCAAGCTGGACACGTCGTACTTCTCTTTTGGTTTGAGACCGGACTTCTCCAATGCCGCTATGTACGGCGCGCCGGTGCCGAAGATGGTCATCTTCGTATCCTGCGCTAACTGGAAGATCGCGCCCGCGTCAGGATGAAACGGTGATCCATCGTACAGGATAACCGTTGATCCCACCGCGAGAGCGCTCACCAGCCAGTTCCACATCATCCATCCCAGCGTGGTGAAGTAATAGATCTTGTCCTCTCGCTTCAGATCCACGTGCAGAACATGTTCCTTCAGGTGTTGCAGCAACGTGCCGCCCGCGCCGTGCACCATGCACTTGGGGAGTCCGGTAGTGCCTGACGAATACATGATGTAAAGCGGATGATCGAACGGGAGTTGCTCGAACTGAATCTTCAGACCGCTCTCCTTGGACATGAAGTCCTTGTAGTGGATCGCGTTGGGAATCCCGCTCAGGTCGGGATTCTGACTCGCATACGGGACAACCACCACTTTTTCGACGCTGGGGACGTCCTTAACGATTCCCGCCACCTTATCCAAGGAGCTGAAGGTCTTCCCGGTGTACAGGTACCCATCCGCAGTAAAGAGGATCTTCGGCTGAATCTGGCCGAATCTGTCCAAGACCCCTTTGATGCCGAAATCGGGCGAGCATGAAGACCAGATCGCGCCGATACTGGTGGCGGCCAGCATCGCCGCGATGGTCTGCATCATATTGGGCATATAGCCCACGACCCGATCCCCGGTCTTGACACCTGCGTCCCGCAATGATTTTGCCAGGCGAGCGGCTTCGTCGTAGAGCTGAGCGTAGGTCATGCTCTGGAGCCCTTGCCCCTCGCCTCTAAACATCAGCGCGACATGATCGTCTCTGTAGCGGAGCAGATTCTCAGCGAAGTTCAGGCGAGCGCCGGAAAACCACTTCGCTCCCATCATGGTGGGAGAGTCTTCAAGGACGGTGTCCCAGCGTCGGGATGCGATCACATCACAGAATTCCCATACCGACGTCCAGAAATCTTCTCTCTTCGTGATGGACCAGTCGTAAAGAGCATGGTACCCGTCGATATTGAGAGAGTGCTTCTCATTGACGCGCTTGATGAATCGAGTGACGTTGGCGTTTTTCTTCCGCTCTTCCGAGGGCGCCCACAGGGGTTCCATGCTGCTTCCTCCTCCTTGGGATCGGTGGATATACAGGGTTGGCGTCAGAGACCCAGTGAAGATAGGACCTCCGAACCTTCGAATCCGTCAGCCTTTCTTTACGGTGTATGTCGCCTTTTCAGGCCAGCTAGCGGGGAATTTTTGCCCGGGGGCTTCGCCGAGTTTCTTCTTGACTTGCTCCAATCCCTTCCGCTTGAACTCTTCCCTCGGACGCTTTGGAATTCGTCCATTCAGAATGGCTTCAGACCTGAGCCGTCGTCCGATTGTCTTTTCCATCATCTTACCCAGGCGTAGGAGTCGATCCACGTCAATGCCCGTCTCGATGCCCATCTCGTCCATCATGACGACCATATCTTCAATGGATTGAAGGCCGACCACGTTCGGGTCCACATAGTAGTATTCGCCTGTGCCTGCCACCGGCACCCGATCGAGGAAGTTAGCCGGCTGACCTCCCAGCCCCCCGATTGTGCCCTCGAATTTCTCGATTCCGGCCTGGAGCGCAGCCAGCACATTTGCCGTGCCCCAGCCGCGCGTCACGTGGAAGTGCGCCAAATGAAGGTTTGGATCGGGCATTTCCTCCATGATCATGGAGAAATACTTGTACACCTGATTGGGAGGAGCGCTTCCGTCATGGTCCGCATGCTCGATGTCGGCCGCGCCGATTTCCAGCCAGCGCTTGGTAAACTCCACTGCTTCTTCCAATGGAGTGGGCCCTGAAATGGGCGAACCCCAGATGGTGGAGACGGTTCCACACATCTTCATACCAACGTCCGCGGCTTTCTCAATGGACCTCTTGGATTCCTCCCAATAGTCCGGCAAGGTGGTCCCGGAGTTCGCGAAATGATGCTGTTCGTCCGTGGAGACCATCATGAGGATCCTGTCAGGACCCCACCCCTCCTTGCGCGCCTCCACCGCGCGATCCACCGACTTTTCACGGATCGTGACGACGGTCAGGGTGACGTCGGACCAATTCACCCCGCCTCGAGAGAGTTTCTTTGAGTCGCGCAGTTGCTTCAAAAGGATTTCTGCGTCCTTGAATTGAGGCATGAGCGCGGGATTTCCGAAATTGGTCACTTCCACATGCTTGACGCCTGAAAGGATCAGCTCTTCGGCGTAGTAGAGCTTTGCCTCCGTCGGAATCCAGATCTCTTCGTGCTGGAAGCCGTCCCGGACCGTGATGTCTCCGATGTGAACTTTCTTGGGATAGTTCAATTCGTGGCGAGCGCTCGTCAGATTCATTGTCATTCTCCTGTGTAGACGGGTTTTCTCTTTTCTCGAAACGCGGTCAATCCCTCAATTCTATCCTTGGTCGGAATGGTGACCGCATACGCGTTCGATTCAATTGCCAAGCCGACCGGAAGGCTTACTTCCACCCCCTTATTTATAGCGTACTTTGCCTGCGCGAGCGCGACAGGCCCGTTTGCAGCAATCTCGCCGGCGATCTCCATAGTCCGGTTCAGAAGGTTTTCCGGCTCGACCACTTCGAGGAATAGTCCTATTTCAAGTCCCTCTTGAGCAGAGATCCTTCTGGCGCGAAGGATCATCTCTTTGGCCCGAGCCACGCCGACCACGCGAGGCAATCGCTGCGTGCCGCCAGCTCCCGGGATCACTGCAAGACTCGTCTCCGTGAGGCCGACCTGCGCGCTGCTCGCCGCGATCCTCAAGTCGCAGGCCAATGCGAGTTCCAGCCCCCCGCCGAAGGCGTACCCGTTCACCGCTGCTATGACCGGCTTGGGAAGCTCTTCCACACCGGTGAACACGTTCCGGATCGTCTGAATATAGACCCGCACCTGGTCCTGAGTCATGCCGGCTCGCTCTTTGAGGTCCGCGCCGGTGCTGAACGCGTTCTTGCCCGCTGTGGACCCTGTCATAATGACGACCCTCACGTCCCGGTCAAACGCGATCTCCGCCAGGGTACGGCCGAAAGTCTCCAACAACTCCATGTTGAAGCAATTCAAGGCTTCCGGTCGGTTGATAGTAAGGGTCAAGATGCCGTCCTTGACTTCTTTCAAGAGTGTGTTCTCGTCACCCATGATATCTCCTTACGATAAGTCCTGCCGCCCCGACACCGGAGGCACGCGGACGCGGCCGCCGCGCCCCTATCCGCTCACCAGCGCGGTTCGTGCTCTGAGCTGAACCATCGATTCCAAGGTAAGGCAATAGGGGAAGATCAAGCCGACTCAAAGGAATTGAGTAACGTATACCACTTTTGGCCTTGACTTTTCAACATCACTTTATCCATGATCAAGCGGATAGGCGAGGCTTCCTCGCTTTCGACCGTCCCGTCGTTCGCCGCGTGGTGTCATCAGAGGGTTTATCGGTTGGGCGAAAACGTAGGAGCGGGTATGGTCCGGCTGTAGACTAGCTCCCAATACCGGTCCTGTGGAACAGCCCACAGGTCCCCTTTCTCCTTTTCTTGGCGCGATTCAGCGGATCTAACCGCCCACGCCCGCATGTTATCTACAGGCTGCGGGTCGGACCGCGAGGAAGTCAATCAGAGCGCTTCCATCTGGGTTTGGCTAACAACCGATACCGGATGCTCTCCGCGCTTGAGCGCGGCGCGCCCGCGCCACTTTAAGGACAAAAAGAGCGGAGCTGATCGGGAAAGGTCCGGAGACGGCTTTCTATGCCGCCGGCGCAGTGCGGGAAGCATTGAAAAAAGTGAAAAGACAGCCGTCACGCGTGTGCCTAGGAGGCAGATTGCGTTAAGACAGTCGCTCACGAGGAACCGGGTCGCGCGGGAATCCGTTTAACGCGGCCCCGACCAGGCCACAAACGCAGCGCTGGTCTACTTAACGGGGGTGAACGAGTAAAGCTTGACCGGTTCTCTCGGTTTTGTTATCGTGAGGACTCTCATCGGCAGACAAACTACACGGTTCTCATGTTCGTCATTCCCTTGTCAGGAATAGCCTGCCAGAAGCGTCTGGATAGAGCGCCGAAGGGCTCGAATACTGTGTCGGAGCACGCAGAAGGGGATCTGAATGTCCGAAGTCATACTCGAAGCCAAGAACGTCTATCTTTCCTTCCATGGGGTTGCCGCTCTCGTTAATGTCAGCTTCGAAGTAAGGAAAGGCGAGATCTTTTCCATCATAGGCCCCAACGGAGCCGGCAAGACCTGCATGATGAACTGCATCAACGGCCTGTACCGGCCTCAAAAAGGTACCCTCTTCTTCAAGGGCCGGGAGATCACCCACCTTTCTCCTCACCGACGCGCTGAACTCGGAATTTCGCGCACCTTCCAGAAGATTGAGCTCTTCGGTGGCATGACTGTGCTGGATAACATCAGATTGGGCCGGCATATGCACCTCAAATCCGGAATTATAAGTTCCAGCATATATTGGGGAAAAACCCAACGGGAAGAAATCCGGGCCCGGCGATTCATCGAAGAGGAGATTATCGATCTACTCGAAATCGAGGCCGTGCGCAACGAAGTGACGGGCATGCTCCCATACGGGCTACAGAAGAGGATCGAGCTCGCACGCGCCCTTGCGTTGCAACCGGAGGTTATCCTCCTCGACGAACCGCTCGCCGGCCTCAACCTGGAAGAAGTCGAGGATATGGCCCGATTCATCCTGGACATCAACGAGGATGAGCGTTGGAAAGTTACGTGCGTGCTCGTGGAACACGACATGGGAGTCGTGATGGACCTCTCGGACCGAGTCATGACCCTGAACTTCGGCGTAAAGATTGCCGAAGGGACCCCCGAGGAAGTCCAGGAGGACCCGGAAGTCATCAAGGCCTACCTGGGTGAGGTGGAGGATCTGTATGTCAGCCGCAGATGAACTGAGCTATTTCAAAGAGATTGAAATAACCGACGATTTGACCCTGCCCAAACTCTTTGTCCGACAGTGCAAGAAGTTCGGAACGGGCAAAGTCGCTATGAGGGAAAAAGAGTTCGGGATCTTCCGGCCGGTGACGTGGGCTGATTATCTTGATCGCGTCAAGCTCATAACGCTGGGCATGGTCAAGCTCGGGCTCCAGCGAGAAGACAAGGTTATCCTCATCGGCGACAATCGGCCCGAAGCCCTCTGGACCGAAATGGCAACCATGTGCGGTGGCGGCGTGGCGGCTTGGCTGTTCCAGGACTGTCTCATGGAAGAAGTCCAGTACATTGTGGACCATTCCGACGCCAAGTTCTACATCGCTGAGGGCCAAGAAGAGGTGGACAAGGCCCTAGCCATACGGGATCGGTGCCCGAAGCTTGAGAGGATTATCTGGGACGATCCCAAGGGAATGCGGCACTACGATGATCCCATGCTGATCAGCCTGGAGAGGGTGATTGAACTGGGAGGGGAGTTGGACAACGAGGATCCGGAGCTTTTCGAGAGGCTCGTGAATCAGGGACAAGGCCACGACATCTGCCTGCTTTTCTACACTTCAGGCACGACCGCTAAACCCAAAGGAGCGCTGCTCACTCACTACAATATGCTCACCATGGGGCGAAATCTCATGACGGTCGATCCTTGCCGCCCGTCTGATGATTTCGTTTCCTATCTTCCCTTTGCCTGGATCGGCGAGCAAATGATGTCGATATCCTGCGGACTCCAGGTGGGATTCACCATCAATTTCCCCGAAGAACCGGAGACAGCCCAAGTCAACGTCCGGGAGGTCGGCCCGCACGTCATGTTTGCTCCTCCTCGGCTTTACGAGCAGTTTACCAGGACGGTTCAGGTCAAGTATCTGGACGCAAGCTGGCTCAAACGTAAGATCTACGAACTGGCCATGCGCATCGGCTATGCCACCGCGGAGCGCAAGTTCGAGAAAAAGGGCGTTCCCTCTTACCTCAAGTTTCTTCGGGCCCTGGCAAACCTGGCGTGCTACCAGAAGATTCGCGACCACCTGGGTCTGAGCCGCGTTAGGCACGCATACACGGGCGGCGCGGCCATGGGACCGGACCATTTCCGCTTCTTCCACGCCATCGGCGTGAACCTCAAGCAGATCTACGGCCAGACTGAGATCGCAGGGATTTCTGTGGTCCACCGGGATGACGACATCAAGTTTGACACAGTAGGTAAGCCTATTCCGCAGACCGAAGTGCGTATCACCGAGAGTGGAGAGATCATCTCAACAAGCCCGTCAGTCTTTAAGGGCTATTATAAGATGCCGGAAGAGACGGCGAAGACGCTCAAAGACGCTTGGCTCTACTCGGGAGACACGGGCTTCATCGACGAAGACGGGCACTTGGTGGTCTTTGATCGAACCAAGGACATCATGATCCTGAGCGACAAGAGCAAGTCCTCGCCGCAGTTCCTCGAGGCGCGTCTCAAGTTCAGCCCGTACCTGAGGGATGCGTTGATTGTGGGGCATGAAAGGCCCTTTGTCACGGCCATTCTTTGTATCGACTATGCCACGGTTGGGAAATGGGCGGAAGATCACGGCATTAATTACACCAGTTACCAGGAGCTCTCTCAATTGCCCCAGGTGTATGACCTGGTTGTGGGGCCCATAAAAGAGGTGAACCGGACATTGCCCGAGCCTGCGAAGATAGTTAGATTCGCCAATCTTTACAAAGAATTCGACGCGGACGACGACGAACTGACCCGCACGAGAAAGATCCGTCGGGCTTTTGTGGAAAACCGGTACAAGGACATCATAGACGCCTTGTACACGCCGGGCCAAGAGATGATGCACATGGACACCAATATCACCTACGAGGACGGTCGCGTCGTGCAGATTAGGGCGGACATCCGCATCAAAGACGTGCCGCGGGATGGAGGGAAATAGCCAATGGACCTATTCCTGCAACTGGTAATGACGGGGATAATGGTTGGATCCATCTATGCGCTGGTCGCCCTGGGCTGGGTGCTCATTTACAAGTGTTCAGGAGTATTGAACCTGGCCATGGGCGAGCTGACACTAATCGGTGGGTACGTTTGCCTTTCGTTTTACTTGCGGTTTTGCGAGCAAATGTCCGTTGCGTCCGCGTTCATGCTTTCGCTGGCCTTGACGCTTGTGGTGGGCTTTATACTTGGCCGACTGACCGAGCGGATATTCCTGCGGAAGATGATCGGAGAGCCTATTCTGGCGGTAATCATGGTAACGGTGGGGCTCTCGTTTTTCTTTAAGGGGATGGTCTTCATCGTTTGGGACACGGATACCCAGGTCTTTCTCCCTCGCATCTTCTCGGTGGATCCTATGCACATCTTTGGCATAGCGGTCGGTGAAGTATACTTCTGGAGCTTTATCGCCGCTATGATCCTTATGGTGATATTCGTCCTTTTTTTCAAGTACACGCGTTGGGGCCTGGCCATGCAAGCTTGCGCCGATGATGAGATGGCCGCGCTCTCTCTGGGAGTGAGCGCGAAATTCGTCTACGCCCTTGCATGGGCTATCGCATTCATGGCCGCTGGCGTGGGCGGTAGCCTCTTGGGGAATATCAACGGGTTGAACTACTCGGTGAGCTTGCTGGGGTTGCTGGTCCTTCCCGTTGTGGTTTTCGGCGGGCTGAACTCCGTCCCCGGGGCCATTGTGGGCGGCATAACCATCGGGCTCCTCCAGAACTTGTCGGACGGAGGCTTGACGCTTCTGAAGATATATTTCCCCGATTTCTGGTGGCCTGTGACGATCAAAGAAGTGGGGCCTTTCGTGTTTATGGTCATCTTCCTCCTTTTCAAGCCATTTGGTCTGTGGGGCTGGGAAAGGATAGAGAGGGTTTAACCGATGAGTTATCTTCCCTGCGGATCTTATTTCGACTCTTATCGCGAAGAGCAGAAATGGTGGAGAACCCCCTTCATCAAAGGGAAGATGGTTCTCATGGTGGTTCTTGCGCTCGCCCTACCCTATCTGGTGTCGGGTGAATGGATGAGTGTGGCCTACACTATAAACTACTACATTCTTGCCGCGTTGGGAGTGCAGCTTCTCATCGGCTATTGCGGCCAGATCACTCTTGGGCACGCGGCTTTCGTGGCCGTGGGCGCGTATTGCAGCTCCATGATGGTTCTCTTCCTTCCGTGGCCTCAACCCATTGTTGACGCGGGACTTGCCTATCCGATCAGTTTGATCTGCGCGGGCTTGCTCGCGGGCATTTGGTCCGTGCTCTTCGGACTGCCCTCGGCCAGGGTCAAAGGGTTCTACCTGATCATGACCACCATGGCTGCGCAGTGGGTGACGGTCCCTCTGGTAATTACCCAATATGTAAGCCAGATCGGCGGTCGTGGGCACTATTTCTCGTTGCCGCCCGGCACCATCAAGGTCGGCCCCTGGCTGATAGACTCTGACACGAAGATCTATTATCTCTCGGTCTTTCTGGTTGCGCTTTGCTTGTTGGCTATGGGCAACATCGCGCGTTCCAGGCTTGGACGGGCTTGGGTTGCGATCCGTGACAACGATATCGCCGCTGAGACTATGGGCGTGAACATCGTTTGGTACAAGCTGCTCGCCTTTTTCGTGGCCGGGTTCTTTGGCGGAGTGGCAGGCGCCTTCTACATCACCGCGCTCTCTTTTGTGAGCCCTGAGCACTATGAGTGGTTTTTCTCGCTCCTATGGGTCGGAATCATTCTTATCGGGGGAGTGGGAAGCATACAAGGGATTGTATTCGGATCCATTTTTGTGGTCATGGTCTTCAAGCTGCTGGAAATGGGCGTGCTCGGCTTGAGCGGCGTGTTGATGGAATCGTATCCTCACCTCGGTTGGGTAACGACCAAGATCATCTTCTTCAAGGAAGCCGCGTTCGGTATGGCGATTATTTTCTTCCTGATGTACGAGCCCAATGGGCTTGCGTACAGGTACTGGCAGTTGAAAAACTATTTCAATCTATGGCCCTTCTCCTATACCGGAAAGGGCCACTAACGGTTCCGGATTGAAGATTGAAAGGGGGTGCCGGGCAATACCGAAGATGAAGGTGGACATCGACCTTGGCGAAGTTCTTTCGCGACATCACTACTCATGAGAGGGAGGTACATCATGAAGAAGGGAAGGCTGATCCTGGGAGTGGCCCTGTTCTTCATCTTTCTCTGCTCACCCGCGTTTGCGCAACAAGAGATCGTGGTTGGTTCGATAAACGATTTGACGGGCGCGACATCGGACGTGGGCAAGGACATGGCTCTCGGAATCAGAGAATGCGTGGCCTACATCAATGACCGCGGTGGGATAAACGGTAAGAAGATGAAGCTGTTGCTGTACGACTACGGATACCGTGTCCCCGAGGCCATCACGATTTACAAGAGATTCAGAGACTTCGACAAAATCGCCATGCTCAGCCAATGGGGCACGGGCGATACGGAAGCTCTCTCGCCGACCGTAAACAAGGACCAGATGGTCGCCCTGTCCGATTCGTTCTCAGGGCATTTGTGCGATCCCAAGAAGACCCCGTACAATTTTGTCTATGGCACCGACTACTCAACGAATGCGCGAGCTTGCCTCACGTCCTGGTATGACAACATATGGATGAAGGACGAAAAGTGGAAAAAGGCTCGTGAAGCCGGAAAGAAGCCGAAATTGGTCTGCTTCTACATGTTTGCGTCCCCCTATGCCAGCGCTCCCATTAAGGCCATCAAAGATCAAGCCGCTCTGCTGGGCATGGAAGTAGGAAAAGACCAGGACGTCTCTTTGACGGCGCTTGACACTAAGAGCCAGGTTCTGGCGGCCAAGGCGGAAGAACCCACCATCATCTGGCACGGCAACACCACCATGTCCGTGGCAACGGCTGTAAAGGACGGGTATGCGCTGCAGCTCGGCGCAGATCATATCGTGAACAACTGGGGCTTCGACCAGAACCTCGTTCGCATGACCGGCAAGGCGGGCGAGGGAGTGATCGGAGCCGCGGCTTGCGCCTTTTTCGGCATGGATGTTCCTATGATGAAAGAGGTGATGGAGTACGCGCAGAAGATCAATCCCACGGTGCCGAAGGAGAAGCGTGACATAAGGACCGTGCAGGCGTGGGTAAAATTCGGAATGATTCGGGACGCTCTCGCCATCGCGGACAAGAAGGAGCCCATTGTTCGGGGCAAGCCCGCGGGACCGGCGATTCTGGCTGCGTTTGAAACCTTCAGAGACTGGCAGCCCTTCGGCGTAAAGGGCGCCTTGGGCAGGCCGCCTGTTACGTATACCGATACCGATCATCGCCCAAGCAGTGTTTCGATGATCTACATAATCAAAGACGGAAAGATCCAGTTGCTGGAACAGATCGACATGAAAAAGAAGTTCGCCGACAAGTGGATGAGTTGGCTCGGATGGTAGCGGGACGAAGCGAAGGGGCGGATTGCGCTGCCCCGGAATCCTGCAGCAGACGACGTCACACTTGATCAGGCGTGGGAGGAACGGACTGTGGGCGAAAACAACACGATCTTGAAGATCAGCAACATCGAAGTCCGCTATCACGAAGTTATCCTAGTTCTCAAGGGAATCTCCATCGAGGTCCCTGCGGGTGGGATCGTAGCCTTGCTGGGCGCCAACGGCGCGGGCAAGAGCACCACCCTTAAGGCGGTATCCGGCCTGCTCAAACATGAAGACGGTGAAATCACAGACGGCGCGATTGAGTTCTTGGGAGAAAGGATACACAGGCTCGAGGCCGAAGAGATCTCCAAGAGAGGCGTTTTTCAGATAATCGAAGGGCGGCGCGTCTTCGATCATCTCACCGTGGAGGAGAATCTGCTCGTCGGTGGGCATCTGCGGCCGACGGGGCTGAAAGAGCGGCTGGACATGGTTTTCAAGTACTTCCCCCGTTTGAAAGAACGGAGGAACGTGATAGCGGGCTTTGTGAGCGGTGGAGAACAACAGATGTGCGTCATCGGCCGGGCCATGATGGCCATGCCTAGGCTTATGCTCTTGGACGAGCCCTCTATGGGTCTGGCGCCGCTGCTCATTAAAGAGATCTTCGAGATCATCCAGAGGCTCAACAAGCAGGAAGGAATTCCCATCTTGCTTGTCGAGCAGAACGTTAAGCTCGCCCTAACCGTAGCCCCTCACGCGTACGTGATGGAAAACGGCCGTATCGTCATGGACGACACCTCGGAAAAGCTCAAGGAGAACCCGGACATCAGGGACTTCTATTTAGGGCTCACCGATGTGGGGGGCAGAAAGAGTTTCCGTGACGTCAAGCACTACAAACGCCGCAAACGATGGTTAACCTAACATGCCTTCAAGACCAAGGAGGGGACCATGAGCAAGGTATGGAAAATATGCGCTATTGCGCTCGTGACTTCGGTATTTGCAGTCATGCCGGCCCTCGCTGTCGATCCGCCAAAGATCGCTTTGGAGCGCGTCGAGGTGGCCAGCATTCAGCCCTTCTTCATCAGCCCCAAGATCGCGGTTCCGACCAAAGACGACCCCACGAAGACCGAGGACAAGGTCATGGCGGCCGGGTATACCGCCACACTGAACACCGCCTACATCCTCAAGATAACGAACTCCAACAAGGTTCCCATCATGTTGGACGAGCTGACGTTCACTATCGCGTTCGACGGCTTTGACGTGAATACGGTTACCGCATATGAGGATATGTGGATCCCGGCGGGAAAGACCAACTTTCTAAGGGTCGTTGCCACCAATGAGGCGAATCCGACCATAGGATCGCTGAGCGTGGGGTCCGAGTGGGTCGAGCGCGCCGCGAAAATGGGGAAGAAGGCCCCAGAGCTGGTAAAGAAATGGTTTGATGCCATCTCCGACTTCGATTTCCCGGTCGAAGTTAAAGATGGGAGCGCCGTTTTCAAAACAGAAGACGGCAAGGAGCTTCGAACCAACTTCTCAGGTAAGTTCGGAAAGGCTGCCGAGAAGAAGTAATCGGCGCCAATCACACGCAAGAAGAGAGGCGGCATTGGTCACGCGCCGCCTCTCTCTTTTTCCCGGGAATGACCGCTCTGTGAAGCGCGCTTCTCTTCCTATGAAAAAGAAGCGAGCCCCGGGTTAGAGGTTAGAACAGCGGCTTGAATTCCACGAACTTCTCCAGAGGCACGTGCTTGCCCTTTTCCGCCCGGCCGACCCTCACCGCATTCTGCCCGTGCCTGCGATCCGGGGCGTAATTCACGGGGGCCCCAAGGCCCTCCGGCCTGAAATCTTTGATCTTCTCCATGCCTTTGATGAAATTCTCGACCGTGAGATCTTTTCCCGCGTTTTTCAGTCCTTCCACCAGTTGCATCATGGACACAGCGCCAAAGAGGCCCAGGTACTCCTTGCCCTTGATTTTCGGATCATATTTCACCAGGATCTCCGCCACCTTGTCCGCCTCAGGCTCTACTCCCGGTATGTTCACGTTACCCGGCAATGAAAGGTAGACCCCTTCCCAGACCTCACCGGCGAAGGTGTACATGATCGGGTCGCCAAGGGGGAAGGAGAACAGAACCTTGGGCCGATAATCGATCTTGGCTATCTCTTTGAGTATGAGCGCCCCGTGGGTGGGTGTGGGGTAGATCAACAGCGTGTCCGCGCCTGATTCCTTGAGCTTCAGCGCATGGGCCCCCAGAGCCCGTTCTCCCATCTCGAACGGCACGGTGGTCACGACTTCCGCCTTGCCGGGCATTGCGGCAACGGCATCATTGAGACCCTGTATCGCGTTCTTTCCGTAGTCGTCGTTCTGATAGAACAGAGCAATCTTTTTGCTTCCGAGCTTTTCCACCGCGTACTTCGCGAGATGCGTGGCCTCTTCACGGTAGTCGGGGTAAGAAATGAATACGTACTTCCTCTTTTCCGCGGACAGTTCAGGCCATATCCGCACATTTGCGTACGCCGTGACCAAAGGAATCTTGTTGTCACCGAAAAAGTCCTTGGCAGCATGACACGTGGCCGTGCCCAGCACGCCGCAGAACGCGAAGACCTGCCCTTTCATCTCCTGGAGATTGGCCATGCCTCGCGTCGGGTTGTAGGCGTCATCTTTGATGATCAGCTTGATCTTGCGGCCATGAACTCCTCCCTGATCGTTAACATAGTCCGCCCACGCTTTCATCCCCAGACCGGTCACGCCCCAGAGAGCGGCGGGTCCCGACAGGGGAGTGGTCACTCCTACCACCACCTCTTTGTCGGTCACTCCCGGGACCTCCGCGGCGAACGCCGCGGCCGTGAAGGTCAGGCAGATCATCCCAACCACGAAGATCTTCCTGTGCAACCGCATCGTCTCATCCCCCTTCCTCTAAAATCCGTTCGCTTTGTCTCCTATCAACGGAGAGGTTGCATTACGACCGGCCACCGCGCGTGGCCACACCTCGCCCATTATGCGTATGGCCGGGCAAAACGCCTCAGCCACACGATTAACCATTCCAGGACATCCCTTTGAATAAGGCCCCGACTCTCGGTCGCGGCCTCCTGCGGAAGGCGCGTCTCGCGAAGGATATGTATTTGTCCCGGCCTTCCAGCATACTTGAGGGAGCGGCGCCGAGTCAACCGGCAACTGCGCCGTTTCGACGTTGCCGCTTGAATGATGCGCAGCATATTAGGTATAAGATTAGACGGGTATTCCGCGCGCTCGCCAACCCTCGTAGAGCGTCGGACGAGCACGCCCCGCGAAAGTCTCGGGTAAGTTGCCATGATTCCCACGTCGGATGGCCCCGCCGTTGTTCCTTCTCAAGTCATAAGGGATATCGAGGAGTTACGCGAAGAAATACGCCGCCACGATCAGCTCTACTACACGCTTGACCGGCCGGAAATCTCGGACACTGAATACGACCGCCTCTTCAGGCGACTGGAAGAGCTTGAAGCCCAATACCCCCAAGTCATATCGCCCGATTCTCCGACTCAGCGTGTGGGCGGCAAACCTTTGGAGAAGTTCGAAGAGCACAAGCACGCGATGCCGATGATGTCGCTCTCCAACGCATTCGATGAGCCGGAACTGTATGAGTTCGACGCGCGCATCGGACGAGCGCTTGGGAGGTCCAACCAGATTGAGTACGTCATTGAGCCCAAACTCGACGGCGTCGCGATTGAGCTTGTGTACGAAAACGGGCTGCTCGCTATCGCTTCGACCCGCGGGGACGGTTACACCGGCGAGGACGTGACATCGAACATCCGAACGGTCAAAGCCATTCCTTTGCGGTTGAGAGCTGCGGGCATCTTCACGAACGCGCCTGTGATCGACGTTCGGGGAGAAGTATTTATGCTGCGGGACGAATTCGCCAGACTGAACGCGGCTCGAGATGAGGAGGGCCTGCCTCCGTTTGCCAATCCTCGCAACGCAACCGCAGGATCCGTTCGACAGCTCGATCCCCGAACGACCGCCAAGAGACCCCTTAAGTTCTTCGCATACGGGGTGGGTAGAGTGGAAGCGCCTTTGCCGGAAGGTCAATGGGACCTGCTTCATGGCCTCCACGATTTGGGCCTCCCCGTGAATCTTGCGAACAGCCGGCTCTGTCGTCATACTCAGGACCGTACGAGCATCGAGGTAGCGCTGGAGCATTTTCGCCAGTTGGAGAAGATCAGACACGATCTGCCTTACGAGATCGACGGCGCGGTCGTGAAGGTAAATTCACTGGAAGCCCAGACCATACTCGGCGTTAAGACCCGTTCCCCGCGCTGGGCGGTCGCGTTCAAATTCGAACCCGTCCAGGCGATCACCAGGATTTTGCGTATCGAGATCGGGGTGGGTCGCACGGGCGCCCTCACGCCGGTGGCCGTTATGGAGCCGGTCAGCGTGGGCGGCGTGACCATCAGCAGAGCGACTTTACACAATCAGGATGAGATCGACCGCAAAGATGTCCGCGAAGGCGACACAGTGGTGATCCAGCGCGCGGGTGATGTGATCCCTGAGGTGGTGAGCGTCGTAAAGGACCGTCGTCCCGATAACGGCAAGCCGTACACTATTCCTGACGAGTGCCCTGTATGCGGATCTCACGCGGTCCGTCCTGAAGGTCAAGTGGCAAAGCGCTGCGTCAATGTGTCGTGTCCCGCCAGACTCAAGGAGACCATTCGTCACTTTGCCGCTCGCGATGCTATGGATATCGAAGGCCTAGGGGTCAAGCTTGTTGAGCAATTGGTTGACCGGAACTTGGTCAAGGACGCGGCCGATTTGTACTATCTTGATGAGCAGACCCTTGCCGGCTTAGAGCGGATGGCGAGCAAGTCCGCCTCCAACCTTCTCGATGCTATTTACGGGTCTCGTTCAGTACGCGTGGACCGGTTCCTCTTCGCACTCGGAATCCCGCTCGTGGGTGAGCACGTGGCCAGAGTTCTCATTGAGGAGTTCGGAGACCTCGATGCGCTGACCTCCGCGGCGCCGGAAGAACTCCGGGAAGTGCGCGGGATCGGCCCGGAAGTGGCCCAAAGTGTGGCAAATTTTTTTCGGGAACCGCGCAACGGGGAGATGATTCGCCGCCTGCTGGCTGCGGGAATCAAACCTGCGCCGCTGGAGCCTGTTTCCCCCGGACCTGAAACGCCTTTTTCCGGAAAGACCGTTCTCTTCACCGGATCGATCTCCATATCCCGCGCGGACGCAAAGAAGGCCGTTGAGCGGCTGGGGGGGAAAGTGGCCGGTTCCGTGAGCCGCAATACCGACTATGTCGTTGCAGGTGAAGATCCGGGGTCCAAGCTCGACAAGGCGAAAGATCTTGGGGTAGTGGTGCTGAGCGAATCGGAATTTCGAGAAATGGCCGGACTTTGAACCGCTCGGCATTCGTGTGGAGCGTTTTCCCGACCGGCAAGATTTCCGGTTTTCGATTGCTTCAAGGGAGCATAAGAACATGACCACAGCACGTCGCAGAGTGCTCATATCCGGCATGGTGCAGGGCGTCGCGTTTCGAGCTTATACCAGACACGCCGCACAACAGGCCGGAGTGGGCGGCTGGGTGAGGAACCTTCCGGACGGTCGTGTGGAGGCGGTCTTCGAAGGGGTTGCGGAAAACGTGACCCGAATGGTGGAATGGTGTCGACGCGGGTCGCCAGGGAGCCGCGTCGAGCGTGTGGAGGTAACTGAAGAAGCGCCCCAGGGCGAATCGAGCGACTTCCAGATCGCATACGTGAGAGGAGACTATTGGTAAACCGTGAGAATATTGCTACCACGCGTCTGCTTGTCCGTTCGCTCGCGCGAGTCGCTGGGTTCTTGGCCGCGCTCGTTTGCGCGCCCGTTTTGATCATGGCCGCGGGTCAACCGATCATTGTTGATGCGCTGATGGGTGAGCCGGTCCCCATGGAAGAGATGATCGACGATCTCGCCACGGTTCGTATCGTGTACATTGGCGAGTTCCACACGGTTGCTCGACACCATGAGGCGCAGGCGGATCTCCTCAAAGGACTTGTGGAAAGGAAAAGTAGCCTCGCTCTCGGGATGGAGATGTTCGCGGAGAGCCAGCAGCCCGTTCTGGACAAATGGCGCCAGGGACCGGGCGGAGTGGACAGCCTCATCAATGAACTGGGCCGCGAGCGCTGGACCAACCTGGCCGACTATGAGCCCGTCCTCATGCTCGCCAAGAAGATGAGAATCCCCATACGTGGCCTCAACGCAGACGACCGCATCGTCAAGAAGATAGCCCGCGAGGGCATGGAAGGCCTTTCCGACGCGGAACGACAGCAGATACCCGCGGACGTCGATCAGATAAATCCGTTTCACGAGCGCCTACTCAACATTCGTCTACGAGTCCACAAGGCATTCCACGAGAAAGCGCTGACCAATATTATCCTTGCCCAGGCGCTGCGAGACGCGACCATGGCGCACGCGGTGGACAGGTTTCTGAAATCGCCTGAAGGGCAGGACCGAATCATGGTGGTGATCGCGGGGACCGGCCATGTGAGCTATGGATTCGGCATCCCCGAACGCACGGAAAAGCTCAATGGCCTGACTTATCGGATTGTGCTGCTATCCGAGAGCGGCGAGCTGGTGTTGTCCGAAAAGGAGAAAGAGCTTGCCGCGCCTATTACCATTACTCACCAGGACCTGAAGTTCATCCGCGTGCCCATCGCGGATTACCTGCACATCTTGCCGCTCAAGTCGTCCGGTGAGCCCGCCGATAGCCTCCCTGTGGCCTCCTCTCAGTAGAGCCCGGTGGGATGAGGTTTTCTCCCACGTCTCTCGGAAGAAACGTATCCTGCGTGCTCCATACAAACGCCGTCGGACCTTCAGTATACTTCATCGTGGGTCCCACCGTCTGCAAGAGAATTGTCTCGGAGCCCTTATAATCAACCATTTGAGATACAATCCTCAAATCGTAACCTGCGCTTGCGGCCCACGAGCCCTCAAGGTCTCCTTTCAGCTTATGAGTCCTCAACTTGGGATGCAAGGCATCTTCTGATAACAATTGTAGCGCCACCCGAAGGTCGTCCGCCACGTCCGGGCGCTTCTTGACAAGGCGCTTAGCATCGCTAACAAGGGCGTTGGAGCGAATCAGTGTGCGCTTCACGAATGTATGTCTTTCATGAGATCTTCGACGGTGGTGGGATCACATCGACCTTGCGCAAAATCTTCCGTAGCCTCTTGAATATCCTGCAACAACCTCTTTCGTCTCTGCTCGGCTAATCGATGCCGGACGATAACGAGCAACGTCTCCTGTTCGTCCGGGGATAACTTGCCCACAGCGTCGAGCACTTCTCCGAATTCCGTATTCTCCATGATTCTCCTCCTGTCCGGCTCTATCTTTCCGGTCGGCCCCGTTTCAGGTCGTCGTCTGGGAACTTCCTCATATTTTCTCGGCTTAATCGAATCGAGCCTGCAGATGGACCGGGACCAACGTTGATCTATCAGGGATTGCCATTATTCTGAATGTGGTCGATGAACTGGTCGCTATCAAGCGGAAGAAGGTTTGCCGCCATTCATTGGGTCCCTCATCGGTTAGATGAGCGCAGCATGCAGGCTGCGGTGAACCCGCGTCCCGGCGGGAACCGAATCGGTCGCGGTCTTGGCTCCATTGATGCGGTTCGCTTAGCGTAACACATTCTACGAGGACTTTCTTTCCACCCTGTAAGGGCGGCCCCTTCAAGGTCCGTCACGCAGTCATTCTCTTGAAAAGCGCCACACCCACCACCGTGGTGGTTCCGAGGAAGCTGACCAGAACTACTAGATTCATCAGAGGAGAAAACTGGTGCGGCCCGCCAAAGGCAAATCGTAACCCGTCAATGCCGTAGGTTAGTGGGTCAAGGTATGTCAGCACGGTTAGCCAGCCAGGGAGACCTTCCAGGGGAAAGAGCGCGCCCGAAAGAAAGAAGACCGGCATGATCAGGAAATTCATTATCAACTGAAACCCGTGCGGGTCGCTCATACGAGAGGCAAACGCGATACCAAGCGCCACAAATGAAGCGGAAATGAGAACCATGAAAAGCATCGCAAGCAGTATCCCCGTAAAATCGACCCTTACCAACCCGGTGAGCAACAGAGCGACCAGGAAGACAAGCGCCTTGAGCATGGACGTGGTCACGTTGCCGAGAGTAATGCCCGCCATGATGCCCACCCGACTCACCGGCGCGACCAGGATCTCCTTGAGAAAGCCGAATTGCTTGTCCCAGAGCACGCTGAGGCCGCCGAACATGGATGAGAAGAGCAGCGACATGCCCACAATCCCCGGGCCGATGAACTCCATGTAGCTGACATTGCCGCGGTAGCGGAAAAAACCACCGAAACCGGCCCCTAGAACCACGAGGAACAAAAGCGGCAAGGCCATGGACCCGATCAGCCGACTCTTGTTCCGCTTGAACCGGGTAGTCTCTCTTAGCCAAAGCGTATAGACCGTCCCGATGAAATTCATTTGTTCTTTCGCCTCAGGAAAATCCGTATGCGGTCGCCGGGCTCTTTGATAGCCTCGTCCCTGATTTCACGCCCGGTGAGGTTGATGAACACGTCCTCCAGATTCGGCTTTCTCATAGACACCCATCCTATGGGCGCATCGTGGTCATGAGCGTAGGAGAGGAGCCTTGGTATGAAGGATTCTCCATTTTCAACCGTTACCATGAGTTTGTCTTCCTGAACCGACACTTGGGCAACCTCTGGGACGCTCCGGATCGTCTTGACGAATTCCGGATCGGGATCGGCGATTCCCAGTTCGAGCAGATCCCCGCCAAGGGCTGCCTTCATAGCCTCCGGGGTGTCCAAAGCGATAATCTTGCCGTGGTCGATAATGGCTATCCGAGAGCAGAGCTGATCGGCCTCGTCCATGTAATGGGTAGTCAGGATGATCGTCGTGCCATACGAGTCCTTGAGGTCCAGGATATGGTTCCAAATTCTGCGTCTGGTCTGGGGGTCAAGACCCAGGGTAGGTTCATCGAGGAACAGAACTTCCGGCCTATGCAGGAGCCCTCGGGCAATTTCCAGCCTCCTCCGCATTCCTCCCGAATAGGTCTTCACCAAGTCGTGGCGGCGGTCGATAAGCTCCACAAGATCCAACACCTCGTCAATGCGCCGCGCCCTCGTTTCCGCGTCAATTCCGTAAAGCCTTCCGTGAAAATCCAGGTTTTCCTCGCCGGTGAGTTCGTCGTCCAGGCTCGGATCTTGGAATACCACGCCGATACACTTGCGAACCGCATCCTGATCGCGGCCCACGTCATGCCCGCAAACCGTGGCGTGGCCCGTAGTCGGCCTGACAATGGTGGAGAGAACGCTGATAAGGGTGGTTTTGCCCGCGCCATTAGGACCCAGGAGACCAAATAATTCCCCCTGTTCGATTCCCAAATCGACGTTGTCCAGGGCGGTTGTGTGGCCGAACCTCTTTGTGAGACCTGCGACCGTGATTATGGTGTGAGCCGAGGCGAGCCTCCTCGATGCTCCGGAGACGCAGCCCCCAGAGATCTATTTTCTTAGCTTGTCCTTGAGAATGTCACCGAGCGTGCCAAGCGAATCACCTCCCGCTCCGCTACGCTTGAAATCCTTGAACTGGGACTCTTCCCGGCGTTCCTTCAGACTTCTGGCGCTCAAAGAGATCTTATTGCTGTCCGGATCGACGCTCAGCACTTCAACGTCAAGCGCTTCGCCTGCGGCAAAGCGCCTCCTCAAATCTCCCGTCCTGCCGTCCGCGATCTCGGATACATGAAGCAGGCCGGTCCTTCCGCCGGGTAAGCTGACAAAGACGCCGTAGTCTTTCACAGCTTCCACGGTTCCCTGAACCACATCCCCTGGATTCAGTCGCGCGTATTCCTCAGAGCCCTGCGCATCGGGCTTTTGCATTTCAAGACTGATGCGCCGAGACGCCGGGTCCGACGAAAGAACCCGCACTTCCACCTGATCTCCTTCATTGAGCGCCTCTCGGGGGTGGCTTATCCTCCGACCTGCTCCGATTTCCGAAATATGCACCAGCCCTTCCACCCCAGGCTCCAATTCCACGAACGCCCCAAAGTTTGCCAGCCGCGTCACTCTGCCCAGCACGCTCTTCCCTTCAGGGAAGCGATCCGCAACCGTGAGCCACGGATCATCGAGGGTCTGCTTGCGACTCAGGGAGATGCGGCCGTTTCCCCAATCAATACTCAGGACCTTCACGTTGAGCCGCTGGCCCACTTGCAGGACTTCAGCCGGATCTTCTACCCGGCGCCAAGACAATTCGGAGAGGGGGATGAGTCCCTCTGCGCCGCCAATGTCCACGAAAGCGCCGAATTTGGCTAATTTCTTTACAACGCCCTCCAGCACATCGCCTACCTCCAAGGTCTGACGCAATTGAGCAAGCTGCAGCTCCCGATCCTCTTGGAGGATCTCCCGCCTTGAGAGCACCACATTGCGGCCTCTTTCAGAATATTCAGTAATACGGAATGCGAAGCGCTTGTTGATGTAATCCTCGGGTTTCCCGCCGGCCCGCAAATCCATCTGAGAATAGGGGCAAAAGGTCTCCTTCCCGAAGACAGAAACGGTATAGCCGCCTTTCCGTTCGCCCTTTACCACCCCTTCCACCGGAATTCCAGCTCGGTAGGCGTCTCGGAATGCCTCCTCGCCGGCTGCCGCGGTCATTTTGACGCTCAGGCGGATTTCCCCGTCTCGGGTGCTCACCACATAAGCAGTCAAGCTATCGCCTACCGCCACGGAAAGATTTCTCTCTTCATCCAACAGGTCTTCTCGGGCAATCACTCCTTCGGTCTTAGCGCCTATATCAACGAAGATCCATTCTTGGCCGATTGACACGATCGTTCCTTCTGTTTTCGCGTCTTTCTGAACCACTATGTCCCGGAGGGACTCGTTCGCGTTCAAGAGCTCCGCAAAATCATCATGCTGGTCCTCCACGGCTCCGTCCGACCAGCCTTCAGCCTCGGAAGACGTCCCGCGGCCCAGCCGGGAGCGGGTCGAGTCCTGGTCTACCATGCCAAGTCCTTTCGTCCATCGGGTTTTTTCTATTGTTACCTGTTTTCTTGGCCCCTTTCAAGACGAGCGTCCCTCAGGGCCGGTCTCGCGATGAAGCTTTGTCCCCAACGTGACGGAGACGCCGGTCCGTTGAGTCGTGATCGATCTTGTGATAACGTGAGAATGTCATTACCAAAAAGAGACGAGGAGCCAATGTCCTTTCTGGGGCGGAATGAGATTTCATGGAACGAACGCTACCGTCGATGCCTCTATTTTTTTCTCCGAGACGAATTGGACGCGCTCCTGGTCCATGAATCCCTGGTGAAATCGTACACCGCGTTTAGAGAGACGGGAAAGGAGTATCCTTTCGTAGAGATGCGCGAACTGAAGCCCCGCGCCAGGGTTGTTTCCCCCGAGTGTGCGGAACAGCGCCACTTCATGGCGGTCTTCAATGAAGAAGCCGTCCCCCCTGAGTGTAGGAATCACATCCGGTTTTTCGACTCGAACAAAGCTACCAAAGAAAACGTGGCGAGCTTGGCCCCTTTTGACCTGCGGGATGTCTTTCAGCAACGAATGCGTTTCTTCGATGACACGGACTTCCCAGGGCTGCTCACGCATCTGCTCGAATCCGACTTCGCGGTCCTCATCCAGCGAGACCACACGCTCAAGTCCAGATACCGCTTTGCGCTCTCCCACTTCCACGTGCGGATAGATTGGCCGGTGGCTGATGCGGCCGAGGACCTGGCCCGACGCCTGAGATACATCTCCAAAGACCTCTATGAAAAGGGCGAAAGATTGGCGGACGCCCTCCAACAAAAGCTCTACGAATACTACGGCTTCCACCACTCCGCCGGAGGGAGACGGACCGCTGCGCTGGTAGCAAAGCAGTTCATGGCCCAATTTGACTTCATATCCACCGTCTACGTGTCATCGGCGGAAGCCCGGACGCTGTACCGCTTGTCCGAAAGCGGCATTCAGAAGTACGTCCTTATTCCTATAACCCCAAAGGACCTGCGCGAGCTGGCAAGGGCGGTGGGAATGCGTGAAAAGCAGTTCGTCTCGACCTATTTACTTGAAAAAACACCCCATTACGGCGTGGGCATTTTCTTGGTGACCTACAAGCACAACGAGCACTCGTTGCCCCCTGCGGACGGCAAGCTGCGCGAACTGAATGCGGACTACTCCTGGACCAGGGTTGACCTGCAACTCCTCGTTCCCCCTCCCTCGAGCAAGGATGCTCGCCCTATTCCTTATTCCAGAGTTTATATGTGATTCAATTCAGAGGTCGCGCTCGGTGACCCAAAGGGCCCCGGGATGTGCGGCGTTCGTGGACTATGGCTCACCGGAGCGCTCCAATGCGGCAGCGGGAATCTGCCAAACGCGATGAGAATTACTCAATTTCCGAGCCGGTGGTCGTCATGGTGATCTTCCCGTGTTTCACTCCACGGGTCGATATGAGCAACTCCCCAACTTTTCTCACGTCATCCGAGCTTCCCCGCATGATGAGCACTTCCAGGCAGTTATGCGCGTCCAGGTGGACGTGGACCGCAGATATGATGAGCTGATGCTTCTTGTGCTGTATCTCCGTGAGCTTCTGCGCTAGTTCGCTCCGCTCGTGATCGTACACCACCGTAACCGTGCCCACGACCTCGTGATCGGACGCGGTCCACTGGTTTTCAACAAGTCTGTCCCTAATCAGATCTCTGATCGCCTCAGACCGGTTGGTGTACCCCTGGCCTACGATCAGAGAATCGAATTTTTCCAGCAGGTCGTCCGGAATCGATACCCCAAACCTGACCAAGTCAGCCATTACTCTTTCCTTCCAATTACGTGGGCAGTTACCCCCTGGCGCCCTGAGCGCGGTCGGGAATAAAAAGCAAGTATACATGAATAGGGCCGAATTGCCAGACTCGGTTTTGGGGAATAGCGCCGTTGAGGTGGGTCTGTCGCGAAAATCGACAATTGTGAATCGAAATGGACTCGGGCGAAGGGCGGCCAACCCGGGCCGCCGTTAGCCCACGGCTTTAACTTTTGGTTCTTCCGCCTGTTTTTCTTGCTCTTCGATGCTCTCGATTATGCACTGGGCCACCGGATTGGTAACGGTATAGATCATTTCCAAACCTTGGCGAGTTGATTGAATCACGCCTCGGCTCTTCAAATGGATGAGGTGTTGTGACACAGTGGCTTGGTTCAGTCCGAGGCACGCCTGCATGTTCTTCACGTTGCAGCCCCCGACCTTCACGAGACCGTACACGATCTTCAGGCGAATGGGGTGTCCGAGCGCCTTGAAAATACCGGCTCTTTCGCTGAAATCCTTCTTCTTTATTTCCGCAAAAAGCCTGTCCATCTCCTCAGAAGTTGGACTGCTCACGTCGGTTTCCAGCGCTGCCATCTCTCTATCACCCCTGCCCTGGTCTTTCGATCTTCCCCTCTTCACGATTCTTGCTCTCGTTCCCGGGACCGGGAGCGCATGAGGCGCTCATTCAGGTGGAAACCCCCATACGCGGGAGTATCCACCGGTTCAGGACAAACCACCCAGCAAGTGCAAGAACAAGTATCCAGATCTCCACTGCTGCTCCTTATCCTCCCGGCGAACCTGGAGCGGTCCAGGCTTCATACGCGGGAGTCCCGCCTCTTCATTCTATATATAGATATATCTGAATATACTCGTTCCGTCAAGAAACTTTTTCCGCGCAACGCTCTTCATTCCCCGGGCATAAGGGCTATGGCTCACGTTCGATAACGATCCGCACCGCGAGATCGTCGAAGAGGTGATATCCTGATCCGCCCGATGCCAACACATCGAGAACTTCATCCGGCTTGTTGACTCGCACGCCGCCCACTACTCGCACCCCGCGTCGGAACAGAGGTTCAGGAAGCAGGCTCGCGGTCGGTCCTATTACGGCGATTTCCGCGCCGGCTTTTGCTGAGCGGAGGATCGGCTCCAGCGTATGGTTAATAAGCGTCACGCCCGTCACTATCAGGACATCCGCTTGTCGGATAACCTCGTCTGACTGCTCGGCCGGAACGTAATGAGTCAGTTCGTCTTCGCGGAGAGTGCGTGGGTCCTGCTCAACAACCCACCATTGGCCGCCGCGCTTCTTGAGCGCTCTCAGAGTGGGTATGAATGCTCCCACCAGGGCCACTGACTTGTCGCGAGGCATCTTGACGGCTTCAAGCGCGTCCATTCGCTCCTTCACGGCATGTCCGCCGGTCAACCCTCGCGTCCAGCATGTTGCGCTAAGGGCATTGAGAGCCGCGATTGCAACCGCGGTCTTAATTGGCTCCTTGGATTTCAATGCGCCCAGAAGGCTCTTCACCTTGGTCCCGCGAACGCGCGTCGGATCAAAGGCCCTGGCAGCGGAGGTCGGGCAGCAGACGGCTTCCGGGATTTCTTTTATGGGAGTGAAACTTACTCCAGCGGCTCCGTTGGATAACTTGACACCCGTGAAGAACAGGCCGACGACCAGACGGTCTACGGTGAGATCCTCCGCTTCATGCCCCAATCTCTCTCTTGCGATGGCAGCCGCCTCTCCGAGCACGCCCATGCCTCACCTCTTTGTCTATGAAAATATTGCTGCGGGATTATTCGGTTAAGGCAAATGAATGATACCCCAGCGACCTTCACAGGTGGTTATAATGAGTCGAACATATTGGCACAATACCCTACATGTCAAATGACCGAATTTGGATTCTTCGATCGACTCCTTCATCGATTTGTTGGGCGGAGGATCATAAGACACGACGCTTTTTCTCTTGTGAAGGGCATACGGGCGTGGTATCTCTAGCAGCATACGGGCTCATATTCGAATTTCAGCTTTAGAGGGACCTGCGGATCGCCCCTAGCGAACCGCAGGGGGGGATGTGTTGATGAAAGCAAGAGTAATCGCGGCTGTGGGAGTCGTTCTGTTTTGTTTCGCCTTTGCGTGCCCAGGCTTTTCCCAGGAGTTCGGCGCGACGCCGAGCGGAAGCCTTGGGTTCCTCTCCAGTCAAAGCATTTTGGGGGTGCAACCATCAAATGGTAACCCGGTCACGACCGGTTTCGTTCTTACGGCAGGATATGTGTTCGGCGGTCGCGGAGTGTCGGTCAATTACGTGGCCGCTGGTCCGACCGACGGGAATTCTGAGGACACCAAGGGGAATTACCCGTTGCAGGGTGTGAGACTCGGAGGTCTGGCGTCAGTCCCCTTTGGGGAACGAATGGGGCTTCTCCTGGGAGCCACCTACTTTATCCCCGCGGGTGATCAGGTCGCGAAAATATTTGCCGTGTTTCCCGGTGGCGCCACCGGAGATAAGACGTGGGACGGCAAGACCCAATGGTGGACCGCGGAGGCTGCGGTGAGGTACGGGTTGACATCCAACGCATTCCTGTTGGGCGGATTCCGTTATGATAACCTGTCCATCGCCCTGAATGCTCGCAACATCAGGGAGATAGTGGCATCCGGCACTGATACTGGGGACGCTACCTTCGTCAGCTACATTCCGTTGGTGGGACTGGTGCTGGACTACGGTAGCCTCCTGGTGGGGATTCAAGGGTTTCCCTATGTGCCCGGAACCGCATACAGCCAAGGATCTTCCAACGATAATGTTAACTTCCCAATCGTTGGGGCAGGACGCCAACTCTCGTGGAGCATCTTCAACGGGTCTTTCGCCTCTTCCAAGTTCCTTGAGGTCTTTGCACGGTACTCGACCAAGGCGTTTGGAGGGGAGTTGGGGTTATTTGGTGAGTGGAGTTATCTGGAGGCCGCCGTTAGGGTAGACGTTGAGGGCACGGCCTTCGCGTTGGCGCCTCCCCTTGCGCCGTTGGTGGATCTCGGCGCCGCTCTTGTCAAGTATGACGCGTCGTTGAACAGATCGGTTTGGGTCATCGGGGGGAGCTGGAGTATTCCATTCACCTCGCCGCTGTG
>Ga0194126_10000796_pt1 | contig 53310 bp, 39 predicted proteins | sample TA2KigC150mmetaG_FD_148641 | JGI IMG/M metagenome (GOLD analysis project Ga0194126, IMG submission 148641) | Freshwater microbial communities from Lake Tanganyika, Tanzania - TA2015035 Kigoma Deep Cast 150m | ecosystem: Environmental > Aquatic > Freshwater > Lake | place: Tanzania: Lake... | reverse complement strand
CCACCAAACTTGGTCGACAACACCGTCGTGATCGCCGCCGTCAACGTGGTCTTGCCATGATCCACGTGCCCAATCGTCCCAACGTTCACATGCGGCTTCGTACGTTCGAATTTGCCTTTGGCCATGTCGTTACCCGTATAAAATAATCAACCAAAAAACCACTGTGGTGCCCATGGCGTGGATTGAACACGCGACCTCTCCCTTACCAAGGGAGTGCTCTGCCACTGAGCTACATGGGCAGTCAACCTGCTGCTGGAGCGGCGAACGGGAATCGAACCCGTGTCATCAGCTTGGAAGGCTGAGGTTCTACCATTGAACTACCGCCGCCCGCCGACCCGCTCACGAACCTGCGCTGCTCAGCTGGTCCGGTCTCAGCTTCATTCCATAAAAAACACTGGTGGAGGGGGAAGGATTCGAACCTTCGAAGGCAGAGCCGACAGATTTACAGTCTGTTCCCTTTGACCGCTCGGGAACCCCTCCAGCGAAACAGCAGATTTTGCTTGTTTTCACAAGAAAAGTCAAACAACTGTCGGTTTCCGGCAATAACATCGCTTGACGTGCGTTCGGAATGGGCAAAAGGGCGTCGATAGGGCCTTGGCCTCTCCTCGGCGTAGAATCGGGCTCCCTGTGCGAACCGAGAAAATGATGACCGAACCCTTGAGCCCCTCTGCCATCGACATCCTCTTTCTTCAGGCCAGAACCCATAACGCATGGCTGGACAAGCCGATCGACGAGGCCATGTTGCGTCGGATATGGAATCTTGCGCGCATGGGCCCGACTTCGGCGAACTGCTGTCCGATGCGGGTGGTCTTCGTCACAACTCCCGAAGCCAAGGCCCGGCTACAGCCGGCGCTGATGGAAGGCAACCGGGCCAAAACCATGGCGGCACCGCTTACGGCCATATTCGGCAACGACAGCCGGTTCTATGATTTATTGCCCAAGCTATTCCCTCACACTGACGCGCGGAGCTGGTTTGCCGGTCCGGAGAAAGCGGAGATAGCGGCCACGACCGCATTTCGAAACGGCACGCTGCAGGCGGCCTACTTCATGCTGGCGACACGTGCGCTCGGGCTCGATTGCGGGCCTATGTCCGGCTTTGACAATGCGTGGGTGGATCGCGAGTTCTTCCCTGGCGGCCACATCAAGTCCAACTTCATTTGCAACCTCGGTTACGGCGATCACAGCGCCTTGTTTCCGCGCAGTCCAAGGCTGGAATTCCAGGAGGCATGCATAATCGCATGATAGTGAGGGCTTATTAATGGATCACCCCTATCCGCCTCATCCATCCCTTCCGCCCCCCCTGATCTCAGTCTTGTCCGGCCGTTTCGGCGAGCGCTTTTCCACCAGCCAGGCGGTGTGCGACCAGCATGGCCGGGACGAATCGGTACACCCTGCGGCGGCTCCGGATGCCGTCGTCTTCGCCGAAAGCTCGGAGGAGGTGGCGGACATCGTCCGCTTATGTCGCCAGCACAAAGTGCCGGTCATACCCTTCGGGGCGGGCAGTTCGGTGGAAGGCCATTTCATTGCCGTACATGGCGGCATCTGCATTGATCTGAGCCGAATGGACAGGATTGTCGCCATACATGCCGAAGATCTTGACGCCACCGTCCAGCCCGGAGTCAGCCGCAAGCAGTTGAACGCGGAGTTGCACGACACCGGTCTTTTCTTTCCCATCGATCCCGGCGCCGACGCCTCACTGGGCGGCATGGCCGCCACGCGCGCCTCGGGAACCAATGCCGTGCGCTACGGCACCATGCGCGACAATGTGCTCGGCATGACGGTGGTGCTGGCCGACGGCCGTATCATCCGTACCGGCGGACGGGCGAAGAAATCCTCGGCCGGCTATGACCTGACGCGCCTGTTCGTCGGCTCGGAAGGTACGCTCGGCATCATTACCGAACTGACCGTGAAGCTCTATCCTGTGCCGGAGGCGATTTCCAGCGCAGTGTGCGCCTTCCCGAGCGTGGATGCCGCCGTCGATACGGTCATTCAGACCATCCAACTTGGCGTCCCGGTGGCGCGCATCGAACTGCTGGACGCACTCACCATCTCAGCCGTGAACCGCTACAGCAAGACCGCCTTAAAGGAAGCGCCGACGCTGTTCTTCGAGTTCCACGGCTCGCCCTCCGGCGTCGAGGAACAGGCGACCCTGGTGCAGGAACTCGCCGCCAGCCACGGCGGCATGAACTTCGAATGGGCCACACGGCCGGAAGATCGCACCCGTCTCTGGCAGGCGCGCCACGATGCCTACTTCGCCTGCCTGCAACTCAAGCCCGGCGCCCGTGCCTTTCCGACAGACGTTTGCGTGCCGATCTCGCGACTGGCCGAATGCATTCGCGCCACCAACGAGGACATCGCCCGCAGCACGATCCCCATCCCTCTCTTCGGCCACGTCGGCGATGGCAATTTCCATCTGGTCGTGCTCATCGACACGGCCAACCCCCAGGAAGTGGCCGAGGCCGAGAAGATCAACCATGCGGTCGTCGAGCGCGCGCTGGCCATGGAAGGCACCTGCACGGGTGAGCACGGCGTCGGCATCGGCAAGCAGAAATTCCTCGTGGCGGAACACGGCGAGGGCGCCGTCGACGTCATGCGCGCGCTGAAGCTGGCGCTCGACCCCGACAACCTGCTCAATCCGGGCAAGATCCTTCCCTGAAGGCTTTGAGCCGCGTGTAGAATCGGCTTGCGGACGGCGCCCACAAGGCGCCCGACCGAGCGGGGCTCCACAAACGGCCCCACGTCAAAAACACGATTTTTGCGGAGGAGACATCCTATGGCGGACATCGCCACCCCGGTTCGTCCCGAACCGGCAGCCGACACCACGCTCGACACCAAGTACACCCTCGAATCCGGCCGCGTCTATCTCACCGGCACCCAGGCGCTCGCCCGCCTGCCGATGATGCAGCGCGAACGCGACCTCGCCGCCGGGGTCAACACCGCCGGCTTCATCTCCGGCTACCGCGGCTCGCCGCTGGGCGGGCTCGACCAGACGCTGTGGCGCGCGAGGAAGCATCTCGACACCCACCACATCAAGTTCCAGCCCGGCGTCAACGAGGATCTCGCCGCCACCGCCATCTGGGGCACGCAGCAGGTCAACCTCTTCCCCGGCGCCAAATACGACGGCGTGTTCTCGATGTGGTACGGCAAGGGGCCGGGCGTCGACCGCTGCGGCGACGTCTTTCGTCACGCCAATGCCGCCGGCACGGCGAAATTCGGCGGCGTGCTGGCGGTGGCGGGCGACGACCACGCGGCGCGCTCCTCCACCGTGGCGCACCAGACCGAGCACATCTTCAAGGCCGTCATGATGCCGGTGCTGGCGCCCTCCGGCGTGCAGGATTACCTCGACCTCGGCCTGCACGGCTGGGCCATGTCGCGCTACTCGGGCTGCTGGGTCGCCTTCAAGGCGGTGGCGGATACCATCGAATCCTCCGCCTCGGTGTATGTCGACCCGCATCGTGTCGACATCGCGCTGCCCGACTACCCGCTGCCGCCGGGCGGCCTCAACATCCGCTGGCCGGACGACCGGCTGGTGCAGGAACAGCGCCTGCTGCACCACAAGCTCTACGCCGCGCTGGCCTACGCACGACTCAACAAGCTCAACCAGATCGTCATCGACAGCCCGAACCCGCGCATCGGCATCATCACCTGCGGCAAGTCCTACCTCGACGTGCGCCAGGCCTTCGACGATCTCGGCATCGACGACCGGCTCGCCACCGAGATCGGCATCCGCCTCTACAAGGTCGGCATGGTGTGGCCGCTCGAATCCGAAGGGGTGCGCCACTTCGCCGAGGGGCTGGAGGAGATCCTCGTCGTCGAGGAGAAGCGCCAGCTCCTCGAGTACCAGCTGAAGGAGGAGCTCTACAACTGGCGTGAAGACGTGCGCCCGCGCGTCATCGGCAAGTTCGACGAGAAGGGCGAATGGGCGCAGCCGCACGGCGAATGGCAGCTGCCGGCCTGCGGCGAGCTGACGCCGGCCATGATCGCCCGCGTCATCGCCGGGCGCATCGGTCGATACGTCACGTCGGACCGCATCCGCGCGCGCCTGGCCTTTCTCGAAGCCAAGGAGCGGGCGCTGGAAAAAACCGTCATTGCGACGCAGCGCATCCCGCACTTCTGCTCGGGCTGCCCGCACAACACCTCGACGCGCGTGCCCGAGGGCAGCCGTGCGCTCGCCGGCATCGGTTGCCATTTCATGGCGACCTGGATGAACCGCTCGACCGCCACCTTCTCGCACATGGGCGGCGAGGGCGCCGCCTGGGTCGGCCAGGCGCCGTTCACCGAAACGCGCCACGTCTTCGCCAATCTCGGCGACGGCACCTATTTCCACTCCGGCATGCTCGCTGTGCGAGCAGCCGTAGCGGCATTCAACAACCCTCCCCCCACCCCCCTCCCCGAGGGAGGGGGTGACTGCGGCTCGCTACGCTCGCAGGCCAGCACGGCTCCTAAAGGCATCACCTACAAGATCCTCTACAACGACGCCGTCGCCATGACCGGCGGCCAGCCCGTCGACGGCAACCTCAGCGTGCCGCAGATGGCGCACCAGCTCGCCGCCGAGGGCGTGAAGCGCATCGTCGTCATCACCGACGGCACCGAGCGCGCCTACGCCGCGGCCGACCTGCCACAGGGCGTGCCGCTGCGCCACCGCGATGCGCTTGACCTCGTCCAGCGCGAGCTGCGCGAATTCCCCGGCGTCTCGGCGCTGATTTACGACCAGACCTGCGCCGCCGAGAAACGCAGGCGCAGGAAGCGCGGCAAGTTCCCAGACCCGGCGCGGCGCGTCTTCATCAACGAGGCGGTGTGCGAGGGCTGTGGTGACTGCTCCGAGCAGTCGAACTGCCTCTCGGTGGTGCCGGTGGACACCGAGTTCGGCCGCAAGCGCGCCATCGACCAGTCTGCCTGCAACAAGGACTACACCTGCCTTAAAGGCTTCTGTCCCAGCTTTGTCACTGTCGAGGGCGGACGGCTCATCAAGGGCAAAGCGCTCGCCGCCGACGAAAGCGGCTTCGCCGCCTTGCCCGAGCCGCACATAGCAGAGACCAAGGAGCCCTGGGGCATCCTCATCACCGGCGTCGGCGGCACCGGCGTCATCACCATCGGCGCCCTCATCGGCATGGCGGCGCACCTCGACGGCAAGGGCGTCACCGCGCTCGACATGACGGGCCTGGCGCAGAAGTTCGGCGCCGTCTTCTCGCACGTGCGCATCGCCGAGCGGCCGGAGGACATCCACGCCGTTCGGGTGGCGGCCGGCGAGGCCAATGCAGTGATCGGCGGCGACATCGTCGTCTCCGCCAATCCGGAAGCACTGGCGAAGATGAAGGCCGGCTTCACGCGCGCCGTCGTCAACTGCGCGGCGACGCCCACGGCGGAATTCATCCGCAATCCGGACTGGCAGTTCCCGCTGGAGAAGATGCAGCAGACCATTCAGGAAGCCACCGGCGAAGGCCGCGCCGACTTCATCGACGCCAACGGCCTGGCGACGGCGCTGATGGGCGACGCCATTTTCGGCAACCTGTTCCTGCTCGGCCACGCCTGGCAGCGGGGGATGGTGCCGGTCTCCCTCGACGCCCTGCACAAGGCCATCGCGCTCAACGGCGTGGCGGTGGACGCCAACCTCAAGGCCTTCCTCTGGGGCCGGCGCGCCGCCCACGACCGCGCCGCGGTGGAGCGCTTCGCCCGCCCGGCCGCGGTGGTCGAACTGCCACGCGTACCGACGCTGGACGATCTCATCACCCGCCGCGTTTCCTATCTGACCGATTACCAGGACACCACCTACGCCGCCCGTTACAGGGCGCTGGTAGACAAGGTGCGCGCGGCGGAGGCGCCGCTCGGTTCGACGCGGCTCGCCGAGGCCGTGGCGAAGCACTACTTCAAGCTGCTGGCGGTCAAGGACGAGTACGAGGTGGCGCGGCTGCACGCCGATCCGGCCTTCCACGCCAGGATCGCCGCCACCTTCGAGGGCGACTACCACCTCAACTTCCACCTGGCGCCTCCGCTGCTGTCGAAGGCCGATCCCGTCACGGGTCGTCCGCAGAAGCGTGCCTACGGGCCGTGGATGCTGACGGCGTTGCGCTGGCTGGCCAGGCTGAAGTTCCTTCGCGGCGGCGCGCTGGACGTCTTCGGCCGGACAGCGGAACGCCGCCTGGAGCGGGAACTCATCGCCGAATACGAGAGGGACATCACCGATGCTCTAGCCAAGCTGAGCACTTCGACCCTCGATACGGCGGTCGCGCTCGCCAGCCTGCCCGAGCAGATCCGCGGCTTCGGCCACGTCAAGCTGCGCGCGGTCGAGGCCGCGCGGGAAAAACGCAAAGCGCTGCTGTCCGAGCTGAACGGCGCCGCAACGCCTGCCGCGAAGGCAGCCTGAGGGTACGCGTGTCGGCGCTCAAGGCCCTCGCCGCGCAGTTCCTGGCCTGGGTGCTGGCCGGGGCGGGTTATCTCGCCCTCGGCCTGCCGCTGACGGCCTCGCTCCCGCTGGCCGTTGTCCAAGGCATTCTCGCTGCAAGCCTCGGCGCGCTGCTGCGCGCGGAACCCTGGTGGATTCCCATCCACCTGATCTTTTCGCCGGCGCTCGTCCTTGCCCTGCGGCTCGACCTGCCCCCCGGCCTCTATCTCGCCGTGCTGGCGGGACTGACTTTTGTCTTCTGGACCACCTTTCGCGGCGAAGTGCCGCTGTTCCTCTCAAGCCGCGCCGTGGCGGAAGCTCTTCTCGGCCTGTTGCCGCAGCACGCCGGCCTGCGGGTAATCGACCTCGGCGCCGGCAGCGGTGGCCTGCTGCGCCGGCTGGCGCGGGCGCGGCCGGAGGCGCGCTTCACCGGCATCGAGCATGCGCCCCTGCCGTATTTCCTCGCCCGGCTGAACGCCCGCGGCCTGGTCAACCTTGTCATCCGGCGCAGCGATCTGTGGCGCGAGCCGCTGCACGGGACGGATGTCGTGTTTGTCTTTCTCTCACCCCGGGTCATGCCACGCCTGTGGGAAAAGACGCGCGCGGAGATGCGCCCCGGGGCCCTGCTGGTCAGCAGCAGTTTTCCGGTGCCGGAAGCGGAACCGGAAAGGGTGGTCGAGGTCGCCGACCGGCGCGGCACGAAGCTGTACTGCTACCGCATGTAGCGAAATTGCTGGCCAATTCCCCCTCAATTCGCCATATTGGAATCCGGACTTCATGGCAATAATCGGCGCCAAGGAGGCACCATGGCCGAAATCGTCTGCATCATCGGCAACAAGGGCGGCACGGGCAAGACCACGCTTTCGCACATGCTGTGCCAGGGCATGGGCCTGCTCGGCCAGCGTTCCGTCTGCGTGCTGACCGACATCCACCGCGAGCCGCTCGATCCGGATGGGCGACGCTACCTCGTCGCCGACGCGCGCACGCGCGAGGCGCTGGGCAAGGTGGCGGACAAGATCCGCAGCCTGCAGGGCTGGCTCGGCGTCATCGACGGGGGCGGCAACCGCACCGAAATGGACCGCAAACTCTACGGCCTCGCCAGCCTGGTGCTGCTGCCCTTCCGCGACTCGCACGAGGACATCCGCACCGTGATCCGCGACCTGGAGATGTTCCCGCGCGCCTGGGCCATCCCGACGCAATGGCCGACCAACCCCTGGCAGCAGGAGGCGGCGGAAAAAACCGTCAAGGAGCAACTGGACCCGTTCGCCGACCGTCTCCTGCAGCCGGTGAATGCACTCTCGGCAACCAAGCTGCTGCTGCAGAAGAACATCCCGCCCAAGCTGCCCACCCCGCTGGGCAACGCCTGCCGCGCGTTCGCCTACCAGGTGCTGGATCTGATGGAGATTGCCTGCGAAGCCCCGTTGGAGGACGTCGAGGAAGCAGCCGGCGAGGAACGACTCGCCAGGCCGCCCGCCGAATCCTACGACGCTCCGGCCGCCCCAAGCCCCACCCGGCACTGACCTTACAGTTTCCCGCGGTGCCGCTGGATGAGGGCGATCGCCTCCGCCCGGCTCGACACGCCTAGCTTGCGCAGTATCTTGGAGACATGCACCTTGACCGTGCCCTCGGTCAGCACCAGCAGGTCGGCAATCTCCTGGTTCGACTTCCCCTCCCGCATCAGTTCCAGGACGCGCACCTGCCCTTCGGTCAGGCCATAGCGGGAGGCAACGGAACGGCCGCGGCCGATGCCGCCGCCCAGGGTCACGGAGAGCTTGTCGTGCAGATGCGCGGGGATATAGACCTCGCCCTGCAGGACCCGCCCGATCGCATCGAGCAGCGTGTCGCTGTTGCCGGACTTGGTCACGTAGCCGGCGGCGCCCAGGCGCAGGGCGCGATTGACCACGTCGACGTCCTCGAGGGCTGACAGCACCACCACCGGCACGGCCGGAAAGCGCTTGCGCAGGATGCCGAGCAGGGAAAGGCCGTTGGTGCCCGGCAGCATGATGTCGAGCAGGACGAGGTCGAATTCCCGCTCCGTTTCCAGCAACAGCAGAGCGCTTTCCGCATCGTGCGCCTCGTGCTGGACGACATTCGGGCCGAGCTTGCGCAGGATCTGCAGCAAACCCTCGCGCACCATGGCGTGATCGTCGATGACCAGCATCCTGAGCGACACGCCTCCTCCCAGTCGAAGTTGTTCTGTTTTGCCGGATGATACGGGATAGGACCGGGGCGCGCCAACAGGCGCGCATAATGACAACTGCGTTCAACCCGACGAGGCCCGCACGATGCGCCCCACCGCGCCCGACAGCGCCCTGCAAGCCGATCAAGCCGAACTCAATGCCCTTGTCATGGCGGAGCAGGCGCACATGCTCTACAGCCAGTTGATCGTTTCGGTCACCGGAACCATGGCCGGCGCCGGACTGCTCGTCGCCACCCTGGCCAAAGTCGTCGAACCGCTGACGCTCTGGTCGTGGTTCATGCTGATGTGCGCCAACCAGGGCTGGCGGCTGTTCCTCGGTGTGCGCTTCAGGCGCAGCGGACTCGACCGCATGAGCGTCGACCGTGCCCTTGCCGTCTGGGCCATAGGGTCGGGCATATCGGGCGTGCTGTGGGGGAGCGGCTACCTGCTGATGTCACCCGCCGACTCGCCGCTGCATCTGGCGATCATGACCATCCTGATTTTCGGCGTGGCCGCCGGCGCGACGCCCCTGATCGCCTCGCACGTCCCCTCGTTCTACGCGTTCATCCTCCCGGCGCTGCTGCCCATCGTCGCACGCAATGCCCTGGAAGCCGACAAGCTGCACATCATTCTCGCCTTCGTTTGTCTGGTCGTAACGCTCGGCATCCTGTCCTTCGGCCGCAAGTACAACCAGCTGCTGACGGAATCCTTGCGCAGCCGCTTACAGAACGAGGCGCTCGCCGTACAACTGGCCGCCCAGAATCGGGAACTCGAGCAGGCGCGCAACACGGCCGAAATGGCCAGCCGCGCCAAGACCCGGTTCTTCGCCGCCGCCAGCCACGACTTGCGCCAGCCCCTGCACGCCATGGGCCTGTTCGCCGCCGCCCTGGCCGATCGGGCGCACGACCCGGAAATCCGCCACTTGGTCGGCAACATCAACGCCTCGGTCGACGCGCTCGAATCCCTCTTCAACGAGCTGCTCGACATTTCGAAGATCGACGCAGGCGCCATACGACCGCGCAACGAGCCGCTGCCCCTGCGCCCGCTGCTGGATCGCTTGCGCACAGACTTCGCGGCGGAAGCGAGCGTCAAGGGCCTGCAACTCCGCGTACGTCCGAGCGACGCCATCGTCTGCAGCGACCCCCTGTTGCTCGAGCGGGTCCTGCGCAACCTGATCGACAACGCCATTCGCTACACACGCAGCGGCGGCATTCTGGTCGGCGTCCGCCGGCGCGCCGACAACTGGCGCATCGAGGTCCGGGACACGGGCATCGGCATCGCGCCGGACCAGATCGGGCGCGTATTCGACGAGTTCTACCAGATCGGCAATGCCGAGCGCGACCGGCGCCGGGGCCTCGGCCTGTCCATCGTGCGCCGCCTGGCCGACCTGCTCGGTCATCCCCTGACGCTGCGCTCGCGCCTGGATCGCGGCACGGTATTTGCCCTCGAGCTGCCGGCGCTCTGCGCAAATCACCTCGCCGAGCGGGTCGGCGACCCGCTGCCGGCGCTGACCGGTTTCTACGGCCGCCTGATCGTGATCGTCGACGACGAGGAATCGGTGCGCGAAAGCATGCACAGCCTCCTGACGGGCTGGGGCGCCGAGGTGATCCTCTGCGGTGGTGTGGCCGATAAGGTGCTATCCATCGCCCGCCTGCAGCGGCGGCCGGACATCGTCATCGCCGACTACAGGCTGAGCGGGGGGACCACCGGCATCGACGCCATCCGCGGCGTGCGCGCGCGCTTCGGCGGCCAGGTGCCGGCCGTCATCGTCACCGGCAGCACCACCGCGCAAATTGCCGGAGAGGCCCAGGCCCTGGGTTGCCCGCTGCTGCTCAAGCCGGTCATGCCGGCCAAGCTGCGCAGCCTGCTCAATGCCATGCTGCAGGAGTAAGATTCGTACATCTACAGCAAGGAGCCCGCCATGTCCCTAGATGCCGCCCAGCCGAATACCGACCCGCTGGAGTTCCTCAAAAGCATGTGGGGCAGCATGGGCTTCGCCGTGCCCGGCATGGTGACGCCGACGCTCGACGTCAAAGAGCTCGACAAGCGCATCGCGGAGATGAAGACCGTCGAGGGCTGGCTGCGCATGAACCTCAACATGCTGCAGATGAGCATCCAGGGCCTCGAGATGCAGCGCGCCACGCTGGCCGCGATGCAGGCCATCAGCCAGTCGGCCGGCTCGCCGGAGGCCAACGCCAACCCCTTCGCCAATCCCGCCCTCTGGCCCTGGAACATGATGCAGCCCGGGGCGGGCGCCTCCGCCGCTGCAGCGTCTACGGAAAAACCGGACAGCAAGAAGAAATAAGGCCTGTTCAGCCGGCACCGAGGGCGGCAAGCCAGAACGGCATCGTGAGCATGGCGCCGAGGGTCGTCGCCGAGATGAGCCAGGCCACGCCTGCCCCGTCCCCGCCCATGCGCATCGCCAGGATGTAGGCCGAACTGGCTGTCGGCAGCGCGCCGAACATGACCACCACATCGAAGTACACGCCCTGCAGGCCGAGCAGCCGCGCCGCGCCCCAGGCGAGGCTCGGCACGACCAGCAACTTGATGGCCAGGATTCCGGCCGAGGGCAAGTGATTGCCCGCCTCGCCGCGCAGCTTGAGCGCCGCGCCCACAGCCAGAAGCCCAAGGGCGATCGATGCCTCCGAGAGCCGGGCGAGGAACTGCCCCGCCACCTCCGGCAGCGCCGCCCCGCTCAGATTGAACAGCAGACCGGCGACCGTGCCGAGGATGAGCGGGTTGCGCACGATCTCGCGCACGACCCCCAGTTGGCCATGTCGGGCTAGCATCCAGACCGAGGCGAGATTGGCCAGCGGCACCATGGCGCCGATGAGAATGCCCATCGCCGCAATGCCGGCCTCGCCATGCAGCTTGCCCGCCACCGCCAGGCCGATATAGGAATTGAAGCGGAAGGCGCACTGGAAGCGGGAGGCGAAGGCCATGGGATGAGACCCGAACAGGGGCCGCAACAGCAGGCCCAGCAGCATGCCACCGCCCATGGCCGCCGCACCGCTCGCGACGAAAGGCGCGGCGACGGCGAAATCGATGTGCGTGCGGGCGATGGCGTAAAACAGCAGCGCCGGAAACAGCACGAAATAGATCAGTTTTTCCAGCCCGGTCCAGAAGTGGTCGCCCAGATGCATCAGCCGGCGCAGGCCGAAGCCGAGCAGGATGAGGGCGAAATCGGGGAGGAGGACGAGGGCGGAGGCGATCAATCTATTCGCCGGCGCGTTCCTTCAGCAGCGGCTCGTCAGGCCGCTCGGCGAGCAGGCGGCGCCACTCCGCCCGTGCGAGGTGAAACGCCTCGTAGCGCTCGAGCATCAGCGCGTAGGCGACCCGGTCGGAGAACTTCGCGCCATCCGCGGGCTGAATGCGATTGAGGCGGGCGCGCGCCTCCGCATCGAGCACGGCGAAATCGGCCGTACGGCTCAGCTTGCGGCCGCTGGCGAGGCGCGCCTCGACGCTCCAGGAATACGACTCGCCGGGCTTGAGCCGGACGTTCTCGGGCAGCTGGCCGCTCTCACCCTTCTGCTCGAATTCGGCCACCGGCTGTCCTGCGCTGTCGATGACCTGCACGCGGTAGCTCTCGGCGCCGCTGACCGCAGCCCAGCGGAATAGCGGCCGTTCGTCGAGCACGCGCACGGAAACCGGTTCGAGCAGCTTCACCGTCAGGCCCGGCCCGAGGCTGCGCATGACGATGGTCGCCTGCTGCACCGTGGCCGGTTTGACGCGCACGGGCGGAATGGCATCGACCGGCAGCTTGCGCTTCTCCGGCTGCGCGCCCTGCAGCGCGGTGGGCGCGTTCGGCCCGATCTGATAGCGCCCGGCGCCCTTGAGACGGAATTCTTCGCCGCTGGCCAGATAGAGCAGCGTGACCGTGGCGCCCGGTGCCAGGCGCAGCCGGGCGCCGCCCTCCAGTTCGGCCAGAACGCCGACGGCGACCCCGCCCGGTTCCGCCTCGATGCGGCCCGTGGCGTCGGTGATCATGGCCACGCCCGCCGCCTGCACCGCGCACGCCCAGAGGAACCCCAACAGCGCCATGCCATATCTGATCATCATGCCCTCCTGTGCCGGCGATCAGTGTAATGCCTTGTCCGGCGGCCGCCAACCGGACACCTCCACCGCGGCGCGCCCCTTGATTGCCATCGCCCCCAGCGGCACGAACCCTTCGCGGAAAGTCAGTCGCTGCAGCACGGCGTTCGAGGCCAGCAGGGGATAGCCCGCTTCCTTGGTCAGCCCCTCGATGCGGGAGGCGGCGTTGACCGCATCGCCGACGGCGGTGTACTCGTGGCGGTCGGCCGCACCGATGTAGCCGACGACCGCCGCGCCGAAATGCAGGCCGATGCCGATGTGCAGGGACGCGCGGCCTTCCGCTTCCAGTTCGGCATTCAGCGCCGCCAGCTCGCCGAGCATCGCGCGCGCCGTCGCGAAGGCGTCGTCGCAGGGATTGTCGCGCGGCTGCGGCGCACCGAAGAAGGCCATGATGCCGTCGCCCATGAACTTGTCGAGGGTGCCGCCGTGGGCATGGATCGCCGCCACCATGCGCCCGAAATAGCGGTCGAGCAGCCGCGTCACCTCCTCCGGCGGCAGCGATTCGGACAGCGTGGTGAAGCCGCGGATGTCGGAAAACAGCAGGCAGATCTCGCGCCGCTCGCCGCCCAACTGCGGCTGCAGGCGGCCGGCAAGGATTTCCCGCAATACGTCGGGGCTGACGAAGCCGGTGAAGGCCGCCCGCAGCCAGCGTTTCTCGCGCATGGCGAACCAGGCTTCCAGGGCCGCGCGCGCGCCGGCCGCCAGCAGGGCCGCCAGCACCGGCCAGGCCAGCGGCACGTGCCGCCCCTCGCGCAGCAGCAGCATTTCCAACGCCAGCGCGCCGACGACCGCCATGCCGAGCAACACCGCATTGAGGCCGCCGGGACGCAGCCACCAGGCCAGCGCGGCCGCGAGCGTCGCCAGCAAGGCGATCCCCTCGCCGACGGGACGCACGATGCGCCCCTCCAGGAGGCTGCGCATCTGCTGGGCATGGATGAGCACGCCGTGGGTCGTGTCGCGATCCCGGTCCCATGCCGCCAGCCGCACCGGCAGCTTGATCTGGTCTTCGTAGGGGAAGACGTTGCCGAGGATGACGACTTTGCCGCCGAACCGGCGCGCCAGCGCCTCGCCGTCGCCCGCCGCCTGCAGGGCCAGCACCTCGCGCAGGGGCACATAGATGAAGTCCGTGCCGAGCGCGAATTGCACTAGACCGTATTCGACCGGTACGTCGAGGCGGCGCGCCAGTTGTCCGGCCAGCGTCGGCCCCAGGCCCTCGTCGAAGCGGCGCACCGCTCCATCCTCGTCGAGTTGCACCAGCGCATAGCCGACGCCCTCTCGCCCGGCGAGGGTGAGGAAGGGCTGATGCACGGGCCGCGGCCTTCCGGCCTCGTCGATGGTGACGCCCAGCACCAGCGGCGCCACGTTGCGCAGGCGCAGCATGCCGCGCGCGAGCGCGGCGTCCAGCCCCGGCCTGAGGCCGTCGTAGCTCGTCTGCGGCAGGGTAACATCGAGGCCGACGGCGCGCGGCTTCGCCGCCGCCATCGCTTCGAGAAAGCGGCCGAGCTCGGCATGCATGGTGGCGAGCGGCAGGTTCATGGCGCGCACGGAGGCGTCGTCGATGCCGACCACCACGACATCCTGCGCGACGGGCAGCGGCGCATGCGCGCGCAGCAGGCGGAATTGCAGATCGACCCAGGCGAGTTCGAGCAGACGCGCCGGGAGAAGCAGGCTCATCGCGAGCAGGAAAACGCACGACAGCGCGAAACCGATGCGCAGCTGTGCTGCCTGGGGACTGCCCTGGGAAGACTGAGAGACCGACATGGCCCTCCAGCCCTATTAATCGAGCCTAGATTATGCCCTGCCGGCGCAGCTTGTCGATGGCATCCCGGTCGAAGCCGGCATCGCGCAGGATTTCCTCGCTGTGCTGGCCGGGCGCGGGTGCACTGCGCTCGATGGCGAATTCGTATCCGGACATCTTGTAGGGCGGCCCAATTTGCGGAATGCCGTCGGCCTCGACCACCATGCCGCGCGCCTGCAGTTGCTCGTTGTCGAGCGCCTCGCCGATGTGGAGCACCGGGGTCACGCAGCAGTCGACCCGGTCGAACATGGCGGTCCATTCCGCCTGCGACTTGCCGGCGAAGACGGCGGCAAGTTCCCGCTTCGCCTGCTCCCCTCTAGTGCCGAACGAAAGATGGCAAGGCTTCAGGTCGGGCCGTTCGAGCGTATCGCAGAGCCGCTCCCAGAACTTTTTCTCGAGCGCGCCGACCGCCATGTGACGGCCGTCGGCCGTCGCGTACACGCCGTAGCAGGGAACGCCGCCGGAGAGCAGATCCGCCCCGCGCGGCGGCGGCGCCAGGCGCGCCAGCAGGCCGGCGAGCGGAAACACGGCATGCGCCAGCACCGCATCGGTCATGGCGACATCGACATGACGGCCGCACCCCGTGGCACGCGCATCGATCACCGCGGCAAGCAGGCCGACCAGCGGCGCCAGCGCGCCGCCAAGCAGATCGCCGATCTGGAAATTGGGCACCACCGGCGGAGCGCCCGCCGCGCCGATCTGGTCGAGCACGCCGGCATAGCCGATGTAGTTGATGTCGTGCCCGGCGCGCTGGGCGTAGGGGCCGTCCTGCCCGTAGCCGGTGATGGAGCAGAAGACGAGGCGGGGATTGAGCGCGGACAGGGCTTCGTAGCCTAGCCCAAGTCTTTCCATGACGCCCGGGCGAAAACCTTCGATGACGACGTCCGCCGACAAAGTCAGTCGCCGGAAGACGGCGACGCCCTCGGGCTGCTTCAGGTCGAGGCGCAGCGCGCGCTTGTTGCGGTTGACCAGTTTGAAGAAGGCGCTCGTCTCGCCCGGTTTGGCGCCCATCGTACGGGCGTAATCGCCCTCGCCGGTGTCCTCGATCTTGATGACATCCGCGCCGAGGTCGGCGAGATGCTGGGTGGCAACGGGGCCCGGCAGCAGCCGGGTGAGGTCGAGCACGCGCAGGCCGGCGAGCGGCTTGCGGCGCGACTCAGTCATACTTCCTGGCGTCGTCGATGACCTTGCCGTCGTTGGGCAGTTCCCCCGCGCCAGCGAACGCCACTTCGCCACGCAGCTTGGTGACATCGCGGACGCTGTCGGCAATCGCCCTGGCCAGCGTTTCCGTCGCCACGGCCTCGCAGCGCAGAGTCATGCGGTCCTGGCCGGTCTCGTTGTCGACCACCAGCCGGGCCTTGCCGACTTCGGGGTGACGCTTGACGACTTCCGCCACCTGGCTCGGATGCACGAACATGCCCTTCACCTTGGCGGTCTGGTCGGCGCGGCCCATCCAGCCCTTGATGCGCACGTTGCTGCGGCCGCAGGGGCTGATGCCGGGCAGCACGGCGGAGAGGTCGCCGGTGCCGAAGCGGATCAGCGGGTAATCCGGGTTGAAGCTGGTGACCACCACCTCGCCGACCTCGCCGTCCGCCACCGGGTCGCCGGTGCCGGGGCGCACGATCTCGAGGATCAGCGACTCCTCCAGCACGAGGCCCTCGCGCGCCTCGGTCTCGTAGGCGACGAGTCCGAGATCGGCGGTACCGTAAGCCTGCAGCGCGGCGATGCCGCGCTCGGCGCACAGCGCCTTCTGATTCGGGAAGAAGGCCTCGCCCGAAACCACCGCCTTCCTCAGGCTGGAGACGTCCGTCTTCAACTCGTCGGCCTTCTCGAGGATGATCTTCAGGAACGACGGCGTGCCGATGTAGCCGGCCGGCCTCAGCTCGGCGATGGCCTGCACCTGCATCTCGGTCTGCCCGACGCCGGCGGGAAACACCGCGCAGCCGATCTTGCGCGCCGCACCGTCGGTCATGAAGCCGGCCGGCGTGAAGTGGTAGGAGAAGGTGTTGTGCACCAGGTCGCCGGCGCGGAAGCCCGCCGCGTAGAGCGAGCGGGCGAAGCGCCACCAGTCGTCGCCGCTGCCCTCCGGATCGTAGATCGGGCCGGGAGAACTGAAAACGCGGCCGAGTTGCGCCAGGGGTGTCGCGGTCAGCCCGCCGAAGGGCGGCAGGGCCTTCTGTCTTTCGTTCAATTCGTGCTTGCGGATCACCGGCAGGCGCGCCAGTGCCGCGCGGCTTGTCACGGCCGCCGGATCGATGTCCTTGTAGAGCTCGGCGAAGGCCGGGGCGTTCGCCCTGGCATGCGCCACCTGCTTCGGCAAGGCGGCAAACAGATCCCGCTCACGCTGCTCGGGATCGCGGGTTTCCAGCGAATCGAAGTATTTCATCAGGATGGCGGCCTGCGGCGATTAGGCAAGCCAGCGCTTTCTGCGGCGGTAGTGCTTGACGTCGCGGAAGCTCTTGCGTCCGGCGGACGACAGGCCGAGGTAGAACTCCTTGACGTCCTCGTTGGCGGCCAGATCCTTGGCGGCGCCTTCCATGACGACGCGGCCGTTCTCGAGGATGTAGCCGAAATCGGCATAGCGCAGCGCCATGTTGGTGTTCTGCTCGGCCAGCAGGAAGGTGACCTTTTCCTTCTGGTTGAGGTCCCTGACGATCGAGAACACCTCGTCGACGATCTGCGGCGCGAGGCCCATCGAGGGCTCGTCCAGCAGCACCATGCGCGGGTTGGCCATCAGGGCGCGGCCGATGGCGCACATCTGCTGCTCGCCGCCCGAGGTGTACGCCGCCTGGCTGCCGCGGCGCGTCTTCAGGCGCGGGAAATACGTGTAGACTTTCTCCAGCGTCTCGGCCACGGCCGCCTTGCCATCCTGTCTGGTATAGGCGCCGGTAAGCAGGTTTTCCTCGATGGTGAGATGCCCGAAACAATGTCTCCCTTCCATGACCTGGATGACGCCGCGCTTGACCAGTTCGGCCGGAGTCAGCGCCTCGATGCGCTCACCGTGCAGCTCGATCGAGCCCTTGGTCACCTCGCCCCGCTCGCCATGCAGCAGGTTGCTCACCGCGCGCAGCGTCGTCGTCTTGCCGGCACCGTTGCCGCCAAGGAGCGCGACGATGCCGCCTTCCGGCACCTGGAAGGAAACGCCCTTCAGCACGAGAATGACGTGGTTGTAGATGACCTCGATGCTGTTCACATTGAGGAAGGTGTGGGCGGTGGCGCTCATGGCATGGCCTGGCTTGTCGGCTGTAGAGATCCATCCGTTCCCCTTCCGGGCGGAAGGGGAACGGATGCTGCGGCAATTACTGCTTGCACTGCTCCGGCGTGCGCGGCGTGATCTTCTTCTCTTCCGCGTAGCGGCCGGAAGCGAGCATCACCATCGGCCGGATGACCTTCTCGTCGGCCTGGTACCAGTCGGAGGTAAACTCCCACTTGGAACCATTCCAGGTATGGATGCGCGCCCAGGCCGAACCCATGTGGTCGAGGCAGGACGTCTGCACCGGCCGCATTACCCCGGCGAAGCCTAAGCCGTCCAGCGTCTTCTGGTCGAGGTTCAGGTTCTCCAGGCCCCAGCGCACCTGCTCCCCGGACATCCACTTGCCCTTGCCGTAGCGCTCCTGCGCCTTCTTCACGCCTTCCACCGTCAGCATGGCAGCGATCATGCCGCGCATGTAGAGCACCTGGCCGACCTCCTCCTTCGGACCGGTGCCCTGGCCCTTGGCATGCAGCGTGGCCTGGATGTCCTTGACGATCTTGGCGTTCGGCTCGGCGCCGTGCTGCTTGGCCAGGGCGTTGTAGCCCTTGGCGCCGTCGCCGACGTCCTTGACATCGGGCTCGGCGCCCGACCACCAGACGCCGTACATCTTCTCGCGCGGGTAGCCGGTGGCCTGGGCTTCCTTGATCGAGGTGGAGTTCATGACGCCCCAGCCCCAGAGCAGGACGTAGTCGGGCCGGTTCTGGCGGATCTGCAGCCAGGTCGCCTTCTGCTCGACGCCCGGATGCGCCACCGGCAGCAGCATGACCTCGAAACCGTGCATCCTGGCGCGCTCCTGCAGCAGGGCGATCGGCTCCTTGCCGTAGGGGCTGTCGTGGTAGACCAGGGCGATCTTCTTGCCCTTCAGTTTGTCGAGGCCGCCCTCCTTCTTGCCGATGTGCTGGATGAGCACGTCGGCCGCCATCCAGTAGGTGCCGAGCAGCGGGAAGTTCCAGGTGAACACGGCGCCGTTCTGCGATTCGCTGCGGCCGTAGCCGGCGGTCACCAGCGGGATCTTGTCCACCGGCACTTTCTCGGTCAGGGCGAAAGTGACGCCGGTCGACAGCGGGTGCACCGCCGTGCCGCCGCCGTGCTTGCTCTTCAGGCGCTCGTAGCACTCGACGCCTCGGTCGGTGGCATAGCCGAACTCGCATTCCTCGAAGGAAATCTTGACGCCGTTGATGCCGCCCTTGGCGTTGATGTACTTGAGGTAGTCGACGTAGCCGTTGGCCCACGGCGCGCCGTTGGGGCCATAGGCGCCGGTGCGATAGGACAGCACCGGGAAGAACTGCTCCTTGGCCTGCGCCAGGGCCGCGGGCGCCGTCAGGACGGTGCTCAGGCCGAGGACGGCCATCGAAGTAGCCAGTGCGAGCTTGCGTATTCTCATGGTGCTCTCTCCTCCTTGAAAAAAGTGAATGCTCAGCCGGGCGACAGCATGCCCGTCAGTGCGGGAACGGCCAAAGCCGCAACTTCTCCTTGCCGATGGACCACAGCCTGGCCAGGCCGTGCGGCTCGACAATCAGGAAAAACACGATCAGGACGCCGAAAATCATGAACTCAGCGTGGGACACGGTTGCCGTCGACACCGCCAGACCGACCAGCCCGCCCAGCCAGGGCAGGAACTGGTTGAGGAAGATCGGCAGCACGACGATGAAGGCCGCGCCGAAGAAACTGCCCATGATGGAACCCATGCCGCCTATGATAACCATGAACAGCAGCTGGAAGGAGCGGTCGACGGAAAACGCCGCCGGCTCCCACGAGCTGAGATGGATGAAGCCCCACAGCGCGCCGGCGACGCCGACGATGAAGGAGCTGACGGCGAAGGCCGACAGCTTGGCGAACATCGGCCGGATGCCGATCACCTCGGCCGCGACGTCCATGTCGCGGATGGCCATCCACTGGCGCCCGATGGCCGAGCGCACCATGTTTTTCGCCAGCAGGGCGAATACCACCAGGACGGCTAGGCACAGCAGGTAGCGATCGACCGGGGAATCGATCTTCCAGCCCAGCACGTGCAAATTCGCCACGGAAACCGAACCGGAAGGAGAGTCGTTGGTAAACCACTTGATGCGCAGGAAGGCCCAGTCGGCAAGGAACTGCGCCGCCAGGGTGGCCACCGCCAGATAGAGCCCGCGCACGCGCAGGCTGGGCACGCCGAAGACGATGCCGACGGCGGCGGCGGTCAGCCCGCCCAGCAGCAACGCGGCCAGCAGCGGCATGCCGTCGACGCGGATGAAAAAATTGTAGGCGGCATAGGCACCCACCGCCATGAAAGCGCCGGCGCCGAGCGTGATCTGGCCGCAATAGCCGACCAGCAGGTTCACGCCGAGCGCGGCCAGCGCCAGGATGAGGAACGGGACGAGGATGGCGCTCAGCAGGTACTCGTTCGCCAGCAGCGGCACAGCGGCGAAGGCGAAGGCGACGATGCCGAGGATGGCCCAGCGGTCCTGCACGATCGGGAAGATCTGCTGGTCCGCCGCATAGCTGCTCTTGAATTGTCCGTTTTCCCTGTAAAGCATGGCTCTATACCCGGTCGATGATCTTTTCGCCGAAGAGTCCCTGCGGCCGGAACAGCAGGAACACCAGCGCCAGCACGTAGGCGAACCAGATCTCGATGCCGCCCCCGACCATGGGGCCGAGATAGACCTCCGAGAGCTTTTCGCCGACGCCGATGATGAGGCCGCCGATGATGGCGCCCGGCACGGACGTGAGGCCGCCGAGAATGACCACCGGCAGCGCGCGCAGCGCCACCGTCGCCAGCGAGAACTGCACGCCCAGCTTCGAGCCCCAGATGATGCCGGCCACCAGCGCCGTGATGCCCGCCACGCACCAGACGATCACCCAGATGCGGTTGAGCGGAATGCCGATCGACTGGGCGGCCTGGTGGTCGTCGGCCACGGCGCGCAAGGCGCGCCCGGTCGGCGTTTTCTGGAAGAACAGCGCCAGCGCGCCGACCAGGGCGGCGGCGATGAGGGCGGCAATGAAATCCTCCTTGTTGATGAGGATGCCGCCCTCGAAGACGCTCTCCAGCATCATGACGGGATCCTTCGGCATGCCGACATCGATCTTGTAGATGTCGCTGCCGAATACCGTCTGTCCCACCCCCTCCAGAAAATAGGCGATGCCGAGGGTGGCCATCAGCAGCGTCGCGCCTTCCTGGTTGACCAGATGGCGCAGCACCAGCCGCTCGACCAGCCAGGCCACGGCGAACATGATCGCCACCGAAATGATGAAGGCCATCACGTTGGCCAGGACCGGATTGCCGATGCCGGTCCAGGCCGGCAGCCATTCGGCGAAGCGCGCCATGGCGAGGGCGGCGAACAGCACCATGGCGCCCTGGGCGAAATTGAATACTCCGGAAGCCTTGAAGATGAGCACGAAGCCCAGCGCCACCAGAGAGTAAAGCATGCCGGCCATCAGGCCGCCGATCAGGGTTTCGAGAAAGAAGCTCACGCCGTCTGTTCCTCAGTGACTTGCGCCCAGATAGGCGCTGATGACTTCCTCGTTGCTGCGCACCTCGTCCGGCGTGCCGTCGCCGATCTTCTTGCCGTAATCGAGCACGACGACGCGGTCGGAGATGTCCATCACCACGCCCATGTCATGCTCGATCAGCACGATGGTGGTGCCGAGCTGGTCGTTTACGTCGAGGATGAAGCGGCTCATGTCCTGCTTCTCTTCGACGTTCATGCCGGCCATCGGCTCGTCGAGCAGCAGGATCTGCGGCTCCATCGCCAGCGCACGGCCGAGATCGACGCGCTTCTGCAGGCCGTAGGGCAACCGGCCCACCGGCGTCTTGCGGATATGCTGGATCTCGAGAAAGTCGATGATCTCCTCCACCTTGGCCCGGTGCTCGAGTTCCTCGCGCCAGGCCGGTCCCAGGCGGAAGGCCTGCTGCACCAGGTTCGACTTCATCTTCAGGGTGCGCCCGGTCATGATGTTGTCGAGCACGCTCATGCCCTTGAACAGGGCGATGTGCTGGAAAGTGCGGGCGATGCCGGACTGCGCCGCCTTGTAGGGCGACATGCGCGAAAAATGCTCGCCGCGCAGGACGATCTCGCCCTCCTGCGGGCGGTAGACGCCGTTGATGACGTTGAGCATCGAGCTCTTGCCGGCGCCGTTCGGCCCGATGATGGCGCGGACCTCGTGCTCGCGGACGTCGAAGGAGATGTCGGAAAGCGCCTTGACCCCGCCGAAGGAGAGGGAGACGTTGTTCAGGTCGAGGACGACCTCGCCGATTGTCCGGCCCATCAGGCGGCCCTCCTCGCGGCGACGGGGCAGGTCTTCGCCTCGCGGATCTTCAGGTCGGCCGACACCTTGCCCTTGCGGCCGTCCTCGAACTTCACCTCGGTCTCGATGAACTGCGAAGTCTTGCCCGAATACAGGGCGTCGATCAGCGCGCCGTACTTGTCGGCGATGAAGCCGCGCCGCACCTTGCGCGTGCGGGTCAGCTCGTCGTCATCCGGGTCGAGCTCCTTGTGCAGCACGATGAAGCGATGCACCTGCGAATCGGCCAGCATGGGGTCGTGCGCCAGCTCGGCATTGGCCTGCTCGACACACTCCTGCACGAGCTGGAGCACCTCGCCTTTGGTCGCCAGGTCGACATAGCCGGAATAGGCGATGCCGCGCCGCTCGGCCCAGTTGCCGACGGCGCCCATGTCGATGTTGATGAAGGCGCATACTTCGCTGCGGTCGTGGCCGAAGCAGACCGCCTCCTTGATCTGCGGGAAGAACTTCAGCTTGTTCTCGATGTAGTTGGGCGCGAACATGGCGCCGTTGGCGAGCTTGCCGACATCCTTGGCCCGATCGATGATCTTCAGGTGGCCGTCCTCGTCGAAGAAGCCGGCATCCCCCGTGTGGAAATAGCCCTCGGCGTCGATCACCTCGGCGGTGGCGTCGGGACGCTTGTAGTACTCCTTGAGCATGACCTTGCCGCGCACCAGCACCTCGCCGCTGTCGGCGATCTTCACCTCGACGCCGGGCGCCGGCGGGCCGACGGTATCCAGCTTGATCTGGCCGTCGGGCTGCAGGCAGACGGCGGCGCAGGTCTCGGTCGAGCCGTAGAGCTGCTTGAGATTCACGCCGATCGAGCGGTAGAAGCGGAACAGGTCCGGCCCGATGGCGGCGCCCGCCGTGTAGGCGACACGGATGCGGCTCATGCCGAGCACGTTCTTGAGCGGGCCATAGACCAGCAGGTTGCCGAAGGCGTAGAGCAGGCGGTCGCCCGCCGCGACCGGCTTGCCGTCGAGAATCTCGGCGCCGCAGCGGCGCGCCACTTCCATGAAATAGTGGAACATGCCGCGCTTCAGGGCGCCGGCATCCTCCATGCGGATCATCACCGTCGTCAGCAGATTCTCGAATACCCGCGGCGGCGCGAAGTAATAGCTCGGGCCGATCTCGCGCAGGTCCGTCATCACCGTGTCGCTGGATTCGGGGCAGTTGATGGTGAAGCCGGCCCAGGCGGCCTGGGCGAAGGAGAACAGGTGGTCGCCCACCCAGGCCATCGGCAGGTAGGACAGGATGTTGTCGTCGGGCCCGAGCCTGTCGAATTCGCAGCCGATGCGTCCGGCCTCGATGAAGGAGGCCTGGGTCTGGCAGACGCCCTTCGGCTTGCCGGTGGTGCCGGAGGTGTACAACATCACCGAGACGTCATCCGGCCCTCCCTTCTCGATTTCCGCATCGAGGAAATCCGGATGGTTGCGGTTGTGGATGCGCCCCATCTCCCGCACTTCGTCCAGCCCGTGCAGAAAGGTCTGGCTATAGTGGCGCAGGCCGCGCGGGTCGTCGTAGAGGATGTGCTGCAGATCCGGACACTGCGACCTGTTTTCCAGCAGCTTGTCGACCTGCTCCTGGTCCTCGACGATGGCAAACTTGATGCCGGCATCCTGGAGCACGAAGACCATCTCGCCCGCCACGGCATCCTGGTACATCGGCACCGGCACGCCGCCCAGGCACTGCGCCGCGGCCATGGCCCAGTACAGGCGCGGACGATTGTCGCCGATGATGGCCAGATTGTCGCCGCGCTTGAAGCCGAGTTGGGCCAGCCCGCAGGCCATGGCGCGCACTTCTTCGGCCACCTGCGACCAAGTCCAGGTCTGCCAGATGCCCAGATACTTCTCGCGCGTGGCGGGATGGTTCGGGCGCACCTGGGCGTGCTGCATCAAAAGGCGAGGAAACGTGCTGAGCGATTGCGGTCGAACATCGTTCGACATGAACTCCTCCTGTTCCTGACTGCCGGCGTCCGGGCAATATGCCAGCCGGCGCCTTCTTATTCGTTGCCGCGGCCGATGATTCTCCATCGGACGCGGTACCGAGTCAAACCGGGCCGCGCGGCCAGCCTACCCGACTCAAACGATATAGATTACTGAAGACACCGATGCCACGCTGTCATCCGACAGACAATCCGGTAATATGCTTGCATGCCTTCACTTGGCGACATGCTGAAAGCCAGTCTCTGGTCGCGTTCCCTCGGCGCCGAGCAAATGCGGCGCGTGGAGAGCGAAACCCTGACGCGCCAGATCCCGGCCGGCGGTTTCGTCTGCCGCAAGGGGGAACCGGTCGAGCACTGGGTCGGGGTGATCGACGGCCTGGTGAAGATGACCAACCTGTCGGCCGACGGTAAGCCTACCACTTTCACCGGCTTGCCCACCGGCGGCTGGTTCGGCGAGGGCTCCCTGTTCAAGGATGAGCCGCGCCGCTACGACGTTGTTGCGCTGCGCAATAGCCACGTCGCCTACATGCCCAAGGCGACCTTCATGCGACTGCTGGACAGCAGCATCGAATTCAACCGCTTCCTCCTGGTGCAGTTGAACGAGCGGCTCGGCCAGTTCATCGCCATGGTCGAGTACGACCGGCTGCTCGAGCCCGATGCGCGCGTGGCGCGCAGCCTGGCGGCCATGTTCAACCCCCACCTCTACCCGGGCATCGGCCCGCAGCTGCAGATTTCGCAGGAGGAGATCGGTTACCTTGCCGGCCTCTCGCGCCAGCGCGCCAACCAGGCGCTGAAAGCCCTGGAAAAGGCCGGCCTGGTGCGCATCGAGTACGGCGGCATCACCGTGCTCGACCTCGACGGCTTGAGGAACTACGAGGGGTAGACCGGCTCGTGCCGTCCGCCGGGCCGCCCCAAGGACGGCACAGACAACAACACGGAGCCGCGCGGCGGCGAACTACCATCACCCCCTTCCCGGGGAAGGGGACGGGGGGAAGGTCGTCACATACTTCTCCGGTACTGTCCGCCCACCTCGAACAGCGCCTGGGTGACCTGACCCAGCGAACATACCCGCACCGCGTCCACCAGCACCGCGAAGACGTTGCCGTTCTCGATGACGGTCTGCTTCAGGTGCGCCAGCATCGGGGCGGCCTCGGCGGCATGGCGGCTCTGGAAGTCGGCCAGTCTTGAGAGTTGCGACTGCTTCTCCTCCTCCGTCGAGCGCGCCAGCTCGACCTTCTCGGGCACGCCGTCGCCGTGCGGGTTGCGGAAGGTGTTTACGCCGATGATCGGGTAGGAGCCGTCGTGCTTGCGGTGCTCGTAGTAGAGCGACTCCTCCTGGATCTTGCCGCGCTGGTAGCCGGTCTCCATGGCGCCGAGTACGCCGCCGCGCGAAGAAATGGCCTCGAACTCCTTCAGCACCGCCTCTTCGACCAGATCGGTCAGTTCGTCTATGACGAAAGCCCCCTGGTTCGGGTTCTCGTTCTTCGCCAGGCCCCACTCGCGGTTGATGACCAGCTGGATGGCCATGGCGCGGCGCACCGATTCCTCGGTCGGCGTGGTGATGGCCTCGTCGTAAGCATTGGTGTGCAGGCTGTTGCAGTTGTCGTAGATGGCGATCAGGGCCTGCAGGGTGGTGCGGATGTCGTTGAAGGCCATCTCCTGGGCGTGCAGCGAGCGGCCGGAAGTCTGCACATGGTATTTGAGCTTTTGCGAGCGCTCGTTGGCGCCGTAGCGGTTCTTCATCGCCACCGCCCAGATGCGGCGGGCGACACGGCCGATCACCGTGTACTCCGGGTCCATGCCGTTGGAGAAGAAGAAGGACAGGTTGGGCGCGAAGTCGTCGATGTGCATGCCGCGGGCGAGGTAGGTCTCGACGTAGGTGAAGCCGTTGGCCAGCGTGAAGGCCAGCTGCGAGATCGGGTTCGCCCCGGCCTCGGCGATGTGGTAGCCGGAGATCGACACCGAGTAGAAGTTCTTCACGTCGTGGTGGACGAAGTACTCCTGGATGTCGCCCATCATCTTCAGGGCGAACTCAGTGGAGAAGATGCAGGTGTTCTGGCCCTGGTCCTCCTTCAGGATGTCGGCCTGCACGGTGCCGCGCACGTTCGACAGCGTCCACTCGCGGATCTTGTCGGCCTCGTCCTCGGTCGGCTCGCGCCGGTTGTCGGCGCGGAACTTGTCGATCTGCTGGTCGAGCGCGGTGTTGAAGAACATGGCGAGGATCACCGGCGCCGGGCCGTTGATGGTCATCGACACCGAGGTGGTCGGGCAGACCAGGTCGAAGCCCGAGTACAGCACCTTCATGTCGTCGAGCGTGGCGATCGACACGCCCGAGTTGCCGACCTTGCCGTAGATGTCCGGCCGCAGGTCCGGGTCGCAGCCGTAGAGCGTCACCGAGTCGAAGGCCGTCGACAGGCGGTGCGCCGGCATGCCCTCGGAGACCTTCTTGAAGCGGCGGTTGGTGCGGAAGGCATCGCCCTCGCCGGCGAACATGCGCGTCGGGTCTTCATTTTCGCGCTTGAAGGCGAAGACACCGGCGGCATACGGGAAGGAGCCGGGCACGTTCTCCTTCATGAGGAAGCGCAGCGTCTCGCCCTCGTCCTCGAACTTCGGCAGCACCACCTTGCGGATCTTGGTGCCGGAGAGGCTCTCAGAGACCAGGCCGGTGCGCACCTCCTTGTCGCGGATCTTCACGACGTACTCGTCGCCCGAGTACGCGCGCTGCATGTCGGGCCACATCTCCAGCAGCTTCTTGGCGCGCGGGTCGAGCTGGCCGTCCTTCCAGGCGATGAGTTCGTCGAACTGCGCAACGTCCTTGCCGCAGCCCTCGAACAGCGCCTTGGCCGTGCGCAGGCTCTGCCGCTCGCGGGCGATCGTCGCCTGCTCGGCGGTGTGCCGGTGGTAGCCGCGCACCGCATCGGCGATGTCGGCGAGGTAGCGCACGCGCTCGGCCGGCACGATGGCGCGGCCGCGCGAGGATTGGCGCACCGCCACCTTCGGCAGCTTGCCGGGGGCGGTCTTCAGGCCCAGCGCATTGAGCTTCGGCAGCAGCGCCTGATACAGGGCCGTAACGCCGTCGTCGTTGAAGCGCGCCGCCATGGTGCCGAACACCGGCATTTCGTCCACCGGGGTCGTGAACAGCTCGCGGTTGCGCTGCACCTGCTTCCTCACGTCGCGGAAGGCATCCTCCGCCCCCTTGCGGTCGAACTTGTTGATGGCGACGAAGTCGGCGAAGTCGAGCATGTCGATTTTCTCGAGCTGGCTGGCGGCGCCGAACTCGGGAGTCATGACATAGAGCGAGGCGTCGACGTGCGGCACGATGGCGGCGTCGCCCTGGCCAATGCCGGAGGTCTCGACGACGACGAGGTCGAAGCCGGCCAGCTTGCAGGCGGCGATCACTTCCGGCAGGGCGGCGGAGATCTCCGAGCCCGTGTCGCGCGTGGCCAGCGAGCGCATGAAGATGTTGGGATGGCCGATGGCGTTCATGCGGATGCGGTCGCCGAGCAGTGCGCCGCCGGTGCGCTTGCGCGAGGGGTCGACCGCCACCACGGCAATCTTGAGGGAGTCGTTCTGGTCGAGGCGCAGGCGGCGGATCAGTTCGTCGGTAAGGCTCGACTTGCCCGAGCCGCCGGTGCCGGTGATGCCGAGGGTCGGCACCTTGGCCTGAGCGCCGTCCTGCAGAAGCTGACTTTTCAGCTTGTCGGGCACCGCGCCGTTTTCCAGCGCGGTGATCAGGCGGGAAAGCGCGCGGCGGTCGCCGGCGGCCACCGCCTTCAGGTCCGGCGCGCCGGAAATGGCCACGTCGCACTGCGCCACCATGTCGTTGATCATGCCCTGCAGGCCCATCCTGCGGCCGTCCTCGACCGAATAGATGTGGGCGACGCCGTAGGCGTGCAGTTCGCGGATCTCTTCCGGCACGATCACCCCGCCGCCGCCGCCGAAGACCCTGATGTTCTCGCCGCCGCGGCTCTTCAGCAGATCGACCATGTACTTGAAGTACTCGACGTGGCCGCCCTGGTAGGAGGAGACGGCGATGCCCTGCACGTCCTCCTGCAGCGCCGCCGTGACGATCTCCTCGACCGAGCGGTTGTGGCCGAGGTGAATCACCTCGGCGCCGGTCGACTGGAGGATGCGCCGCATGATGTTGATCGAGGCGTCGTGGCCGTCGAACAGCGAGGCGGCGCTGACGAAGCGCACCTTGTGCTGCGGCTTGTAGGCGGCGATCTTCTGGCTCACGCTCAAATCGGTCATGGCAACCACTCCGGAAGCGGCGGGTGTCGGAACGGGCAATCTAACTGACGTTGACGTCAACGTCAACCTGCCCGGGGCTCCAAGTGCCTGTCGGGGCACGGGATTTGTCGTCGGGACGGCAATCTTGCGCCGTCAGAGGCGCTTGCGCAACTCGGTCTTCAGGACCTTGCCGGTGGCGTTCTTCGGCAGGGCGTCGAGGAAGACGTAGCGCTTCGGCCGCTTGAAGCGGGCGATGTGGCCGAGGCAGAGGGCATCCAGTTCGTCGGCGCCGACTTGCATGCCGGGCCGCGCCGCGACGAAGGCCAGCACAATTTCGCCCCACTCCGCGTCCGGGGCGCCGACCACCGAGGCCTCGGCCACGGCCGGATGGCGCAGCAGCACCTCCTCCACCTCGCGCGGGTAGATGTTCGAGCCGCCGCTGATGATGAGGTCCTTGCTGCGGTCGCGCAGGGTGAGGAAGCCCTCCTCGTCGAGAAAGCCGACGTCGCCGGTATGCAGCCAGCCGTTGCGCAGGGTCTGCAGCGTCGCCTCGGGGTTGTTCAGGTAGCCGGCCATCACGGTCGGGCCGCGCACCAGCACCTCGCCGATCTCACCGGCCGGCAGGGGGTTGTCGTCGATGTCGGCGACGCGCACCTCGATGCCGGCGAAGGGCCGGCCGACCGAGGCCAGCCTTTGCTCGTAGCGCGGATGCGCGGTGTCGGCATGCAGCGCCTTGTCCATCGCGGTGATGGTCATCGGGCTCTCACCCTGGCCGTAGATCTGCGCCAGCTTGCAGCCGAAAACCCTCATCGCCGCCTTGCAGTCCTCGACGTACATCGGCCCGCCGCCGTAAACGATGGTCTTCAGGTTCGTGCATTCCGGCCGCGCCCGCTCGGCGAACGCGACGAGGCGCTTGACCATGGTCGGCGCGGCGAACAGCGTCACGCCGCGGTGGGCGCGCAGGAGGTCGAAGATCTCCGCCTCGTCGAAGCCGCCCGATTCGGGCACGACGTTGCAGGCGGCCTGGATGACGTGCGGCAGGATGTAGAGGCCCGAGCCGTGCGACATCGGCGCGGCGTGCAGGATGGACTCCCCGGGCGCAATGGTGTCGACGTCGGCGAAGTAGGCCAGCGCCGCCGCCAGCAGGTTGGCATGGCTGAGCATGACGCCCTTCGGCTTGCCGGTGGTACCGCTGGTGTAGAACAGCCAGGCCAGATCGTCCGTCGCGACATCGGCCGGCGCCAGCGGTGCGTGCCGCAGCAGCGCATCGTAATCGGCGCCATCGACATCGATCACGCTCGCCAGCGCCGGCGATTCCGCCTGCGCGGCAGCCACGCCTTCGGCCAGATCCGCAGTCACGAAGCAGGCGCCGGCGGCGGTATCGCGGAAGATGAACGCCAGCTCGCGCGGATGCAGCTTGGCGTTGACCGGCACGGCGCACAGCCCGGCCTGCCAGCAGGCGAAGAGCAGTTCGACGTACTGCGGACAGTTCTTCATGACCAGCGCCACGCGCTGTCCCGGCAGCAGACCGAGCCCTTCGCGCAGCCCGCCGGCGAGCCGCGCGACGCGCCCCGCCAGCACGGCGTAATCGTGCAGGACGCGAGCGCCCAGCGCTACCGCCGGCTGGCGCGGAAAGGCGCGGGCGCTGCGTTCCAGCAGAAGGGCGAGATTCACGGCGTCACCTCCGCCCGCGATTTTACCGCTTCGCCTCCCGCGCCTTCACCAGCGCATAGATCGCCGGAATCACGATCAGCGTCAGCAGGGTCGACGACACCATGCCGCCGACCATCGGCGCGGCGATGCGGCGCATCACCTCGGAGCCGGTGCCCGTCCCCCACATGATGGGCAGGAGGCCGGCCATGATGGCGACCACGGTCATCATCTTCGGCCGCACGCGCTCCACCGCCCCTTCCATCACCGCGGCGTAGAGGTCGTCAAGGCCCGGGCGCCGTCCCGCGGCGGCTGACTTTTGCTGCGCCGACTGCCAGGCGTGGTCGAGGTAGATCAGCATCACCACGCCGGTCTCGGCCGCCACGCCGGCCAGGGCGATGAAGCCCACCGCCACCGCCACCGAAAGGTTGTAGCCGAGCAGCCACATCAGCCAGACGCCGCCGACCAGGGCGAAGGGCACCGAGAGCATGACGATGAGGGTCTCGGTGAGGCGCCGGAAGTTGAGGTAGAGCAGCAGGAAGATGGTGAGGAGCGTCGCCGGCACGACGATCTTCATGCGCTCGACGGCGCGCTCCATGTACTCGAACTGGCCGCTCCAGGCGACGTAGTAGCCGGGCGGGAAGGCCACCTTCTCCGCCACCGCCCGCTTCGCCTCGGCGACGTAGCCGCCGATGTCTCGCTCGCGGATGTCGACGTAGATGTAGGCCGAGAGCAGCGCGTTCTCGGTGCGGATGGCCGGCGCGCCCCGGCTGATCGAGACCTGCGCCACCTGGCCGAGCGGGACCATGGCAAACCCGGTGGCGCCGCCCATAGCCGGCACCAGCACCTCGCGCGCGATGCGTTCCGGATCCGAGCGCAGCTCGCGCGGGTAGCGGACGGCGACGCCATAGCGCTCGCGCCCCTCGACGGTGGTGGTCACCATCTCGCCGCCGAGCGCGGTGCCGATGACGTCCTGCAGCTCACCGACCGTGAGGCCGAGCCGGGCGAGGCGCGCGCGGTCCGGCACGATGTCGAGATAGTAGCCGCCGGTGAGGCGCTCGGCGAAGGCGCTCGTCGTGCCCGGGACGGCTTTCACCACCGCCTCGATCTCCTTCGCCAGGCGCTCCATGCCGGCGAGGTCCTTGCCGAATACCTTGATGCCGATCGGCGTGCGGATGCCGGTCGACAGCATGTCGATGCGCGCCTTGATCGGCATGGTCCACGCGTTCGACACGCCGGGGAACTGCAGCGCGCGGTCCATCTCGGCGATCAGCTTGTCGATGTCCATGCCGGGCCGCCATGCGGACTCGGGCTTGAGGTTGATCACCGTCTCGAACATCTCGGTCGGCGCCGGGTCGGTGGCGGTGTTGGCGCGGCCGGCCTTGCCGATCACCGAAGCCACCTCGGGAAAGCTCCTGATGATCTTGTTCTGCGTCTGCAGGACTTCGGCCGCCTTGGTGATCGACATGCCGGGCAGCGAGGTCGGCATGTAGAACAGCGTGCCCTCGTTCAGCGTCGGCATGAATTCCGAGCCGAGCCGGCTCGCCGGGACAAAAGTCAATCCCAGCGACACGGCGGCCAGGGCCAGGGTCAGGCCCTTCCTCCGCATCACCCAGGCGATCACCGGCCGGTAGGCGCGGATGAGGGCGCGGTTCACCGGGTTCTGCGCCTCGGGCAGGATGCGGCCGCGGATGAAGAGCAGCATCAGCACCGGCACCAGGGTGACCGAGAGCAGCGCCGCGCCGGCCATGGCGAAGGTCTTGGTCCACGCCAGCGGCGCGAACAGCCGCCCCTCCTGCGCCTCCAGCGTGAACACCGGCAGGAAGGAGACGGTGATGATGAGCAGCGAGAAGAACAGCGCCGGGCCGACTTCCTTGCAGGCGACGACGATGGCTTCGGCGCGTTGCTTGAACGCGGCTACCCTCTCCCCCGGCCCCTCTCCCGCTTGCGGGAGAGGGGAGCTGGGAGGCAAGCGTTCGAGGTGCTTGTGCGCGTTCTCGATCATGACGATGGCCGCGTCGATCATGGCGCCGATGGCGATGGCGATGCCGCCGAGGCTCATCAGGTTGGAGTTCATGCCGAGCAGGCGCATGGCGATGAAGGCGACCAGCACGCCGACCGGCAGCATGAGGATGGCGACCAGGGCGCTCCTCACGTGCAGCAGGAAGACGACGCAGACGAGGGCGACGATCAGCGCCTCTTCGATCAGCGTGCGCTTGAGCGTGTCGATGGCGCGGTGGATCAGCTCGGAGCGGTCGTACACCGTCTCCACCGTCACGCCCGCCGGCAGACCCGAGGAGACCTCGGCGATCTTCGCCTTGACGTTGTGGATCACTTCGAGGGCGTTCTGGCCGTAGCGTGCCATGGCGATGCCGGAGACCACCTCGCCCTCGCCGTTGAGCTCCGTCAGGCCGCGCCGCTCGTCGGGCACCAGTTCGACGCGGGCGATGTCGCGGATCGTCACCGGCGTGCCCTGCTCGGCTTTCACGACGAGCTGCTCGATGTCCTCGCGCCCGCGCAGATAGCCGCGGCCGCGCACCATGTACTCGGTCTCGGCCATCTCGACGACGCGGCCGCCGACGTCGCGGTTGGAGTCGCGGATGACCTGCGCCACCTTCATCAGCGGGATGCCGTAGGCACGCAGCGCCACCGGATCCACCGTCACCTGGTAGGTCTGCACGAAGCCGCCGATCGAGGCGACTTCCGCCACGCCCGGCGCCTTGGTCAGCTGGTAGCGCAGGAACCAGTCCTGGATGGAGCGCAGTTCGGCGAGCGTCTTGTCCTTCGCCAGCAGGGCGTACTGGTAGACCCAGCCGACGCCGGTGGCATCCGGGCCGATCTGCGGCGTCACCCCTTTCGGCATGCGGCCGGCGGCGAAGTTGAGGTATTCGAGCACGCGCGAGCGCGCCCAGTAGATGTCGGTGCCGTCCTCGAAGATGACGTAGACGAAGGAGGCGCCGAAGAAGGAGAAGCCGCGCACCACTTTCGACTTCGGCACCGAGAGCATGGCGCTGGTGAGCGGATAGGTGACCTGGTCCTCCACCACCTGCGGCGCCTGGCCGGGCACTTCGGTGTAGACGATGACCTGCACGTCGGAGAGGTCCGGCAGGGCGTCGATCGGCGTGCGCAGCACGGCGAAGACGCCGGCCAGCACGATGAACAGCGTGCCGAGCAGGACGAGGAAGCGGTTGCGCGCCGACCAGTCGATGACGGCATTCAGCATGTCAGTGTCCCGCGTGGCCGTGGGCCGAGAACCGCGCCGCGCCGCCCGCCTCGAGCTTGTAGATCACCCACTCGCCCGGCTTGCGCTCGACGAACTCGAAGGCGATCGGGCTGCCGGGCTTGAGCGATCCGACGAGCGAGGGGTTGGCCAGCACGAAGTCCATGGTCATCGAAGGCCAGCCGAGGCTCGCCACCGGTTCGTGGCTCACGCTCACCGTGCCGGCGGCGGCGTCGATGGCCTTCAGCGTGCCCTCCGCTTTGTGCGAAGCGGCCGGCTTCGCCGTGTCGCCGGGACTGACTTTTCCGAAACCGCCCAAGCCACCGAGTGCCGCCTTGAGGTTACTCTCGGCGTCGATGAGAAAGTTGGCGGCGACCACCACCGCCTCGCCCTCCTTGACGCCCTCGCGCACCTCGACGTAGTCGCCGGCGCGCACGCCGAGCTTCACTTCGCGCGGCTCGAAGCGCCCTTCTGCCATCTGCACCAGCACGACGCGGCGCACGCCGCTGTCGATCACCGCCGAGGTCGGCACCGCCAGCACCTTGGCGCCGCCGGCAGGCGCCAGCTCCAGCGTCGCGAACATGGCGGGTTTCAGCAGCCCGCCGGGATTCGCCAGCTCGACCCGCACCGGCACGCTGCGCGTCTCCGCCTTCAGCGTCGGATAGACGTAGCTCACCGCGCCCTCGAACACCTTGTCGGGGTAGGCGTCGACGCGCAGCCGCGCCTTCTGGCCGACGCGCACGCTGCCGATGTCCTGCTCGAAGACGTCGGCGACGGCCCACACCGCGGACAGGTCGGCGATCTGGTAGAGCGCCTCGCCCGGCATGAAGCGCATGCCGGCGACGGCCTTCTTCTCCATGACGATGCCGGAAGCCGGCGCGCGCAGCGTCAGCGTGCGGCGCGCCTCGCCCGACTCGCGCAGGTGCGCAATCTGTTCGTCGGAGATGTCCCAGTTGCGCAGCCGCGCCAGGCTCGACTCGGCGAGCCGCCGCATGCCGGCCTGGGCCTCGCCGCCCGCTTCCCTGAGCGAGCGCTCGCCCTGGGCGGCGATGGCGTATTCCTTCTGCACCGAGACCAGTTCCGGGCTGTACACCTCGGCCAGCGTCTGGCCGCGGCCGACCGGCTGGCCGCTGGCGTTCACGTGCAGGCGCTCGATCCAACCCTCGAATTTCGGCGCGACGGCGTACAGGCGCCGCTCGTCCACCTCGATGCGAGCGGCGGCGCGCAGCTCGCGCGACAGCGCACGCAGCGCCGCGGCCTCGGTGCGCACGCCGAGCTTCTGCACCTTCTCCGTGCTGACGACGATGCCGCTGTCCGCGGCCGGCTCCTCGCCCGCGTAGACCGGAATGTAGTCCATGCCCATCGGATCCTTCTTCGGCACCGGCGAGGTGTCGGGCAGGCCCATCGGGTTGCGGTAGTAGAGCGGCTTGCGCTCGGCCGGGGCGGCCGCCTGCGGCGCGGCCGCTTCGTGCCCGCCGCGGCCGCCCAGCCAGTAGCCGAGGCCGAGCGCGGCCGCCACCAGCACGAGAGTGAGCATGGATTTATTCACAGTTCTTCCCCCAGCAGTCGTTCGATGTCGGCCAGGCGCAGCTGCGCCTCGGCCTGCGCCTTGAGTCGGTCGAGCTTCGCCTTGCGCAGCTGGCGCTGCGCCTCCAGCAGCGTGGCGAAGTCCAGGCGGCCCGTCTCGTAGCCGGCCAGCGCCGCCTGGAAGGCGACGTCCGCCTGCGGCAGCAGGGCGGTGGCGACGAGCTGTTCCAGGCGCCGCGCGGCATCCAGCGCCGAGAGGTTTTCCGCCAGCTCGGCCGAGACCTGACTGAGCGCGGCCTCCTTGCGCGCACGGGCGGCGGAGGCCATCGCCGCCGCCTCGCGTTCCTGCGCGCGGCGGCTCTCCTGCCGCAGCGGAATGTTGATCTCGAACATCAGCTCCCATTCGCTGACGCGGTTGCGCGTCTGGATCGGCGAGACGCCGACGGTGAGGTCCGGGTAGCGGTTCTTCGTCACCAGCTCGCGGTTCTTGTCGGCGGCGGCGATCTGCGCCTCCTGCACGGCAAGCTGCGGGTTGGCGGCGAGCAGGCGCGCTTCCAGCGCGGTGTAATCGAGCTTCGCGGCGGCCGGCAGCGGGCGCAACGCCTGCGGCTCGGCCAGCGCGGCCTGGGGCGGGCGGCGCAGCAGGGCGTTCAGCCGCGCCGCGGCATGGTGGTGTTCGGTTTCCATCATCAGCAGTTCGCTGCGCAGCGCCGTGCGTTCGACCTGGGCGCGCACCACGTCCTGCTGCGGCACCAGGCCGTCGACGTAGCGCGCCTGCGCCAGCTGCTCCAGGCTGCCGGCGAGGCGCAGCAATTCCCGCGTGATCTTCAGGTTTTGGCCGACGAGGTAGTACTGGGCGAAGGCGGCCTTCACCCTCGCCGCCAGCTCGGCCCAGGTGCCGCTGCGGCGCGCCTGCGCCTGCGCGGCATCGGCCGCGGCCACCTCGCGGCGCAGGTCGCGCTTGCCCCACAGCGGGATGGTCTGCGTCACGGTGTACTTCGTGCTGCCGACGCGCGCCGGCAGCAGGTTGAAGTCGCCGTTGCCCATCTGGTTGCCGACGTCGCGCAGCTCCATCCGGCCCATCGGGTCGGGCAGCGCGCCGGCCGGCTGCACGCGCTCGCGCGCCGCCTCGACCTCGAAACCCATCGCCGCCAATTCGGGGTTCTGCCGCCGCGCCAGTTCGAGCAGTTCCTCGACGCGCGCGCCGGGCACCTGTGCGCCGGCCAGGCCGCCCCACAGGCAGACACCCAGCGCCACCGCTTTCTTCAGCATGACTCGTCGCATGCCGCCTCCCACATGATTTATTTCTCCGGCGCGATGCGCGAAATGACGTACTGGCCGTCGGCGCCCTTGACGAGGCCGAAGTCAACTTTCTGCTCCGGCTTGAGGCCGGAGAGCTGCTTCGCATCCTTGACCTTGAGGTCCATGGTCATGGCCGGCCACTTTATTGAGGGAATCGGCTCGTGGGCGAGCTTGACGACACCAGCGGCGACATCGACCTTCTTGACGACGCCCTTGCCCGCCACTTCATTGGATGCGACGGCGACGAAGGGGACGGCGGCAAGCAGCAGTGCGGTTGCGATCAGTTTCTTCATGATGGGTCTCCTTGTGGACATATCAGCGATGGCTTTCATAGACGGCGGTCTTGCCGGCCTTGTCGAAGCCGACGACGTCGTAGGGGTCCTTCTTCCCGGGCACTTCCATGCCCGGCGAGCCGAGCGGCATGCCCGGCGAGCCGAGCGGCATGCCCGGCACCGAGACGCCGGCCAGCGCCGGCTTCTCGCGCAGCAGGCGCCTGATGGCGGAGGCCGGCACATGGCCCTCGACGACGTAGTTGCCCACCTTGGCGGTGTGGCAGGAAGTCAGTCGCTGCGGCACGGCGAAGCGCCGCTTGACCGATTCCATGTCGTTCGTGGCGACCGTCTTCACGCGGAAGCCGTTGGCCTCCAGATGCTCCGCCCAGGCGCCGCAGCAGCCGCAGTTGGGATCCTTGTACATCAGGACCTGCGGCAGCGGTTCCGCGGCCATCGCTCCGGTCGCGGCCAGAAGGGCGAGTGCGGCAATCCATTTGTTCATGCGCGTCGCTCCATGCATCATCGATATGGCGTACACCCGGTGTCAGCGGGCGTCCGCAATTTGATTGAGCGTGCGCGACGAATACCGGCTCCTAACGGTGCCGGCGGACGGGCTTGTGGAACGAGGCGCCCGCTCTCAGGAGCGGGTGGCGACAGGGGGCGGGTTGGGTTCTTCCGGCGTGTGCGAGGCCGGCATAGGCTCGGCCGCGGCGAGGAAGACGCGGGGAACGGCCACGCTCGGGGCGGTGGCCTCGGCAACGGGGATCATGCCGGAGCAGGCGAGGTGGCAGATGCCGCACTGCTCGCAGGCAAGGCCGCCAGCATTCTGCGGCTGCGCGTCGACCGCGCCGTCATGCCCGGGGCAGTGCTCGGCCTGGACGGCCATGTCCGTGGCCACACCCTGCATCGGCATGGCCTGGGCGGTCAGCGTCTGCAGCGGCAGCAGCAAGGCGATCAGCAGGGCGAAAAGCTTGCGCAATTCAATTGTCCCGGAAACCGACAACACCTTGAAAGACCGGGCATTGCCGTGAAAGTTCAGCCCTAACTTACTCCACCGTCACGGATTTCGCAAGGTTGCGCGGTTTATCCACGTCGGTCCCCTTGACCAGGGCGGCATGGTAGGCGAGCAACTGCAGGGGCACGACGTGCAGCACCGGCGAGAGCAAACCGTAGTGCTCGGGCATGCGCAGGATATGCACGCCTTCCGACTCCGGGATCTCGCTGCCGGCATCGGCAAAGACGAACAGCTCGCCTCCGCGGGCGCGCACTTCCTGCAGGTTCGACTTGAGTTTCTCCAGCAGGGCGTCGTTCGGCGCCACGGCAATCACCGGCATGTCCTGGTCGACCAGCGCCAGCGGGCCGTGCTTGAGCTCGCCGGCCGGATAGGCCTCGGCGTGGATGTAGGAGATTTCCTTCAGCTTCAGCGCACCTTCGAGCGCGATCGGGTAGTGCAGGCCGCGGCCGAGAAACAGGGCATGGTGTCGGCCGGCGAACTGTTTGGCCCAGGCGGCGATGTCCTTCTCCAGTTCCAGCACGCGGCCCACCGCCAGCGGCAGGTGGCGCATGGCCGTGAGGTGGGCCGATTCCTCGCGCGCGTCGATGCGGTCGTTCAGCCGCGCCAGCGTCACCGCCAGCAGGAAGAGGGCGGCGAGCTGAGTGGTGAAGGCCTTGGTCGACGCCACGCCGATCTCCGGGCCGGCCCGGGTGAGGAACTTCAGCGCCGCCTCGCGCACGATGGCCGACTCGGGCACGTTGCAGATGGCGAGCGTGCGCGACTGGCCGAGCACGCGCGCGTGCTTGAGCGCCGCCAGCGTGTCGGCCGTCTCGCCCGACTGCGAGATGGCCACCACCAGCGCCTCGGGATTGGGCACCGAGGCGCGGTAGCGGTACTCGCTGGCGATCTCGACGCTGCAGGACAGTCCGGCGAGCTGCTCGATCCAGTAGCGTGCGGTCAGTCCCGCGTGGTAGCTGGTGCCGCAGGCGAGGATGAGCACGCTCCTGGCGTCGCGCAACATCTCCTCCGCGCCGGCGCCGAAGAGCTGCGGCGCCGCCGACTGCGCCGCGCCGATCATCTCGAGCGTATTCGCCAGGGCCTGCGGCTGCTCGAAGATCTCCTTCTGCATGTAGTGCCGGTAGTGGCCGAGCTCGACGGCGTCCGCCGAGAGCGTGCTCTCGTGCGCCGGCCGCTCGGCCGGCGAGCCGTCGGCGCGCACGATGCGCACGCCGCCGCGGGCGATCTCGGCGATGTCGCCGTCTTCCAGATAAATCAGGGTGCGCGTCACCTGCAGCAGCGCCGCCGCGTCCGAGGCGGCGTAGTGGCCGTCTTCGCCCAGCCCGAGCAGCAGCGGCGCGCCGTGCCGCGCGACGACGATGCGCAGCGGCTCCTTCTCCGAGAGCACGGCGATGGCGTAGGCGCCGATCAGCTCGGCGCAGGCGGCGCGCACGGCAGCCAGCAGATCGGCCTGCGACTTCAGCTTGTGCTCGATGAGGTGGGCGATGACCTCGGTGTCGGTCTCCGAGGCGAAGGCGTAGCCCTGGCCGGCCAGGCGGGCCTTGATCTCGGCGTAATTCTCGATGATGCCGTTGTGCACCACCGCCAGTCCGCCGGAAACATGCGGGTGGGCGTTGCGCTCGGAGGGCACGCCGTGCGTGGCCCAGCGCGTGTGGGCGATGCCGGTGCCGGCCGAGAGCCCCTCGGCGCGCGTCGCCAGCTCGGCGACGCGGCCGACGGCGCGCAGGCGGTGCATGGCGCCGTTGTGCACGGCCAGGCCGGCCGAGTCGTAGCCGCGGTATTCGAGCTTGCGCAGGCCTTCGATCAGGATGGGAACGATGTTGCGGTCGGCGACCGCGGCGACGATGCCGCACATATTATTTCTTCTTGATAGGCCGCTTCCAACCGGGCACGGTGAGCTGCTTCACCCGCGTGAGGGTCAGCTTCTCCGGCGGCGCATCCTGCGTCAGCGTGGTGCCGGCGCCGAGCGTGGCGCCTCGGCCGACCGTGACGGGCGCCACCAGCTGCGTGTCTGAGCCGATGAAGACGTCGTCCTCGATCACCGTGCGGTGCTTGTTGGCGCCGTCGTAGTTGCAGGTGATGGTGCCGGCGCCGACGTTGACGTTTTTGCCCACGGTGGCGTCGCCGACGTAGGCGAGATGGTTGGCCTTCGATTTGTCGGCAACCGTGCTGTTCTTCACCTCGACGAAGTTGCCGATGTGCACCTCATCGGCCAGCCTGGTGCCTGGGCGCAGGCGCGCAAAGGGGCCGATGCGGCAGTCCCTGCCCGCCTCGGCCTCCTCGATATGGCTGAAGGGCGCGATGCGCGTGCCGGCGCCGATCACGGCGTTCCTGAGCACGCAGTGGGCACCGACCTCGACGCCGTTGCCGAGCACGACGCGGCCCTCGAAGACGCAGTTCACGTCGATCGACACGTCGCGGCCGCAATCGAGCTCGCCACGCACGTCGATGCGCTCCGGGTCGGCCAGGGTGACGCCGCTCTCCATCAACAGCAGCGCGTTGTTGCGCTGGTGGATGCGCTCGAGCTCGGCCAGCTGGACCTTGCTGTTCACGCCGAGCACTTCCCAGCCGGCGTCGGGCTGGGTGGTGGCCACCGCCATGTCCTCGCCGATGGCGAGTCGGACGATGTCGGTCAGGTAGTACTCCCCCTGCGCGTTGTTGTTGCCCAGCGCCGGCAGCCAGCGCTTGAGCGCCGCGGTCGGCGCGGCCATGAAGCCGGTGTTGATCTCGTCGATGGCACGCTCGTCGTCGGAGGCGTCGCGATGCTCGACGATGCGCCGCACCCTGCCATCGTCGTCACGCACGATGCGGCCGTAGCCGGTCGGATCTTCGAGGAACTCGGTCAGCACGGCGAGGCCGTTGCCGGCCACTTCGGCCAGGCGCGAGAGAGTGGCGGCGCCGATCAGCGGCACGTCGCCATAGAGCACCAGGGTGGGTGCGCCGTCGTCGAGAAAAGTCAGTGTCTGCAGCACGGCGTGGCCGGTGCCGAGCTGGAGTTCCTGCTTGACCCAGATCAGGTCGGGTGCGTCGAGCGCCTCGCGCACCGATTCGCCGCCGTGGCCGTAGACGACGCAGATTTTCCCGGCGCCCAGTTCGCGCGCCGTCTCCAGCACATGCCCCAGCAGCGGCCGCCCGCCGAGGCGGTGCAGCACCTTGGGCAGGTCCGAGCGCATGCGCTTGCCTTGTCCGGCGGCGAGGATGACGACGTTCATGACGCAGGAATGGGGTGAGAGTGGGGAAATTCTAGCATGCGTCCCGCGGGAACCCTGAAACGGCAAGGGCGGCCACAGCCGCCCTTGCCCCTCGGCCGGAACGTTCAGCGCGGCAAAGTCGAGCCGCCCATGAGGAACTCATCGACAGCGCGGGCGCACTGGCGTCCCTCGCGGATCGCCCAGACGACGAGCGACTGGCCGCGGCGCATGTCGCCGGCGGCAAAGACCTTGGCGACATTGGTCTGGTAGCAGCCGGCGCCGTCGGTCGCCGCCTGGGCGTTGCCGCGTGCGTCCTTCGCCACGCCGAAGGCGTCGAGCACGCCGCCCGCGGGAGAGACGAAACCCATGGCGAGGAAGACGAGATCGGCCTTGACGGTAAACTCGCTGCCGGGAATCTCGCTCATCTTGCCGTCCTTCCAGTCGAGGCGGACGCACTTGAGCGCCTTCAGCTTGCCTTTGTCGCCGACGAAGGCCTTGGTGGCGACGGACCAGTCGCGCTGGCAGCCCTCGTGATGCGAGGAGGAGGTTCGCATCTTGGTCGGCCAGTAGGGCCAGACGAGCGGCTTGTTCTCCTGTTCGGGGGGGCGCGGCAGCAGCTCGAACTGGGTGACCGAGGCGGCGCCCTGGCGGTTCGAGGTGCCGACGCAGTCGGAGCCGGTGTCGCCGCCGCCGATGACGACGACGCGCTTGCCCTTGGCCGAGATCGGGTTCCCGCCGTCGCCGGCGACTTCCTTGTTCTGCTGGATGAGGAACTCGAGCGCGAAATGCACGCCGGCCAGGTCACGGCCGGGGACGGGCAGGTCGCGCGGGTGCTCCGCCCCGCCGGCCAGCACCACGGCGTGGAAATCCTTGAGCAGCTTTTCGGCGTTGACGGTCTTCTTCGCGTCATTGGCCACGCCCTGCGGCAGGACGGCGCCGGTGACCATGATCCCGGTCCTGAACGTGACACCTTCGGCTGCGAGCTGGGCCATGCGCCAGTCGATCAGGCGCTTGTCGAGCTTGAAGTCGGGAATGCCGTAGCGCATCAGGCCGCCGATGCGGCTGTTCTTCTCGAACACGGTGACGTCGTGGCCGACGCGCGCCAACTGCTGCGCCGCCGCCAGGCCGGCCGGGCCGGAGCCGACCACCGCCACCTTCCTGCCGGTCTTCCTCGCCGGAGGCTGCGGCAGCACCCAGCCGCTCTCGCCGGCCTTGTCGATGATGGCGTGCTCGATCGACTTGATGCCGACGGCATCGGTGTTGATGTTGAGCGTACACGCCGCCTCGCAGGGCGCCGGGCAGATGCGGCTGGTGACTTCCGGGAAGTTGTTGGTCGAATGCAGCACCTCGATGGCCTGCTTCCAGTTGCCGCGATAGACGAGGTCGTTCCAGTCCGGGATGACGTTGTTCACCGGACAGCCGCTCGAGCAGAACGGGATGCCGCAGTCCATGCAGCGCGCCCCCTGCTGGGCGGCCTGCTCGTCGGTGAGAGGTAAGACGAATTCCCGATAGTGCTTCAGGCGCGCATCCCTGGCCTCGTAGACCTCTGACAGGCGCTGGAATTCCATGAATCCTGTGGGTTTGCCCATTTACGCTGCCTCTTTCTGCTGCGCCGCCATCTCCTTGAGCGCGCGGCGATACTCATTCGGCATGACCTTGACGAACTTGCCGCGGTAGCGGTCCCAGTTCGACAGGATGTGCCGGGCGCGGGCGCTGCCGGTGTATTGCGCATGCTTTTCGATGAGCGAGCGCAGCAGCTCGTCGTCGGCGCGGCCGAGATGGCGCACGTCCACCTTGCCGTGCGATTCGACTTCGCCCGTCTCGCTAGCCGCCTCTTCCTCGGGCACCGGCTCGAGCGCCACCATGGAGAGGTTGCAGCGCTTCTCGAAGCCGCCCGCCTCGTCCAGCACATAGGCGACGCCGCCGCTCATGCCGGCGGCGAAGTTGCGCCCGGTCTGGCCGAGCACCACCACCGTGCCGCCGGTCATGTATTCGCAGCCATGGTCGCCAACGCCCTCCACCACGGCGGTCGCGCCCGAGTTGCGCACGGCGAAACGCTCGCCGGCAACACCGCAGAAGAAACACTCGCCGGCGATGGCGCCGTAGAGCACGGTGTTGCCGATGATGATGTTCTCCTCCGGCGTGCCGCGGAAGGCCGCCGCCGGCCTGACGACGATGCGCCCGCCCGACAGCCCCTTGCCGACGTAGTCGTTGGCCTCGCCAGTGAGTTCGAGCGTGACGCCCTTCGCCAGGAAGGCGCCGAAGCTCTGTCCCGCCGTCCCCGTCAGGTTGACGTGGATCGCATCGTCCGCCAGGCCGGCGTGGCCGTGGCGGCGCGCCACCTCATGCGACAGCATGGTGCCGACGGTGCGGTTCACGTTGCGCACCGGGGTTTCGATCTTGACTTTTTTACCCTTCTCCAGCGCCGGCCGGGCCTGCTCGATCAGGCGATGGTCGAGCGCGTGAGCGAGACCGTGGTCCTGCTCCTCGCACTGGAAGCGCGCCACCTCGGCGGGCACCTTCGGCTGCGCGAAGATCCTGGTGAAGTCGAGGCCCTTCGCCTTCCAGTGTTCGATGCCGCGCTTCATGTCGAGCAGATCCGAGCGGCCGATCAACTCGTTGAAGCCGCGGATGCCCATCTGCGCCATCAACTCGCGCACTTCCTCGGCGACGAAGAAGAAATAATTGACGACGTGCTCGGGCTGGCCGGTGAAACGGCGGCGCAATACCGGATCCTGCGTCGCCACGCCCACCGGACAGGTGTTGAGGTGGCACTTGCGCATCATGATGCATCCCTCGACGACCAGCGGCGCCGTGGCGAAGCCGAACTCGTCGGCGCCGAGCAGCGCGCCGATCAGCACATCGCGGCCGGTCTTCATCTGGCCGTCGACCTGGACGACGATGCGTCCGCGCAGGCGGTTCATGACCAGGGTCTGCTGCGTCTCGGCAAGGCCGAGTTCCCACGGCGTGCCGGCATGCTTGATCGACGACAGCGGGCTGGCGCCCGTGCCGCCATCGTAGCCGGAAATCGTGACGTGGTCGGCCTTGGCCTTGGAGACGCCCGCCGCCACGGTGCCGACACCGACTTCCGAGACCAGCTTGACCGAGATCGAAGCCCGCGGGTTGGCATTCTTCAGGTCGTGGATGAGCTGGGCCAGGTCCTCGATGGAATAGATGTCGTGGTGCGGCGGCGGCGAGATGAGGCCGACACCGGGCACCGAGAAGCGCAGCTTGGCGATGTATTCCGAGACCTTGTGGCCGGGCAGCTGGCCGCCCTCGCCGGGTTTCGCCCCCTGCGCCATCTTGATCTGGATCTGGTCGGCGTTGGCCAGGTACTCGGCGGTGACGCCGAAGCGGCCCGAGGCCACTTGCTTGATCTTCGAGCGCAGCGAGTCGCCGGCGGCCAGCGTCAGGTCACGCTCGATGCGATTCTTGCCGATCAGCGCCGACAGCGTCTCGCCGCCCTTCAGGGGCCGGAAGCGCGTGGCATCCTCGCCGCCCTCGCCGGTGTTCGACTTGCCGCCGATGCGGTTCATGGCGATGGCGAGCGTCGTGTGCGCCTCGGTCGAGATCGAGCCGAGCGACATCGCGCCCGTGGCGAAGCGCTTGACGATTTCCTTGGCCGGCTCGACCTCCTCCAGCGGCACCGGCTTGCCCGCCGGGCGGATCTCGAACAGGCCGCGCAGCGTCATGTGGCGCTGCGACTGGTCGTTGATGAGCTTCGCGTATTCCTTGTAGGTCTCTGCCTTGCCGGTGCGCGTGGCGTGCTGCAGCTTGGCGATCGATTCCGGCGTCCACATGTGCGCCTCGCCGCGCGTGCGCCAGGCGTACTCGCCGCCGGCTTCCAGCGCGCCGGCCAGCACCGGGTCGGCGCCGAAGGCATCGCGGTGGGTGCGCACGGTCTCCTCGGCCACTTCGGCCAGGCCGATGCCCTGCACGTTGCTCGCCGTACCGCTGAAGTAGTCGGCGACGAAGGCCGAGTTCAGGCCGATGGCTTCGAAGATCTGCGCGCCGCAGTAGGACTGGTAGGTCGAGATGCCCATCTTGGACATCACCTTCAGCAGCCCCTTGTTGATGGCCTTGATGAAGCGTTTCTTGGCTTCCTTGGCCTCGATCTTCAGGCCCGGCGCCATGTCGGCCAGTGTCTCGAAGGCGAGCCAGGGGCAGACCGCCTCGGCGCCGTAGCCGGCGAGCAGGGCGAAATGGTGCACCTCGCGCGCCGAGCCGGTGTCCACCACCAGGCCGGCGCTGGTGCGCAGGCCGTTGCGCACGAGATGGTGATGCACGCCGGAGCAGGCCAGCAGCGCAGGAATGGCCACGCGGCTGCGCGACACGGCACGGTCGGAGAGGATCAGCACGTTGTACTTGCCCACCGCCTTCTCTGCGTCGGCACGCAGCTTCTTCAGCGCCTTTTCCATGCCGGCCGCGCCTTCACTGGCCGGATAGGTGATGTCGAGCACCAGGGCGCGGAAGCGCTTGCCGGTGAGCTTGTCGATGCTCACCAGCCTGGCGAGATCCTCGTTCGACAGCACCGGCTGGTGCACTTCGAGACGCAGCATCGGATCGGTCTCGTCCACGCCGAGCAGGTTCGGCTTCGGCCCGATGAAGGAGGTGAGCGACATGACGATTTCCTCGCGGATCGGATCGATCGGCGGGTTCGTCACTTGGGCGAACAGCTGCTTGAAATAGCCGTAGAGCGGCTTGTTCTTGTCGGAGAGCACGGGCAGGGCGGAATCGTTGCCCATCGAGCCGGTGGCTTCCTCGCCGGCACTGGCCATCGGCTGCAGGATGAACTTGAGGTCCTCCTGCGAGTAGCCGAAGGCCTGCTGCGTGTCGAGCAGGGTTTCCTTCATGGTCTGCTTGCCGTCCACGGCAGGCAGGTCGCCGAGGAAATAGCGCGAGGCCTCGATCCAGGCGCGGTAGGGCCGCGCCGAGGAGAGTTGCTGCTTGATCTCGGCATCGTCGATGATGCGACCCTGCTCGAGGTCGATGAGGAACATCTTGCCCGGCTGCAAGCGCCACTTCTTGACGATGCGTTCCTCCGGAATCGGCAGCACGCCGATCTCCGAGGACATCACCACCATGTCGTCGTCGGTGACGAGGTAGCGCGCCGGGCGCAGGCCGTTGCGGTCGAGCGTGGCGCCGATCTGGCGGCCGTCGGTGAAGGCCACCGCGGCGGGGCCGTCCCACGGTTCCATCATGGCGGCATGGTATTCGTAGAAGGCGCGCCGCTCCTCGTCCATGAGCGGGTTGCCGGCCCAGGCCTCGGGGATCAACAGCATCATGGCGTGGGCCAGGCTGTAGCCGCCCATCACCAGCAGCTCGAGCGCGTTGTCGAAGGAGGCCGAGTCGGACTGGCCGTCATAGATCAGCGGCCAGACCTTGTCGAGGTCCTTTCCCAGCACCGGGGAGGAAATCGCCTTCTGCCGCGCGCGGATCCAGTTCACGTTGCCGCGCAGCGTGTTGATCTCGCCGTTGTGGGCGATCATGCGGAAGGGGTGGGCCAGATCCCAGGTCGGGAAAGTGTTGGTGGAGAAGCGCTGGTGCACCAGCGCCAGTGCCGTCACCATGCGCGGGTCCTGCAGGTCGAGGTAATACTCGCCGACCTGGTAGGCGAGCAGCATGCCCTTGTAGAGGACGGTGCGCGCCGACATCGACGGCACGTAGAACATCTTGCCGTCGGAGAGCTTCAGCGCCTGGATGTGGTGGCCGGAGGCCTTGCGGATGATGTAGAGCTTGCGCTCGAGCGCATCGGTATCCCTGACGCCCGGACCGGAGCCGATGAAGACCTGGCGCACCACCGGCTCGATGTCCTTGGCGGCCTGGGCGAGGCCACGGTTGTCGCGCGGCACGTCGCGCCAGCCGAGCAGCACCTGCCCTTCCTCGCGGATGGAACGCTCGATCTCCTGCTCGCAGGCGCGGCGGCTGGCCTGGCTCTGCGGCAGGAAAATCACGCCGACGCCGTACTCGCCCGGCGGCGGCAGGGTTACGCCCTGGCTGGCCATTTCCTCGCGGAAGAAGGCATCGGGCGTCTGGATCAGGATGCCGGCGCCGTCGCCGAGCAGCGGGTCGTAGCCGGTGGCGCCGCGGTGCTCGAGGTTCTTCAGGATCTGCAGGCCCTGCTCGATGATGGCATGGCTCTTGCGGTTCTTGATGTTGACGACGAAGCCGACGCCGCAGGCGTCGTGTTCGTTGGCGGGGTCGTAGAGACCCTGCTGCACAGGGAGGACCATCTCAGTTTCCTCAATACAAGCGTTCCTGCCCGGCCGTGAAAAAAAGCCGGCGCATGATGGGGCGCACCGGCTTCTCTTTAAACCGTTAGGGCGAACCGTGAAATATACTGCCAATCGGCGGCAGCTTCAAGAAGAAAAGCCTATCGAGGGGCCTGCCCGGGCTTATATCTCGCCGACCGCGAACAGGCGGCGGTGCTCGCGGATGGCGTAGCGGTCGGTCATGCCCGCGACGTAGTCGGCGATGGCGCGCGGCTTGTCGTTGCGGGCCATCTGCTGGTACTGCGGCGGCAGGAGGCGAGGATCCTCCATGAAAGCGCCGAAGAGGTCGGAAATGATGCGCCGCGCCTTGTTGGTCATGCGCAGCACCTGGTAGTGCTGGTAGAGGTTGATGCGCAGAAAGTGCTTGAGCGCCTTGTGCTCGGCATGCATGGCCTGGCTGAAGGCCGCCAGTGGGGCCGCCTCGCGCACGTCGTCCAGCGTCCGGATGCCTGCCGCGGCGATATTGCGTCCCGTCTCCTCGATCAGGTCCACTGCGAGGGAGTTGATCATGCGCCGCACCGTTTCATGGATCAGGCGGCGTCCGCCTATCTGCGGAAATTCACTCCGCGCCTCGGCGGCGTGGCACGTCCAGATGCCGACCTCCTCGAGCTGCTCCAGGTTGATCAGGCCGGAGCGCAGGCCGTCGTCCACATCGTGGTTGTTGTAGCCGATCTCGTCTGCCAGATTGCACAACTGGGCCTCGAGCGAGGGTTGCGTGCCCTCGATAAAACGCCGGCCGAGTTCGCCCAGCTCAGGCGCCTTCTTCGGGGAGCAGTGCTTGAGGATGCCCTCGCGCGTCTCGTAGGTCAGGTTGAGTCCGTCGAAGGCCCCATAGCGTTCCTCCAACTGGTCGACCGTGCGCAAACTCTGCAGGTTGTGCTCGAAGCCGCCGTGATCGCGCATGCAGGCGTTGAGGGCATCCTGGCCGGCGTGGCCGAACGGGGTGTGGCCCAGGTCGTGCGAGAGGGCGATGGCCTCGGCGAGGTCTTCGTTGAGGCTCAGCGCGCGTGCCAGGGTGCGCGCAATCTGCGCCACCTCGATGCTGTGGGTGAGGCGGGTGCGGAACAGGTCGCCCTCGTGATTGACGAAGACCTGCGTCTTGTATTCGAGGCGGCGGAAGGCCGTCGAGTGCACGACGCGGTCGCGGTCGCGCTGGAACTCGCTGCGAGCGGCCGGCTGCGGTTCGGGGTGGCGACGGCCGCGAGAGTTCGCCGCGCTGACGGCATGGGGCGCCAGCTCAACCATGGCAGCAGGCCTCGATGGCGGCACGGATGTCGGCTTCGCCCGCTTCCGCGCTGACCACGCCCTCGCCGATCCGCTTGAGCAGGACCAGGCGCAGCTTCCCGGCGGCAACCTTCTTGTCGAGCGACATGAGTTCGAGATAGCGCCCGGCGCCCAGCGCCGGCCCGGCGACGGGCAGGCCTGCCTCCTTCAGCAGGGCGGCGATGCGCTTGCAGTCCGGCTCCGACAGCCAGCCGAGGCGGCGCGACAGTTCGGCCGCCATCACCATGCCGGCGGCGACCGCCTCGCCGTGCAGCCACTCGCCGTAGCCCAGGCCGGCCTCGATGGCGTGACCGAAGGTGTGTCCGAGATTGAGCAGGGCGCGCACGCCGGACTCGGTTTCGTCCTCGGCCACGATTTCGGCCTTGTCGATGCAGGAGCGGGCGATGGCATGGGTGAGCGCCTCGGTATCCCGCGCCAGCAGCCGCGCCATGTTCTGCTCCAGCCATTCGAGGAAAGGCCGGTCGCGTATCAATCCGTACTTGATCACCTCGGCCAGACCGGCACGCAGTTCCCGATCGGGCAGAGTGGCCAGCGTGTCGATGTCGGCCAGCACGAGGCGCGGTTGCCAGAAGGCGCCGATCATGTTCTTGCCGAGCGGATGGTTGATGCCGGTCTTGCCGCCGACGGAGGAGTCGACTTGCGCCAGCAACGTTGTCGGTATCTGGATGAAGGGCACGCCGCGCTGGTAACTGGCTGCCGCGAAGCCGGCCAGGTCGCCGACGACGCCGCCGCCCAATGCGATGATCGTCGTCGCCCGTTCGCAGCGGTTTTCGAGCAGCGCGTCGAATATGCGATTCAGCGTCCTCCAGTTCTTGTGTTCCTCCCCGTCGGGCAAAACGATGTCGGTCACCTTCACCCCTTTCGCACGCAGGGGAGCGGCCAGTCGGGACAGGTATAGCGGCGCCACGGTCTCGTTGCTGACCACCGCGACGAACGGGGCCTTCAGGTGGGGCAGTACCAGGTCGGCATTCCCCAGCAGGCCGCTGCCGATCTGAATGGGGTAGCTGCGTTCGCCGAGGGATACTTTCAGGGTTTGCATGACTTCAGGATTTCCTGCTCAAGCTGCCGGGCGACCGCCAGGGGCGTCCTGCCACCGCCCTCCAGCACGATGTCGGCGATTTCACGATACAAGGGGTCGCGCTGCGCGTGCAATTCGCGGATCCTTTCCTGCGGATTGTCCACCTGGAGCAGAGGGCGGTTGCGATCGTGCTTGGTTCGCGCATAGAGTTCGTCAGGCGGCACGCACAGGTAGATCACCAGTCCCGTCCCGGCCAGCAGGCAGCGATTCTGCGGTGCCAGAACGGCACCGCCGCCGGTGGCCAGCACCAGGCCGCGCTCCTCCGCGAGTGCTTCGAGCACCTGCGATTCCCGTTTGCGGAAACCCACCTCCCCCTCGATGTCGAAGATGACGGGGATGCGCACGCCGGTGCGCGCCTCGATCTCGTGGTCGCAGTCGACAAAGCGCTTCTTCAGACGCCGGGCGAGATGTCGGCCGATCGTCGTCTTGCCCGCCCCCATCATGCCCACGAAGTAGATGTTCTCGCAGGATTTCACCCGGGAATTCTAGCAGGGGACGGCGGCACCCGGAAAAAGAAAGGGCCGGCAGGGCCGGCCCGTAAATCTCCTGCGGCTGGCTCAGCGTATCGCCAGTTCCTGGCTGATGATCTTCGGCGTGATGAAGACCAGCAGCTCGGTCTTGTTGTCCTTCTGCTCCTTGTGCCGGAAGAGGAAGCCGACATAGGGCACGTCGCCCAGGAGGGGGATCTTCGTATTGATGACCCGCTCGTCCTGCGTATAGATGCCGCCGATGACAACGGTGCCACCGTTCTCCACCAGCACCTCGGTCTTGACGTGCTTGGTGTCGATGGCCACGCCGGCGCCAGTCGATATCGTGGTGTTGGGCGAGTCCTTGTTGACGTCCACCGTCAGGTTGACGCGGCCGTCGGGCGCAATCTGCGGCTTGACCTTGAGCGAGAGATTGGCCTTGCGGAAGGAAACGCTGGTCGCGCCGGAGCTGGTCGCCTGCTGGTAGGGAATCTCGACGCCCTGCTCGATCAGCGCCTCGACCTGGTCGGCCGTGATGACGCGCGGACTGGAAATGATCTTGCCCTTGCCGTCCGCTTCCAACGCACTCACCTCGAGGTTCAGGAAACGCGTCGCCGCGCTATTGAAGAGCACGAAGGAAAACTGCCCCGCCTGCTTTCCGGCAATCGCCGTGGCCGGCAAATTGACGGACGAGGCATCCCGGATGAAATCGGGCGTCGTGCTCACCTGACCGGTATGGAATCCCGTGTCGGCAAGCCCACCGCCGAAGTTATAACCGAGATTGCCTATGCGGTTGCGGGACGAAAACGGCGTCTGGCTGTGGTAACCGAGCCTCGCCCCGACGTTCTTCGTGAAGTTATCCTCGGCCTCGACGATGCGCGCCTCGATCATGACCTGGCGCGCCGGCAGGTCGATCTCGGAAATCAGCTTGCGCACGTCGTCCAGCCGGGAGGGCGAATCCGTGACGAACAGCTTGTTCGTGCGCTCGTCGACGATCACCGCACCGCGTTTCGACAGAATGGTCTGCTCCTTGTTCTTGAGGAAGTCGAAGACAGCCTTGGCCTTGTGATAGTTCAGCTGGAAGGTTTCCGTTCGCACCGGCTCGAGATCGGTGATCTGCTGACGCGCTTCGAGCTGGAGTTTTTCCTTGGCGGCCAACTCGTCGCGCGGCGCGATCCAGATGACGTTGCCGTTCTTGCGCATGTCGAGGCCCTTGGCCTGCAGGATGATGTCGAGCGCCTGGTCCCACGGCACGTCCTTCAGGCGCAGCGTCAGGCTGCCCCCGACGGTATCGCTGGTGATGATGTTGAAGTCCGTGAAATCGGCGATCACCTGAAGCACGGCGCGCACGTCGATATTCTGGAAATTCAGCGACAGGCGCTCGCCCTGATAGCCCTTGCGGCTGCCCTGCACCAGCTTGTTCGGGTCCTCCACCACTTGCTTGACTTCGACCACGAACTGGTTGTCGCTCTGATAGGCATTGTGCTCCCACAGTCCCTTCGGCGAGACCACCAAGCGCACATTGTCGCCTTGCGTGATGGTGTTGATGGTGGTGATGGGCGTGGCGAAATCGGTTACGTCCAGCTTCCTGCGCAGGTTGTCAGGCAGGGCGGCCTTCTGGAATTCGACAACGAGGTTGGGACCTTGCTGCCGGATGTCGATCCCGACATTGCTGTCGGACAGGTCCACCACGACCCTGCCCTCCCCACCCTGGCCACGGCGGAAGTTGATGTCGCGAACGCTGATTCGCTCGGCGGCCGGCTTGGCCTCGGCAAACGTCTGCGGTTGGGCAGGCGCCTGTGCCGCTGCCGGCGCGGACGCTGTGACCGAGGCGCCGACCGTGATCAGCACATCCTTTCCCTCGATGCGCGCCGAGGCCGGGCTGAGCTGCTTCAGGTTCAGGACCATCCGCGTGCGGCCTCCTGCCTGAACCAGATTGATGCTGCGCAAGTCGCCTTCATTGATGGTTTTCGAATTCACGCCCATCGCGTTCGTCACGCCGGGGAAATCGAAGGCGATCCTGGGCGGATTGGCCACGCTGAAGCTGGCGGGGGGCGCGGCAAGCGGTTGCGTCAGGGTCAGCTTGACGACGATGTCTCCGCCCTGCTGGCTGACCCCAACGGACTCGATGGCATTCTGCGCCCAGGCGGACTGGGCCATGAGCAGGCACAGGGGGAGAAACCACCGTCGGAATGTACTGATTGCCGTTTTCATTTCTTGCCCTCCTGCTGCTTGTCCTGCAGTTGCAATGTGCTCGTGCGTTCCGCGTAATCGCCCAGGGAATCGGGCACCAGCTCCTTGAGCTTGATCTCCGTCTCGCTGATCTCGGTAATGATGCCGAAGTTCTGTCCCATGTAATTGCCGATCTTCACCTGATGCAGGGTCTTGTCGGCCTGGACCAGCGCATGGGTCATCTTGCCCATGACGAGAATTCCCACCATCTTCAACGATTCAAGGGGATAGGCTTCGAGGGGCTCCTTGCGGCGCTCGAAGTCCGGCTTCAGTCCTCCGCCGCTGGCTTTTTTCTCGGGCTCGATCTTGCCCGCATTGAATGGATCGACGATATCCAGCGCATCGTAGGCGACGGCCGGGAAACTCTTGATTTCAGGCAGGGGCGGGATCTTTCCCTTGAAGTCCTTGGTCGACTCTTTCATCCATTGCCGCAGGTCCTGATGTTCCTCCCCGCCGCAACCCGCCAGTCCGAGGCAGGCCAGAAATATGGCAGCGCGCCTCATTTCTTGGCTCCTTTTGCCTTGTCCTGGGCGGCCTTGGCCTTGCGCTGGGCCGCCAGCTCCTCCTCGTCAAGATACCGGTAGGTCATGGCGACGGCATCCATCTTCAGTTGCGCCCCCTTGTCCGGCGCTATGGCCACGTTGGTGAGGGAAACAATGCGGGAGAGCTTGGCCACATCGGCGGCAAATGCGCCCAAATCGTGGTAGCTGCCCGTGATCTTCAAGGTTATCGGCAACTCGGCGTAGAAATCGCGCGCGGTTTCCTTGTCCGGCTTGAACAAATCGAACTGCAGTCCGCGCCCCAGACCGGCCTGGTTGATGTCGATCAGCAGGGCTTCCATCTCGGCCTTGTTCGGCAGCTGTTTCAGCAGCGCCCCGAACGTCTTGTCTATGTCTGCAAGCTGCTTGCGGTATTCCTCCAGATTCACGGCCTGCTTTTTCTTGTCGAGAAATTCATCCTTCAGCTTGGCTTCCTGCTGCTGTTTCGCCTCAAGCTCTTCCAGCTGGGACTTCCAGTCCACCCACCATCCTCCCGCAAGCAGGGCGAGGAACAGGCCCAGCAATACCGTCACTCTGGGCAGCAGCGGCCACGTGCCGATGTCCTTCGGGTCCAGCGACTGGAAGTCCTGCGCCAGCGCCTTGAAGTCGATCTTCGGAAGGGCCGGCATTTTGGGCACGCTGGGCTTTTTCATGCTTTTTTATCCTGCTTGGGCGGCTGAACGCCGGGTGCTGCCTTGCCGGTTGGCGCAGCGCCTCGCGTGATCACGACATTGAGGTTGAATTCCGCGTAGCGGCGGTTGCTCAGCGTGACCGACTTGATTTCGATCAGGTCCGGCCGTTCGAGAAGCGGGGATGCCTCCAGGTTGCGCATGAGGGTCGACACGCGCGCGTTCGACTGGGCGATTCCGGTCAGATTGACGTTGGCGCCGGCTTGCTTGATTGACTTTATGTAGATGCCCGGCGGCACCTGGCGCGCCAGTTCATTGAACAGCCGGACGGTTTCGGCGCGCCCGCCCTGCAGTGACTCGATCACCCCCTTGCGCGAGAGCAAGGCATTGGTCTGGTCCTTGAGGCGCTTGATCTCGTCGATGTCCTTGTCGAGGACGGCGATTTCCTTCTTCAGGAATTCGTTCTTGCCTTCCTACTGGCTGATATAGCCGGCGA
>Ga0194126_10000794_pt1 | contig 53351 bp, 54 predicted proteins | sample TA2KigC150mmetaG_FD_148641 | JGI IMG/M metagenome (GOLD analysis project Ga0194126, IMG submission 148641) | Freshwater microbial communities from Lake Tanganyika, Tanzania - TA2015035 Kigoma Deep Cast 150m | ecosystem: Environmental > Aquatic > Freshwater > Lake | place: Tanzania: Lake... | reverse complement strand
CTACGTTCTGCTGCGAGATTTTGCCCCGCAAGGCGGGGCTGCCGACCTCATTTTGGGGTCGGCTAAAATCTCTCCGCTTCTCTACCTCCCTATGGATAACTCCTATTTTTCATTAAAATTTACCCACACGATTTGGAGAAGACCCTTCTTTTAAATAGTCATCCGGCCCTGGCAATTGAAACTTCTCACCCGTTGGGCTAATAGAAAATTCTACCATTCATATCCCCCTTTAATAAAACATAGTGGAGCTTCTTGCAAAAGTCCGTAATTTACCCTTCGACAAGCTCAGGGTGAACGGGCTTAGGTTGAAATTATTTAGTTTTTCCGTTCGTGGTGAGCTTGTCGAACCACAAAAAATACTTTTGCAAGAGGCTCAGTGTATAGCGATTTAGTGTTGAGTGTCAAGTGTTTAAATTTAGTTTGCAGGTTTTACTCTTTCCACTGTGCTATAACCTGAGGCTCTTACAAAAGTCCTAAAAAACGTCATTCCCGCGAAACCTGTCTCTACAGGCTTTAGGCAGGGAGCGGGAATCCAGGACCGCCTGAAAAAACGGAAGAAGGCAAAGTTTTGGCCTTTACCAGCCCGGTTGATTCCAGGACTTCCCTTACTCTATCGGTTCTTTCGGTATAATCCCGGAGATCGGGATAATCCGGAAGCCATCCCATGCCTTATTTTCCCTTGGCAATTCCCCTAATCACCCCTTTTCCCCCGATTTTTAAAAAACTCCATGCGTTTAAGGGCCTGCCTTTTCGTACCTTATTTGAGGGTGGCCCCAGCTGGTCATGGCTAAATCCTTATAGGCGCTTAGCGCCTCATTAATACAAACATGTTTGTAAGAAGGAAATGTCTGCCGATAAATTTCCCCTTCCCCATTTTGAAGGTGTGAAAAAATCCCATTTTCACCCCCACCCTGTCCCTCCCCCATCAAGGGGGAGGGAATTTCTCTATGTATTTCAATATGTTTACACTCTCCCCTCGCGGGAGAGGGTAGGGTGAGGGGGAATATTTCAATTTTTTCACAGCTTCTTTGCCAAAGGGGGGTTAGAGGGAATTTCAGGACTTTTCGCTGCCCGCCTGAGGCGGGCCACTTTTTCCGCGCAAGGTCGCGGAAAAAGCATAGTGTCTGAATTGCAAATTTTAATAGAAAAAAGTTGACATTTATTTTAGTGCAATGCTATTATAGTAGTAAATTGAATGAGACTAATGTTGATGGTTTCGCAAAAGTTCGTTTTTTTAAAAATTTGGCTTTGCAAGCTGTTGAAATAATCAAGGGCAAAAATTTAATGAATAACCCCATTCACAGGGCAGAGAATATAAAAAAAGAAATGAGGGAAATTGCATCTCCTTTGCCCCTACTCCGCAATTATCCTCATACGCAGAAAACAGCCTCAACACTAAGGGAATTTGACCCACGCGAAACGTACCTATTTGCGTGCTCAATAACTGATTTCTTCAGCCAATTGGTTGATTTTTAAGCATTATCTTTACCCTTACCTGAACAGCTTGAAATAATCTCCCTTGGGTTAATTTTCGTTAGCATAAGTGGGTCATTTATTATGAGTGTCAAAAGGAGAATGGGGTATTCTGCGGGAGAATTTGTATAAATAGTGATTTACGGACGTTTTACGAGACAATCAATGTCGATTCCATACAAATGTAGAATGGAGCAAAGAATGAACGGAAACAAACCAGCTACGGAGCTAACCAGGCAGAATATTTTAAACGCCGCTTCCACAGTAATGACCCGGAAAGGATTCGAGAGTTCCAGGTTGAACGAGATAGCTCAAGAAGCAGGCGTCACGGAACCAACCATCTATCTGCATTTTAAGGGAAAGGAGAGTCTGCTGTTTTCTATTGCTGAGGAGCATATGGCAAGATACCTCCTTTTCCTTGACGAACACCAGCAGGGGATCAGTGGCGCCCATAACAAATTACGTAAACTTGTCTGGGCCCACCTGCGATACAGCGATATAAATAGAGAATTTATGAGTATGGTGCTGTTTGACTGTAGAAACAATCGGAATTTTTATCAATCAGGCGCCTACAAGCTGGTTCGAAAATATGCCGGAATCCTTTCGTCAATTCTTGACGAAGGTGTCAGGGAGAAAGTTTTCAGGTCGGATATGAACATACCGCTGGTTCGGGACATCATTTTTGGCTCTATGGATTACGAGGCGATCCGGTATTTTGTCACCAGAGAAAAGCCTGATGCCGTTTTAGACCAGGAAGATATCATGCAACTTCTCGATCAAATGTTATTGCTCAGATATCGACCAGAGAACCAGCCTGCGGATAAGAGGCAGCGTATACTTCAAGCAGCTGTTCAGGCCTTTTCCGAAAAAGGGTATGCCGAGGTGACCATTGCGGAAATTGCCCGCAAGGCAGACGTGGCTAACGGAACAATTTATGAGTATTTCAAAAACAAGGAGGATGTTCTGCTCTCTATCTCAGAAGAACACTTCAGGGAACACCTAGACCAACTTAAACAGACCTTCAGCGGTAACAACCCCCCCAAAAAGCTTTGGCTTTTCATGCAGTACTATTTTCAGCAGTATTTGGATGATCCGAAATTTGTCGTAGTCTTTTTAACCATGATTCAGTATAACCGCCGTTTTTATCAATCACGCGCATACAAAAGGCAGTATAACTACGTGGTCGAACTTGAAAAAATGGTAGAGGAAATACTTAATGAAAGCAATGTACAGAATATTAACATCAGGGTTTTTAGAAATATGTTTTTAGGAGGATTTACCCATATGGCGCTCCGCTGGTTTTTGGTAGGTCATAATCGGAATTTTGACAAAATGGAGGAAATTAAAGAGGTTGCTGGGCTTCTTTCAGACGCAGTATATGCCGGTAACCCCCAAACTTCTTTTACAAAAAATTAAGATAAAAGCACTGAAGGGAGAAAATACCATGGAAGCAGCGAAACCTGTAAAGGAGGAACGCTTGAATGAAAAGATCAGCATTAAGGCTGTGCGGAACGTTCGCCGGGGCCAGGAGACCGAGAAGGGGCAGAAGATCTATCGGCCGGGCGTAAAGGTTTGCCTGGAGAGGAATAGGCTGCTGACCGAATCCTACAAAATGACCGATGGTGAACCGATCGTGATTCGGCAGGCCAAGGCACTTGAGCATATACTGCTTAATATGACCATATATATCCGTGACTGGGAGAAAATCGTAGGGAATTATGCTTCATCACCTGATGCAGTCTTCTGGCCGATCGAGCAAAACTGGAAGTCGGTGCACAGGCTGCTCCATGATGATGAGGGGAAGGCACTGATTGATGACAAGGGCCGAAAGGAACTTGACAGGATCGTCGAGTATTGGAATGGAAAGACAGTAAGTGACCTAAGAAAGAAGGCCTTTGCCGGTTCCCCGGATCTTGAAAAATACTGGGTGTATGAAGGCACCATGCTCTGGTCGCAATGGTCGGACCAGGGTGTTCCCAACTATGAAAAAGTACTTGCCATCGGCCTTAACAAGATCATCAGAGAAGCAGAGGAAAAGCTTAAGGAGTTAGGAAAGAGACTGCCTTCTGATTACATTCAGCAGAAAAATTTTCTGGAAGCAGTGATCATTGCCCTGAAAGCATCAATCAAATGGGCGGAAAGATACGCTGTAAAAGCAGAAGAGTTGGCAAAAGAAGAGAAAGACCAGGAGAGAAAAAAAGAACTTGAAGATATCGCCCGTATCTGCAGAAAAATTCCAGCAAATCCGGCATCTACCTTCCATGAAGCCCTCCAGTCCTTCATTCTTGTACACCTTATCGGCCATCAGATTGAATTTATCACCCTTGGCTGCGGCATCCGCCTTGATATGATCATGGAACCTTTTTTCCAGCAGGATATGGCCGAGGGTAGAATCACCAGAGAGGAAGCGATCGAGCTGATTAAACATACCCGGCTCCACCTTGAGGAACTCGGCCAGATGTATTCCCCGACTCTCACCCAGGTTTACGGAGGGGTCCAGGTCCTCCAGTCCCTTGTCATCGGCGGTGTTGACTCCACGGGCCGGGATGTTTCCGGAGAGACAAGTTACTTGCTGCTCGATTCCGTCTTGGAGCTGCAAACTTTGCAGCCGAGCATTGTATTAAGAGTTCATGATGGGACTCCTAAAGAACTTATCCTCAAGGCGATCGATGTTATCAAGACAGGTGTCGGGTATCCCTCCTTACAGAATGACAAGGCGCTTATTCCTCTGATGATGAAATGGAACTGCCCTCTTGAGGATGCAAGAAATTACACCATAAGCGGATGTGTTTACCTTGATGTTGCCGGCAAGAATGTCCTGCGCCGGAACGCAACCTATTTTTCCCTGCCCAGATGTTTATGGTGGGCGCTTCACCAGGGGGTCAATCCCAAAAATGGAGAACAGTACGGAGCACCTACGAAGGATCCAGCTGGCTTTGAATCGATTGATGATGTGATGGATGCCTATGTTGAGCAGGTCAGGTTTTTCATGGATAAACAGGTCAGAGTGGAAAATGTCACCAGAGCTATATATGCCGAACAGTATCCGCGCCCCTTTGAATCTGCATTGACCGACGGATGTATTGAACGTGGCCAGGATATTAGAAAGTGGCGATATCAGGGCCGTGTCGAGAGTTTTTCGATAGCCGTCGGTCCGACCAACGTGGCTGATTCGCTGGCAGCCATAAAGAAGGTAGTATTTGATGAAAAAAGAATAACCATGAAGAAACTGATTGAAGTTTTAGATAAAAACTGGGAAGGGCATGAGGATCTGCGTCAGACAATGTTGGCCGCGCCCAAGTTTGGGAATGACGATGATTATGTAGATAAGATTGCCTATGAGGTGCATCGCCGGACGGAAGAAATGGTCGAACAGTTTTCAGATACATACGGCTCCGATTTTCACCTGGATGGAAGCGCGGTTTCCGCTACCTATGGTCTCTCGCTTGACACTCCGGCCACCCCTGACGGAAGAAAAAACGGAGACGGATTTGCCGACGGATCCCTTTCACCAACGCCCGGAATGGATGTCAATGGGCCGACAGCTGTCCTGAAATCCTGCTCGAAGATAGATACGCTTACTACTTATAATCATCTGCTGAATCAGAAGTTCACCCCCCAGTTTCTCGAAGGGGCCAACAGGGAGATCTTTTACTATTATCTCAAGTCATGGGCAGATCTTGGAATCCCTCATATCCAGTTTAACGTCGTGGACAGGAAAACCCTGCTTGACGCCCAGAAGAATCCGGAAAAGCATATAAATCTGGCGGTCAGGGTTGCCGGCTACAGTGCCTATTTTATCGATCTTTCAAAAGGGCTCCAGGATCATATCATTGAAAGGACCGAGCAGTCTTTTTCCTAATAAGCATTCCTATGGCTTTGCCTGAGGGAATACGGAACCAAAGGAGATCAATACTGTGAGTTCAAAAGATCCTGAAAATAATCACAAGGGACTGGTATTTAACATCCAGAAATTTTCTCTTCACGACGGTCCCGGAATCAGAACGACCGTCTTCATGAAGGGGTGTTCCCTGGCCTGTAAATGGTGCAGTAACCCGGAGTCAATGAACCGGAATCAGGAAATCATGACATATGACATAAGATGCATCGGGTGCAAAAAATGTGTGGAAGCCTGCCCGATCGGGGCGATCATTTTTACCGAAAGAGGCAGGGAGATCGGGTGGAATAAATGCGACAACTGCCTTGAATGCGCCCGGGTATGCCCAGCAAAAGCTATTGAATGTACGGGACAGTACATGACCGTAGATGAAGTAGCGAAAAAGGTTGAGGATGACCGGACATTTTATAAGAATTCAAACGGAGGGATGACCATATCAGGCGGTGAGGCACTGGTTCAATCGAAATTTATCAGGGAGCTGTTAAAGAAATGCCGGGGAAAGGGGATTCATACTGCCCTGGATACTACCGGCAACGCTTCGTGGGAGGAGATAGAGAGGGTTCTTGAACATGTTGACCTCGTACTTGTGGATATCAAGCACACGGACACGGAGATGCATAAGAAAGGGACGGGCGTCGGGAATGAGATTATCCTTGAAAATGTCGAAAAAATCGCTGCAAGGGTTAGAACATGGATTAGGATACCGCTTATCCCGGATTATAATGATTCGGAATCAAATATAAAAAAGGTTGCTGGATTCGCATCAGATATAGGCGCGGAAAAGATATCGGTGCTCCCCTACCATGAGCTGGGGTCATCCAAATATCCCAAGCTGGGCCGGGTCTACCCAATGGACGGGACCACGCCTCCTACGGAAGAGGCTGTGGAAAGGGTCAGGAAGATAATAGAATCATATGGGTTGAAGGTTGAAATCGGGAGGTAGAAAAATACCGGGACAGAAAACAGGCTATGATCACCCATCACCGGTCTCTCCCTGCTTAGAAATTAAATTGAGTTTAAAATCAAATATTCTTCAAGGAGACTTATAATGAATAAAGCGGTTGCATTAAGTGACGAGCTCAAGATGCTTCGCGACAGTATTTCAGTTAAGCTGGCGAGAAATGTCCGGCAGGGGTACGAAAAAGATCAACATACAAGAGGGATGTACCGTGAGGGAGTAAAACTCAATGTGGAAAGGAACCGCCTGTTGACCGAATCGTACAAGGCCACAGAAGGCGAACCGATGGTCCTGCGGCGCGCCAAGGCGCTTTCACATATCCTGAAGAACATGAGCATCTTTATTGTTCCCAACTCCCGTATTATCGGCCATTCTGGATCAACACCGGATGATCTTTATTATCCGATCGAGATAAACTGGCAATCTCCTTGGCGGGCTTTGAATTCGGATGATGCCAGAAATCTCCTGGATGATGAGAGCCGCGCCGAAATGAAGAAGATTGTTGAATACTGGAAAGGCAAGACCCTCAGCGATATTCGAAAAAAGGCATTCAAGGGAGATCTCGAAAAGTTTTTCAAGTATGAAGGAACATTCCTCTGGTCCCATTGGGACGAACTGGGGGTTCCCAACTATGAAAAGCTGCTCACAAAAGGGATCAACGGAATAAAAAAGGAAGCCGAAGAAAAACTCAAGAAGGTGATAGAAACGGTCCCGGATGACTATCTTGAGCAGTGTGAATTTTTAAATGCTGTTGTCATCACTCTGGATGCAACAGCCAGTTTTGCCGAAAGGTATGCCCAAAAGGCAAAAGAGGTGGCTGAAAGTGAAAAGGATGAGGCAAGAAAAAAGCAGCTTGAAGAGATCGTGGAGATTTGCACCCGCGTACCTGCCGAACCTGCAACTACATATTACGAGGCACTGCAGTCCTTCTGGTTTATCAACCTGATTTCCAGACAGATCGAACTCGTGAGTCTCGGATGTGGTGCTCGGTTCGATATTCTCTTTAACCCCTATTACCAAAAGGATCTGGCTGAAGGGAATATTACCCGGGAGGAAGCTGTTGAGCTTATGCAACATCTCCTCCTGAAATTTGAAGAGGCGGGAATGTGGTATTCGCCGATGATCACCGGTATTTACGGCGGCGTTCAACAACTCGAAGGGATCACTCTTGGCGGCCAGGATGCATACGGTAATGATATCACCAATGATATGACCTATATTGTGCTTGAGGCTTCCAGGGGGCTTCATATCCTTCAGCCGACCATCGCTCTGAGGGTTCACAAAAATACTCCCAAGGAACTGCTTTCAGCGGCCACGGATGTCATAAGAACTGGGTGTGGTTACCCTTCCCTCTTTAATGACGAGGTGATCATACCTCTCCTGCGAAAATGGAAGGTTGCTGAAGAGGATATTTATAATTACTCCAGCAGCGGCTGCGTTTATATTGAAATTCCAGGTAAAAATCAGGTTCGCAGGGCAACCGGCTATTTTGTCCTGCCCAAATGTCTCTGGTGGGCGCTGCACAGGGGGATTAATCCGAAAACAGGCGAGCAATACGGAGCGCCAACGCCTGATCCTGAAACCTTTATCTGCATCGAGGATGTGCTTGAAGCCTATCTTGAGCAAGTCAGATTCTTCTTCGGCAAGATAGTAAAGCTGGAGAACACCTGCAGAGGTCTCTACAGAAAATATGGATCCAGGCCCTTTTTGTCGGCCCTTCTTGACGGATGTATTGAAAGGGGTCAGGATGCAAAGGAGTGGGCATACAGTACTTCCGCTATTAACACCTATAGTATCATTATAGGTCCGACCAACGTGGCCGATTCCCTGGCTGCCATAAAGAAGCTGGTTTTTGACGACAAGGAGTTGACCATGAGAGAGTTCATCAACATCCTGGACGAGAACTGGGAGGGGCATGAGGATCTGCGTCAGAGGGTCATAACCCGGATTCCCAAGTTTGGAAATGACGATGATTACGTGGATCTTCTGGCCAAGGAGGTTCATGAACGCTCCGATGCTGTTATGCAGGAGTTTACCAATGAGTTTGGCGCCAAATGGAGAAGTGACGGAAGCGGCGTATCGGCGACTTACGGTCTGGCCTCCGGAACACCGGCTACACCCGACGGAAGGAAAGACGGCGAGCCCTTTGCCGATGCCACCCTATCGCCGATGTTCGGCAGGGATAAAAACGGACCTACCGCGGTTTTGGCCTCCTGCGCAAAGATTGAGCCCCTTAATCAGCTCTTGAATCAGAAATTCCTACCCCAGTTTCTGGAAGGGGAGAATAAAAAGAAGTTCATCAACTACCTGAGAACCTGGTGTGACATGGGGATTCCTCATGTTCAATTTAATGTGGTAGATAAGGCTACGCTTCTTGATGCCCAGAAACACCCGGAGAAGCACAGCAACCTGATCGTAAGAGTTGCAGGTTACAGCACCTATTTTGTTGATTTAAGCAAAGGCCTGCAGGACCACATCATTGCCAGGTCTGAACAAAGGCTTTAAGACCTTTGATATTGTCAAAAGTTCTATGAAAAGTAGGGGATGAGTTATGAGAGCAGGGGCACGATAGATGCCTGGTAGGAGAGACAAGAGGGTGTTGGGTAAGAGAGGCGGTAAGAGAGGGTGGAAGGGTGATTTGATAATGGCAATAGGATAGAGAGGCAGATTGGTAGGAAGTGTTCTTTGACAATTGAAGAGGAGTTTACCTTAAGCGGCCAGGGAGAGGATCTTTGCCCACTTGCCCTGGATGGTGGCAATGCCTTCCAATTCAGGAAGGGTGATGGGAGTTTGGTAATTGAGGGACATGTGGTATCTCAAGAAGTTGTAATGGGTAACAAAAAGGGTGATAAGGGCAAGAGCGCCATTGATGGTGTTAAAGCCGTGGGATGGTTTTAGATGGTGCTTAAAGGTTCGGTTGAGTCGTTCGATGAGCTGTTTGTAGGGTCGGAACTCTTGGGACTCGCTATCGAGATTTTGGAGTCCGATGACTTTGCGGTGCTGGAGGGAAGGATTCTCGGTTCTTTCGGTATTGAGGAAGTGGATGCCTGCGGGATAGGAGGGGTTGCCATCGGTGACCAGGATAAGAGTTTGGTTGGGATCTGCGGTGCGGATGGCCTCTTTCATGGCGATAATAGCTGGGAGGGTGTCCCTGGTGTCGGCCAGGTGGTAGGCGGTGATTTTGAGGTTCTGGGAAGAGATGAAGAAGAAGACATAGTGATGTTTTCCCAGGACCTTGATGTAGGCTTCATCCCCAGCGCTGATTTCACCAATGGATCCCTTATGGGATAGGTTAAAGCTATGGCAATAGAAGGCGGCGGCAGCGGCGTAGTTCAATACGGTTTGATAGGAGATGGGGATGGTGAACACGGAGCGCAGCACGAGGGCCGTCTTTCTGGCACTGAGGGCAAACGAGACCTAAAAGGTGAGGATCAGGCCGAGGATATCTGGGGCGTTGTGGATTCTGGTCAGATCGGTGGTTGGTGGTTCTGGGTGGGCATGGGTTAGCTCCTGGGGTTGGTAATGATACTCTCTGTACTGGTAGGACAGCTTAAACTGAGATCTCCGTTTTGGGGCCAGCGCCTTTTCCCGTTCGTTCAGTTTATTCATGTTTCGGATTCGATGGGGACAGGCATCGTTGCAGCACTTGTAGATGGTCACTTCTTTTCTCTGTTTCCAGGTGAAGAGGGCGTGTTGGCAGTAGGGGCAGTAGTACTTGGTCTTTGCTTGGCGGAATCGTTTTTCTTGTTGAAAGAGTTCTCCGCAGACCTTGCACAGGAGTTGGGATCGTTTCTGGCCGTCGTTGTAGTAGAGGTAGGCATGGGGGGCTTGGCAAGAGGGGCAGTGGGTGCGTTCCGGGACCCGAAGGGCGCCAGCCCGGTATTTTACGGGAGATAAGGGTTTGCCATATTTCTTTTCATAGGAAGCCAGGAGATCCCGCCAATCACGGGGCGGTGGAGGTTCTTGCTGGAGGTGTTGTGGCTCCGTGAGGGGTGCTAAGGGATCAACCGAGAAGTTTCTATAATGGGGGTGCTTCTCTTTGAAATCGTCTTTTGGCTTTACTTCTGGATTGCGGTCTTCGAGAACCTCGAGAAGGCCGGCAATAATCTGTTGGATTTCGTTCTTGGTGAACTTGGAGCAAATCCAGATAACGAAGCGGGCTATTTTAGACATATGGGCTTGCCTCCGTCCGGATGGTTTCTCAAACCACATTCAACCCTACTTCGGTAGGGGGAGGCAAGCCCATTTTAAATAAGAGTCTGAAAATAAAGAGAATTGAGCATTATAAGTAAGAATCTTTTGACAATACGTACGATAAACGGGAGGGATTAGATGGAATACAGAAAGATGGGCAGGACAGGGCTGAAGGTTTCCTCTTTTTGCCTGGGCACCATGACTTTTGGGCGCCAGGTGGAAGAAAAAGAGTCGATTAGAATCATTCATCGGGCAATAGATGCCGGCGTTAACTTCATCGATACGGCGGATATGTATGTCAACGGGGTAACCGAGCAAATCGTGGGCCAGGCAATTAAAGGACAGCGCCATTCCCTTGTGCTGGCCTCGAAAGTCGGGCATATATTAAAATTGGGGAAAAAGTACGGCGAGCAGAAAATATCCGGGCCGATTGACCTGGCTCGCCCGAAGCCTTTTACCCCCTGGCAGGGTAAAGAGGATACCAGCCCCACTGATATCGGGCTCTCCCGCAAACATATCATGCAGGGAATTGAAGAAAGCCTTAAACGCCTGGATACGGATTATATAGACATCTACTACGCCCATATGCCGGATTATGACACGCCCCTGGAAGAGACCCTGCGGGCCATGGATGACCTGGTCCGTCAGGGAAAGGTAAGGTATCTTGCCTGTTCCAATTATAGGGCCTTTCAACTTAGCAAGGCCCTCTGGATAAGCGATAAGTATAACCTGGCCAGCTGGGACTGCATTCAACCGCCCTATAATTTGCTTACGCGAGATATTGAATATGAGCTTCTGCCGCTCTGCGCCGAAGAAGGCGTCGGCGTATGTGTGTTTAGTCCAATGGCCGCAGGATTCCTTTCCGGAAAGTATGAAAAGGAAAAGGGGCCGGTGGAGGGGGCCAGGTTCAGTCTGGCCCATCAGGGTTACACCTATAATCAAAAATACTGGAATGACCTCAATTTTGCCGCTGTGCAACAACTGAAAAAAATCGCCGAAGACCACGGCAAGACCCTGCCCAAATTTGCCCTGGCCTGGGTGTTGAGCAATAAAACCATCACCTCGATTGTTTGCGGCGCAACCTCTATTGCCCAATTAGAGCATAATTTAAGCGCCATTGAAACTACCCTTTCGCCAGAAGAGCTGGGGGCCTGCGATGAAGTATGGCACCAGATAAGGCCCCCAAGGCTTTTCTACGGGCGGTGATAAGACAGTACTTTTTCCGGTAATAAATGAGATGCACGGCGGGCTTTATCCTGCATCACTGCTTCCCGACGGAAGTCACCCCCATGAGCGTTAGCATGACCATAGCTTTTTTTTCGGCTGGCTGGCCGGCAATGGATGGCCTTTCCGAGTAAGACATTTCTACGCTCCAGCACTGATGGCGGTAATGCAAACCGTAAAGGGATTCCAGAGTCTGACTGTCGAGACGGGAATAACGTATCCCGTAGGAACCATCCAGGGCGGGCATTATCTTAACTTTGAGGCTGGCGTTGATCTGATCCTGGGTTCCGTTGGCCCAGGTGTATTCCAGGTTCAATCGGTCGCCCCGCAAATCGGTAAGTTCCGCAGAGGTATAAAAGGTCAGAAAACGGTTCTGGTTGGGGTCATAGGTAGTTACCTTCTCCGCTTTCAGGTATTTTAAAGTGTGGACTCTCAACTCTCCCCTGATCACACTGAAGGGCCGGCTCGGTTCACTGCCCGGGCTTACCCGCCGATTCGCTTCGAATAAGTCATAGCTTTGGCTCAATTTAAAATAGGCGAATTCATGGTAACGGCTTTTTCCGGCATTATCAAAAACTTTTCCGGTCAAGCGCTGGGTGATGCCGTAGGTAATGGCGTTCGTCTTCGGGACAGGCGTATCATAATCAGGAATCTGCCGTTGATCCACGTCGGGTATATAGGTGTAAACGATCTCGGGCCGAACCAGGTGTTTCCATCTCGGAACATCTTTCGACCCTGTCTCGAAAATGCGGTAAATTTCCGTGGCCATTGTCGTTTTGAAATCCCATAATTTCCGGCTGTGAGACTCTTCTGCTCCATTGCGGCTTCTGTAAATCGTCTCCCTGACTCCCAAATCCGGGGTAATCTCAAAAATTTTCCACCGCAAGGGAAGGGAAGCCCGGGGATGAAGGTCTAAACGATGCCCGGTAATCCCCTGTTCTCGCCAAAAATAACCATAGGAAGAATCCAGGCCGAAATAGAAGGGGGAGTTCAAAATCTGCTGTCTGATTCCCATGAAATTCATCACGGGGAAATTTTGCAGGGTGGATTTGTCATCCCGCCTCAGATCAACGGTTTGACGGACCTCCCCGAAAAGACTGAACCGTTCCCAGATCTTCGTTATCGATAGAAACGAGTAAACCTGCTCGCTCCCCCGTTCCTCGTAGGTTTGGCCATAATCTTTGAAGTACTGGCGGTCGCTTAACTCCCTGATTTTTGTCTTGGCAAAGAAGTTCTGGTTGAAATACTCTTCGTACTGCAGGTCCACTTGCCAGCGGTCAGGCTTGCGGTCCAACTGATCGGTGCGCTTTTCCCGGTACTGCGCCCATTCTCGGGTATGATACCCGTAAAAGATCCCGGCGCTTTCCTTGCTGCGGACGTACCGGTATTCTATTCCTTCACCAACTCCCTTTATGGAAGCCAGGTCAAGGTAAAAGGTAGCATCCCTATTCGGGGCAATGGCCCAAAAATAGGCGTTGGCCACTTCAACCCCGGAAGTTTCCGAATAACTGATCCGGGGAATCAGTAAGCCAGACTGCCGCTTAGTTTTCACCGGAAAGAACAAATAAGGAGAATAAAGCAAAGGAAAGTTTTTTACTTGAAAAGTGGCCCCCCACACAGAAGCATATTCCTCCAGGGTTACCAGGGTCTCCCTGCCCGTGAAACGCCAGGCTGGCCACTCCCCATCGCAGGCGGTGAAACTTCCTCTTCTTACCCGGTAGGTTTCTTCACCCAGCCTTTCGATCTCTTCCCCCCGCAGGTAAAAATTTTGCTTCTTCAGGAAAAGGGATCCCTTTATGATAATTCCCAGGTTTGCTTCCAGGTCGATTTTCATTCGTTCGCTGCTAAGAACATCTTCTCCTTGAAGTAGAACCACATTTCCCGCGGCTTCAGCTTCGTTGGTCCTGGCATTCAGGAGAACCCGGTCTGCGGTGAGTTTTCGGTTGCCCTGTAAGATCTCCACCTTTCCCTCGGCAACATAAAGGTTCAAAGCCCTGTCGTAAGAAATATGGTCTGCCTGCATCTGTATGGGGTCGCCTGAAGTATCGATCTGCAACGGGAGGGAAACCTGGGCCAGCGCGCTTGTAAAGAGGGCGAAGAAAAAAAAGAGAAGGGTGCTTGCAGATGAGATGATAAAGTAAATCAAGAGAATACCATGCCCTTTTTGACTAAATGAGCGCGGGCTTCTCCTACTGTAAAAAGAGATCCGGAGACAAGGACCAAGTCCTCATGGTTGGCCAGGCTTAGGGCGTAGTCCAGGGCTTGACCCACATCGTCAATCTCTGCCGCGGGCTCTTTAAAAGGAGCTGCTTGCTCCCGCAAGAGGTCCAGAGAGGCAGCCCGGTCCATCTTTGGCCGGGTCAGAATCAAAAGGTCGGCCAGCGGCGCTAAGTTGGCCATCATCTGGGGAATATCCTTATCCGCCATAATGCCCATGACCAGAATCAGCCGGCGACGCGGAAAATCCTTCCGTAAAACTTTCTTCAACGCCCGCGTGGCCTCGGGGTTGTGCGCTCCATCCAGAAGAACCCTGGGATTTTCTCCGCTAAGTTCCAGCCTCCCCGGCCACCTGGCCTGGGCGATACCCTCTCTGATCTGCGCCTCCTTAATGGAAAACCCGAATTCCATCAATGCCTCCACTGCGGATAGAGCTAAGGAAGCGTTGACCACCTGATGGTTACCGGCAAGGCCCAGGCGCAGACCGGCCCAGCGATGAAACCTGCCCTGAAAATCAATAATCTGGTTGTCCTGCTTCTTAGCATTAAAGTCTTCACCCCACACATAGAAAGGACAACCGAGGTCCCGGCACCTCTTACGGAATAAAGCAATCACCCGGGGCTGGCGGGCTGAGGTGAGCAAGGGCCGCTTTGGTTTAATTATCCCCGCTTTTTCGCTGGCGATTTTCAACAACGTTTTTCCCAGATACTGCTGATGCTCTAAGGAGATGGGAGTAATCAGGGAGAGCAGAGGATCAATCACATTCGTGGCATCCAGCCTTCCGCCCATACCTGTCTCCAGTACGGCCATCTCCACTCCCTCCTCCCGGAAATGGAGGAAAGCCATAGCCGTAGTGAATTCGAAAAAAGTGATCGTGGCCTTTTCGGGATCAATATCTTTGGGAGGAGATTGGGAATCTGGACTTAGGTCCAATTCTCCATTCTGGATCAGCTTCTCCACCACTTTCCGGATATATTCCGTATAGTGGACTACTCTTTCCGTTGAAATGGCCATACCATCAACCTGGATTCGCTCGCTAAAGTCCACCAGATGGGGAGAGGTATAAAGACCGACCCGCAAGCCGGCCTGCCGCAGGACAGAAGCTAAAAAGGCTGCGGTGGAACCTTTACCATTGGAGCCGGCAATATGAACGGCCGGCAACCCGGCATGGGGGTCTCCCATATGCCTGAGCAACGCCGTTATAGTAGCCAGTCCCAGTTTGATCCCGAACCGTTGCAAGCCAAAAAGGTAATCCAGGGTCTCCCGGTAATCTTTTTTTAACTCCCCTTTTCTCTCCGCCATCTACGTTTCAATCTCCCGCTTCTTCTGCTTCTTAAGCAACGACAGGAGCTTGCCTATCACTTTTTTCATCTCTTTGCGCTCAACGATCAGGTCAATCATCCCATGTTCCAGCAGGTATTCGGACCGCTGAAATCCTTCGGGTAATTTTTGCTTGATGGTCTGCTCGATGACCCGCTGGCCGGCAAACCCAATGATCGCTTTGGGCTCCGCCAGGATCACATCGCCTAACATGGCAAAACTCGCCGAGACACCGCCCGTTGTTGGATCGGTGAGCACGGAAATGTATGGCAGGCCATTTCCTTTCAGCCGTCCAATGGCCGCGCTGGTCTTGGCCATCTGCATCAAGGAAAGAATTCCCTCCTGCATGCGCGCTCCGCCTGATGAACAAAAAATGATAACCCCGCAACCCTCAGCCATCGCCCTCTCGGCCAGGCGGGCAATCTTCTCCCCCACCACCGATCCCATGGAGCCCCCCATAAATTCAAAATTCATTGCTCCGATCATGACGCGCTGCCCGCAGATCGTCCCCTGGCCGCTCACCAGGGCTTCTTTGGCGCGGGTTTTTTGCTGGCTTTCCAGAACTCGCTCCTCATATTTCATCTTATCCTTAAACCGCAGAGGATCCAGTGGCTCCAGGTTGGTATCGCTCTCCACAAAGCTTCCTTCATCCAGCACCAGGGATAGCCGCTCCGCGGTCGAGATGCGAAAATGGTAATTGCATTTGGGGCAAACCTGCAGATTACGCTCTACTTCCTTGCGGTAAAGCATTTCCCGGCAGGCCTTGCACTGAATCCACTGGAGATCGGTATCTTCCATATCTTAAAACCGGTAACGCGCTCCCTGCCGCAAAAAAGAGATCTTGGGACGACCCATGTTGCCGACCTCTTTCCGGAGTAAGCTTAAATACTGGGGTTTCATGTGGGCCAGCAGGACGGGGATGTCTTTGCGGCGAAGTTTTTTAAGCTCCCGCTTCAGCATCATCGGGGTCAGGTGGCCGCTGCTTTCGGCAATGGCCCGCAACCCGTTCGGAAAGGAAGTCTCGACCATCACCGCTTTTAAATCCTTGAGGCTGTTGGCCTCTTCCCAGATACGCTCCGTAGGCCCGGTGTCCCCGGTGTAGAGGATGGCGCTTCGCCCTTTGTGAATGATGTAGCCAACGGCCTGGACCGTATGGTTCACAGGAATGGCCCGGATGGTAAATTCCCCCATGGGAACATCCACTTCAGGTTCGATGGAGATAAACTTTAACACAGGAAATTCCACAGTGGGCAGGACTGTGAAATCCGGCCATAAAGCATCGTTAAAAAGATGAGATTTAATCCCTTCGATGATCTGCCCGGTGCTGATAATGTTCACCGGTTGATGGAACCGCTCCTCTACCAGGTTGGCTGCCAGGAAAGGAATGTCCTTGATATGGTCAAGATGGGTATGGGTGACCAGGATGTAAGAAAGGCGGCGCTGTTCGGGAAGGCGGAGGACCGAGGTAACGGCTCCCGCGTCCAACAGCAATTTTCCATCTATCGCGAAGCTGCAAAATCGATATCCGGGTAATTCTCCCCCATAACAACCCAGAACTCGGAGCTCCATCAAAACCTCTTTTCGTGTAACACTTTAGCTCTTTGAAAAAAGGTGTGTTGTAAAGGCCAAGGGATTCCATGGGCCGGGGGCCAGAACGGAACGTTTGGAATCATGAGGCGCTTATTTCTCCGCATATGGGGCGGGCAAGAACCCCCGCCTTCTCCGGAGTAAAAGATCTTCTTTCCTCGTGGCCAAGCGGAAACCCAACCGATGCTTCCGGCGCGTTCCGCTCTAACCCCCGGCCCTCAACAAAGGCTCTAATACCATTTTTTCAAAGCGCTAAACTGTTACCTCTTCGAAAGTTTTTTGTCAGCTTGTTGCCGACGACTATAAAAACCGGGAGAACTATTCATCGTCCCGCCGGAAACGTAAATTCTAAATTTCATACCATAGGTCGCCTACTTAATCAACCTTAATTTCCCCTTTAAAAGGTGGACCACTTAACTTTGATGATCTCGTAAAAATTCGTCACTCCGGCCTGCCTGTGCCTGGCCGACAGGTGAAAACCGGAGTCCAGAGAACTTATAACTATTTGAAAGAACTGGATTCCGGCTTTCGCCGGAATGACAGAAAGACGCATTTTCAGGCTTTTTACGAATTCATCAACTTTCCATTTTCATATGCAAAGTCAAGGCTACTGACCAGGAAGGCAGGCTCCCGGGGAAGAAAGAACTGCTGGCTCATTTCGCTTCATTGAACGCAGGAATAAAGCGAAAATATAAGGCCGCAGCTCAGGTGGAGGAGAGCGGGGCCAAAGCCCAATTAAGGATAACGCAGCTAATATCTAATGGTCTTTTTTTAGATGCCACTTTGACGTTAACGTGGGAGGAAGTCGGAGGGTTTTGGCTCCCAAAAATCGATCCAGGGCTGGTAAAGCTTCCTCTAGGCGAAAAATTCCCTCGGGAACCTTCCACCCTTCCTCCCGCAGCTCATGGCATAGGCGATATATGGAAGGAACCAGAAAGAGGAGTTTCCTGGACTTCAGGAGGAAAGAAAAGACTTCGGCAGGCGGACCGGTTGTCAATATCCTTCCTTCTTCCAGGACGATTAAGCGGGTGACAATGTCGAGAAGGTCCTCCACCCCATGGGAAACGATGACCACGGTCTTCCCTAAACGGTGAAGATCGCCAATTTCTTTTAGTATCTCCCGTTTGCTGGGTCCATCTAAACCAACGGTAGGTTCATCCAGGATGAGCAAGCGTGGCTCCTGGATTAAAATTCCGGCCAGGGCTACGCGGCGCATTTCCCCGCCGCTTAACTCGAAAGGCGACCGCCGATGGAATTTTTCATAATCCAGGTCGACGACCGCGCAGGCCGACCTCACTCGACATTCAATCTCCTGGATTGAAAGGTTTTTTCGCTGGCGTAAAACGAAGGATATATCATCAAAAACCGTCTCCTCAAAAAGCTGATGCTCCGGGTACTGAAACACAAGCCCTACGTGCTGCCGCAGTTCCACCCGGGATATTCCGGGCCGGCCAATTTCTATCCCCTCAACATATACCTTCCCGGAAGATGGCGAAAGCAATCCAATAAAATGTTGCACCAGAGTTGTCTTTCCCGAACCAGTCTCCCCCACAATTCCTACGCACTCCCCTTCTTCGATCTTAAGGGAAACATCTTCCAGACCCGTTTTCTCCAAAGAAGTGCCCTGATTGTAAATATGACTCAACCTCTCAACATAAATGATGGGTTGACGAATATTCTCCCCCTTATTCCGTGATTTTCCAGACCGCGTCTTTTTCCCGCACGCGATCCTTTACTTTTATCCCGATCAGTTCCCCTGGTTCGGCCTTCTCCACTGCCTGGTTCTCGATTTGCATCGACTGAACCTGATCTTCAAAATCAGTAGTATGCCCCTTGATTTTAATCCGGTCTCCAACCCTTAGGGTACCCTTTGTAAGCTTGATTGCCGCAACGCTGGCCTTGGAAAAAAACTTGATCACTTCTCCCACTTTTTGTTCCGGCATTTCCAGCCTCCTTTCCTCAAGCAGCATTCGCCGCTTGAAAAGATTTTCGGCAATTTCACTGAAATCCTTGGGAAATTATATGTATAAGCGCATAAGAGTGTCAAGGATAATCCGGAAAGGGCTTTTCCCGCATCCTGTTATTTGCGTTTGGGTGAGTTCGGAGTTAAAGGGTATGATTAAAAAGATGTGCATCCGGAGGTTGAACTTTGCAGGAGAAATTCTTTCAATTCTTCCAAAGACCGCACTTTTGGGGGAATTAAATGCCCCCGTTCCCGTAACCCCTGGATAAGATGCAGAAGGGGAGGAAAGGCCACCCTGAGAGAATCCCTCTCAAGCTCCAGGGAAAAAAATTTTTCCCACGGTCCATAATAAGAAATCCGCCCCTGGTCGAGATACATAAATTCTTGGGCTCTCAGGGCTTCTTCGAAATAATGGGTGATATGGAGGATTGTTCTTCCCCCTTCTCCATGGATTTTTTCTAAGAGATCAAGCATTCCCCGGCGATCCTGTAAATCTAACATGGAAGTGGGTTCATCCAGGACAAGAACCTCGCTCTCCATCGCCAACACCCCTGCCAAAACAATTTTTTGCTGCTGCCCGCCGGAGAGGAGGTGGGGAGCATGAAAGCGATAATCTTCCATGTCAACTAAACCAAGGCATTCCCGCACACGGATAGCGATGGTTGAAGGGTCCATCCCCATATTTTCCAGCCCAAAGGCTATGTCTTCTTCGACCACGGAAGAGACGATCTGGTTTTCCGGGTTGGAAAATACGTATCCGACTCGCGGAGAAATTTCTCCGGTTTTCAGCGGATGTCCGGCGATAAGAACCTGGCCGGAAGAGGGGGAGAGCAAACCCTTGATCATCTTCCCCAGAGTGCTCTTTCCGGACCCGTTCGGGCCCATTAGGGCTACATGACCCCCCCGGGGAATGAAGAGATTTAAATCTTCAAACAAAAACTTAGGTTCACCTTTTGCTGAGGGATAAGAAAAAGTAGCGCCCCGGACTTCGATCATTTTCTTGCATAAAAAAAGGGCCAGACTCAGTCTCGCCCTTTTTTTCTCCTTATCTACGGCCTGGTAGCCGGGGCCGCCGGTTTCGCCGACTCGGCGGCGCCTTTATCCTTCTGGCTCTTCTTCCCGGCCCTGCGCTTTCTCAGGCTCCGAATTTCTTTGCCTTCGACAACCAATTCCACGACGGAGACGGGCGCTCCGTCACCTGGGCGATATCCCAGTTTAACGATCCTGGTATAACCTCCATTGCGCGACTGGTAACGGGGGGAGAGAGTATCAAACAGCTTCCGAACCACTTCTTCTTTACGCAGTACAGATAAAACCTGACGTCTGGCATGAAGGTCTCCGCGTTTCCCCAGCCCGATCATTTTTTCAGCCAGGGGGCGAAGTTCTTTGGCTTTGGCATCCGTCGTTTTGACTTTTTCATGTTCCAGCAGGGAGGTAACCAAATTGCGCAACATGGCCCCTCGATGGCTCGTAGTCCGGCCTAATTTTCTTCCAGCAATTCGATGGCGCATCGTAACGTTCCTTTTCTATGCTTCTTGTTCCGGTTTCTCCAGTTCGGCAGGGGGCCAGTTTTCCAGCTTCATGCCCAGGCCCAATCCCATCTCCGTCAGAATCTCCTTGATCTCATTCAAAGACTTTCGGCCAAAATTTTTCGTCTTTAGCATTTCGGCTTCGCTCTTTTGCACCAGATCCCCTATAAAGCGGATATCAGCATTCTTCAGGCAATTGGCGGAACGTACGGAAAGTTCGAGTTCATCCACGTTTTTAAAGAGGTTCTCGTTAAGTTTGGAGGCTTCTTCCACCTCGAGAAGCTTGGGAACGGCATCCCCTTCATCAAAGTTGATAAATACGCTGATCTGTTCTTTAATGATTTTGGCGGCGTAACCGATGGCATCCCTAGGGGCGACGCCTCCGTTGGTCCAGACCTCCAGAGTAAGCCGGTCATAATCCGTAATCTGCCCCACGCGGGAATGGGTAACGGTGTAATTTACCTTGCGGATGGGGGAATAAAGGGCGTCGATGGGAATCGTGCCGATAGGCTGCCCCTCTTCCCGATTCCGTTCTGCGGGGACATATCCCCTGCCCCGTTTGACGGTCACCTCCATCTCCAGTTCCCCGTCCTCGGAAAGGGTGGCGATAGGGTATTCCGGATTTAAAATTTGCACGTTTGGGTTTGCCTGAATATCCCGGGCTCGCACCAGTCCGGGTTTGTTAACTTTCAATCGCAGGGTTTCCGGACCATCGGAGTTAAGCTTTACCAATATTTCCTTTATGCTCAGTATAATGTCAGCGACATCCTCCTGTACCCCGGGCAGGGTGGAAAATTCGTGTAGAACCCCTTTGATGCGCACAGCCGTAATGGCCGCCCCTTGGAGGGAGGAAAGCAGAATTCGCCGCAAGGAATTCCCGATGGTGATACCAAACCCGCGTTCCAGAGGCTCTACATGAAAACGCCCGTAAGTGGGACTAAGGGTCTCTTCTTCCGCCTCCAAGCCCTTCGCTTTAATCAGGGTTTGCCAATTTCTATGCATATGAACTCCTTGATCTCGAATTCGACTGGGATCATCGCCAGGTTATTTAGAATAAAGCTCCACAATCAGTTGTTCCTTGATGGGCATGGTTAAATCCTCACGGTTGGGTAAAGTCATTATCCGCCCCTGGAAATGATCCTTGTCCAGTTCCAGCCAGGAAGGAATCCCTCTCCGGGCCACGCCTTCTAAAGAATCAATGATTTTGGCATTCTTACGGCTCTTCTCCCGCAATTCAATCAAATCTCCCACCTTCACCAAATAAGAGGGGATGCTCACTTTTTTCCCGTTGACGCTGAAGTGATTGTGTTGAATCAGTTGACGGGCTTCATTCCGCGAATTGGCAAATCCCAGCCGATAAACCATATTGTCCAAACGCCTCTCCAAAAGAATGAGAAGGTTGGTGCCGGTAATTCCTTTTTGTCTTTCCGCTTTGGCGAAAAAATTACGGAACTGTTTTTCAGCCAGGCCGTACATCCGTTTGACTTTTTGCTTTTCCCGAAGCTGAACGCCGTAACTGGAAAATTTCGCCCGGGATTGGCCGTGCTGACCCGGTGGGTAACTACGCCGCTCGGCGGCGCATTTGCCGGAATAACACCGGTCCCCTTTTAAATAAAGTTTCAGGTTCTCCCGCCGGCATAACCGGCAAACCGATTCAATATGTCTCGCCAAAGTGACCCTCCTCTCTCATATCGATCCTTTACCCGGGTTTACACCCGGCGTCTCTTGGGTGGTCGGCAGCCATTGTGCGGAATGGGCGTAACATCCCGGATGGTGTCGATCCGAAATCCGGCAGCTTGTAAGGAACGCAGGGCAGCCTCGCGTCCCGCCCCCGGTCCCTTGACGAATACTTCAATGGTCCTCATCCCTTGTTCCATCGCTTTTTTGGCGGCCTGTTCGGCAGCCAACTGCGCGGCAAACGGGGTGCTCTTCCGCGATCCCTTAAACCCCACACTGCCCGCACTGGCCCAGGCGATGACGTTCCCGCTCACGTCCGTGATGGTCACGATCGTATTATTAAAAGTGGACTGGATATGGGCGACCCCGGTCTGGATGTTCCGCCGTTCCCTCCTCTTCGCCCCTGAGCTCTTCACTGGCGGCATTATTCCTCCTTTATTTCCTCTTTCCGCCGATCTGGCGCCTTGGTCCTTTACGGGTGCGGGCATTGGTATGGGTGCGCTGGCCCCGCACCGGCAATGAGCGTCGATGGCGCAGGCCCCGGTAGGATCCCAGATCCATCAGACGTTTGATGTTTACAGAAACTTCCCGTCGCAGGTCCCCTTCGATCTTCAAGTTGCTCTTGTCGATCGCCTCGCGGATCTTGGCCACCTCGGCATCCGTCAGCTGGTCCGTTTTCCGTTGGCCGTCAACCTGGGCTTCTTGCAAAAGCTTGCGGGCAGTGGACCGCCCAATACCATGTATATAGGTCAGAGCAATGTCCACATTCTTATTCCGGGGTAGATCAATCCCTGCTATACGCGCCACGCTTCCCTCCTTTGTTTCCCCTCTTTATCCTTGCCGCTGTTTGTGCCGGGTATTCTGGCAAATCACCCGCACCACGCCTTTCCGTTTGACTACCTTACATTTATCACAAATTCGTCGCACAGAAGCCCTTACTTTCATCCTTTGCTCCTCATTTCGCCCGGTAAATAATCCGTCCCCGGTTTAGATCGTAAGGGGAAAGTTCCACGGTTACCTTATCCCCGGGCAATATTTTTATGAAATGCATGCGCATTTTGCCGGAAATGTGCGCCAGCACGCGGTGCCCGTTCTCCAATTCCACCCTAAACATGGCGTTGGGCAGGGTTTCGACTACCGTTCCCTCGACTTCAATGGCGTCTTCTTTCGGCATGCCTGATCAATCCCCAATTGTTAGTTAGGCCCGTGGGCTTTGCTTGTCAACTTTGATGGCTTCGTAAAAAGTCCATCTGCGGCGTTGCGCTTCACCTTCGTCGTTGCGGCGTACCTTGTAAGTACGCCTCACTCCTCAGGTTTTGCGCGCCTTGCATATGGAGCTTTTTACTTTGCCATCCAAATTTTGACTTTTTACGAGATCATCAACTTTACAGTTTACTTAAAATATCCGGCCCGTTTTCCGTCACCGCCACAGAATGTTCAAAATGCGCGGAAAGACTTCTGTCCTTGGTCACGGCCGTCCAGCCATCCTGGAGAAGCATCACTTCGTAACTCCCGGCGTTGATCATAGGCTCAATGGCCAGGGTCATCCCTGGTTTCAAGCGAACTCCGCGACCGGAAATTCCAAAATTGGGGATCTGGGGTTTTTCATGCAAATGCTTGCCAATGCCATGTCCGACAAATTCCCGCACCACCGAGAATCCGCGCTCTTCTACATGCTTTTGAATCGCCGCGGAAATATTTTGGAGGCGATTTTCCGGCCTGGCCTCTTCGATGGCCAGGTAAAGTGCCTCCTCCGTTACCCTAAGCAAGCGCTCTGCTTCCGGCGAGATGCGCCCGATGGGCAGGGTGATGGCGGCATCCCCATAAAAGTCATCAAAGATCACCCCGAAATCCAAACTCAGGATGTCCCCTTCCTTAAGGACCCGGTCCGAAGGGATACCGTGAACAACTTCCTCATTCACCGAGGTGCACAGGGCAGCCGGAAATCCGTTGTATCCTTTGAAGGCCGAACGGGCTTTGCGCTTGGCTAACAGAGCCTCGGCCAGCTCACCCAGCTCCCCTGTGGTGACCCCGGGTTGGGCCGCCGCCTTCATCTCCTCTAAAACCTCGGCCACGATCTGATTGCTGCGCCGCATCTTTTCGATCTCTTGCGAAGACTTCAAAATGATTCTGTCCCCTTCCGGCAGAGGCGGCGACGAACTCATCTCTCCTCCTATCTTCTCCCCTTGATCCGCCCCCGTTTCATGAACCCTTCATAATGGCGCATCAACATGTGGGATTCTATCTGCCCTACAGTATCCAGAGCCACTCCCACAACGATTAACAGGGCTGTTCCCCCGAAATAGAACGGCACGTGAAACTTAGTGATCAGGATGGAAGGTAGAACGCAGATGGCCGATACATAAACCGCTCCGCTGAAAGTGAGCCGGGTTAAAACGCGGTCCACGAATTCTGCCGTTTTCTGTCCGGGACGTATCCCGGGGATGTATCCGCCATATTTGCGCATATTGTCGGCCACATCCGTGGGGTTGAAGGTAACAGCCGTGTAAAAATAACAGAAGAAAAAAATGAAAGCCACGTAGATGAGCTCATAAATCACCGACCCGGGCGCCAACTGGGTAGCAATAGCTTTCATCCAGGGATGTTCCAGAAAATTGGCGATGGTCGCCGGAAACATAATAATGGAGGAAGCAAATATCGGGGGAATGACCCCTGCCGTGTTGATCTTCAGCGGCAGGTGGGTGGTCTGCCCTCCGTACATTCTCCGGCCGACAATACGCTTGGCGTATTGCACCGGAATACGCCGCTGCCCCCTCTCCACGTAAACGATCGCTCCTACCACTGCCACCATCAGAAGTACCAGGAAGAGAGTAACCAGGATTCCCAGTTCACCCGTGCGGATCAAGCGAAAACTGCCGCCGATGGCGGAGGGCAAGCCGGCCACGATTCCCGAAAAAATAACTAGAGAAATCCCGTTGCCGATTCCCCTCTCCGTGATTTGTTCACCCAGCCACATGATGAAAGATGTGCCGGCCGTGAGGGTTATCATAGTCATTAAACGGAAGGACCATCCCGGGTCCATGACCACCAGCTCCCCGCCCGGACCGGTCATCCGCTCCAATCCGACGCTGATGCCAAACCCCTGGATCAGGCTGAGGAGCACTGTGCCATAGCGGGTGTACTGGGTGATTTTTTTCTTCCCGGCCTCCCCTTCTTTGGACAGCCGCTCCAGATGGGGAACCACCACCGTAAGGAGCTGCAGGATGATCGAAGAACTGATATAGGGCATGATCCCCAGGGCGAATACCGACAGCCGCTCGAAAGCCCCTCCGGAAAACATATCGATAAAACTAAAGAGCGTTCCTTTGGCTTGAGCAAAGAAGGCCGACAAGGCCGCGGCATCGATGCCCGGAGTGGGAACATGCACCCCGATGCGATAAACCGCCAGCAAAAGAAGGGTGATGATGACCCTGCGCTTCAGCTCCGGAATCTTAGGAATGTTTTGGAATCCCTGTAACAATTTTTAGAGAACCTCCGTCTTTCCTCCAGCAGCCTCAATCTTGTTTTGGGCGGTTAAGGTGAAATGATGCGCCTGTACAGTCAAAGGATGGTTAATAGACCCATCGCCTAACACTTTGACTCCCCATCGAATCTTTTTTATCAGACCCGAAGCTTTTAGCGCCGCCAAATCCACCACCGTGCCTGCTGGAAAGCGGGTCAAATCCCGGATGTTAACAACCTCATACTCCTTGCGGAAAGGGTTTTTGAAACCCCGTTTGGGGAGGCGCCTTTGCATGGGCATCTGGCCGCCCTCAAAGCCCCGGGAAACCTTACCGCCCGAGCGGGCTTTCTGCCCTTTATGCCCGCGCGTGGAAGTTCCTCCGTGACCAGATCCTTCGCCCCGGCCGATCCTTTTGCTCTTTTTCCTCGCTCCTTGCGGAGGCTTTAAATCGCCAAGCTTCATCTATCGATCCCCTAGCTTTCGATTACTCGCACCAAATGAGAAACTTTCCGGAGCATTCCGCGGATGGCCGGCGTATCCTTGAGTTTTACCGTTCGCTGCATCCTGGTCAAACCCAGTCCCCTTAAAGTCCGGCGTTGAGTTTCCGGCTGACTAATTTCACTCCGCACCAATTGCACCTGAATCATTCTTTCTTCCATATCGCATCCTTCAAGGAAATTGACGATCGGCTACCCGGGCTGCCAGAGAACGTAAAGGAAGCTAAAGAACTTCTGCCACCATTTTTCCCCGCTTGCCGGCAATGTCCTCCGGTGTTTTCAGCATGCACAGACCTTCAATCGTTGCCTTTATTACATTGTGGGGGTTACGCGAACCCAGGCATTTTGTAAGAATGTTGACGATTCCGGCTGATTCTAAAACCGCTCTCACAGCTCCGCCGGCAATGACCCCGGTTCCTTCGGAGGCCGGTTTTAAAAATACCCGAGCCGCCCCAAAGCGCCCGATGGTTTCGAAGGGAATTGAACCCCGGATCAGGGGAACCTGGATCAAGTTCTTTTTAGCCTGATCGATTCCCTTGCGAATCGCTTCGGGCACTTCGTTAGCTTTACCCAAGCCAAACCCGACAACTCCTTTGCCGTTTCCCACCACGACCAGGGCGCTGAAGCTGAATCTTCTTCCGCCTTTGACCACCTTGGCCACACGGTTGATATGCACCACGCGGTCGACAAGCTCAAGTTCTTCCGGTTTAATCTGCGCCAATGAATATCCTCCCTTTTGCCAGCTTGCAGCTATCAGTCGTCAGTAAAATTTTTTAATCGATCTTGTTGATTGCTGGACGCTGATCGCTATTTAAAAATCCAACCCCTTCTCGCGCGCTGCCTCGGCCAGAGCCTTGACCCGCCCGTGGTACAAAAACCCATTGCGGTCGAAGACCACTTTTTGCACCTGCTTGGCTAAAGCTCTTTCGGCAATCAGAGCGCCGACCCGTCTGGCCATTCCCGCCTTCCCCTTCTCCCGTTCCGTTCCTCTCCATTCCGGATTCTGGGAAGAGGCCGCAGCCAAGGTTTGCCCGCGTGAATCATCAATCAGCTGGGCGTAAATATGCCGGGAACTTTTGAAAACACAGAGGCGGGGACGCTCCGGAGTGCCCCGCACCTTGGAGATCACTCGCTTCTTCCTGCGCTTGCGCGCTACTACTTTCTCTTTTCTTAACACGCCCGTTTCCTTTTTATTAAATTTAATTCTAGAGCTTCTTGCATAAGTCGTTTACTCCGTCATTCCGGCGAAAGCCGGAATCCAGAATTTCTTGAAAATCCTGGATTCCGGGTCGCGCTTCGCTTGCCCGGAATGACGATTTCCTCTATTTTTCAAGAGTTTTGCAAGAGCCTCTCTATAAAATAATTTAGGCGGCGGCGGTCTTTCCGGCCTTTCGGCGGATGACCTCTTCGGCATACTTAATCCCCTTCCCCCCGTATGGCTCCGGAGGGCGGAGGCTGCGAATTTTGGCGGCCGTTAGTCCTAACAGATGCTTGTCCACCCCCCGCAGGGTGAGGCGGTTCTGACGTTCCACTTCGGCTTTAACCCCTTCGGGGAGAGCAAAGCGAATCGGGTGAGAATAGCCCAGATTAAAATTCAAGGCGTTACCCTGCAACTCCACCCGGTAGCCTACCCCATTAATTTCCAGCACCCGCTCAAACCCCTGGCTCACCCCTTTGACCATGTTGGCAATAAGGGTGCGGGTGAGCCCCTGCAGGGCTTTTCCCTTTTTGGGGTCGTCAGGCGGTTTCACCCATACTTGATCCTGCTCCACCGCGAGGGTTACTCCCCCGTCTAATTTTTGACTCAGATTCCCTTTGGGGCCCGAAATTCTTACGAAAGGCCTTTCCAAAAGGACTTTCACCCCCTGGGGAAGAGAAACAGATTTTTTTCCAATTCGCGACATGATCATCTCCCTCGAATTCTTACCATACCGAACAGAGCAGCTCGCCGCCCACTTTCAGCTTTCGGGCTTCCTTATCCGTGATGATTCCCTTGGATGTGGAAAGTACGGAAAGTCCGAGGCCCCGGAGCACCAGCGGGATTTCGTCCTTGGGCACATACTTCCGCAAGCCTGGCCGGCTGATGACTCTTAAACCGCTGATAATTTGTTTTTTGGTCTCCCCGTCATACTTCAAGTAGATTCTCAAAATTCCCTGCTTTCCGTCTTTGATGAGTTTATAGTTTTTGATATAGCCTTCATCCTTAAGAATGCGCGCTACATGGCCTTTGAGGTTGGAAGCTGGAACATCCACCTTCTCGTGTTTCGCCTTGTTGGCATTCCGCAGGCGGCTGAGCATGTCTGCCAAGGGGTCGGTCATCCCCATCTCTTTTATCCTCCCTGACTGAAGTCCTCTACCAGCTGGACTTGATAACGCCGGGAATCTCTCCTCGCGAAGCCAGGTTGCGAAAACAGATCCGACATAAATCGAACTTACGGTAATACCCTCTCGAACGCCCACAAATTGGACAGCGGTGGTAGGTCCGTACTCTAAATTTTGGTTTTCTTTTAGCCTTCATGATCAGGGCAGTTCTGGCCACAGCCTATCCTTTCTTCAAAGAGGAGACAGAATTCAGAATCCAGAAGTCAGAATAAAAAACTTATTCTGAATTCTGAATTCTGACTCCTGTCTCCTGTATTCATTAGAGTTCAGCGTTCGAATACCTATATCAATTCCGAAAAGGCATTCCCAACAGACGGAGCAATTCCTTCCCTTCCTCATCCGTTTTGGCGGTGGTAACGATGGAAATGTTCAGCCCTTTGACTTTGTCAATTTTATCAAAATTGATCTCGGGAAAGATAATCTGTTCCCGAATTCCCAGTGAATAGTTCCCCCGGCCGTCAAAGGCTTTCCCGGAAACTCCCCGGAAATCTCTAACCCGCGGTAGAGCGATATTCACCAGTCTATCGAAAAATTCCAGCATGCGATTCCGGCGCAGGGTAACCATTATACCGATGGGCATCCCCTCCCGGAGCTTGTAAGTCGCGATGGAGCGTTTGGCTTTGGTGATTACGGCCTTCTGCCCTGAAATCAGGGTGAGCTCTTCTACGGCTGAATCCAGAATTTTAATGTTCTGGACGGCTTCTCCCAGCCCCATGTTGAGGGTAATCTTCTCCAGCTTCGGAACCTGCATGATATTTTTGTAGCCGAATGCTTTCATCAACTGGGGAACGACCTCTTTCAGATAAATCTCTTTCAATCGGGTCATTGTCCTAAGCCCCCTAAGTCCTTTCGATCAGCTCGCCGCACTTTTTGCAGACCAGGTTTTTCTTTCCATTCTCTAATTCCCGCATCCCCGTCCGCACACCCTGGTTGCACTTGGGACATAACAGCAAAACATTGGAGACGTGAATCGGGGCTTCCTTTTGGATGATCCCCCCCTGACGGGTGCGCCCGGTTGGCCGGGAATGACGCTTGATGAAGTTGACCTTTTCCACCAATACCCGATTCTTCTTGGGGAGGACTTTGAGAATTTTGCCGCTCTTGCCCTTCTCTTTGCCGGCGATGACTTTAACTATGTCATTCTTCCGTACATGAAACCTGATCGATTCCATCGAAAACCTCAACCGACCATGTCCCTGACTCAAAGGACTTCCGGAGCCAAGGAAATGATTTTCATAAATTTTTTTGCGCGCAGTTCTCGGGCCACCGGACCGAAGATTCGTGTCCCCACCGGATCGTTCTGGGGATTGATCAAAACCGCGGAATTGTCGTCAAATTTGATATAGCTGCCGTCCAACCGCCGGACTTCCTTCACGGTGCGCACGATTACCGCCCGCATCACATCCCCTTTTTTGACTTTGGAGTTGGGAATGGCTTCTTTCACGGAGACGATGATTACATCTCCCAGGCTGGCATATCTGCGCCTCGTTCCTCCCAAAACTTTGATGCAGAAAAGTTTCTTGGCCCCGGAATTATCAGCCGCGTCTAATAAGGTTTGCATTTGAATCATAACGATATCCTAACCTTGAATAATTCAATAACCTCTAATCCCTCATTCCGAATTCTTTATTCCGCATTCGGCATTCGGCAATCCGCGTCCCCCATTTTCAGTGGGCCCTTTCCAAAATTTGCTTCACCCGCCAGCGTTTCTCCCGGCTTAATGGCCGAGTCCCCAACAGGAGGACCCGGTCGCCCATCCGGCACTCGTTTTTTTCATCATGGGCCTTGTACCTGGCCCTCTTGCGGGTGTATTTTTGGTACAGGGGATGCTTGACCAATCTCTGGACCAGAACCACGACCGTCTTATCCATGCGGTCACTGACTACCGTCCCCACCATCGTCTTACGAACCCCTCGCTCTTTCATTCCCACTTCCTTATCTGGCTTTCGGCTGGGCCGCGTTCTTCTGCCGCAGGATGGTCTTCACCCGGGCTAAGTCTTTACGAACCTGGGGCAAACGTTCCGTATTCTCCAGCTGCCCGGTGGCATGCTGGAAATTCAAATTGAATAACTCCGCCGTTACGTCCTGTTCCTTTTGGCGAAGTTCTGCTGCGCTCAAATCCCTCAATTCACGCGCTTTCACTGGCTTCCTCCCGGGCGATAAATTTCGTGGCCAGGGGTAACTTATGGGCCGCCAGGCGAAAAGCTTGAACGGCCGTCTCCCGGGTCACCCCTTCCATCTCATACAGGATTCTTCCCGGCTTGATCACGGCTACCCAATCTTCCGGGGCTCCCTTTCCTTTGCCCATCCGGGTTTCTGCCGGTTTTTTGGTAATGGGTTTGTCAGGAAAGATACGAATCCATATCTTGCCCCCTCGTTTGATATGACGGGTCATGGCTACGCGCGCGGCCTCGATTTGCCTGGTCGTCAACCAGCCGCATTCGCTGGCCTGTAGGGCGTAATCCCCGAAGTTTAACTGGCTTCCTCGAGAGGCGGTTCCTCTCCGCCTCCCTTTCTGCTGCTTGCGGTATTTCACTTTTTTAGGCGCTAACATATTTCCCTCGGCTCTTTACTGCCTTGATTCTCTCCGCCCCCGGGCGACCGGAAGAACTTCCCCTTTGTAAATCCAAACTTTAATGCCAATCGCCCCATAGGTAGTCCGCGCTTCGGTAAAACCATAATCAAAATCCGCCCGCAGCGTGTGCAGGGGAACACGTCCCTCGCGGTACCATTCCGCCCGGGCAATCTCCGCTCCCCCCAGCCTCCCGGAACAGGCGATTTTAATTCCTTGGGCCCCGAATTTCATTGAGGCCGTGACGCTTTTTTTCATTGCCCGCCGGAAAGCCACCCGTCGTTCGAGCTGTAAGGCCACGTTTTCGGCGACGAGTTGAGCATCGACTTCCATCCGGCGCACTTCCTGGATGTTGATGGAAATTTCCCGCTGGGCCATCTTTTGGATTTCTTTCTGGAGCTTTTCAATCTCCGCCCCCTTTTGCCCGATTATGATTCCCGGACGGGCAGCACGGATGGTGATCTTGGCGCGGTTGGCAGTCCGTTCGATTTCCACCTTGGAGACCCCGGCATGGTAGAGCTTTCTTTTAATATACCTGCGGATGTGGATATCTTCCTGAAGAAACTTGGCATATACTTTCTCCGCGTACCATCGAGAATCCCAGGTTTTTACGATCCCCAGGCGAAACCCAATCGGATGCACCTTCTGACCCAACGTTCAACCTCCTTTTTTGTCCCCTAAATTTTTGTCTTCCGTTAACGTCGCTTAGGGCTCGCTTAATACCACGGTGATGTGGCAAGTGCGTTTTCGAATCCGGCCGGCCCGCCCCATAGGCTTGGGCCGGAAGCGCTTCAGGGTCGGCCCTTGATTGATAAAAATGGTTTTGATAAAAAGCGTATCCACATCGATCGACTTATTCTGCCCGGCGTTAGCCAGGGCGGACCGCACCACTTTGGAAACGGCTCTGGCGCCGGCTTTGGGTGTATGGGAAAGGATATTTAAAGCTTCTTCCACCCCCTTGCCCCGGATGAGGTCAGCGCTCAACCGCACTTTGCGCGGTGAGAGATGAAGATATTTGGCGACCGCTTGTGTTTCCATCCTATCTCCTTCAGGCCGGCTTCGCCGCCGTCTTTAACTTGCTCTTCCGATCCCCTGAATGGCTGAAGAAGGTCCGGGTGGGAGAGAATTCCCCTAACTTATGTCCGACCATATTTTCGGTGATGAAAACCGGTATAAATTTCTTGCCATTATGGACGGCGAAGGTCTGTCCGATCATTTCCGGAATGATGGTTGAACGCCTGGACCATGTCTTGATAACCTTCCGGCTTTTCGTCCGATTGGCCTCTTCCACTTTTTCCTTTAACTGGGGCTCCACATATGGTCCCTTGCGGATGGATCGTGCCACGTTTAACTCCTTTTACTCGGCCCATACTTATTCACCGCAGAGAGCGCTGAGTTCGCCGAGAACCAATTAATCATAAAAAAATCATTGCAAAATGTTCAATGAGAAATTAGCAATAAACCGTTCCCGTAACAAAATCCTTTTCATTGCTAATTTTCCATTGACCATTGATAATTTTGCAATGATAGCCGAATAATAAAATGGATTATCGGCCCAAAGGAACAAAGATAGTTTTCTATAATTTCCTAAACAATAAAAACCAAAGCGCCAAATAGGATGGTTTCGTAAAAAGTCGTCACTCCGGTGAAAACCGGAGTCCAGAGTATTTATAAGCCTTTGAATCCCGCTCAGAGCGGGACTGGATTCCGGCTGGAGTTTACCCCGTACTTGATACGGGGCCTGAATGACGAAAATAGGGCAAAAAAGACTTTTTACGAGATCATCAAATAGAATTTAAAAATTTTTTGATATTTGATTTTCTTGGCTCTGCATTCTCTGCGGTTAAATTTTTTATTTTCGGCGTTTTACGATAAATTTATCCGTCGCCTTGTTCTGGCGGGTTTTATACCCCCGGGTAGGTACTCCCCAGGGAGTGACCGGATGCCTACCTCCAGAACTTTTACCTTCTCCCCCCCCTAACGGGTGGTCCACCGGGTTCATGGCCACCCCACGGACCCGGGGATTTTGGCCAAGCCAGCGGCTGCGCCCGGCCTTCCCCAGGGAAATTTTTTGATGGTCCAGATTACCCACCTGCCCTACTGTGGCGTAACATTCCACATAGACCAGCCGCACCTCCCCGGAGGGGAGTTTTATATGAGCATATTTTCCTTCTTTGGCCATCAATTGCGCCGAAGATCCTGCGCTGCGGATGATCTGGGCTCCTTTGCCCCGTTTGAGTTCCACATTATGAATCATGGTTCCCATGGGAATATTCTTCAGGGGTAGGGCATTCCCCGGCTTGATGTCCACCCGCTCCCCGGACAACACCGTCTCCCCTACCTTTAAGGAGTGCGGAGCCAGGATGTACCGTTTTTCTCCATCGGCGTAATGCAGCAGGGCAATGCGGGCCGAGCGGTTCGGGTCATACTCGATCGAAGCAACTCGTGCTGGAATATCGACCTTTTCCCGTCTGAAATCGATCAGCCGATAACGCTGTTTGTGCCCGCCGCCGATATACCGGCTGGTAATTCTCCCATAGACATTCCTCCCCCCGCTCTTCGTAAGCGGGATTAGCAAACTTTTTTCCGGTCGCCGCCTGGTAATTTCCCCAAAATCCGCCACCGTCTGAAACCGTCGCCCCGGTGATGTCGGCTTATAACTTTTGATGGCCATGCCCTTGACTCCTATGGTTCGGAGTTATAAGTTAGGAGCAAGTTTCATCCACTCCAAACTTTGAACTCCAAACTACAAACTTTTTAAACCCCTTCGAAGAATTCGATGCGATCTCCTTCTCTCAGGGTAACAATGGCTTTTTTCCAATCCGCTTTCCAGCCTAAGAACTTGCCCACGCGTTTCCGTTTGCCCACGAGGTTCATGGTGTGCACCCGCCTAACTTTCACCTTAAACAATTTTTCGACCGCCTGGCGGATTTCGATCTTGCTGGCTTTGTTATCGACCACGAAAGCAATCTGATTCCCCTCTTCTTTTTGCCGGGTGCTCTTCTCCGTGATTAACGGCCTCTTGATTATCTGGTGCGCTTCTCTCATGGACGTAGTTTCCTTTCCATCCTTTCCAGGCTGGAACGCAGAAAAATCAGATGTTCATGTCTCAGGATGTCGTACACGTTCAGCCCCTCGCATTCAATCACCTGAATCCGGGGGACATTGCGGGCGGATTTCTCCAGTTTTTCATCCCGGCCATCAGTAACAATCAGAGCGTTGTCAATACCCAGAGTCTTCAAGGCTACCAGAAACCTTTTGGTTTTGGTCTCTTCCAGTTCTAACCGTTCAAGGACAATTAATTTTTTCTCCCGGAACTTGTCGGAAACAGCAGAGCGCAAAGCCGCCCGGCGCACTTTTTGGGGCAAATGAAAAGAATAATCCCGGGGATGCGGCCCAAAAATCGTTCCTCCTCCCCGCCACAGGGGCGACCGATTCGAACCCACCCGTGTCCTACCCGTACCTTTTTGCTTCCAGGGCTTCCGCCCCCCGCCGCTAACGAAAGAACGCTCTTTGGTAGAGGCCGTCCCGCTCCGCCGGCAGGCGAGCTGCCTGCGCACAACATCGTAAATTAGGTGGGGTTTTTCCGGCTCATGCAGGAGATGATCGCCCACTTCCATCTCTGAGATTTTTTGACGATTAATGTCGATAATGTCAATTTTGACCATACTAACTCCAGTCCGGTGCTCAATCCGCGCCTTTGGATTGTTTCTTCTTCGCCGCGCAAATCACCAGAAGACCCCTGGGGCCTCCAGGAACCGCCCCTTTGATCAGCAGTAAATTTTGCCGCGGGCGGACATCCACCACCACCAGGTTCTGCATGGTAACCCGCCGGTTTCCGGTATGTCCTCCCATCTTCTGCCCCGGCCAGACGCGGGACGGGTAGGAACTCGCGCCTATTGATCCCGGAGCACGGTGAAACATGGAACCATGAGTCGCCCGGCCTCCGCGAAATCCCCAGCGCTTGACCACGCCCATGAACCCTTTCCCTTTGGAAATCCCCGTTACGTCCACCAGATCGCCTACCTTGAATTCTTCAACGGTGATTACCTGCCCCGCCTGGAAGGGGCCAGTATCGGTAACCCCAAACTCCTTGAGATGGCCAAAAGGGGGCACTTGGGCCTTTTGGAAATGACCCTGAAGCGGTTTCTTCACCCGCTTCTGCTCCCGCTCTTCGAATCCCAATTGTAAGGCTGCGTATTTTTCCTTCAATGACTTTTTTACCTGGACCACGGTACAAGGCCCTGCCTGCACAACCGTCACCGGAATAACGGCCCCATCTTCATGAAAAATCTGGGTCATGCCCAATTTTTTGCCGATGATACCTTTTAACATTGTTAAACCCTTGTGCCGGGGGGTTAGGAAGATCGTAAATCCCGGCAATTGGAAGAATTCAGGGGACAGGAGCCAGAATGATTCTTTTATTCTGACTTCTTTCTCCTAAATTCTGTCTCCTATAATTTTATTTCCACGTCCACCCCTGCAGCCAGATCGAGCTTCATCAGGGCGTCAATCGTCTGTTGGGTTGGCTCGAGGATATCCAAGAGGCGCTTGTGAGTGCGTATCTCGAACTGCTCCCGCGATTTCTTGTCTACGTGAGGAGAACGGAGCACGCAGAATTTATTAATAGATGTAGGCAGGGGAATTGGTCCCGCCACCCGGGCGCCCGTGCGCTTGGCTGTATCCACAATTTCTTTGGTGGACTGATCGAGCAGCCTGTGATCGTACGCTTTCAGCCGAATTCGTATTTTTTGACTATTGATCACCATTCTTTATTACCCGCTTATCTTTTTGCCCTGCCAGAAGTTATCTTTCATGTTGAATCGGTCCAAGGCCCATTAAACTATTCGATGATTTCGGCGATGACTCCGGCGCCGACCGTACGACCACCCTCCCGAATGGCAAACCTAAGCTCCTTCTCCATCGCAATAGGCGTGATCAAATGCACCTCAAAACCCACATTGTCCCCAGGCATCACCATCTCCACCCCAGAAGGCAACGTCACCACCCCAGTCACATCCGTAGTCCGAAAATAAAACTGCGGCCGATAACCATTAAAAAACGGCGTGTGCCGACCACCCTCCTCCTTCGCCAACACATACACCGACCCCTTAAACTTAGTATGCGGCGTAATACTCCCAGGCTTAGCCACCACCTGACCACGCTCCACCTCATCACGCTTCGTCCCTCGCAACAACACCCCTATATTATCCCCAGCCTGCCCCTGATCTAATATCTTCCGAAACATCTCCACCCCAGTACAAACCGTCTTAAACGTCGGCCGTATCCCAACTATCTCCACCTCTTCCCCAACCTTCACTACCCCACGATCAACTCTCCCGGTCACCACCGTCCCACGACCAGATATCGAAAACACATCCTCAACAGGCATCAAAAACGGCTTGTCCACATCTCGCTTAGGCTCAGGTATATACTCGTCCACCGCCTTCATCAACTGAAATATCGACCCACAACTCTCACAACCCTCATCCCCACAACCATGCTGCATCGCCTTCAACGCACTCCCACGCACTATCGGCACATCATCCCCAGGAAACTCATACTTACTCAATAACTCCCTAAGCTCCAACTCCACTAACTCTATCAACTCCGGATCATCCACCATATCCACCTTATTCAAAAATACCACTATATACGGCACCCCAACCTGCCGCGCCAACAATATATGCTCCCGCGTCTGCGGCATAGGACCATCATCCGCCCCAACCACCAATATCGCCCCATCCATCTGCGCCGCACCCGTTATCATGTTCTTTATATAATCCGCATGCCCAGGACAATCCACATGCGCATAATGCCGCTTCGAAGTCTCATACTCCACATGCGCCGTCGCTATCGTTATCCCCCGCTCCTTCTCCTCCGGCGCCTTGTCTATCTGATCAAACGACACATACTCCGCCATACCCTTAGCCGCCAAACACCTCGTTATCGCACTGGTCAACGTCGTCTTCCCATGATCAATATGCCCTATCGTACCAACATTCACATGCGGCTTCGTCCGCTCAAACTTCCGCTTCGACATGTCCCCTCCTTTGCTTCTGCTTCATTGGCGGCGGTTTTGCACGCCTTTAGTTTTGACGGGCTCGGGCGATGGCCTCTTCCGCAATCGCCGCTGGCACGCGTTCATAATGAGAAAACTGCATCGAGTAAGTAGCCCGCCCCTGGGTAGCGGAGCGAAGTTTGGTGGCATAACCAAACATCTCCGCCAACGGCACTTTCGCTTCGATCCTCTGGGCGCCGTTGCGGATCTCCAGATGGGTGATTTTGCCCCGGCGCGAGCCGAGATCCCCGTTTACTTCTCCGGTGAACTCCTCGGGAACGATTACTTCCACGGCCATGATAGGCTCCAGAAGTACCGGCTGAGCCTGCCTTATTCCCTCTTTAAATCCCATGGATCCGGCGATTTTAAAGGCCAATTCGGACGAATCGACTTCGTGGAAAGACCCATCCAGCAGAGTCACTCTTACATCTACAACCGGATAGCCCGCTAAGACCCCTCCATCTGCTGCTTCCCTTACTCCTTTTTCAACTGCCGGAATGAATTCCCGGGGAATGGTTCCCCCCTTGATGGCGTCCACAAATTGAATTTTTTCTCCGGGAGGCAGGGGCTCCACCTCCAGAAACACATGCCCGTACTGCCCTCTGCCGCCTGATTGTCGAACAAATCTTCCCTCGGAACGGGCAGCCCGGGTAATCGTCTCCCGGTAAGCCACTATGGGTTTCCCCACATTGACCGGAACGCTATACTCCCGTTTCAACCGATCGACGATAATTTCCAGATGCAGCTCGCCCATCCCGGAAATGATGCGCTGGCCGGTTTCTGCATCCGTGTGATGAAGGAAGGAAGGGTCTTCGTTCCCTAACTTCTGCAATCCCTGATCCAGCTTCTCTTGATCTCCTTTAGCTTTAGGCTCTATGGCCATGGCAATGACCGGCTCTGGAAGGTCTATGGACTCCAGGACGAGGGGATGATCTTCCTCGCAGAGAGTATCTCCAGTCTTCGTTCCTTTTAAACCGACGGCAGCCACTATTTCACCGGAACTGGCGCTCTTGATTTCCTCGCGTGTATTGGCGTGCATCTTCAACAGGCGTCCGATTCGCTCCCGCTTTTTCTTGCTGGAATTGTAGATGGCTGAGCCGGAGGTCAACATCCCCGAGTAAATCCTAAGAAAAGTCAGCTGGCCAACGTAAGGGTCGGTCATGATTTTGAAGGCGATAGCGGATAGGGGAGAGCCATTGACGGGAGAACGCTCTTCTAAAAGGCCGCTTTCCGGATTGATTCCCCGGATTGGTGGAACGTCGAGAGGAGAAGGGAGAAAATCCACCACGGCATCGATAAGTAACTGGACCCCTTTATTCTTAAAGGCCGACCCGCAGAGCACCGGGACGATCTTCGAGGCTAAGGTGCCTTCACGTATTAAGGACTGAATTTCGTCCAAGGAAAACGATCCCCCGGCCAGATACTTTTCCATGAAGGAATCATCCAGGTCTGCCAGACACTCGCATAGCGCCTTTCGATATGCCTCAGCAATTTCCGCTAAATGCTCGGGAATCTCTTCCTCATGATATGAAGCTCCCAAGCTCCCTTCTTCGAAAATAATCGCTTTCATCCGCACGAGATCGATCACTCCCCGAAAATCCCCTTCTGCGCCCATGGGGAGCTGCAGGGGAAGCGGGTTGGCCCGGAGGCGTTCCCCAATCATCTGCACTACCCGCGGAAAGTCCGCTCCTATCCGGTCCATCTTATTGACAAAGGCAATTCGCGGAATGCCGTATTTATCCGCCTGCCTCCAGACGGTCTCACTCTGCGGTTCTACGCCACCCACCCCGCAGAAGACGGCGACAGCTCCATCCAGAACTCGCAGGCTGCGTTCCACTTCTATGGTGAAATCGACATGGCCGGGAGTATCGATGATGTTGATGCGGTGGTTTCTCCAAAAGCAAGTGGTCGCGGCTGAGGTGATGGTTATTCCCCTTTCCTGCTCCTGCTCCATCCAATCCATCACCGCCGTTCCGTCATGCACCTCTCCCAACTTATAGGAGACGCCCGTATAATAAAGGATGCGCTCCGTTGTCGTCGTTTTGCCGGCGTCGATGTGCGCCATGATGCCGATATTTCGTGTTTTTTCTAATTCCAGCCGATTTGCCAAAACCTTACTTCCTCTTCCTAAAAAAGAATAATCCCTGTCCTCAATTATTTTATCGGGTTTTCAGCCTGGACCTGCCTTTTCCTAAAAGGGAGAACTATAAACAGATTTCACCACCGGTAATGGGCGAAGGCCTTATTGGCCTCGGCCATTTTATGGACATCTTCCCTCTTCTTAATCGCCCCTCCGCGGTTGTTTGCCCCATCGATCAGTTCCGCTGCCAGCTTTTCTTCCATGCTCTTTTCGGATCGTTCTTTGGCATAGAAAATCAACCAGCGAATGGCCAAGGCCGTCCGTCTTTCCGGGCGCACTTCCGTAGGAACCTGATAGGTCGCTCCCCCCACTCTGCGGGATTTGACTTCAATGATGGGTTTAACATTGTTCACGGACTTTTCGAAAAGCTTTAAAGGGTCTTCTTTGGTCCGTTCCCGGATGATTTCCATCGCCCGGTATAAAATCCGTTCGGCTACACTCTTCTTCCCCTGGTGCAAAATGTTGTTGATGAACTTGGCCACCAACAAGTTTTTATGCTTGGGGTCAGGAAGAATTTCACGCTTGGTTACAACGCGTCTTCTGGGCATGCGTTCCTCACTTCGGCCTTTTCGCGCCGTATTTTGAACGACTCTTCTTGCGGTTTTGCACTCCCACGGAATCGAGGGTGCCCCGGATAATATGATACCGGACTCCGGGAAGGTCTTTTACTCGCCCACCCCGGATCAAAACCACGGAATGTTCTTGAAGGTTATGCCCTACCCCTGGGATGTAGGTAGTAATCTCGTAGCCGTTCGTCAAACGCACCCGGGCCACTTTTCTCAAAGCCGAGTTGGGCTTTTTGGGGGTGGAAGTATAAACTCGGATGCAAACTCCCCGTCGTTGCGGAGAATTGGTCAACGCCGGCGCTGCTGTCTTGCGTTTTATCTTCTGGCGTCCGAGGCGAACCAACTGATTAATTGTGGGCATTTATCCTCCAGATTTTCAACAACATTAAAATTTTTTATTCTATCCTTTTTAAATACCTTTGTCAATGGGTTTATCAACTTTCAGCATCTCTCCCGGAATTTTCTTTTCCTTCTTCTTCCCCCTCTATTCGAATTCCCACATTCCTGTATCGGGAAAGACCAGTTCCCGCCGGGATCAAACGTCCCAGGATCACGTTCTCTTTCAACCCGCGTAAGTGGTCAGTTTTACCGCTGATTGCGGCCTGAGTCAAAACTTTGGTGGTTTCCTGGAAAGAGGCGGCGGAGATGAAACTTTCCGTGCTTAAAGAGGCTTTGGTAATACCCAAAAGAAGGGGCTCGGCTACAGCGGGCCGCTTGTCCGCAGCTTTCAGCTTTTCGTTTTCTTCCTCAAAGATATACCGTTCCACATGTTCGCCGACCAGGAAATTGGAATACCCCACTTCCTTGATCATCACCCGGCGGAGCATTTGCTTGACGATAACCTCGATATGTTTGTCGTTAATTTTCACGCCTTGCAGCCGGTAGACCTCCTGGACTTCATCGACTAAATACCGGGCTAAGTCCTCTACTCCCAGGATGGAAAGAATATCATGTGGGTTTGAAGACCCATCCATCAGGGCCTCGCCGGCCTTTACTCTTTCCCCTTCGTGCACGCTAATATGCTTCCCCTTGGGAATCGAATATTCTTTGGGCTCACCCACCTCGGGCGTAATGATCACCTTGCGTTTGCCCTTGGTGTCTTTGCCAAAAGATACTATCCCCGTAATTTCACTGATGATAGCGAATTCCTTGGGTTTGCGGGCTTCGAAAAGCTCCGCTACTCGAGGCAACCCACCGGTGATATCTTTGGTTTTTGTTGTCTCCCGGGGAATTTTGGCGATCACATCGCCCTGGTGCACCAAATCGCCTTCCGTTACAACGATATGGGCTCCCACCGGCAAAAGATACCTGGCCATGGCTTCTGATCCGTGGATTTTCAGGGTTCGCCCCCGTTCATCTTTTATGGACACCCGGGGGCGGGCTTCCGGATCCTTTGCCTCAGAGATGACCTTGGTTGAAAAACCGGTCACTTCGTCCAACTGTTCCTGCATGGTCACGCCCTCGACGATATCCCCAAATTTGACCCGCCCGGACGCTTCCGTTAAAATGGGGATCGTGTAAGGATCCCATTCGGCGATTAGGTTTCCCCCTTTGATTGACTGACCGTTTTCAATTTTAATCTTGGCGCCATAGATAATGGGATAGCGTTCCCGTTCTCTCCCGCTTTCGTCCACGATGGCCAACTCGCCGTTCCGGTTCATGACTACCCAATCCCCTTCTTTATTACGAACCGTGGAGAGATTGATAAATTTAACCCTTCCGTCGTTCCGGGGCTGTAAGGCGGTTTGCTCTGCCCGCCGGCTGGCCGTACCCCCGATGTGGAAGGTGCGCATGGTCAACTGTGTTCCCGGCTCTCCGATGGATTGGGCAGCGATGATGCCCACCGCTTCCCCGATGTTGACCATCTGGCCGCGGGCCAGGTCCCTTCCGTAGCACTTCACGCAGACCCCCCGCTTCGAACGGCAGGTCAGCACGGAGCGAATCTTTACTTTTTCCATGCCGGCATTTTCGATCTTCTCCACAAGTTTTTCATCTATTTCTTCGTTGGCCGTGACGATGACTTCTTCGGTAAAGGGATCATAGATGTCTTCCAAAGCCACCCGCCCGAGGATTCGCTCTCCGATGGGTTCAATAATTTCTCCGCCTTCCACCAGGGGAGTCACGAAGATGCCCTCCAGCGTCCCGCAATCATCTTCGGCAATTACCACGTCCTGGGCTACGTCCACCAGCCTGCGGGTCAAATATCCGGAGTTGGCGGTCTTGAGCGCAGTATCCGCCAAGCCTTTACGCGCCCCATGCGTCGAAATAAAGTATTGCAACACCGTCAGCCCTTCCCGGAAATTAGCGGTAATGGGGGTCTCGATGATCTCGCCCGACGGCTTGGCCATCAAACCGCGCATGCCGGCCAGCTGACGAATCTGCTGGGCGCTTCCCCGGGCTCCGGAGTCGGCCATCATGAAGATGGGATTGAAGGAAGGCACGCGTCTCTTCTTGCCGCTGGGGTCGGAGATCATAACGGTGCCCAGTTCTTCCAGTATCTCAAATCCGATGTTTTCGGTGACCTGAGCCCAGATGTCCACTACTTTGTTGTACCGTTCTCCGTCGGTGATTAACCCTTCTTTATATTGGTTTTCGATTTCCAGGACTTCTTGATTGGCTTTTTGTAAAAGATCTGCCTTCCGCGGGGGAATGACCATGTCGTCGATGCAGATGGAAATGCCGGCCTGCGTGGCACAACGGTACCCCAGGTCCTTAAGCTGGTCGGCTAAGATGACCGTCTTTTTGTTCCCGGCAAAACGGTAGCATTGATCAACCAGCGCAGCCAGCTCCTTTTTGTTCAAAACTTTATTGATAAATGAGAAGGGAATCTCCGGGGGCAGAATTTCCCGCAACAGAATTCGGCCCACGGTAGTTTCCACCCTCTCAGCATGGCCGTTTACACTGAGGCGAACTTTTATGGCCGCATGTAAATCCACTTCTCCGGCATCGTAAGCCATGCGCACTTCTTCCGGGTTGGCAAAGAGCTTTCCTGCCCCTTTGGCGTAAGGTTTCTCACGGGTCATGTAATAGAGACCCAGAACGATGTCCTGGGTGGGTACGATAATCGGCTTGCCATGAGCCGGAGAGAGGATGTTATTCGTGGACATCATTAACACCCGGGCTTCGATTTGGGCTTCAATCGAGAGAGGAATGTGTACGGCCATTTGATCCCCATCGAAATCCGCGTTGAACGCTGAGCAGACCAGCGGGTGCAGCTGGATAGCCTTCCCCTCGATGAGGACTGGCTCGAAAGCCTGAATGCCTAAGCGGTGTAAGGTGGGCGCCCGGTTGAGCATGACGGGATACTCGCGGACAATCTCGCTCAGCGTCTCCCAGACTTCATCTTTTTCCTGCTCTACCATCTTTTTTGCGCTCTTGATGGTAGTTACACAACCTTTTTGTTCGAGGCGGTTGTAAATGAAAGGTTTAAAAAGCTCCAGAGCCATTTTCTTGGGGAGGCCGCATTGGTGAAGCCGTAAGTCCGGCCCTACGACGATCACCGACCTGCCAGAATAATCCACCCGCTTGCCTAATAGGTTTTGCCGGAACCGCCCCTGTTTTCCCTTAAGCATATCGGAAAGTGATTTAAGAGGCCTCCCGTTGGATCCCAGAATCGACCGTCCCCCCCGGCCGTTATCGAACAGGGCGTCCACGGCCTCCTGGAGCATGCGTTTTTCGTTGCGGATGATAATCTCGGGCGCGCTCAATTCTTGCAGACGTCTTAGGCGATTATTGCGATTGATCACTCTCCGATACAGATCATTCAGATCTGAAGTGGCAAACCGCCCTCCATCCAGGGGAACTAGGGGGCGCAAGTCCGGAGGGATGACGGGCATTACTTCCAAGATCATCCATTCCGGCTTGTTTCCCGAATCCTTGAATGCATCCACGATCTTCAGGCGCTTGGCGATTTTTTTCTTTTTTACTTCCGAGGAAGCTTCACGCATTTCCTCCCGCAGATAGTCGGATAGTTTCTCCACGTTCACTTTCCGCAAGAGTTCGCGGACGGCTTCGGCTCCCATTCCGGCCAAGAAGGAGTCCGGACCGTATTCTTCTATGGCTTTGCGGTATCGTTCGTCGCTTAAAAGCTCTTTCTCTTTAAGGGGCGTCTTTTTGGGATCGATGACCACATAGGCTTCGAAGTAAAGGACTTTCTCCAACTCCCTAAGGGTAATGTCCAGCAGGTTGCCGATGCGGCTGGGAAGGCTTTTCAAAAACCAGATATGGGCCACCGGTGCGGACAGTTCGATGTGCCCGAGGCGTTCCCGCCTCACCTTGGACTGGATGACTTCCACGCCGCATTTCTCGCAGACCACACCACGATGTTTCATACGCTTGTATTTGCCGCAGTTACATTCATAGTCCTTGGTCGGGCCGAAGATCTTGGCGCAGAATAACCCGTCCCGCTCCGGTTTAAAGGTTCGGTAATTGATCGTCTCCGGCTTCTTGACTTCCCCGTAAGACCAGGCGCGAATTTTTTCGGGGGATGCCAGAGAGATGCGCACGGCATTGAAGGCCATCGGATATTTGGGTTTTTCAAAAAAGCTAAAAAGATCTTCCAAAGCCATTCCCCCTTATGCTTCTTCTCTTTCCAGTTCCAGAAGCTCCATGTCCAGACAAAGGCTCTGCAGCTCTTTGACCAGAACGTTAAATGATTCCGGGACCCCCGCTTCCAGATTATGGCCCCCTTTGACGATAGTCTCATACATACGCGTCCGGCCGAGCACATCGTCCGATTTCACGGTCAGGAACTCTTGCAGCGCATGCGCGGCCCCGTAAGCCTCCAGGGACCAGACTTCCATTTCGCCCAGGCGCTGCCCGCCAAACTGGGCCTTTCCCCCCAGGGGCTGCTGGGTAATCAGGGAGTAAGGTCCTACCGATCGGGCATGAATTTTGTCATCCACTAAATGGTGGAGTTTCATCATGTAGATGACTCCCACCGTGACCTTCTGATCAAAGGCTTCTCCCGATCGGCCATCGAAAAGAGTTGCCTGGCCTGTACCCGGGAGGCCGGCTTCTTTCAAGGCAACTTTTATCTCTTCTTCTGAGGCGCCATCGAAGGCCGGAGAAGCCATGTAAATCCCGCGGGATAAAGAACTGGCATACTCCCGCAGGTCTTCATCATCCAGACTCTCTATCAGAGTATTAAAGGTTTCAGAATTATAAATCTTCTTGACCTTGTCGCGCAGGGCTTTCGGGTTGTATTCCTTTTCGATAATCCGGCTGACTTGTTCCCCGATCCCCTTGGCGGCCCACCCCAGATGGGTTTCCAGGATTTGTCCCACATTCATGCGCGAGGGGACTCCCAGAGGATTAAGAATTATGTCCACCGCCGTTCCATCTTCCAAATAAGGCATATCTTCTTCAGGAAGAATACGGGATATAACTCCTTTATTGCCGTGGCGGCCGGCCATTTTGTCCCCCACCGAAAGTTTTCGCTTGATGGCTACGTCCACTTTGACCATCTTAATGACCCCAGGAGGAAGTTCATCCGCCTTCTTCAAACGGGCTATTTTTTTGTCAAAGGCTCCTTTGATAACTTGTACCCGTTCATCCAGATGTTCCCATATTTTTTCGGCATCGGCGTTTTTCTTGGGGTTCTGGACGCTTAAATCCCGCAGGCGGGAGTCTGAAATCCCGGCCAATATCTCTTTGGTTAACTTGGTATTTTTGGGAATCAGCGTTTTCCCGCTGCGTTCCTCCGAGACCCTGGTGGACACAACTTCATTTAGAAAAAGTCTGCGCACTTTCTGGGCGGCGAGATGTTTAACGATTTGGATTTCGTCTTCCTGATCCCGGTGGATACGGGCGATTTCTTCTTCCTCTATGGCTTTGGCCCGGGAGTCCTTTTCCACCCCGCGCCTGCTGAAAATTTTCGCCCCGATCACCGTCCCTTCCACCCCCGGGGGGACCTTTAAAGAGGTATCCTTTACCGATCCGGCCTTTTCCCCAAAAATCGCCCGTAGCAGCTTTTCTTCTGGAGAGGGCTGGGTCTCTCCTTTGGGGGTGATCTTTCCCACCAGAATATCCCCTGCTTTTACTTCGGCCCCGATGCGGATAATTCCGCTTTCATCCAGGTTTTTCAAGGATTCTTCCCCCAGGTTAGGAATGTCCTGGGTAATTTCTTCCCGGCCCAGTTTGGTATCCCGGGCAACCACCTCGAATTCCTCAATATGGATGGAGGTAAAACTGTCGTCTTTGACCATCCGCTCGCTAATCAGGATGGAATCTTCAAAGTTATATCCGCCCCAGGGCATGAAGGCAACCAGCACATTGCGCCCTAAGGCTAACTCCCCTCTCTCTGTCGCTGGACCATCGGCTATAATCTGCCCCTTTTGTATTCGCTGGCCTTCCTGCACTATGGCCTTCTGATTGATGCAGGTATTCTGGTTGGAACGCTGGTATTTAATTAGATTATAAATATCCACTTCGGACCGGCTGCCATTCCGGCCAATATTATCTGCCCGGACGATGATTCGGGCAGAGTCCACTTTTTCCACTACCCCGTCACGCTCGGCAACCACGGCCACGCCGGAGTCTTTGGCCACCATGCCCTCCATGCCCGTTCCGACCAGGGGCGCCTCGGCTCTAAGCAAAGGAACCGCCTGGCGCTGCATATTCGAGCCCATCAAAGCCCGGTTGGCGTCGTCGTTCTCTAGAAATGGGATCAGAGAAGCGGCCACGCTTACCAGTTGATTGGGAGAGACATCCATCAGGTTGATTTCTTCCGGCCGGACTAACGTGGCCTCCCCGGCAATGCGCGCCTGGATCAAATCCGCTGTGAATCGACCTTTTTCATCCACCGGGGCGTTGGCCTGGGCAATGACTCGGGTTTCATCTTCCTGCAGGGCGGACAGGTACTCGATTTCTTTAGTTACCTGGCCGCCTGCCACCTTGCGGTAGGGAGTAACAATGAAACCGAACGGATCAACTTTGGCATAGGTGCTAAGAGAGGCGATCAAACCGATGTTGGGCCCTTCGGGGGTCTCGATCGGACATACCCGTCCGTAATGGGTAGGATGGACGTCGCGCACTTCAAAACCGGCGCGCTCCCTGGTTAAACCTCCAGGCCCGAGGGCTGAAAGACGCCGTTTATGGGTTATCTCGGAAAGGGGATTGGTCTGGTCCATGAATTGGGAGAGTTGTGAAGACCCGAAAAATTCCTTCACTACCGCGGAAACAGGCTTGGGGTTAATCAAATCATGGGGCATGAGGGTTTCCACGTCCTGCAAGCTCATCCGCTCTTTGATGGCCCTCTCCATGCGCACCAGCCCGATGCGGTACTGATTTTCCAAAAGTTCTCCTACGGCCCGCACCCTGCGGTTGCCCAAATGGTCGATGTCGTCGATCTCTCCCGCACCATCCTTCAACTCGATCAAGTATTTCACCGTTTCCAGGATGTCCTCTTTCCGCAGAATGCGTAAATCCAGCGGGGCATCCAGCTTCAGCCGGTGATTGATCTTGAGCCGCCCCACCCGGGAAAGATCATACCGTTCGGGGTTGAAAAACAGGTTGGTGAAAAAATTCTTGGCTGTTTCCAGAGTGGGAGGTTCGCTGGGGCGCAAACGCCGGTAGATTTCCAGGATGGCGTTATAAATCGTATTCGAAGTTTTATCCTGGGGGTCATGCTTACGGTATTCTTCGATGGGCCGGGTTTCGCTATCGTCAATGCGATCGGAGTTCAATGTATCGCGGAAAGAAGGGGAAACGTTCAGTTGGTCGATGAATAGAATATCAATTCCCTTCACTCCGGCTCTGCGCATCTCCTCCACTTTTTCAACGGTCAATTCCGTGTTAGCTGGGAACCAGATTTCTTCGGTTTGCGGATTGAGGATGTTATGGGCCAGATACCGGCCGGCCAAATCTGGCGGATCGATGGGCACAGCCTTCACCTTGGCATCAATCAATTTCTTCAGGGCTGGCCGGGTGATCTTCCGGTTCTTGCGGACAAGCATCTCCCCCGTGTGCGGATGCTTGATATCTTCCGTGGCTCGTTTGTTGATAAGCAGATCGAAATCGACGCTCTTGGTTATTTTCTCTTCGTGAAAAAAAACCCTTTCCTTCCGGTAGAAATAACTTAGTAATTCCTCGGTGGAATAGCCAAGGGCTCTCAGGAGAATGGTGACCGGCAACTTGCGCCGGCGGTCGATACGGACATAAAGCAGGCCTTTGCTGTCAAATTCGAAATCAAGCCATGAACCCCTATGTGGAATGATCCGCCCGGAGTAAAGGGGTTTCCCGGTATGGGTTTTGCCCTTTTCGTGTTCAAAGAGAATTCCGGGAGAGCGGTGGAGCTGGCTGACGATGACCCGTTCCGTCCCGTTGATGACAAAGGTCCCTTTGCCTGTCATCAAGGGAATTTCACCAAAATAGACTTCCTGCTCCTTAATATCCCGGACGCGGGGCTTGCCCTTTCGTTCTTCCTCGTCCACTTCGTAAGTGATCAAGCGGACTACCACTTTCAAAGGAGCCGCGAAAGTCATCCCCCTATGTCGGCATTCCTCCACTTCGTACTTGGGGTCGCTTAAGGAATAGGAGACGAACTCCAAGGAGGCTGCCTTATTAAAATCACGGATGGGAAAAACACTTTTGAACACCGCCTGCATGCCCATGTCCTGTCGATCTTCCGGGGAGACGTCCTTTTGCAGAAAATTCTCGTAGGACTGCCTCTGGACATCTATTAGATTCGGAATGTCCATGATTTTTTCGATCTTAGAAAAATTTAATCGGACGATCGGATGGCTGCTTAACAAAGACGCCATTCCTCATTCCCTCCCATCCCGCAGTTGGTATGTTAACCAACATGTTACGGCTTTATAAAAGTGAATTCATTGAGGACATAAGTTTGGGCGGTATCCGAGAACATATTTTCTCTGGAATCAAAATCTTTCCCATCAGCGTTCATCTTTGTCCCCAGAAGATATTCTCTATTTAATTTCTACGGTAGCCCCGACATCTTCCAGCTTCTTTTTAACGTTCTCCGCTTCCTCTTTGGAGACACCTTCTTTCACTGGTTTGGGCACGCCCTCGACTAAATCTTTGGCCTCTTTTAACCCCAGGCTGGTGAGCTCACGGACCACTTTAATAACTTGAATTTTTTTCTCCCCTACGCCTGTCAGCACCGCTTCAAATTCCGTTTTTTCCTCGGCGACGGGGGCGGCTTGCCCGGCGCCAGCAGCGGGAGTGGTTGCCACGGCTATGGCCGTGGCTGAAACTCCCCATTTTTCCTCTAAAAGCTTGGACAATTCTGCGGCCTCCAAAAGGGTCAGCCCGCTCAATTCTTCCACGATTTTCTGTAAATCTGCCATCTTTCCTTCTCCTTTGGGATGTAATTTTGATCTTGAAAGACCATTATAAAAATCATTCTTCTTTTTGGCTTTTGGCCTTTAGCAGCTGGGCCAGGCGCGTGCCGGGGGTGGACATCAGACGTGCCAGATTCGAGGCTGGCCCTTGAATGAAACCCAGAATTTTGGCCCTGAGTTCCTTAAGACTCGGAAGGGTCACCCAGGCCTGAATCTCCTCTGGACTCCACAGCTTTCCTTCAGAGCTGGCCACTAAGATTTTCAGCTCGGGAAAGTCCTTGGCGAATTTGGCCAAAACCCGGGCCGGAGCAATGGGGTCTGTGTCGCTCCAGGCCACAGCGATCGGCCCTTCCAACTTCGTTCCCAAAAGCTCCTTATCCGTGCCCTGAATTGCCAACCGTAAAAGGGTATTCTTAACGATGCGATACTCCACGGCTGCCCGGCGCAGCTCGGCGCGCAGATGGGTCATCTTTCCACCATTGAGGCCTATGAAACGGGTCAGGATGGCTACCTTGGGCCGGAGCATTCGCTGATGGAGATCGGCAACGACAATGCTCTTATCCTCTTTCTTCAAATTTCCATCTCCTTTCTCCCTCGCCTTTTCATTCCAGCCCCTCGATGTGAAAGTGCCTGATGATTTTGATGATCTTCCCCAAAATTTCATCCCCTAAGGGTTCGCTTCCGTCTCGGCAGGCCGGTTTTTTCCGCTTAAGCGCCACAAAGCGTACCTACGGTCTTAGACGAAAAGTAATAAGCATAAAACGTGCGGTTAATGGCTTACTTCGTCGCTCCGCGCATGACGTTGGGATCAAGTTTAATCCCTGGTCCCATGGTTGTTGAAATGGCAATGCTCTTAAGATAAGTCCCTTTGCTTGAAGCCGGCTTAGCCCGGACAATCACGTCCATCAGAGCCAGAACATTGTCCTTTAACTTTTCTTCGTCAAAAGAAACTTTGCCGACCGTGGTGTGGACAATTCCGCTTTTATCCACCCTGAACTCCACCCGGCCGGCTTTCAACTCCTTAACTGCCCTGCCCACATCGAAGGTCACCGTCCCAACCTTCGGATTGGGCATCAAGCCCCGGGGTCCGAGGATTTTACCCAATTTGCCCACCATCCCCATCATGTCGGGCGTGGCAATGGCTTTGTCGAAATCCGTCCAGCCGCCAGTGATTTTTTCCACCAGATCTTCAGCCCCCACAAAGTCTGCCCCGGCCTCTGTGGCTTCCTTTTCTTTCTCCCCTTTGGCAAAGACCAAAACTTTCACTGCCTTGCCCACCCCATGGGGAAGAGCCACCGTTCCCCGAACCATTTGGTCGGCATGTTTGGGGTTCACCCCCAGGCGGATAGCCATGTCCACGCTTTCGTCAAACTTGGCCCGGGCAGATTCTTTGACCAATTTTAATCCTGTATCCAGGTCATACCGGGTAGTGCGGTCAATTTTTTTTCGCTCTTCCAGATATGTCTTGCCTTTTTTACCCATACGTTCACCCTTCTATGATGTCGATGCCCATCGACCGGGCCGTTCCTTCTACGGTCAGGATGGCCGCATCCAAGCTGGCGGCGTTTAAATCCGGGAGTTTCGTCTGGGCGATTTCCCTCACCTGCGTCCTGGTAACCTGGCCGACCTTTGTCCGATTTGGTTCTCCCGACCCTTTGACGATTCCCGCTGCTTTTTTCAGCAATACGGCCGCCGGCGGGGTCTTGGTAATGAAAGAGAATGACCGGTCGGCGTATATGGAAATTACTACTGGAATGGTCGTGCCTTCCTGGTTTTTAGTCTGAGCATTGAAGGCCTTGCAGAATTCCATGATGTTCACCCCGTGCTGACCGAGGGCTGGCCCTACGGGGGGAGAGGGATTCGCTTGCCCGGCGGGGATTTGCAGCTTTACCATGCTGATTAATTTTTTGGCCATCTTTGTCCTCTTATCTTAATTCTTTTTTACCTGGGCGAAATCTACTTCTACGGGGGTGGATCGTCCAAAAATACTTACCAGAACGCGTACTTTACCTTTTTCTAAATTTACCGCCTCAACCAATCCATTGAAATTGGAGAAAGGCCCGTCCACTACCCGGATTTGATCGCCCTTTTCGAAGGTCATGCGGTGTTTGGGCCGCAGGAGACCTTCGCTCATCTGATTTTTTATCCCCTCCACTTCGTTATCGGGGATTGCCGTGGGATTGGCCCGGTCTCCGACAAAACCAGTGACCTTGGGAGTGTCTTTGACTATGTGCCAAGTTTCATCGTTCAATTCCATTTTAACTAAAATGTACCCGGGGAAAAATTTGCGGGAAGAAGACTTTTTCTTTCCCTTGATCATCTCGATCACTTTCTCGGCGGGGACGAGGACTTCCGAAAAGAGATCTCCTTTCCCGGCCGATTTGATCCGCTCCTCCAGAACAGATTTCACCTTGTTCTCGAATCCGGAATACGTATGCACCACATACCACTTTTGGGCCATGGGTTAAACCCTCTAGTTTAAAAATATTTTGATCAAATGGGAAAGGCCCAAATCTACAATTCCCAAGAAAAAGGCCATCAAAATCACCGTAATTAATACCACCGAAGTGGAGGCAATGGTCTCTTTCCTGGAAGGCCAGGTAACCTTCTTCAACTCCACCCGCACTTCCCGAAAAAATTGCTTGGCCTTTTGTATAAATTCTTTAATCTTCTCCATTTTATTTTCCTAAAAAAAATATTATTAGTGGCAGGCCAGGAGGGATTCGAACCCCCATCACCCGGATTTGGAGTCCGGTGCTCTAGCCGTTAGAGCTACTGGCCTGCTATCTCCAGCGTTTTTCTGCTGATAGATTGAACGACAGCCGATAAATCGGGGAATTGCCTGCTTACGCTGTAGTGTCTATTTGTCGCCTTTATTTGGTTTCCTTGTGTGGGGTGTGGGTGCGACAGAATCGGCAATATTTCTTGAATTCCAGCTTGTCCGGTGTAGAACGCTTATTTTTAGTGGTGGTGTAATTTCTCCGCTTGCATTGCCCGCAAGCCAGGGTAACGATTTCTCTCACAATTTCTCCTCTGTATATATCAAAGGGCCCTTCTGGCCAGCGATAAATAAGGACAGCCCTTCCCCGTTTTCTTTGGGAAAACTGCTTTATTCAGGGAATAAACTATTCGATGATTTCGGCGATGACTCCGGCGCCGACCGTACGACCACCCTCCCGAATGGCAAACCTAAGCTCCTTCTCCATCGCAATAGGCGTGATCAAATGCACCTCAAAACCCACATTGTCCCCAGGCATCACCATCTCCACCCCAGAAGGCAACGTCACCACCCCAGTCACATCCGTAGTCCGAAAATAAAACTGCGGCCGATAACCATTAAAAAACGGCGTGTGCCGACCACCCTCCTCCTTCGCCAACACATACACCGACCCCTTAAACTTAGTATGCGGCGTAATACTCCCAGGCTTAGCCACCACCTGACCACGCTCCACCTCATCACGCTTCGTCCCTCGCAACAACACCCCTATATTATCCCCAGCCTGCCCCTGATCTAATATCTTCCGAAACATCTCCACCCCAGTACAAACCGTCTTAAACGTCGGCCGTATCCCAACTATCTCCACCTCTTCCCCAACCTTCACTACCCCACGATCAACTCTCCCGGTCACCACCGTCCCACGACCAGATATCGAAAACACATCCTCAACAGGCATCAAAAACGGCTTGTCCACATCTCGCTTAGGCTCAGGTATATACTCGTCCACCGCCTTCATCAACTGAAATATCGACCCACAACTCTCACAACCCTCATCCCCACAACCATGCTGCATCGCCTTCAACGCACTCCCACGCACTATCGGCACATCATCCCCAGGAAACTCATACTTACTCAATAACTCCCTAAGCTCCAACTCCACTAACTCTATCAACTCCGGATCATCCACCATATCCACCTTATTCAAAAATACCACTATATACGGCACCCCAACCTGCCGCGCCAACAATATATGCTCCCGCGTCTGCGGCATAGGACCATCATCCGCCCCAACCACCAATATCGCCCCATCCATCTGCGCCGCACCCGTTATCATGTTCTTTATATAATCCGCATGCCCAGGACAATCCACATGCGCATAATGCCGCTTCGAAGTCTCATACTCCACATGCGCCGTCGCTATCGTTATCCCCCGCTCCTTCTCCTCCGGCGCCTTGTCTATCTGATCAAACGACACATACTCCGCCATACCCTTAGCCGCCAAACACCTCGTTATCGCACTGGTCAACGTCGTCTTCCCATGATCAATATGCCCTATCGTACCAACATTCACATGCGGCTTCGTCCGCTCAAACTTCCGCTTCGACATGTC
>Ga0194126_10000785_pt1 | contig 53520 bp, 47 predicted proteins | sample TA2KigC150mmetaG_FD_148641 | JGI IMG/M metagenome (GOLD analysis project Ga0194126, IMG submission 148641) | Freshwater microbial communities from Lake Tanganyika, Tanzania - TA2015035 Kigoma Deep Cast 150m | ecosystem: Environmental > Aquatic > Freshwater > Lake | place: Tanzania: Lake... | reverse complement strand
CGGTCGGGAGACCGGCCCGAGCAGGTGGGGGCACGGTCGGGAGACCGGCCCGAGCAGGTGGGGGCACGGTCGGGAGACCGGCCCGAGCAGGTGGGGGCACGGTCGGGAGACCGGCCCGAGCAGGTGGTGGGAGACCGGCCCCAGCGGCAGGGGAAGCACCGCGGCGGTGCTCGGTCACGAAGCGGGCGCTCTGCACGAACATGCCGCCCGATCCACACGCCGGGTCGAAGATTCGGCCGCCGAACGGCTCGATGATCTCGACGATCAGCTTGACGATGGAGGTGGGGGTGAAGAACTCGCCGCCTTTCTGGCCCTCGCTCATCGCGAATTTGCCCAGGAAGTACTCGTAGATCTTTCCGAACGCGTCCCCCTCGATCGCCATGGGCACCGAGTTGAAATTCTTGAGCAGTGCGAACAGGGTGCGGTTGTCCAGGCGGTTGTAGGTCTTGGGCAGGACGTCCTTCAGCGCCTCGTTCTCGGCCTCGATGGCCCGCATCGCGTCGTTGATCGCCTGGCCGATGTCCGCGGCCTCGGGCAGCGCCAGCAGTCGCGAGAAACGCGCCGCATCCGGCAGATAGAGCACCCCGCGTGCCTGGTAATCAATTTTGCCGATGGCGCGGCGGCGCGGCGTAGAGACGTCCCGCCGGCAGGTTTCTACCAATTCCCGCTCGGCCAGGGCGAACTTGTGGTCAGCGTAGCGCAGAAAGATCAGGCCCAGGACGGGGACCGAATACTCGGAAGACTTGAGCTTAGAATTGGCGCGCAATTCGTCGGCTGCATCCCAGAGGCGCTTCTCGATGTCCGTGATATTGGCAGACATAGGCATCCCTAACCATCCGATTATACTCGAATCTCATGACATGCACAAGCGGAAACACCATGAGACGGCCGGAGCCCGAACCCTTCCGGGCCACAAGGTCAGCGGGGTGAAACGAGTGGGGTGGTTCAAACTTGACACGACAACCTCAGGTGATACTATTCAGGCCGTGACTGCAATGCAACGTTGGCTCAAGGGTGCGCTGCTGGCCGCGGCCGGCGCCGGCGCGCTGGCTGCTCTGTACGCGCGGTTCATCGAGCGGGCGACCGTGACGCTCGACCGCTATACGATCACGGTAGACAAACCCGGGCTTCCGGCCGAAGGGTTGACGATTCTGCATCTGTCTGATCTGCACTGCCGGGCCGAGAGCTATACACAGCGACGCAAGCTGGCGCGGCTGATGAGCTTGCTGGCTGACGAGCAGTACGATCTGCTGGCGCTGACCGGCGATCTGATCCACGATGAACCAGGCTTGCCGGCCGTGCTGAAACTGGTCGAGAGTCTCCATCCGCGGCTGGCCGGCTTCAGTTGTCCGGGCAACCACGACTACTGGGAGTCGTCTATCTGGGGCCTTTTCGGTCGCCGGCCGGCCGATGCGGGACCGTGGCGTTGGTCTGAGGTCCTCGAGGCGGGGCGGAAGCTGCTGGAGTTCGTCGGTAAGGTCATCCGCAACGAACGGGTTTACGCCAGGGTGACGTTCCACGACGTGCCGGCTATCCACGCCGCGCTCGCCGCGCGCGGCGTGCAGCCGTTGGTGAATCGCGCAGTTCACCTGCAGGCGGCCGGCGCTGATCTCTGGATTGCGGGCGTGGATGATCTGACGCAGGGCGCATCGGACCTGACGGCTGCGCTGGCAGATGCGCCCACTGGCGCGCTGTTGCTGGTGCTGGCGCACAATCCCGATGTCTGGATCGAGCCGGGCATCGAGGCTGCTGACTTGGTGCTGGCAGGTCACACGCACGGTGGGCAGGTGCGCTTGCCCTTGATGGGCGCGATACACACGCAGGGCACGCACATGCGGCGTCGGCAGCCAGCCGGCTGGTTTCAGCGCGGGGCCAGCCGGATGTTTGTCAGCCGCGGGGTCGGTGAGAGCCTGCCGCTGCGCCTGGGCGTGCCGCCCCAGGCCGCGCTGATTCGGATCAAGCCGGCCTGGACCGTCTGTCCGGCGACTCGACTTCGCAGCAACCGCTGCGAAGTCGGCCTGCGCGTATCCTCTCAATAATCCGGGGAAACGGCGGTCACAGACCGCCTACGAGCCTGCTTTCAGGGGGTCTGCGACCCCCGTCGGCCCCCACTTATTGAAAAGATACGCCTGCGCCGACTGCAATGAGCCTGCGGAGGCAGGCTTTGCCATGGTTGCTGCGGTTTCTAACCGTACTAGCGGCAGCCAGCCCAGGCATCGGTATAGACAATGCCAGATAGCCACGCGCCGACCTCAGCCTGCGCGCACCAGCCCAGGCGGCCGTTCGTAGACCACCCCGCGCTTGGCGTCCATGACGATGTGCATTCCGTCCTGCAGCGCCTGGAATGCTTCACCCACCGCGATGACCGCGGGCAGGCCCATTTCTGAAGCAAGCAGCCGGCCGTGGGCGTCTGGCTCGCCGACGCCGATCACTAACCCTGCCGCCCGACGCAACACCGGTGCGAACGAACGATCGGTATGGGACGCCACGACAATCTCATCAGGCTCTACGTGCGCCTCCACGGACAGGGGCGCAGCCAGACGGCGCACGCGGCCGATCACCTTGCGATCACCCAAACCGAGACCGCGCGCCAGCACGCGCTCGATCAGATGCACCTTCATCAGGTTCGTCGTGCCGACCCCGCTCTCCACCGAGCCGCCGGTGATGACGATCACGTCCCCTTCCCGCACATAGCCCGCGCGGCGGGCGGCTTCGACGGCGTCGCGGATCACCTCATCGGTGCTGGCCGCGCGTTGCGAGAGAAGCGGGTAGACGCCGCAGAAGAGCATCAGCTCGCGCTGGACGAATGGGTTGGGGGTAACGGCCACGATGGGACACGGCGGCCGGAAGCGCGCGATGGTGCGCGCGGTATGGCCCGACACCGTGGGCGCGACGATGGCCGCGGCGATCAAGTCGAGCGCCGTCTCGACTGATGCGTGCGCCACCGCCTCGGCGAAGGTGCGGCCGGCCTGGGCGCTCACCTGTCCGATGTCCGCGGCCGTCTGCGTCTGTTCGGCAGCCTGGGCGATGCGCGCCATCGTCTCCACTGCGGCCAGGGGGTACTTGCCCGCGGCCGTCTCGCCCGACAGCATGATCGCATCTGAGCCATCAAGGATGGCGTTGGCCACATCTGACGCTTCGGCGCGGGTGGGCCGTGGGTTGCGAATCATCGAATCCAGCATCTGTGTGGCGGTGATCACCGGCTTGCCGGCCTGGTTGCACTTGCGGATAATCGTCTTTTGCACCATCGGCACGGCTTCCGGCGAGGTTTCGATGCCTAGATCGCCGCGCGCCACCATGATGCCGTCGGCCGCGGCGATGATTGCATCAATGTTCGCCACGGCTTCCGGCTTCTCGATCTTGGCGATCACCGGCGTGGGGTGTCCGAAGGCTGATAGCTCGCGGATGTGGTCTTTTAGCGCCAGAACTTCCTCGGCGGTGCGCACGAAAGAAAGCGCCACCCAGTCCACGCCCAGGCTCATGGCGAAGCGTAGATCTTGCCGGTCCTTCTCGGTGATGGCGGGAATCGCGAGGGCCGCCTGCGGCAGGTTCAGCCCTTTGTTAGAAAGCAGCACGTCGCCGGTCACGACCTGTGTGTAAATCTCGTGACCAGCGACGCCGATCACCCTCAAATCGATTAGGCCGTCGTCAACCAAGATGCGCTCGCCGACGCTGACGACAGCGGGCAGATGCTCGTATTGCACCGGCACGCGGCCTGGCCCGCCGATGATGCGGTCGGTTGTCAGGATCAGCGTCGCGCCTTCTGTCAGCGCCACGCCATCGGCGGGCATGGCGCCCACGCGCAGCTTCGGCCCTTGCAGATCAGCCAGGATCGCCACTGGCTTCGCCAGTCTGGTCGAAACCTCGCGAATACGCCGGATATTCTCGGCATGGGTAGCCTCGTCGCCGTGGGAGAAGTTCAGGCGCGCGACGTCCATGCCGGCCTGGGTCAGCCTGGCCAACATCTCCGGCTCACAGCTCGCCGGGCCGATCGTGCAGACGATCTTGGTGCGCAGCATAGTGATCCTTACTGCAAGATTTTTTCCATCCCCGCCAACAGCTTCGCCTTCTCATCCGCGGTGAGACGAGCTTCGGGATGCAACAACAGGTATTGCTTTGGCGGCATCTCGCCCGCGTTGAGGACGCTGACGATGCGCCTGAGCCGGGCCGGCTTGATGTTCCAATCTGAGAAGCTGAACTCCGCGCGGGCTCCCACTACATCACGATAGACCAGCCACGATGCCGGCGCGATGTTCGCGTACCAGGGCCAGACCGTCTCGCTGCTGTGGCAGTCAAAGCAGGCGCGCTTGGCCAGAGCGCGAGTCGCGGGTGAATCCCACTTCGGCTCTGCTACAATGGGCGGGTTCGTGTGATCGCGACCATAGGGTACAAGCTGCAGCACGACGAAGACCGCTATGGCTGTCAGGAGGAGGAAGAGGGTGATTTTCTTTCGCAAGAGGATCTCCTGTGAGGCGAAGCCGCCGACCTGCGGGCCTCGCCTGGCTCCGAATGCTGGCAGCGATGGTGCGTCATCAGGCTGGAGCCGGAATAGCGCCCTGAGGGGTATCTGACGATCCAGCGGCCGGATTATAGCACAACGCGTTACGCCCGGCAACCGCAGCGACTAGCGTGTCAGTATGCGGTCGTCAGGGTGCGGTGATAAGGCAAGACATCCGGCCCTTGCTGGCGGCCGGCGTACCAGAGCCAGTAATCCAGGTGCAGGGCCGTGATGTCGGGTAGTCGTGGCGTCAGGCTGCGGCGCATCAGCTCCGCGGCCCAGACCGTTGCTATACGAATCTCGACCTCTGGTCGGCTGCCGGCCGGGATGCGCGTCTGGCTATCCACGGCCGCGGCCAGCTCCCGATTGTAGACGAGGATGCCCAAACGCCTCAGCACCTGCGGCAGTTTATAGTCCGCAAAGACGGTCAGCCGATCGCAATGGCTCAGTTTGCCCCATCCCTGTCCGTCGAAAGCCTCGAACAGCATTGCGGCAGCTAGTTGTGCCCGTTTGTAAAAGCGCACGGGACGGCCAGCGAACGACCACTCGTCGTCGAAGGATGGGATGCAGTGCACCAGCAGTCGCGCCAACCGCAGCGCATCGCCGCCCGCGGAAAAGATGACCGCGGTCAAACTGCTATCAAACTGATCGGATAGGACTCGGCCCAATCCCTGCCAGATCGTCAGACGCTCGGTTATCAGGGGCAGCGCGCCGCGGCCACGCATGATGTCGCGCAGCTCTGATTCGCGTAGCCGCGCGAGAAAAGCGCCTTCCAACAGTGGGATGCCGGCCTCCAGGCTGCGGTGAATCGCAGCCAACATGGCCAATGAGCCGTCCCACCACCGGCCGCCGAATTCGACCTCCCAGCGTGGTTCGCCCCAATAACAGAAGTTGACCGCGTTGAACAACAGGATTTGACCGGCAAGCTTGTCGGGATCGGCCCGGTAGAAGACGGGGAAATCCCAGGTCGGCAACCGCAGATCGCCGGGGCAGATCTGAGCGCAGACTTCGGCCAACTGCGCTTCGTCAATGCGCACGTGATGACAGCTCGGCCAGGCCGCGGCCACCGATTCGAGGACGCCGAGCGAGTCTTCAGCATCAGTCATCTACGCTTTCTCCGCCGCCGAGCCGCGAGCAGCCAGCCTCACGTCAGGATCACCCGCACTCCGAAGACCGCCTCGAACCAGCGCGCCTTCTTCTGGCCTGCCCACCGCTCGGCTTCGTCGCCGACGCCTGGCTGCAGCGTCACCCGCAGCCGGCTGCCATCGAGCTGGCAGGATAGATCCTGCACGGCATCGGTGTGACTGCGGTCAAGTCCATCGGCAAAACGAAGGATGGCGCCCAACTGCATCACCAGGCGCTGGTCGTCGTCCGAGAGCCGGCCAAATGCGCCGTGCGCGACCGGGTCGGGTTTGCTGCCGCGATGATAGCGGGCTACATGAGCCGCGAGCGCCTGGATGCGCGAGGAGAGGCCAGGGATGGTGGCGGCCAGGATCAGCCGGAACGCTGTCTTGTGGTGCTGCTCGTAGCCCTCCACGTAGCCGATGTCATGAAGAAGCGCGGCGCAGGATAGAACGGCGCGAGCCGTGATCGGCCCGGCCGGCGGCCCAGGCGATGAAGTCGAGGGGAGCTGAGGAACAGGCGCGAGATCGAGCAGCCCCAGTCGCAGCAGCTCATCGAAGAGGCGCAGCGCCAGCCGCTCGTCTTGCAGCGCATGGCCCTCTTCGAAATCGTAGCCGCGGGCCAGGGTCAAGACAGCCTCGCGCAACGATGGCTCGACCGCTGGCGGCGTGTGGGGCCCTGCGGCCATCGTCAATCGTCTCCCCGCAGCATCTTCCGGCTGAGCGTGTTGTGGCGCTGCACCAGCGCGGTCATATCCAGGCCGAGGAGCCTTCCCTCTTTGATGCGCACTACCCCGTTGATCACGCTCAAATCCACCTTGGGCGGCGTGCAGAAGAGCAGCGCGGCCAGTGGGTCGTGGAGCGCGCCCGCGAAGTCGAGCCGCTCCAGGCGATAGGCGATAAAGTCCGCAGCCATCCCGGGGGCCAGCGCGCCGATGTCATCGCGGCCGAGCACGGCCGCGCCGCCCAGGGTGGCGATCTCCAGCGCCTCCCGAGCGCCGAGCGCGTCCGGGGCGCCTCCCACGCGCTGCAGCAGCAGCGCCTGGCGCGCCTCAGCCAGCATGTGATTGCCATCGTTAGAAGCCGAGCCATCCACACCCAGCCCGACCTTCACCCCAGCGTCGCGCATGGCCCTGATCGGCGCGATGCCTGACGCCAGTCGCATGTTGGAGCTGGGGCAGTGCGCCACACCGCTGCCGGTGCGTGCGAAGAGGGCGATCTCCTTTTGATCAAGATGGACGCAGTGCGCGTGCCACACATTGTCGCCGGTCCAGCCCAGCGATTCGACATATTCCACCGGCCGCATCCCGAAGCGCTCCAGACAGAAACGTTCTTCGTCGAGCGTCTCAGCCAGGTGCGTGTGCAGGCGCACGCCGCAGGCGCGGGCCAGGCGGCCGGTCTCAACCATCAAGTCCGCGGTGACGCTAAAGGGCGAGCACGGCGCCAGCGCGACGTGTATCATGCCGAAGCGCTGCGGCTGGTGATACTGTTCGATGACGCGGCGACAATCGCGCAGAATGGCTTGTTCATCCTCCACGCAGTTGTCGGGCGGCAGCCCGCCACGCGAGCGGCCCAGGCTCATGCTGCCGCGCGTGGCCGTGAAGCGCACGCCCAGGTCCACGGCCGCCTGGATTTCGTGGTCGAGCGTGCAGCCGTTGGGGTAGATGTAGAGGTGATCGCTCGCCGTGGTGCAGCCAGAGAGCATGAGCTCGGCCAGGCCAACCTGCGCCGAGACATAGATCGCCTCCGGCGTCAGCCGCGCCCAGAGCGGGTAGAGAGTCGTCAGCCAGTCGAACAGCCCGCTGTCTTGGGCGATGCACCGGGTGAGGGTCTGGTAGAGGTGGTGGTGCGTGTTCACCAGACCGGGCAGGACGATCATGCCGCGGGCGTCGAGCACGGTATCGGCGGTCGGCGGCAGCTCGCTGGTGGGGCCTGCGTGGATGATGATGCCATCCTGGGCAAAAAGGCCGCCATCGGCCACGCGGCCGCGGTCGGCGCCCATGGTAATGAGCCAATCAGCGTGTTTGAGAAGAAGCGTGGACATCTCTGTGATCTCGTAACTGGTCATGCGTTCAAGATTGAGCCGATGCGGAGCATCCACTCCGCCTCGCAATGAGACCCCTTCGACCGCATGAATTGTCAGGAGGTTGAGGTGTATGGAGCAGGATATGATAACAGCCTCAACCCGCTGATAAAACGAAAGTCACGCTGGTTTTTCGAAATCATTGGATGTCCCAGGGTCATCGCAGTTGCGGCGATCATGGCATCCGGAATCAACAGACCATGGCTCAGGCGGTACAGCCGTAGCAGCTCAACCGCCTGCTTGCACGCCTTCTCGTTGAGCGTGAGCACCTGGAAACGCCGCAAGAAACGCTCTGTGTTGCGCTGCTCCGTCTTGTTTTGGCAGCCGATGAGCAATTCCATCTCTGTTACGACGCTGATCGCAAGAGCCGATGTGCGCTCGACTTCGTTGAGGCAGTCAATAGCTTCCGCGACTTGCCGTGCGGCATCAATCAGGATGTCGGTGTCCACAATGACCGGACTGCTCACCCCGCGTGCTCCCATTCACTCTGGCGCAAGCGTCGCACCCAAGCGCTGCTATCCTGCATATCCTCACGATCGCGCCACATGCCGATAAACGGCTCGTCCGCTAGTTTGATGCGCTTCGCCTTGCGCACGCGCGGTGTAGTTGCGTAACGGGTTTTGAGAAAGGCTACGAAGTCCGAAACCTGCTTCTGCGCTTCGGGCGGCAAAGAGATGATATCACGAACAAGGACAGTTGCTTCCATCGGCTTACCCCTCCTACTCAATCGCTATGGGCGAATTCACTCCGTTCCATCGCCAGCACGAGACAGCCCCGGATTATGGTTGGCTCATTCATGGTTCCCTTCTTCCTTGTCCGCGGTCAGTCGTCGTTTTCGGGCAGATCCAGCCGTTCGTCAATCCATTCCCTGAGCAAGGCGCTGATGGACTTCTTCGTCGCCACGGCCTCGGCGTGCAGAACGCCCCTGGTGATCTCGTCCAGGCGGATAGTGAGCTGTTGGTTGCTCGGTCTGTCCCCACCTCTAATCAGCAGCGGCTCGAAGTAGTCGGCCGGGTAGAGATAGGGTTCGCCAGAACCATCAATCACGCGCACCATGCCGCTGTCCGCTTCTTCGGGATACAAGGCCATCTGCTTGTAAACCTGGCCGACGGTCAAATCAGCGAAGGTTTCAGCCAGGTCGTCCTTGAAGAAAGTGTCGTTCTTCCGACATCTTACATAGCGGCTCATAGATCTTCTCCCCGAAACTCTCTCACGATGGTCATAGGTGCGGTTGAGCCGATGCCGGGCATCCACTCCGTGATCACGAGCGATCACTTCGATGTCATTGATTTCGCCAATAATGTCGAAGTGCTTGGACATGACGGTTGCCTCACAGCCTCCAATGGCGCGGCCTGGTCCAATTATACGCCCATTTGCGTCAGGCTCATAACGCGCCGCGTGCCACGCGACCCTCACGGATCACGCGGCACGCACCACGTTTCACGTTTGACGCCTAGAACATCGGCTCCATCATCAACGCCGGATGCCCCGTCGCTTCCAGGTGCGCCAGCAGCCCATCCGTATCAGTGCAGATCGTCTCATCAGCGATCTTGCTGATCAGGTCGGGATCGCCCTCGCGCGCGGTCACTTCGGCCAGCTCGTCGGCCATAGTTTGCTTGAGGATGCTGCTCATCCAGACGACGCGCTTGAAGCCGCCATCAGCCGGGATGAACTTGGGGCTGGTCAGGTAATACTTGCCCACGCCCATCACGCCAGGGGTCTGCAGGCCGCCGCCGGCCATGCCGGCCAGCGTGCTGAAGGTCATGCCGGCCGGGGTCATGCTGGTGTCCTCGCGGCTCACCACCATCACGCCGTTGGCTTCGGGGATCAGCATCACGATGCACTCGAAGCAGCCGCACGCCGTCATCGGGCTGGTCATGATCGAGTACATCGCCACTTCTTCGACCTTGCCTTGCGACTTGGCCCGCGCGATCTCGTTCAGGCCGGTGTAGATGCCCCGCTCCTTGTCAATCACCGAGCCCTTGCGAACCGGCTGGTTCGGGCCGGTTGGGTTGATCGAATAGCTGGCTGCGCAGTCCAGGTAGTTGTACGCGCCGCACAGCCCCAGCCGCTGCGGGCTGACCAGGCACAGGTGGGTCGGCGCGAAGGACTGGCAGAGGGTGCAGGTGTAGAACTCATCCACCGCCTCATCGGTCATGTCGGCCAGGCGGCGGTTGCGATGGTCATAGGCTGCGCGGGCCTTGGCCAGCCATTCGGCGTGCAGGGCCGGTTTAGTGATGATCTTGACCTGCACCTTGTCCACGATGGCGCCGAAATCGGCCATGAAGCGCGCGTGCAAGATGTCGCCAAAGTGCCGCAGGCTGAAGCCTTTGTCGGCAGCCGCCTTGCTAATGCGAATCCAGGCGATGTCGCGCTGGCCGATGTGTTGGATGCCCGATGCGCCGTTGACGAAGTAGTGGATCTGGCGCTCTAGCACCGGTTCGAAGTCTTGCTGCATCTTGCGGCCGGCCACCTCGACGATGATGCCGAGATCCATCGCGCCTTCGGCGGGCACGTCATCATAACCAGGGCCGATCACCTCGACCTTGCCGTCCTCCACCTGATCCATGTCCACCATGCGCAGATATTCGAACGCGCGGCTGTATTTGCCGCCGAACTCCACGCGCATGTCCTTCTTACGCACGACTTCGCCCTCGAACGCCGAGCCGTAGGGCACCGGGATGGGCACTTCGGTCAGCTTGATCTTGACTCCACGGGTCTCGATGCACTTCTGCACCAGCTTTTCGGCGCGCTCCAGGTCATCCTTGCCCTCGATCTCGTTGAACGGCATCGAGATGACGTGCTCGTAGGTGGTGACGCCGGTGGGCAGGATTTGCGGGATGCGGGTGTCGGCGATGACCGGGAAGCCGTAATTGATGGCGCCGGCTGCGGCCGCGTACTTCAGGTCATCCACCTCGCCCAGCGCCAGCACGAACGCGAAGACGCGCTGCCGGTTATAGAGCAGGATGTCCTTGGCCTGGCCGCCCTTCATGCCGCCGAAGGTGAGGGCAGAACGGGTGGCGAAGCCGATGGGATAGATCGCGGAGAGGGTGTCCAGGCCGAACGGCACGATATACGTGTCGTAGCCCATCTCCACCCCTTCCTCCATCAGTTGGTGGATGACGGACCGGCCATTGACGTTGCCGCACAGGAAGATCAAGATGTTGCGCTTTTGGAGCTCACGCACGATCTTCACCGCGACCTCGTTGCTCTTGGCGCAGCCGACGATGGCCGCGAAGCCGGGCATGCGACCATCTACGAGTTGGATGCCCCAGGCGCGCAATTGGACATCGTCAATCGGGCCGTTCAGCCGGCCATTGGCGCCGGCTTCGCCGGCGAACTCTGGGCTGGTGAAGCTGCCGCCCGCCATGTGGAAGCCGGGAATCGAGCCAGGCTCCTCGCCATAGATGAAACGCACCGCCTCGATGATCTCCGCGGCCAGCAAAGTGGCCATGCCGCTATCGAGCGTTTCCCCCAGGTAGGGGGTCCAGCATTGGGTCGTGGGAAGCGGATGGAGCAAATCCTGGGCATGTTGCAGCACAGACGTCAACTCGCCCAATCTGCCGATTTCGCGGCCGGTCATGCCCAGGATCGTGGGCAAATAGTAAGCGGTATTGGGAAAAGCCACTGGCGTCTCCGGCCCCTTTTCCGTCAGAGCCTTGTTCAGCAGCGCCTCGGCTTCATTGACGATCAGATTCGCGCCGCGGATGGCGCGAGTGGCGATGTATCGTGACATGTGTGTTCCTCCGTCTTTGCGAGTAGACAAGGAAACAAGTAGACAAGGAAACAAGTAGACAAGGAAACAAGGTGCGCTCCATGCGGTTCCTTGTCTACTTGTCTACCTGTCTACTTGTTTCCTTTCAACCGTACAACTCCGCCATCTGCTTTTCCAGCGGCAGCTCGAAGTAGTCTTGGAGCGGCACATCACCGGAAGCGCCATGGCGAGAGGCATCGTAAGCGGGCAGCTTGAGCGCCGCGCGTTTCTTGTCAATGTGCTCGATGGTGCGCTTGACGATCTCTGGGGCGTCCACCACAAACTCCAACTTGCCGCCGAACTTCTCCTCCCACTCCTTCGCGATGATGTCGGAGACAGTGTCAGAGAAGTCCACCGGCGAGCGAACCCCCATGATGACGTACGCGCCCGATGCAACCGCGTAGGTGGCGATGGCCAGCGCCTTTTCGCTCATCCATTCCGGCGCCAGGCCGACGGCTGGGATGTCGCTGATGTCATCGCCCAGGCCGCCTTCGGTCGCCATCTGCGTGAGCACCGTGAGGATGCGCGTGTTGTCCACGCAGGAGCCGAGGTGCAGCACGGGCGGGATGCCGATAGCTTCGCAAACCTCGCGCAAGCCCGGCCCCACCTTATCCAGCCCCGCCTCGCCGCGCAGATAGCCGTATTTGCCCGCCGCGATCGCGCCGCAGCCGGTGCTGACGACCAGCACATCGTTCTTCAGCAACTCGGTGATGACATCCATGTGCACCGAATCCTGGGTGAGGCCGGGGTTGTTGCAGCCGACGTCGGCCGCCACGCCGCGAATACGGCCCGTGGCGATCGCCTCATTCAGCGGCCGGAACGACTGGCGGTAGTAGCCGCCCAACATGTAGTTGAGGTACTCGTGGCTGAAGCCGGGCACGACGTTTTCGGTCACATCGGGAATGCGCACTTCACCGCGGTTAGCATAGTTGTCAATGGCGCGCGCCACAATCCCCTTGGCGATGTCCAGCGCGTGATGTTCATCGAACTCGATGTGGGTCGCGCCGGGCATACGCACCTTGGGGCTGGTGGTGATGATCTCGGTATGGAAGTTGCTCGCCACGGCGGTCAGCGACTGCATGATGCACTGCACATCCACCACCATCGCCTCGACCGCGCCCGTCAGGATCGCTAGTTCCTGGTGCAGGAAGTTGCCGGCCGATGGGATGCCCTGGCGCATCATGATCTCGTTGGAAGTGCAGCAGATACCCGAGAGATTGATCCCCTTGGCGCCCTTGGCTTTGGCATAGGCGATCAGCTCGGGGTCTTGCACTGCCGCGACGATCATCTCGCTGAGGGTCGGCTCGTGGCCGTGGACTACGATGTTGACCTCGTCGTCCTTCAACACGCCCAGGTTCACCTGGCCCACGCGTGGGCTGGGGGTGCCGAACAGGATATCAGAGATGTCGGTGGCCCACATCGAACCGCCCCACCCGTCTGCCAGCGCGGTGCGCACGGCCGCCATCAAGATGTGGCTGGCGTCCTGGTCATCGCCCATATGAGTGCGATGCAGGATGTCCACCACCTCACGGTCAATGCCGCGCGGGACGACCCCCAGGTCGCGCCAGATCTTCTGGCGCTTGGCCGGCGCGGTCGAGATGTAGGACAGCTCCCCGCGCTGCTGCCCAAACTCACCGATGGCCTTGTTGGCGATATCCAACGCGATCTCGGTGTTCTGGCGGCCTTTAGTAGCGATGCCGTGCTTGGCCGCGACTGCGAGCAGCTTGGCCTCATCGCGAATTTCGTAGCCCTGGGCCTCGCCCAAGGCGACCGCCAGGAGGGTGAACGCCAGATCGCGGCCGTGGTCGGAGTGGGCTGAGGTGCCCGCGGCGATGGCGCGCGCCAGGTTGCGCGCAGCGATCGTCTCGATCGTCGCGCCGCACACGCCCACCTGCCCATCTTTCGTAAGACGGCACGGGCCCATATAGCAGTTCTTACAGCAGATGCCTGATTGCCCGCTGCCGATAGGACATGGCTTGGTGTCCTGCGCGCGGGTGAACGCAGTCGGGATGCCCATCAATTGGGCGTAATCCAGCACGTAACAAGCCGCAGGGTCTATGCTGGGAGTCATTTTGGTTTTGGCCATGAGTTTTGCTCCTGGTTAGAGTAGACAAGGAAATAAGGAGACAAGGAAACAAGGAGACAAGGGGTGTAGCGGGCAGTTCCTTGTCTACCTACTCCTTGTCTACTTGTTTACCTCTTCGTCTTCAAATCCCGCTCATCGGTCTTCGCCTGACGCATGCCCAGGCGGAACCAGGCGGGATCGCGGTCTCCGGTGGCAATGGGCACGCGCTGGGTAACGACGGCCGTGCCATCTGTGGCGACGGGGTAGGCTGCATCCTCCAGGGTCGCCATGATCGCGCCGGGGCTGACGACCGCAGGGTCGTAGCTCAGGGCGACCATGCGGAACGCGGAGCTGGCGATCAAGTCCTGCACGCCATTCAGTGCGGTCAGGGCAGCTCGTACCTTGAGGACATGGTGGTCGGCCCACATGTCGGGGACACTGAGTTGTAGTTTTTCCATAACGCTTGACCTGTCTCCTTTGCTGGAATGCGGCCGCCGGGCAGTTGTCGTGACCTGCGCCGGCATGCCTGGCCTGGGACTCGAATGCACAAGACCGGCGATCTCGCGCCGGTGCTCAATGTAGAGGATGCAGAAGTCACACGTGATGTGGACTGGCGCGCAGCAGCAAGGTGAGCCGCTGCCCTGCTCCCAACAGGACTGATCGTCGCCGGACATGGCGCAGTCGGCGCAGCTCACCAACCAGCCCTGAGCCGCATCGAAGGGCCAGCCGTCGGGTCTGCCGGCGGTCTGGGAAAGGTCTTGTCGGATTTGCCAACAGCTTCGCAACGGATACTCCACGTCTGATCTGTTTGTCATTGCAAGCGCAGTTTGCGAAGCTATCTCTTTCACACAATCTGGGATTGCTTCGCTGCAAACCCCGCTCCTCGCAATGACATCACAGAACACAAACGCCTGCCCCCTCGCGCGCGGCGAAACGGGCAGGCGTTCACCACCTGTGCCGAGTGCAGGCCGCCGTCAGCCTGCAGGATTATGAGACGGGGTAAGTATGCCAAAGGGTGGGATAGGGGGCAATGATGCGCGTCATGTTTGGGTCGAGAAAGCGCATCAGGCAGGCTCCATCGCCAGCGGCATGAACAGGGTATTCTCCAGGGACTGGGCCGCGAACAACCGGCAAGCCCGGATGTCTTCGTGCGTCAATCCTGTGTGTTCGTCCAGTATCTTTGCTCCAGTCGCGCCACGGGCCAACAGGTTCAGGATGTACTCGACGGTCAAGCGCGTGCCCCTGATAACCGGCTTGCCAGCCATGATTGGATCGCTGCAACCCGCCGCTTCCGGAATGATATGGTCAACGTGCATCTGCAAGCCGCAGTTCACTTCGGTGATCAGGCAGTAAGCGCAGCGGTATCGGTCGCGCTCGGCGATGAGACGGTAGAGTGCCGCGTGCGACGCCATACCCATCACTTGGCTGGCGCTTCTGACATTGTGATGCTCCTATCAGATGGAACACAGCAGGCAAGCCTGGACGTCTTCGTGAGTCACTCCCTTGATGCTACATCAAGCGACCCAGAAAGTCTAGCGCCGGTTGTCTCAGCGACCTACAACATCTGATCTGCTACCACGATCGCCTCGGCCACCTGAGCGAGCTTGCGATTGCTCTCCTGGCTTTGCCGCTGCAACCGGCGGAACGCCTCTTCCTCGGTCAGGTTCAGGCGGCGCATGAGGATCCCCTTCGCTTTCTCGATCACCTTGCGTGCCTCCAGCGCTTCGCGCAGGTCCGCAACTTCTTGCCGGAGCGCCTGGAACTGTTGGAAACGGGCCAGAGCCAGGGTGATCGCTGGCAGCAGGTCCTCTTCCGAGACCGGTTTCATCAGATAGGCCGAGATACTCGACTGCGCGGCGCGTTCCACCAGTTGGGCTTCGCTGTAGGCCGTGAGGAGGATGATGGGGATGGGGCGGACCTGGGTGATGCGCTCCGCGGCCTCGATGCCGTCTATCACCGGCATCCTGATGTCCAGGATCGCCAGATCAGGCCGCGTGAGGATCGCCATGGAGATCGCCTCTTCGCCGGTGGACGCCTCAGCGACGACCTGGTGGCCCAGCGCCGTCAACTGCCCGCGCAGGCTCAGCAGGCGGATGCTCTCGTCGTCGGCGATCAGGATGCGGAGAGGGTCCACGAGACCTCGCTATCTGAAAAAGGTCAGGGTAACGCGACTGCCGCCTTCGCTCTCCGGCATCAGCCGCAGAGTCCCTGCCAGGTCCTTTTCCACCAGCGTCCGCACGATCTGCAACCCCAACCCGCGATTGGCGTCCAGGTCGAAATCGGCCGGCAGGCCCCGACCGTTATCGGCCACCGAGACGGTAACCCGTGGACCGTCTTGCGCCAGCGTCACGGTCAGGCGGCCGTCGAGGGTGTCCGCGCTGAACGCGTGCTCCAGCGCATTCGAGACCAGCTCGTTCATCACCAGCGCCAACGCCGTCGCTTGTTTGGACGGCAAATAGATGGCTGGCCCGTTGATCTCGACATTCACCTGCTGGCCTGGGCGCACTAGGTGGCGGAGCGAAATGTCGCACACCTGCCGCGCCAACTCGGTGATGTCGGTGAGCCGGAGCTGCTCCAACGACAGCAACTGGTGGACGGCCGCGATGCTCTTGATCCGGCTGATGCTGTCGTGTAGGCTCTTGCGCGCCTCGGCGCTGCGGCTGGCCGAGATCTCCAGACTGAGCAAATCCGCCACCGTCTGCAAGTTGTTCTTGATCCGGTGGTGCATTTCCTGGATCAGCGTGGAGAGCGCCTCAGCGCGGCGCGCCTCCTCGCGCAGCCGCATATTCTCCACAGCCACGCCGATCTGTGCTCCGATCGAGCGCAGCAGCGCCATCTCGGCGGCGTCGAAGGCGGCAGGGCGCTGGCTGGTCACATGTAGAATGCCGAGCATGCGTTCTTTGGCCAGCAACGGCACGGCCGCGCAAGCCTGCCCATTGTGCCGCCGGCAGGCCTCGCGCGTGACTCGTAGATCGTGGCCAAGCTCGCTGACCTGCAACGTATCGCCGCCGGGCGCAGCAAGCCCACACAAACATGCGCCAGATGTGATCGCGGGGTCGTGTGGATCGAGCCGAGGCGGGTCGCCCTGGGCCGCCGCCAGCGACAGGTGGCCCGTCTGCCCGTCCAGCAGGTAGATCCTGCCGCTGTCCAGGTGAAGCACCGCGAGGCCGCGGTTGAGCGCCTGTGTCAGCGCCTCTTTGAGGCTGGGGGCCTGATTCATCGCGGCCGAAACGGCATAAAGAGCCGTCAGCTCTTGGCCGCGCCGCTGATCCTCAGCCGCCAGCGCCGGGAACCGGCGGCTGGCGTGCAGGGTCGCTATCCCACCTGGCCAGAGGCCGGCCACGGCGCGCGGGGGGATGAAAGTGATCTCGACTGGCAGCTCGCGGCCGGCGCGCGTGCACACTACCAGTTCGCAGTTGTGTGCGATCTCAGAAGTGGTGATCTGCTCCCAGGTTGCGCGCGGCTCACCCGGGGGCACGAACAACGCGGATGCCGAGCGGCCCAACGCCTCGTGCGCCCGGTAGCCAAAGAGCGTCTCTGCCCCACGATTCCAGACCGCGATCTGACCGTGGGGATCAAGGCCGACTATCGCATCTGCCGAGCTGGCGATGAAAGCAGCGAGGTAGTGCTCATGGGCGCGCAGCGCGGCGATTTGCACGGCGGCGGCCTGCCCGGCCGCATCAAATCTGACGAGCTGGCGCGCCAGCCGCCAGATTGCCCATGGGCCGAGCAGGCCAAAGACAACGATCTCCAGGCAGAAAATGACCAGCGGCCGCGCGTGCTCGACGGTTGCCTGGTAGACGACCTCGTAGATGATGACCAGCAGCCCCAACCCGGCAGGCGCACCCCAGGTGAGCCAGGCTGGCCATGCGGATTGCGAGCGGGAGGGCATGGCCATAGCGCACCCGCACCTCACGCACTACACCTGCTTCTCCTCTGCCGGTTCCGCCGGCTTTTCAGCTTTCTTCTCACCCTTGCCTTCTGGGCCTTTGGATGCCTCGCGGAATTCGCGAATACTCTTGCCGACAGCGCCGCCGATCTCTGGCAAGCGGCCGACGCCGAAAACGATCAGAACGATCACCAGCAAGATGATCCATTCCCAACCACCGAGATTTAGCATGTGTGTCTTCTCCTCAGAAATAGTCTAGCGCGCCATCACGGGTCCCGCTCGCCCCGCGCGTCACGGATGCCGGGCATCTCACCTGTGCGTTTGGCGCTTGACGCCTGACGCCTGACGTTTCACACCCCTCGTATCACCTTTTCGTCTTTCCGTCAAGTCTGCGGCGTTGGTTCGACAGCGCCAGGTCAATCCCATTGCCGATCAAGCGGCGCACGAAAGGCGATTCTGCAGCCGGCGCCAGGGCAAGCTGTTCGCTCACGGCCTGCGCCAGCGCGGCTGCTTCTGGTTGGCCGGCCAACGCCAACCAGCGGGTCATCGCAGCCAGACGCCTGCGGTAACTGGCGACGACTTCTGGCCCGAATTGGGCGTCGGCTATGGCGATCACCTGCGCACGTCGCGCGGCTGCATCATGACGCCGGCCCAACTGGCGGGCGGTCTCCTGGAGATCGGCCGAGTACCAGAACCAGCTCGCAAAGGCCGGATGGTCTAGTAGCGCGGCCGTATGTGCGGTTGAGGCCGGCGCCAGTTCAGGTTCAGACGCCGCGGAGCAAGGAGCGGCCGACCAGATGAGCGGGTTCAACAACTGGTATTCCAGCGGCGGCGTGGTTTTGGCCGCCCAGTGCAGCTCCAGCGCATCTCGCACGGCCCGCCGCCCTGCTTCGAAAGACGCCTCCAGCAGGACCAGCGGCGGCAGACCTTCTGCCTGTGGCACGGCATGTTGACTGCCGATGGGTCGCGCAGGCGGCAGATCTTTCATCGGTGTGGATTGCGAACCGAAGCCCAGGACAATGCCGGCGGGGTCTTGGGCCAAAACGCCGAACAGCTTGCCAGGCGCGTTGTCCTCCTCCGCCTTGACAAACCAAATCACCTGCGCACCGCTGCCATCCACCGGCGATAGCAATGCTCGCCACCCCGCGGCTGATGAAGGCGTGACTGCCACGCCGCTCAGTCGCAGCTTGCGCAGGTTGCGCTCGGCCAGCGCGGCCTGGCCAGGTGGGAGGGTGTGGGTCAGGGCGGCCAACGCCTGGGCTGCTGCAGGCATCCGCGTGCGCCCCAGCAGATCCAGCGCTTTCTGCGCTGCAATCGGCTTCTGTCCCTGGGCGAACATGCGCAACAGCGTGACCAGGTGTTCGTGCGGCGGCATCTCGGGTATCGCGGCCAGGAGCATGTCAGGCACATCCGGCGGCTGCTCGGCCAATTGCGTCAGATACTCGGCCACTGCGAATTCGCTGCGTTCCATCTCGAGCATGAGCTCGCGCAGCGATTGCCGGGCCATGGCGCGGGGATCTTGGAGGGCCGACAGCAGCTCACTGTCTGGCGCCTCGTGCAGATAACGATCGAGAATCGTCAGCGCGGTCAAGCGCGCCGCCTCGCTGCGCTCACGCGCCCGCGCGGCCAGGCGCAGGGCCGGCGCAACCAGCGTTCGCTCCAAGCGCGCGGCCACTTGTCCCAGGCCGCCACGCAGTTGCGGGTCCTCGGTATCCAGCATCGCCAGCAGCACCGGCAGCGCGGCGTTGCCGTGTTGTGCGATCGCCTCGGCGCGCGCAACTTGCTGCGCGTAGTTCGTCGTCTCGGCCAACTCGCGAAACGCCGCTTCCAGGGCGCGCCGTTCCATCAGCCCCATTAGAACCTTGCCGCTCTCGTCCACGGTCGGCCATTATAGCACACGTCGGCGAAAGCAGGAAGTTGGAGGTTGGTCGTTGCGTATGGTACACTAAGTGAGATCAAACAACGCTTCCAGAGCAGTCGCGGCATCGGGAGGCCGGCATGGCCAGCCAAGCACTCTATCGCAAATGGCGCTCGCAAGACTTTGATGAGATCGTGGGACAGGAGCATGTAACCGTCACGCTGCGCAATGCGCTGCGCGACGGACGGCTGTCGCACGCCTATCTCTTCGCCGGCGCGCGCGGCACCGGCAAGACCAGCACGGCGCGCATTCTGGCGAAGGCGCTCAATTGCCTGACAGAAGACCCGCACGGTCGGCCCTGCAACCAGTGTCGCATCTGTACGGCCATCACCGAGGGCCGTCTGCTCGACTTGATCGAGATAGACGCCGCCTCCAATCGCGGCATTGACGAAATCCGCGATCTGCGGGACAAGATCGGCTTTCGGCCCAACGAAGCCAGGTACAAGGTGTACGTAATTGACGAGGTTCACATGCTCACTCGTGAGGCCTTCAACGCTCTGTTGAAGACCCTCGAAGAGCCGCCTTCCCACGTAGTCTTTGTGCTGGCCACCACCGAGGCCGATCGTGTGCCTGAAACCGTGCGCTCGCGGTGTCAACGCCACGACTTTCGACGCATTCCGACCGGCGAGATCGTGCAGCATCTGATTCAGGTGTTGCAGAGCGAAGGCTGCCAGGCTGCGCCCGAGGCATTGGTCGCCATCGCCAGGCGTTCCACTGGCAGCATGCGTGATGCCCTCAGTTTGCTGGATCAGATGCTGTCTTACGGAGACGAGGTGCTGAGCCTGGCGCGGGTGGAGAGCGTGTTGGGGCTGGTGGACACACAGGGCATTGGCCGGCTGGTGGATTGCCTGGCGCAGAGCGATGTGGCCGGCGGTCTGGCGCTCCTCAACCAGCTGGTTGCAGGGGGCGTCGAGTTGGGCCAGTTGGCCGATCAGATCGTGGCTTATCTGCGGGCGGTGCTGTTCGTGCGAGTTGCAAACGCAGCGGATCAGCTCGATCTCTCTCAGGATATGATTGCCGTAGTCACGCGCCAGGCGCATGCGCTGACGCCGGCCGTGTTGCTGCGTGCGCTCCGCGAGTTCATGGACGCGCGCGCTGTGCTGCGCGACCAGGTGCCGGGCGCACCGCAATTGCCCATCGAGCTGGCGTTCCTGCGCTCGGCGCTTCCATCTGAGCCGCCGGCCGCGCGCGGGACGGCGGCCGAGCAGGGGCAGCCGGCTCCTGTGGCCGCGGCGACTGCGGTTGCCGCGGCTCGCTCCGAGCCGGCGCGTCCTGCGCCGGATGCGCCCCGGGCCGCGGTTGCCGGCCGTGAATCTGACGCACGGCCGCAACCCGCCGCGCCAGATGCCGAGTTCTCGAAGACCGTGCAAGCAAGCTGGGATCGCGTCTTGGGGTTAGCGGGCAAACGCTGCGGCATGAAAGTGCAAGCTGCCTTGCGTGCGGTGCGGGAGATTGAGGTGATCGGCGACACGATCATCCTGCAGTTCTCCCACGCGTTCGCTCGCGACCTTGTGGGCCAGGGTGAGAACCGCCTGCAGGTGGAGGCAGTCTGGAGTGAGCTGTTGAAGCGCAACGTTCATGTGCGCTGTTCGCTCTTGGGTGAGGCGGCTGTAGCAGTTGCCGCGGCGCCTCAGCCGGCGAGCGCCCGGCCAGAGAGCGATGACGAGATGTTTCTGCGCGGCGCGCGTGATCTAGGCGCCGTAGTCAAGCGTTTGGGATGAGCCATCGTTCGGCCGTGGTGCGAAACGCGATCGAACAACGTGATCATGAAAGCGGAGGTAGGAGATGAGCAAAGGGAAAGCGCGTCCGATGTACGGCGGCCCGCGAGCAGGCGGCCTGCCGGGCGGCGGCATGATGGCGCAGATTCAGAAACTTCAAGAAGAGATGGTCAAGACCCAGGAGAGGCTGGGAGAGGAGACTGTCGAGGTAACGGTGGGTGGGGGCATGGTCAAGGCGGTCATGAACGGCCATCAGAAGCTCGTCTCCATCGCCATCGCGCCGGAAGCGGTCAATCCCGAGGATGTGGAGATGCTGCAGGACATGGTCTTGGCCGCGGTCAACGAAGCGATCGAGCGGGCCCAGGGTCTGGCTGCTGACAAGATGAGCGCGCTGACCGGCGGCTTGAAGATCCCGGGTCTGATGTAGGCGCTCTTGGAAGACAAGCCATGCCTCAGACCCTGGCGCGACCCGTAGCGGATCTGATCGAAGCGTTCTCGCGACTGCCGGGCATCGGTCCCAAAACGGCATCGCGGTTGACCTTTTTCCTGCTGCGCGAGCCAGAGGACGCGGCGCTAAAACTGGCAGAAGCGCTGCAGGCTCTGCGCGCGGGCACGGTGCTTTGCGAGCAATGCTTCAATATCACAGAACGCAGCCCGTGTCCCATCTGCGCGGATGCGACACGCGATCATGGCGTGATCTGCGTCGTCGAGGAGCCATTGGACGTGCTGGCCATCGAGCGTTCGGGCGTGTATCGTGGCGTCTACCACGTCTTGCACGGCGCGCTGTCGCCGATTGACGGCATCTATCCCGAGAAGTTGCGTATTCGTGAGCTGGTAGAGCGCGTGCGCAGTGCGGCGTTGCGCGAGATTGTCCTGGCGACCAATCCCAGCCTGGAAGGAGAGAACACGGCAGCCTTCATTCATCAGCAATTGGAGTGGGCCGGCATCAGCATCACGCGCCTGGCGCGTGGCTTGCCTGTGGGCGGCGACCTGGAGTATGCGGACGCGATCACATTGGCGCGTGCCCTCGAGGGCCGGCGGGCGATGTGAAAAAGCATCGGGCCCGGATTTGACATCCTGTGGAGGCTGTGGTAAATTCGGCCCTCGTTGCGCCGCGAACGGCCCGGTATCGAGATCAGCCAGAGCGGATCGGGCAGCGAAGGTCTTGACAAGCGTCGAGGCTGGATTTGACAAGATCGAGTCTTCTGAGTAATGTCTGACGCTTGTGCGCTGCGAACAGGCTCGCCACTGATCGAGTCAAGCCGGTTGTACGAAGCGGTCCCCACAGAGGGGCTTGCCAGGACGGGGCGGCGAATTTGACAAGTCACGGATGCTGTGGTAATCTTAGTGACTGTTGCGCTGCGGGAGACGGTCCCCGGTGGAACCGGTAGTGATCATCAGTAGTCTTAAAAGTCCAGAAAAACCCACGTTATGATCTTGACATGACAGGGGTTCTGTGCTAGAATAGGATACTAGGCACGGTGCCTCAATCAGAAGATCGCGTGGGCCTGAAGTGCGAAGGCGATATTGTGTTGAATCGCCAGCGAGTGGCGCGGCACTTTAACAACTGAAGAGTGATAGGAAGGAAACCTGTCAGAGTTCGAGCCTGTGGCCTGCATAAGGTCGCAAAACAGTTCTTACGGAGAGTTTGATCCTGGCTCAGGATGAACGCTGGCGGCGTGCTTAACACATGCAAGTCGAACGAACCCAATCTTCGGAACGGGTTAGTGGCAGACGGGTGCGTAACACGTAGGTGACCTGCCCCGAAGTGGGGAATAACTCCGCTAACGCGGAGCTAATACCGCATATGTTCGGTGATTCGATTCGCCGAGTAAAGCTTTGGCGCTTCGGGATGGGCCTGCGGCGGATTAGGTAGTTGGTGAGGTAATGGCTCACCAAGCCAATGATCCGTAGGGGGCGTGAGAGCGTGGCCCCCCACACTGGCACTGAGACACGGGCCAGACTCCTACGGGAGGCAGCAGTGAGGAATATTGCACAATGGGCGAAAGCCTGATGCAGCAACGCCGCGTGAGGGACGAAGGCCTTCGGGTTGTAAACCTCTTTTCTGAGGGAAGAGACCAGGACGGTACCTCGGGAATAAGTCTCGGCTAACTACGTGCCAGCAGCCGCGGTAACACGTAGGAGGCGAGCGTTATCCGGATTTACTGGGCGTAAAGCGCGCGCAGGCGGCTTCGTTAGTCGGACGTGAAAGCTCCTGGCTTAACTGGGAGAGGCCGTCCGATACTGCGAGGCTTGAGGTTGGGAGAGGGGTGCGGAATTCCCGGTGTAGTGGTGGAATGCGTAGATATCGGGAGGAACACCTGTGGCGAAAGCGGCACCCTGGCCCACACCTGACGCTGAGGTGCGAAAGCGTGGGTAGCAAACAGGATTAGATACCCTGGTAGTCCACGCTGTAAACGATGTCAACTGGGTGTCGGTGGTTTTACACTATCGGTGCCGAAGCAAACGCGTTAAGTTGACCGCCTGGGGACTACGGCCGCAAGGCTAAAACTCAAAGGAATTGACGGGGGCCCGCACAAGCAGCGGAGCGTGTGGTTTAATTCGATGCGACACGAAGAACCTTACCTGGGTTTGACATGTACGTAGTAGTGAACCGAAAGGGGAACGAGCCTTTGGGCAGCGTACACAGGTGTTGCATGGCTGTCGTCAGCTCGTGTCGTGAGATGTTGGGTTAAGTCCCGCAACGAGCGCAACCCCTGTTGCCAGTTACATGTGTCTGGCGATACTGCCGGTATCAAGCCGGAGGAAGGTGGGGACGAAGTCAAGTCAGCATGACCTTTATGTCCAGGGCTACTCACACGCTACAATGGTCGGTACAATGCGTCGCCAAGTCGTGAGGCGGAGCCAATCGCACCAAAACCGGCCTAAGTTCAGATTGGAGGCTGCAACCCGCCTCCATGAAGTCGGAGTTGCTAGTAAACGCCGGTCAGCCATACGGCGTTGAATACGTTCCCGGGCCTTGTACACACCGCCCGTCACGTCATGGAAGCTGGTAACACCTGAAGTCGGTGTGCTAACCGCAAGGAGGCAGCTGCCGAGGGTGGGATTGGTGACTGGGACGAAGTCGTAACAAGGTAGCTGTACCGGAAGGTGCGGCTGGATCACCTCCTTTCTAGGGAGTGCAAGCCTGCCGAGGCTGATGAAGCTGTCGGATGGCTCATTCCCAGGTCAATCCCTGGCCTACGGGCTGGGTTCTGGCTCACCTTGACAGCGATCTTCCTATCACTCTTCAGTGGTTAAAGTGTTGAGACACGGGCCTGTAGCTCAGATGGTTAGAGCACTGTGCTGATAACGCAGGGGTCAGTGGTTCGAATCCACTCAGGCCCACCTGGGTTCAGGCGAGGTACACTTGAGAGACTTGTTCGCAAAGCTGGCAATTGTATAGCAGGTTAGTTGGCTGGTCGTGGGGTACTTCTGCCCGGCGATGAGCCGGGCGCTTTTGTCTCTTGAACATGCGAAAGATGGGCCGGTGGCCCTTGGGTTCGAGCGCATCGAATCCAGGGGCTAGCGACTCATCGCTAGTCAGTCGTCAGACTGGGCTCTCACAAGGACGTGAAGAGCGACCGTCGGCACATTAACAACTGAGCGGAAGAATAAGACGTATCAAGATCTGCCGTCTCACGTGAATTAAGCTAGTAAGAGCATGCGGTGGATGCCTTGGCGTCAAGAGCCGATGAAGGGCGCGGATGGCTGCGATAAGCCCCGGGGAGCTGTCATCAAGCTTCGATCCGGGGGTACCCGAATGGGGGAACCCACCCGAGCAATACTCGGGTACCACTGGCTGAATCTATAGGCCAGTTGGGGGGCACGGAGGGAACTGAAACATCTAAGTACCTCCAGGAAGAGAGATCATTCCCTGAGTAGTGGCGAGCGAAAAGGGAACAGCCCAAACTCATTTTGTGTAACAGGCGGCAGCCGTTGCAAGGTGAGGGTTGTAAGGCTCAATCGGGTCTTCTGCCGCGGGCCCAGGGAGTTACAAATCGTGTTGCTAGTCGAATGGCGCTGGAAAGCCCAGGCACAGCGAGTGATACCCTCGTAGACGAAAGCGGCCCGACTCCCGTTGAGTTCTTGAGTACCGCGGGGCACGCTAATCCTGCGGGAAACCGGGAAGCCCACTTCCCAAGGCTAAATACTCTTGACGACCGATAGTGAACAAGTACCGTGAGGGAAAGGTGAAAAGAACCCCGGTGAGGGGAGTCAAAAGAACCTGAAACCGCATGCTTACAAGCAGTCGAAGGACAATGCCCTTCGGGGCAAGTCTGACGGCGTGCCTCTTGGAGAATGAGCCGGCGAGTTACTCTCTGTGGCGAGGTTAAGCCAGTGACAGGCGGAGCCGTAGCGAAAGCGAGTCTGAATAGGGCGTTCAGTCGCAGGGAGTAGACCCGAAACCGGGTGATCTACCCATGGCCAGGCTGAAGCGAGAGTAATGTCTCGTGGAGGGCCGAACTTACTAATATTGCAAAATTAGGAGATGAGCTGTGGGTAGGGGTGATATGCCAAACGAACCCGGAGATAGCTGGTTCTCCCCGAAATAGCTCTAGGGCTAGCGTCATGCGTTCAGTAACGGAGGTAGAGCACTGGATTGGCTAGGGGGCGTATAGCTTACCGATCCAAACCAAACTCCGAATGCCGTTACTCCAAGCGTGGCAGTCGGTCGGTGGGAGATGAGTTTCATCGACGAAAGGGAAACAGCCCAGATCGCCAGCTAAGGTCCTTAAGTACAGGCTAAGTGGTGAAGGATGTGGGGTTACTGGGACAGCCAGGAGGTTGGCTTAGAAGCAGCCATCCTTTAAAGAGTGCGTAATAGCTCACTGGTCTAGTGATCCTGCGCCGAAAATATACCGGGGCTTAAGCCTGTCACCGAAGCTGCGAAAGAGGTGAGTACACAAGGAAAAAGTAGATAAGGAAACAAGGTCACTTGTCTACCTGTCTACTGTCTACTTGTCTACCGCCTTTTGGTAGGGGAGCGTTCTGTGCGCGTTGAAGCCTGACCGCGAGGACAGGTGGAGCAAACAGAAGTGAGAATGCCGGCATGAGTAGCGATATGCACGTGAGAACCGTGTACCCCGTATGTCCAAGGTTTCCGACGGAAGGTTAATCCGCGTCGGGTTAGTCGGCCCTAAGCCGAGGCCAAATGGCGTAGGCGATGGACAACAGGTTAATATTCCTGTACCACCTGGATCGAGCGATGGGGGGACGCAGGAGGGTCAGTCAGCCTCCGATTGGTTGTGGAGGTGCTAAGCCTGTAGGGAGATGAGGGTCCCAGGTAAAGCCGGGACCTGATCCTGAGAGGTGGGCGGCGCCCTTCGGGGCCACAAGTGACCCAGCCCATACTGCCGAGAAAAGCCTCTAAGCGTTGAAGTCCGGGTGCCCGTACCGAGAACCGACACTGGTGGACGGGTAGAGTATACCAAGGGGATCGGGAGAACCTTCGTTAAGGAATTAGGCAACATGGCTCCGTAACTTCGGGAGAAGGAGCGCCGCAGTAGGATGAGACGACTAGCTTGTCGAGTCCGAGGCGGCCGCAGAGAAGTGGCCCTACCGACTGTTTACCAAAATCACAGGTCTCTGCAAACGCGCAAGCGGATGTATAGGGGCTGACGCCTGCCCAGTGCCGGAAGGTTAAAGGGAGAGGTTAGCGCAAGCGAAGCTTTGAACTGAAGCCCCGGTGAACGGCGGCCGTAACTATAACGGTCCTAAGGTAGCGAAATTCCTTGTCGGGTAATGGAAGAATTGCCCGTAACTGGCTGATAACGGTGAAGCCCAACCTTGTTGCGGTGATCAAGGGCACCGTGCTAAAGAGGGGGTAATACCGTGGGAAGTCCTATTAACCGCTAACGTACAGTGAATGGTTAATAGTGACCCTGTAACGACTGAAGGCGAAATGCCTGAGATAGCAATCCTGGCCCGTAGGGGTCAAATCTATGATTGCTATCAAACGCCAGTATCTCGTCGAGGGGTTACTCGATGGATGTGAGATCATACCTGTCTGGGTATGTTGACGGAGAAGGATGTTTTTGTGTGTCCTTCAACAGAAGCGATAGACATAGCTTGGGATGGGAAATCCGTCCCAGCTTCTCTGTCAGTCAAAATCGTGACCGGGCTGAAGTGCTGGAGATGTTGCAGCAGCATTTTGGTTGCGGAACGATCCGACCAGATAGGTCTGATCAAACGCTCAAGTACGAAGTGCGTAGTGTGAGCGATCTGATTGAACGCGTGGTTCCTCATTTTGAGAAGTATCCGCTCTTGTCTGGTAAGCAACGGGACTTCGAGAAATTTGCAGTCATTTGTCGGTGGATGTATGAAGGACGACATTTGATTCGGGATGGGTTCAATCGAATCGTTGAGCTGGCCTTGGCAATGAATTCATCGGGTGAGCGCAAGTACACAAGAGACGAGATAAAGCTATAGTCTACGCTCCTGGAAACAGGAGAAGTACGTGAAGTTCCGACCCGCACGAATGGCGTAACGAGTGGGGCACTGTCTCGACGAAGGACCCGGTGAAATTGAAATAGGCGTGAAGATGCGTCTTACCCGCAGCAGGACAAAAAGACCCCGTGGAGCTTTACTGCATCCTGGCATTGTGTTAGGGCTGGGTCTGTGTAGGATAGCTGGGAGACTGGGAAACTGGGGCGCTAGCCTCGGTGGAGTCGCCGTTGGAATACCAGCCTGATTCAGTTTTGACCCTAACCTACGGCCGTTATCCGGCGTGGGGACAGTACCAGGTGGGCAGTTTGACTGGGGCGGTCGCCTCCTAAAAGGTAACGGAGGCGCCCAAAGGTTCCCTCAGGATGAATGGAAACCATCCGCAGAGTGTAAAGGCACAAGGGAGCTTGATTGCAAGACCTACAAGTCGAGCAGAGACGAAAGTCGGGCTTAGTGATCCTACGGCTCCGAGTGGAAGGGCCGTGGCTTAACGGACAAAAGCTACCCCGGGGATAACAGGCTGGTGGCGCCCAAGAGTTCACATCGACGGCGCCGCTCGGCACCTCGATGTCGGCTCGTCGCATCCTGGGGGTGTAGTAACTCCCAAGGGTTGGGCTGTTCGCCCATTAAAGCGGTACGCGAGCTGGGTTCAGACCGTCGTGAGACAGGTCGGTCTCTATCCGCTGTGGGCGTAGGGGATTTGAGGGGAGCTGCTCCTAGTACGAGAGGACCGGAGTGGACCGACCGCTGGTGTGCCAGTTGTCCCGCCAGGGGCACCGCTGGGTAGCTAAGTCGGGCAGGGATAACCGCTGAAAGCATCTAAGTGGGAAGCTCGCCCCAAGATGAGATCCCCCATCCCGTCAAGGGAGTAAGTGCGCTGGAAGACTACCAGCTCGATAGGCGGCAGGTGTACGCACAGCAATGTGTTCAGCCAAGCCGTACTAATGCACGAGGGCTTGATTCACGTGAGATCGCAGTTCTTGATTCGTTCCGCTCAGTTGCGAAGTGCCCTGTCAAGGGTATCCTGATTGCCGACCGATCAGTTGGTCTTTTACATCGTGAAAAGGCTCTGTTGGTGACGTTAGCGGAGGGGGTACACCCGGTCCCATCCCGAACCCGGAAGTTAAGCTCTCCAGCGCCGATGGTAGTTGGGGCGCAAGCCCCTGCGAGAGTAGGTAATTGCCAACAGAGCTTTTTTGTTGCCAATCTCTGCCGCGATCATCTCCGTAATGAGTGGTCGCGGCTTTGCTTTAAGGACGCCCACGTGCTACAATCACCTGGTGCTGACTCACACAGTGTTCGCGAGGTTTCCATGCGTTTGACAGCCGTTGTGCTGGCCGCGGGCCACGGCACGCGAATGAAATCGGCCTTGCCGAAAGTCCTGCACCCATTGGCCGGCCAGCCGCTGGTGCACTTTGCAGTAACTGCCGCCGCTGCCGTCACGGGCCAGCCGCCGGTGCTCGTAGTCGGCCACGGCGCAGAGCAGGTGAAAGCTTTCTTGGGCGATCGGGCGCGCTACGTGACCCAGACGCAGCAGCTAGGAACCGGGCACGCCGTCTTGCAGGCCCGTGACCTGCTGGCGGGTTGGGCTGATGCCATCCTGGTGAGCTACGCCGATATGCCGCTGTTGACCGAGCACACTTTGCGGGCGATGGTGGACGGCTATCGCCAGGGCCGCGGTGTGTTGAGCTTCCTGACGGTGATCGCTCAGGATCCGCGCGGGTTCGGCCGCGTGGTGCGCGATGCTGCGGGCCAACCGCAGTGCGTGGTTGAGGAAGCCAGTTGCACGCCAGAGCAGCTTGCCATTCGCGAGCTGAATGCGGGCGTCTATTGTTTCAACGCCGATTGGCTTTGGGAAAACCTGACCCGGCTATCGCCCAGTCCAAAGGGCGAATACTATCTGACGGACATGGTTGGGCTGGCCGTCAGCCAGGGGCAGCGAGCGACCGCAGTTCAGACCGCTGATGAGTCTGAGTTAGTCGGCGTCAATACGCGCGTTCACCTGGCCGAGGCCGAACAGATCCTCCGTGCGCGCATCAATCGGCATTGGATGGAAGCCGGCGTCACGCTGCTCGATCCCGCCACGACGTACATCGAGCCGTCGGTGACGATTGGCCCTGACACGATCATCCTGCCCAACACACTCTTGACCGGTCGCACGGCTATCGGCGTGCACTGCCGTATCGGACCAAACAGCGTGGTCGAGGATAGCCAACTCGGGAATCACTGCCTGGTCGTCATGTCTGTGCTCGAAGGCGCGGTGATGGAAGACGAGGCGAGTATCGGCCCCTTTGGCCACTTGCGTAAAGGCGCTCGGCTCTGTCGCAGCGCGCACATGGGCAATTTCGGCGAACTGAAGAACGCTACCCTCGGACCCGGCAGCAAGATGGGGCATTTCAGCTATCTGGGCGATGCCGCGGTAGGGGCGAACGTCAACATCGGCGCGGGCACGATCACCTGCAACTTCGACGGGGCACGCAAGCATACCACGGTGATCGAAGACGACGTGTTTGTGGGCAGTGATACACTGCTCGTCGCACCGTTGCATATCGGTCTGGGCGCCAAGACAGGGGCTGGTTCTGTGGTGACACACGATGTGCCCGCGGGGACCCTCGTCTATGGCGTGCCGGCGCGCGTCAGAAGGCGCCCAGGCGAAGATTGACCGCTGTGCCAGAGGCGGCAGTGTAGGGAGCAGAGGTCTTCAGACCTGTGCCTACCGGTGCACCTGTTCCTCGGGCTGAATTCGGCGGTCGGGGGTGAGGGAGTTTGGATCCTGACAGTTGGTTGCTGATCGGGCTGTTCGCGTTGGGCTCAGCGCTGGCAGCCTTGGCAGCCTCGGCCGAAGCGGCGCTCGCAGCAGTCAGTCGAGCGCGCATCCGCGAGATGCTGGCGGCGGGCCAGGGGCGCGCCAGATCGGTCATTGCGCTTTTGAGCGACCCGGTCCGTTTGCTCTCGACATTGTTGGTGCTGAAACTGGCCTGTTTTGTGTTGGTGGCTGCCACAGCAACGCTGCTCGCGCAACGTCTGGGCGTCGCCCACTTGCTGGCTTGGGTGCTGGCTGGCACGCTTCTGCTGCTCATCTTGTTGCAGTTGCTGTCCAGAGCGTGGACCGTCGGCCGACCAGAACGCGTGACGCTGTGGCTGGCGCCCTTGGTGGGGTTGGTTGCGTTTCTCTTTTCTCCCCTCACCGCGCTTATGCGGCGAATCGGTCGCGAAGCGGTTCCCCAAGGCGCCGCCCCTGAAAGCATCTTCTTGAGCGAGGATGGTCTGCGCTTCCTTCTGAACGCCACCCAAGAGGAGACCACGATCGAGGATGATGAAAAGGAGATGATCGCGTCGATCTTCGAGTTCGGGGAGACGTTGGTGCGCGAGGTGATGGTGCCGCGCATTGACGTCGCTGCCGTGCCCGTCAACGTGCAGATATTGGAGGCGTTGGATCTGATCCTCAAGCACGGGCATTCCCGCATCCCGGTCTACAGGGACACGATTGATAACATCGTTGGCGTCTTGTATGCAAAAGACTTGCTGCGCTATCTGCGCGACGGTCGCACTGATGTGTCGTTGGGCAAGATTCTCCGTCCGGCGCATTTCATCCCCGAATCCAAGAAGGTAGATGAACTGCTGGGCGAGCTGCAACAGCGCAAGGTACACATGGCCGTAGTGGTGGACGAATACGGCGGTACGGCGGGCATCGTGACGATTGAAGATCTGCTGGAGGAGATCGTCGGTGAGATTCAGGATGAGTATGATGCCGAGGAGCCGACGGTTGAGGAAGTCAGCGCGCGCGAGTATCTGTTCGACGCACGCGTGCCGCTGGATGAGGTCAGCAAGTCCCTGGCGGTAGACTTGCCGACCGAAGGGGGCGACACATTGGGCGGCTTCATCTATAGCCAGCTCGGCAAGGTGCCGGCTGTGGGTGATGCCATAGAGTTTGACGATGTGACCTTCGAGGTGTTGTCGGTCGCGGGCCGGCGCATTAAACAGGTGCGGGCGGCGCGCCAGCCCAGTCATTCAGGCGATGGCCGGCTGGGTGATGCTGTGAATCATCGCATCGGCGCAACAACGAATGGGCTGTGAACCGATGGGCATTGCAGGGAGAGCGATCAGCGCCGGGACAGACGAAGGGTCGGCTGATGCCAAGATAGATGAGTTGGTGGCAGCAGCCAACGCGGCGCGCGCGTCAGCGTATGCACCCTACTCTAGCTTCGCCGTGGGAGCTGCGCTGCGCGGAGCTGACGGGAGGATCTATACTGGCTGCAACGTTGAAAACGCTTCGTATGGGTTGACCATCTGTGCGGAACGTGTGGCCGTTTTCGCCGCGGTGGCGGCCGGCGTACGCAAATTCACCGCCATAGCTGTGACGACCGAGAACGGAGTGACGCCGTGCGGCGCATGTCGGCAGGTGCTGGCCGAATTTAGCCCGCGGATGACAGTGATCGTCGCTGATGCGCACGGCAATCGGAGTGTGCACGATCTGGCGGAGTTGCTGCCGGCGGCTTTTGGCCCGTGGGTTTGGCAAGGGCCGGGCCAATCTTGAAATGGTTTGCGTAAACCTGAGATCCGGCAGGCCTCGATTGACAGCGTATCAAAAGCTATTATAATGCACCCGTACGACTTGATGTGCGTCTTTTGCTACGCAGTTGAGAGAAGGTGAATCATGACGGAAGAGTTCTCATCAGAACGCGTCGCTGAATCGAGGCTGCGACGCGCCCGACGCTGGCCCGTTGTGTTGGGCGTGCTGGGTGTTGTGGGTTTCCTGTTCTTGTTCTTTCTCGGTTCACTCGAGCTCGTACACTATACCGAGTCCACGGCTTTCTGCTCGGCATGTCATGTAATGAAGCCGGAGGTGACGGTTTACGAGAACTCGCCACATGCGCGAACTGAGTGTGGAACATGTCACATCGGTCCGGGCGCATTGCCGGTGGTGCAGGCCAAACTGGCCAATGTCCGCTATTTGTACGTCTATCCGCTCAACTTGTTCCCGCGGCCCATCGAGTCGCCCATTCACAGTCTGCGGCCTGTCGAGTATGTGTGCGAGCAGTGTCATTGGCCCGAGAAGTTCTACGAAGACCGTCTGCTGGTCTTGAACAAATACGGTGCGGACAATGCCAACAGCTTGACGCAGATTGCGCTGATGATGAAGACCGGCGGTGGACTCAAGATCGAAGGCCGCGGCCGCGGCATCCACTGGCACATCGAGAACCCCGTGTGGTACATCGCCGCCGACGAGAAGCGGCAAAGCATCCCCTGGGTGAAAGCGGAGTTCGGCGGGTCCACCATCGAGTATCTGTCTACCGATTCAACATTAACGCCAGAGCAGATCGCAAAGGCGGAAAAGCGTAAAATGGACTGCGTGGACTGCCATAATCGTGCTACTCACGTTTTTCGCCGCCCTGCCGACGCACTGGACGATGCCCTGGCGCGCGGCTTGCTTCCATCTGATCTGCCGGCCATCAAGAATCAAGGCTTGACCGTCCTGGAGCGAACCTACGCCACGGAGACTGAGGCGGCGACCGCGATTGCAGCAGTGGAAGAGTTCTACCGCAAGTACTACCCCGATGTGTATGCGAAGCGAGAAGCGGATGTGAAGGCGGCTGTGGCCAGCCTTCAGGCGATTTTCGACCGAACCCAGTTTCCCTTCATGTCGGTGAACTGGGAGACCCATCCCGACAACATCGGGCACAAGGATTTCCCGGGCTGCTTCCGTTGTCACGATGGCAAACACCTTAGCAGAGACAACCAGGCGATTCGACTGGAGTGCAACATCTGCCACAGCATTCCGCAGGTGGCCGATCCAGGTAAACCCTTGCCAGCCATCCAGATCTCCAGCGCCAGGGAGCCTGAGTCGCATCGCCGGACGACCTGGCTGGCCGAGCATCGCTACATATTCGATGTCTCGTGCATCGGCTGTCACACGATAACCAATCCTGGGGGCAGCGATAATAGCAGCTTCTGCGCCAACAGCGCCTGCCACGCCAGCCAGTGGAAGTTTGCGGGCCTGGATGCTCCGAAGATTCGGCAGCTCAGTGCGCCTCCAAAGGTGCCATCGCGCGGCACGCCTGATCCGATTCCGCATCCGATCGGCCAACGCACCGACTGCACCATCTGTCACGGCGTCGGCAAGGTGCATCCGAGCCCCGAGAATCACGCCTCCTTCAAGCCGGATATGTGCACCTCGTGCCACAAGCCGGCTCTGCAGGAGTCGTCAGCCCCCCTTGCAGCGCCTGCAGGCGCGACGCCTGTGGCTCCGCGTGCCGGGCAACCGACGCCTGCTCCGGCGCCGGCAGGCATCATGGCCATCCCGCACGATCTGGCTGGCCGGGACAACTGCTTGATGTGCCACAACCCTGAAGGCAACATCAAACCCGCGCCCAAGGATCACGTCGGTCGGGCGAACGAGACGTGCCAGATGTGTCACAAGCCCAAGGGCTGAGCAACGTACCCGCGAAAAACGACCGCTGTCGTGCAGGCAGCGGTCGTTTTTTTCTTGGCTCGCATATTGCCAGCCACACACTATCGGATGGATACTACTCGGTCTAGTATTCCAGCAGTTTCGGCAGATCTTTCGCCTGCGCGACCCAATCCTTCACCATGTCCAGGGTCGGCTGCCGCCCCGAGATCTTCTTGGCCTGGTTGAGCTCGACCAGCGTGGCGTGCAGGTTCTCTGGTACGCGGCGGGCCAGCTCCTTCACGGTGTCCACGCCGCCCTGTTCCAAGAGATCAGCGAAAACTTCTCCGATACCCTTGATACGCGCCAGGTCAGCGCGGTTGGCCAATTCCAGGATCGCCTTTTCGTCGGCGGCCAGCGCCTTCGCCAGTTCCGCTCGCTGTTTCGGCGTCTTGACCGCCGCCAGGAACTGCTCGCTGTCCTTCAAGCCGCGCTCCTTAAGCTTACTCGCCAGATCGGTTGTGATGCCCCGCAACTGCGCCGTTGGAAGTACCATCGGAAGCTCCTTTCCCCATTAGTGAGTTTTTATCGTAGCAGAAAGCAGCACTGCAGCTACTTTCGGCCGAACAACCCGCCCAAAGCACCGATGACCTGGCTGGCCTGCTCGTTGGCGCCCGCGCCAGCCAACAGACCATCAATCTGTCCGGCGACGGGTGCCGGCAACTTCTCTTTCAGATACCCAAGCACCGTCTCCACGACCGTGCGGGCCTGCTCCGCCGGAATGCCTGTACGTTCCGAGATCAACTTGACGAGCTCGTCCATGTCATACCTCCTATTCAGTATGCAATTATACAACTTAAGCCATGCAAGTGCAAGCGCCAATGTCTGCTATTCACTTGCCCAATGGTATCGTCTCGGTGTTACAAGCGTGATTACAAAGACGCGGCCCATTCCAGCGGTCGGTGCGGCCTCTATGTTGTTTTTGTGTTGTGACAACCTTGAGTATAATATGCTCTCCAATCGTCATACCCGCGCCAGCATCAGTCAGGAGGGAATCATGAGCAGTGTACGGGAATCCGCGGAACTCTTTGCGCCTTCGCCTGATGTGGTCGCGCAGGCCAACGTCACGAGCTACGAGGAGTTGGCCCGCTGGGCCGAGCGCGATCTGGAAGGCTTCTGGGCCGCCCAGGCCGAGCAGTTCGTGTGGCTTCAGAAGTGGGACAGGGTCCTGGATGACTCCAACAAGCCCTTCTACAAGTGGTTTGTCGGCGGCAAGACCAACATCGTCCATAATTGTCTGGATCGCCATCTGACGACCTGGCGCCGCAACAAGCTGGCGCTGATCTGGGAGGGCGAGGATGGCGATCTGCGCACTTTTTCATATCATGCTCTCAATCGCGAAGTATGCAAGTTCGCCAATGTCCTGCGCAGCATGGGGGTGACGAGGGGCGATCGCGTCACAATCTACATGGGCCGCGTGCCCGAGCTGCCCATCGCGATGCTCGCCTGTGCCAAGATCGGCGCGGTCCATTCGGTGGTCTACGGCGGCTTTTCGGTGGAAGCCCTCCATGGCCGCATCGAGGATAGCCAGTCCAACGTCTGCATCACCTGCGATGGCGGCTACATGAACGGCAAGATCGTCGAGCTCAAGAAGATCATGGATGAGGCGCTCAAGCGATCGCCCACCGTCGAGCATGTGATCGTCTTGCGGCGCACAGGGCAGGATGTAGCGATGGAGGCCGGCCGCGACTACTGGTGGCACGACCTGATGGCGCTGCCCATCGCCCGCTCCGCGACCGGCAATCGGTCCGACACGGCTGTCATGGATGCCGAAGACCCGCTGTATATGCTCTACACCTCTGGCACCACCGGCAAGCCCAAGGCCATTCTGCACACGCATGGCGGCTATATGGTGGGCATCGGAACGACGCTGCGCTGGGTGTTCGACTTGAAAGAAGAGGATCGGTGGTGGTGCGCGGCCGATCCAGGTTGGGTCACCGGCCATTCCTACATCGTCTACGGTCCGCTGCTGTTGGGCGCCACCAGCTTCATGTACGAAGGCGCGCCGACCTATCCGTACCCCAACCGCTGGTGGAGCATGGTCGAGAAATACGGCATCAATGTGCTCTATTGTGCGCCCACGGCCATCCGCGGGCTCATGCGGTTTGGCGAGGCCTGGCCCAATCGCCACGATCTATCCTCGCTTCGTCTGTTGGGCAGCGTGGGCGAGCCGATCAACCCGGAGGCGTGGCGCTGGTATCATCGGGTCATCGGCAAAGAACGCTGCCCCATTATGGATACCTGGTGGCAGACCGAAACCGGCATGTTCATGATTACTCCGTTGCCCGTGACCAACCTGAAGCCGGGCAGCGCCACGTATCCCTTTCCAGGCGTCGAGGCCGAGGTCTATGATGAACATGGCAAGCCGGTCGCGGCCGGCGAGGAGGGATATCTGGTGCTCAAGCGACCGTGGCCGGCGATGCTGCGCACCATCTACAAAGACCCCGATCGTTACGTCAGCCAATACTGGAGCCGGTTCCCTGGCGTCTACTTCACCGGCGACAGCGCGCGCAGGGATAGCGATGGCTACTTCTGGATCATCGGCCGCGTGGACGACGTGATCAAAGTCTCGGGCTATCGTCTGGGCACGGCCGAAATCGAGAGCGCGCTGGTGAGTCATCCAGCCGTGGCCGAGGCCGCGGCCATCGGTCTGCCCCACGAAGTCAAGGGGAACGCCATTCACACCTATGTGATCCTGCGGGCTGGTCATGAGCCATCGGAGGGGCTGATGGAGATGCTGCGGCAGCACGTCGCGCACGAGCTGGGGCCCATTGCCCGGCCCGAAAAGATCACCTTTGTGCCGGCGCTGCCCAAGACGCGCAGCGGCAAGATCATGCGCCGCGTGTTGCGGGCGCGGGCTTTGGGCCTGGCCGAAGGCGATCTCACGACGTTAGAGGAGTGACGATGGCCTGCACGCCCAACTTGCCCAGTGCTCGGCGTTGTGGTATACTACGATACCAAGACTGGGACACGCGCCATGGTATTCCAGCGGTGTCCTGGTCGAGCACATCGAGAGGAGTTCGACATGGCGCTTTCGAAAGCTGACAAGGATGCCATCATCCAGGAATACCATGTTCACGCCAGTGACACGGGCTCGCCGGAAGTGCAGGTGGCTATCCTGACCAATCGGATCAATGCGTTGATCGAGCACTTGAAGGCTCATAAGCAGGACATGCATTCGCGCCGGGGCTTGCTGAAGATGGTCGGTCAGCGGCGGCGGCATCTGGCCTATCTGAGCAAGAAGGATCCGCAACGCTACCGCGATCTGATCGAGCGGCTGGGGTTGCGGAAGTAGCCGATGACCGTCAAACGGCGGCTTGAGGCCTATCGCTGACAACACGATGATCCGATTTGTGACGACAACGAATAGACACGCCAGCCGGCGTGTCTATTCGTTTGGTATCTGGAGGTGAGTTACTGAATACTTGATTTCTCGCGCGCCCGGAGGTGCAGGAATTGGGGAGTGCGTTTGAGGCCGCGCCGCGCTGAACCGGCGGGTTGTGATGCGTTGGCGAATGCGCTCGAAAGCACTCCCCAGTCCCTGACCTCTTGGATGCGTGAGAGCTGGACGCCGCCGGCGATATGCCACCGACGCGCACCAGCGAAACTGATCCATCCGGCACGCGCAAGCGTGCGCCACACAAAAAGAGGTCTATCCTATGCAAAAGCACGTCTACACCACAGCGGCCGGCGCCGATGAGATCATCATCGAGACAGGCAGCCTGGCTCAATTGGCCGCGGGCGCGGTCACCGTGCGCCACGGCGACTCGGTCGTCCTTGCCGCGGCGACACATGCCGCGCCGCGCGAAAGCGGCGATTTCTTCCCACTCAGCGTTGACTTCGAAGAGCGTCTCTACGCCGCAGGACGCATCCCCGGTAGTTTCCAGCGTCGCGAAGGCCGGCCCAGCGAAGACGCCATCCTCGTCTCGCGGCTGACTGACCGGCCGTTGCGACCGCTCTTTCCGAAGGGCATGCTCAACGAAGTGCAGATCGTCGTCACGGCTCTGGCCAGCGACGGCGAGCACCTGTTGGATATCCCCAGCATCATCGCCGCCAGCACGGCGTTGCACATCTCCGACATCCCCTGGGCCGGCCCGATCGGCGCGGTGCGCGTCGGTTTTGTGGATGGTGCGTTCGTAGTCAACCCGACCGCGGCTCAGTTGGCGGCCAGCACCCTCGACCTGCGCCTGGCAGGCACTGCGGACGCGATCTTGATGGTGGAGGCCGGGGCCGACGAAATCCCGGAAGACATGATGCTGGAGGCGCTGAAGCTAGGCCACGAGGCTATGCAGCCGGTCATCGCGCTCCAGAACCAGATGCGTGGGGAGCTGGGCAAGCCCAAGTTCACCTATACGCCTGTCTTGCCCGATCCGGCTGTGACCGCCGCAGCGGGCGATTGGTTGGGCCGTCGCGTGCGCGACGTGCTGGTGCAGTCGGCCGACAAGCAAGCGCAACATGCAGCCATGGCGGCGCTGAAGGCCGAAATGGTCGCCGCGCTCGGCGAGACATACGATGCGAAGGCGTTGGCCCTGGCCTTCGACGCAGTCGAGAAGGCGGCCGTGCGCGATCGCATTCTGGGCGAGGGCGTGCGGCCCGATGGCCGGGGCTACCGGCAGATCCGGCCGATCAGCGCCTTGGTTGGCGTGTTGCCGCGCGTGCACGGCAGCGGTCTCTTCACCCGCGGCGAGACGCAGGTGCTCACCATTGCCACGCTGGGCACTCCTGGCGATGCGCAGACGTTGGACACTCTCACGCCAGAAGAGTCCAAGCGGTATATGCACCACTACAACTTCCCCGGCTTTTCCACCGGTGAAGTCGCGCCGCAGCGCGGTCCGCGACGCCGCGAGATCGGCCACGGCGCGTTGGCCGAGCGCGCCCTCGAGCCGATGATTCCTGCGCAAGAGACGTTTCCCTACACGTTGCGCCTGGTCTCCGAAGTGCTGGCTTCGAATGGCTCGACCTCGATGGCATCGGTGTGCGGCAGCACGCTGGCCTTGTTGGATGCCGGGGTGCCCATCAAGGCGCCGGTGGCCGGCATCGCAATGGGCCTGGTGACCGATGGCCAAGCGACGGCCGCAGCGCCACGTTATGCGGTGTTGAGCGATATCCAGGGTCTGGAAGATCACCTGGGCGACATGGATTTCAAGGTGGCCGGGACCGCGCACGGCATCACCGCCTTGCAAATGGACATCAAGATCCATGGCCTGGCCTATCAGATCCTCGAGGAAGCATTGGCGCAGGCCCATGAAGGCCGGCTGATCATTATGGACAAAATGCTGGAGGTGCTGCCAGAGCCGCGCAAACACCTCTCGCCGCACGCGCCGCGCATCCTCACCATCCACATTGACCCCGAAAAGATCGGCAAGGTGATCGGCCCGGGCGGCAAGATGATCCGTGGATTGCAGGACACCTACAGCGTCAAGATTGACGTGGAGGACGATGGCTCGGTCTTTGTTTCGGGCGTGGACGGCGCAGCCGCCGACGCGGCCGTGGCCGAGATCGAACGGATGACCGAGGAAGTCAAGATCGGCCGCATTTATACCGGCACGGTGGTGCGCACCGAAGCCTATGGCGCTTTCGTGCAGATTCTACCCGGCCAGGACGGTATGGTGCACATCTCGCAGTTGGCCGACTATCGTGTGCCCAGCGTCGAAGATGTCGTCAAGGTCGGCGACGAGATCACCGTGATGGTGACCGATATTGATCAGGCCACCGGCAAGGTGCGTTTGAGCCGGCAGGCTGTCTTGGAGGGCTGGAGCGCCGAGGAGGCCCGCGAGCGCGATCGGCAAGTGGGCGGCGGCGGTCGCTCTGGTTCCGGCGGGCGTCCTGGCGATCGCGGCGGTCGCGGCCCCGACCGCGGGCGCGGCGGTTTCGATCGGCGACGCTAGTTCTGCAACAGGCTGCTGGTCCGGCTCCGCAGCCGCCGACCGGCAGCCTTACACCGTTTTCACCATGCAAGCTGACCCCTCGCCAGAGACTTCCGCTTCGCCCTCTCAGCGGCGCGCCGGCCCGGCCGGGTTGCTGGCCGACTTCATCGGCACGATCGCACCGGCGGTCGTCATTGCCTTGCTCATTCACGTCTTTCTGGCGCAGGCGACGCGGGTGTACGGACAGAGCATGGAGCCAAATCTGCACAGCGAGCAGCGACTGGTAGTCGAAAAGCTGACCTATCGCTTTCACGGCCCGCGACGGGGTGACGTGGTCGTGTTGCGCGATCCTGGCGGCGGCTCCGAGTTGCTCATCAAGCGTGTCATCGGGCTGCCGGGTGAGTGGGTGGGCATCGCTGATGGCCGCGTGTATGTGGACGGCGTGCTCCTGGAAGAGCCGTATCTGAACCAGATTACGCTGGGCAGCGGCCGCTCCTGGGTGACGCCTCCGCTGCACGTCTTCGTCATGGGCGATAATCGCGGGGCCAGCCGTGACTCGCGTGTCTTTGGGCCGGTCTCTCTGGATCACATCGTGGGCCGCGTGCTCGTGCGCTATTGGCCGCCGGCCGACATCGGACTGGTGCATTGATGCTTCTGATGGATACCGATACATTCAGGCCGCCAGAAGGTTCTATTTCTCGGCCGCTGCTCGGACAGCGGCGGCGGAGCCGCTGGCTGAACCATGTGCTGCGTGAGCTGTTCGGCACGATCGTGCCGGCGGTGGTCATTGCGCTGCTCATCCATATCTTTCTGGCCCAATCCACGATCGTTTATGGGCAGAGCATGGAGCCCAACTTGCACACCGACGAGCGGTTGGTAGTTGAGAAGATCAGCTACCATCTGCATGGTCCGCGGCGTGGGGACGTCGTGATTCTCGAGGATCCCAGCGGCGGCCCGATACCGTTGGTCAAGCGAGTGATCGCTTTGCCTGGCGAGCGGGTCAGCATTGCTGATGGCCGCGTGTACATTGACGGCGTCCTGCTCGATGAACCGTACTTGAACCAGGTGACGGCGGGCGGTTCGCGTTCCTGGCTTGTCCCGCCCCTGCACGTGTTCGTGATGGGCGACAATCGCCGCGATAGCCGCGATTCGCGTTACTTCGGTCCCGCGCCTCTTGAGCAGATCATAGGCCGCGCGGTCTTCCGCTATTGGCCGTTGCCAGAGTTTGGCATCGTAAACTAACACTCCTATGAGCAACCGCTGGACCCCCTTTATCAAGCAGCTCGTGATCGTTGTCGAGCTCGCGGCGTGCATCTGGCTTTTTTTCCGTGTTGAGATCATGTTGGCCCCGCTGGCCCTGGCTTTGCTCCTGGCCTTCCTGGTCACGCGCGGGGTGAATGCCGTGGTGCAGCGCACCGGATGGTCGCGCACGCTCATGGTGGTGGTGGCCTACCTGATCGTGATTGTTCTGTTGGCCACCGTGCCTGCGGTCATTCTGCCGCGCCTGGTGGCGCTGCTCACGGGGTTCAGCAATACGCTGATCAAAGTCGTGAGCGAGTTGGCCAGGGCCGATCCCACGCCGATCGAAATCGCGCCGAACTTGATCCTCGATTTGGGGCCGTTCTACGCCCCCATCGGCCAATTTCTGAACAGCTTCCTGACGCCCGGCCCCGGCGCGCTGCCGAATCTGCAAGACCTCCTCTATCCTTTTGCCAGCGGCGCGGCCGTGGTCGTGCGCGGGGCAGTTACGACTCTACTGACGGTATTCTTTGTCCTGGTGATCAGCTTCTATATCGCCAAGGACTGGCCCAGCATCAGCCGCTTTGTGCTCACCAGCATTCCCGAACCGCTGCGACCTGAGCTGCAAACCCTCTGGCGCGAGCTGGGGGAGGTCTGGGATGCGTTCCTGCGGGGTCAACTGACGATGGTGCTGGTGATGGGTGTCATCGTCTGGATCGCCATGATGATCCTGGGGGTGCGCAACGCGCCCGCCCTGGGTCTCGTCTCGGGCTTTGCCGAGTTCATCCCAGGGGTCGGGCCGACGGTGGCAGGCGTCATCGGATTTCTCATCGCGCTGATCCTCGGTCCCACGTGGCTGCCGCTGCCCAACCTCTGGTTTGCGGTGATCGTCGGGCTGACCTATTTTCTGTTGCAGCAGATCGAGAACATGTATCTGCTGCCGCATATCGTGGGCCGGCGCATTGATCTGCATCCCGTCGTGGTGATCATCGGCGCGCTGGCCGGCGCGCAATTGGCGGGCGTGCTGGGGATCCTGCTGGCTGCGCCGACGATCGCCTCGGTCCGGTTGGTGTTCGCCTACGCATTCCACAAACTGATGGATGAGGACCCTTTCCCGGCGCCCGCAGCCGAGCCCAGCCAGGACACGTTCTGGCGTTCGCGCCTCAGCGAGCGGCCCGTGCAGGCTGTGCTTTTCGACCTGGACGGCACCCTGATTGAAACCGACGATCAGATAGTCGCCAGCCTCGCCCGGCGTCTGGCTTTCCTGGAGCGCCTGTTGCCCGCGGCCAAACGCATGCGCGTTGCGCGGCGCATGTTGATGACGAGCGAGGTGGTCGTGAATGGCGTCATCACGTTGATGGATCGGCTGCGGCTCGATGGGTTGCTGTTCCGGCTAAATGATACCTTGCATCGCTGGGGCGGCATCCGCACCTACGAGAAACTCCTGCCTGTTCCTGGCGCGCCGGCGATGCTGCGGTCTCTCAGCGAGCGCTACCGGCTGGCGATTGTCACCTGTCGCAATCGCACGGAGGCAACAGCCTTCCTGAACCAATATGGGCTGGCCGATCTGTTCCAGGCCGTTGTGACGCGTGACGACTCGTCGCGGCTCAAGCCGCACCCCATGCCGGTGCGGCTGGCCGCCCGCCAACTCGATGTGCCGCCAGAGGCGTGCGTGATGGTGGGCGACACGAGCGTGGATGTGCGATCGGCCAAGGCGGCCAAAGCGCATGCGGTCGGCGTGTTGTGCGGATTCGGCGAAAGAAAAGACCTGGAAGCGGCCGATTTGGTGATTGACTCCACCGCGGAACTGGGCGCGTGGCTGTGAGCTGCCGCGGCCGGTCGTAGGGGTCGAGGAAATAGAGGATGCAGACACCGTCCTGCCTGCTCGCCATCGAAACATCGTGCGATGAAACTGCCGCCGCGGTGATCGAAGACGGTCGCCGGATTCGGTCGAACGTCGTCGCGTCGCAGATCGAGCTGCATCGTCCCTATGGCGGCGTCTTTCCAGAGATCGCGTCGCGGCAGCACGTGTTCGACATTGCGCCAGTCATCGGCCGGGCGCTGGCCGAGGCGCATGTTGACTGGGACGATCTGTCTGCGCTGGCGGTGACGCGTGGGCCGGGTCTGGCGGGGTCATTGCTGGTGGGCGTCAACGCTGCCAAAGCGCTTGCCTGGAGCCGCACGCTGCCAATCGTTGCGGTCAACCACCTGGAGGGACATCTCTATTCCAACTGGCTGGACGCAGGGGGCAAGATTGATCCCGCCACGCTGACCAAACCCACCCTCTCGGAGCTGGATGCCGCGGGCCAGGCGTTTCCTCTGTTGGTCCTGATCGTCTCCGGCGGCCACACCGAGTTGGTTCTGATGCGGGGTCATGGGGCTTATGAACGGCTGGGCGCGACCCTGGACGACGCGGCCGGCGAGGCGTTCGACAAAGTGGCGCGGCTGCTCGGATTAGGCTTTCCGGGCGGGCCAGCGATTCAACGCATTGCGGAGGACGGCGATCCCACGGCCTTCGACTTCCCGCGTGGCCTCACAACCCAACCGGAACACCGTTTCAACTTCAGCTTCAGTGGTCTGAAAACTGCGGTCTTGCGGCAGGTGCGTGAACTTGCCGGCGGCGATCAGCCTGCTGACCTGACGACCGAGGTCCGCCGCGACCTGGCGGCCAGCTTTCAGGCGGCGGTGGTGGATGTGTTGGTAGCCAAGACAGCCGACGCTGCGCGGGCGTTCGGCGTGGCGCGGGTGTGCGTGTGCGGGGGCGTGGCCGCCAATCGCGCGTTACGCGTTGCCGTAGCTGAGCGGCTACCCGTGGCGGTCTCCATCCCGCCGTTCTTCCTGTGCACCGACAATGCGGCGATGATCGGCGCGGCGGGACGCTACCGGCTGCTGACCGACGGCCCGACCGCGCTCGATTTCGACGTGGAGCCGAATTGGGGGTTGGTAACTTGGTAAATCGGTGGATTAGTGGGCGCCGAACCGGGAATACACCAATGTACCAACTCCTAATCTACCAATGTACCAATCTACAGTTCTTTCCACACCTTCCCCAGACTCTCCCCGTACACGCCTAACTCCCATTCGTTGAAATAGCCGAAGGGAGTAACGCGCACGTCGTAGCCGGTGGCGCGGAGGCGGTCGGCCAGCTCGGTCATGAACACGGCCGCGAATTCCGGTTCGGCGTTCTCGCCGCCCAGGTGGGTGAACGAGTGCAGCACAACCCGCTTGAGATCGCGCTTGTTCGCCAGCCACTTGACGTTTTTCAGCGTCTTACGAAACACGTCATCCCGATCGGCCGCGTCCTTCGCCTCTACGTGCATGAAGACCACCACCGCGTCGGCGACTTGATCTTCGCTTTCGATGTCCTCCACACCCTCGAGGGTCTTCGAGAAGGACTTCCACCAGAAACGTTTGGCCATAAACATGAGCAGACGCATGGAGTACCTCGGAATGGCGAATCGGGCGGATGGAGCGAATCCTGTATTGCTCATTCCGCCGTTGTATGCTATGATCGTATTGGGAAGGAGGGAACGAGAATGTTGACAGGAATCACGGTTGACAGTCAACGCGTGAGCATTCCCGTAGAGATGCTCGGTGACGGCGAAGGGATGGCCGTGCTCACCCTGGCCCGGGGAGCTTACTTGATCATGCGTTCCGATCTGCTGGCGACTTATCCGCGCCAACGCCTGGTGGAATTCAGCCGGATGGCGCAGACCCTGGAACGCCTGCTTCCTGGTGTCAACGGATCGTTTACACCGCGCAAGCGGCGAGCCTTGCAAGAGCTGCATCAGCAAGGGTATCCGGTTTCTGACGGTTCGGAGTATGGTCTGCGGGCTATGGTCAAGCCGGGAATCAGCTTGGAGCAGGTCTGGGAAGAGCTATCCACGCTGGAAGGATCTCTGTCCCATGAGGTGCTCGCCGAACGGGAAGAACGGTAATGCTTTTCTACTTCTTCGACACCAGCGCCCTCGTCAAGCGATACCACCGGGAGTCTGGCTCTGATCGGGTCAACGCCATTTTTGACGACCAGGACAACGTGCTGATCGTCTCCGAGTTGGCGATCGTCGAGGTGGCCTCGGCCCTGCAGCGCAAGCTAAACCGAGGTGAGATCGCTGTGCAGGCGATGAACGATGCCTTGGCCCAGTTCGACAACGCGGTGCTGAATGACCTCATCGTGACCGGTTTCCGTAGCGGCTTCATCCAGCAAGCCAGGGACCTGGTGCGGCAGCATGGTCTCAGGACATTGGATGCCCTGCAATTGACGGCCACGTTGGAGTTCAGAGCATTGGCGCCGGTATTCGTTTGCGCAGACGAGAGGTTGTGCCGGGCTGCGAGCAGTGTGGGACTTGCGGTTCTGAATCCAGAAGCTACTCCCTGAAAACAGAGTAACTGGTGAGATAATCAAACGACAGCGCCCCGCCCGCCGCGCACGGGACGAGGTGCTGCTTTTCACCAGCGATAGCGATTGAGCGACCAAAACCCGCGAGCGATAGTGACGCCCGTGCTCTCCAGATTGGCTATCGCTTGCACGATCTGGCGGTAGCTCATGTCTCTGGTCGGGTCGTTGTCCTGGTACATGACGAGGATGCCAAAGTGGTCAGGATCGTGGTCGTGCAGTTCCTTGAAGTCTCTCGGATTGAAGGTAAGGATAGCACGCTCGGCTGCTTTGGCGTGGGCAAAGTGAACCACATCATCTGCACTGGTGAGCGGGGGATGCGCGTCGGCGGGAACCTCGACGTCGTGACCAGCCTCGATCAGCAACCTCCTCAGTTCGTGGGAGAAGGCACAGTCATCCAGATACAATGCGAGGCTCAAGTTCAACTCCGTGGGAGAGCAGGTATTGTTTTTCCTCCTCTGCTTCGCTCTCGATGAGCTCGCAGTGCGTCTGGTAGTAGGCAAGGGCCTCTAACACCTGTTCCACCGGCAAGTTCATGTCCGCGGCCGCCTGCTCAGCGCTTAATTCGTTGGCGCGCATCTTGTACACCAACTGCCCCACTGTCATGTTGCACCCTTGCAGATAAAGCTGCTTTCGCCCCTTCTCTGGGCGCGCGACCAGGTACTGATAGTGCCGAAAGATCAACGGCGCCACCGCCGGCACACTCAGCTCCTTGAACTTGTCCAACCGGTTCAGCCCTTCCGGCTCGACACTGACGATGCGCCGGTTTGCCAGCATCTCATCCACGATCCAGAGAAACGTGCCATACGCCTGCTGCAGCAAATCGGCCCGCGAGCGCGCTGCCAGGCGTCTCTGCAGAAGCTCCAGTTGGGTGGCCTCGGCAGCACTCAGGTCTACCTGCACGCGCACTTTGTCCCGCTGTTTTGTATCCAGTGACATCATCTACCTCCGGTTACTCCGATTATATGGCAAAATGGAGTAACCGTCAAAGAGCGGAGCGGTCAGACGAAAGCGCCTTGCCTACCGCGCCCGGGACGAGGCGCTACTGTTGTTCGCGTCAGGTGGATGGAACGAATCCCGTTCGGTCAATCCATCGGATGTTCTGTGTTCTTACTACAAGGCTAGAAGTAGTAACGATCACTGATCGGTTGCTGGCAGGCGTACCGCAGTAATGGTGCGGGAGAGCGACTCGCTACCGCCGAACGTTTGGGCCAGCGTTTCCAGGCCGTCCACGAGTTTTTCTTCCCGGCTGCTACGCAGGGCGTTCATCGCGGCGGTGGTCTCTGCAAACGTCAGGCGGCCCTGATCATAGAGAAACACTGCCAGGTCTGCGGAGTCGACCACCTTGAGACCCTGCGCCTTGGCGAAACGGAAGCCAGCCCCTCGCCCTCACCTCGCTGTCTTCACCCACATCCGCTTGCCGTCGCTCACCACCTCGATCCGCCCCTGTTGATCGGTGCGGTAGACCTGCACGCCGGCCAGGCGCTTGAGCACTTCTGGGCTGGGGTGACCGAAAGTGTTCTCGGCGCCCACCTGGATCACCGCGACGCGCGGGGCCACCGCCGCGACGAAACGCGCTGAGGTCGCGCCCTGACTGCCGTGATGCCCCACTTTCAGCACGTCGGCGCGCAATAGCAGGCCGGCCGCCAGCATGTCTGCTTCGGCTTCCGCCTCCGCGTCGGCCGTCAGCAGCAGGCTCGTCGCGCCATAGTCCAGCCGGAGCACGGTCGAGTTGTTGTTATCATCGGAGGTTGTGCCCTTCAGCGGCCGCGTCCCAGGATTGAGCACGGTCAGGGTCAGGTCGCCGATCGGCAGACTCATGCCGCGTTGGGCAAAGGTGCGGCGGATGCCGGCCGCCGCCAACCGTGCGCGCCACGGCGCGGCTTCGGCGGCCGCCTCCGATTGCGCGGCGTCGAGCACCTGAACGACCTGGTAACGATCGAGCAGTGGGATCAGCCCCGTGATGTGGTCGCCGTCGGGGTGCGTGAGAATCACCAGATCGAGGGTGCGATCCCAAAAGGGCAGGATGTCGCCCAGCTCATAGAGCAGCGCGGTGGGGCTTGGCCCGCCGTCTACCACGATCTGGCGACCATCGGGCGATTGGATCAGCATGGCATCCCCCTGGCCCACCTCCAGGAAGTAGACGTGCAGCCGGCCATCGGGCAGGCCCCGCAACGCCAGCCATGCCATCGCGGCCACGGCAGCCAGCGCGCCGATCCATCGCCAGCCGGCAAGCTGCGCCCGCAGCCAGTTTGTCGCGGCCTGTGCTTTCATGATGTGGTATACTATGCCTGCCAGCGGTCTTTTGTCAAGAGTCGCATGGGCCGCAAATTCAAGGAGGCAAACCATGACGGAAAGAAATCCACAGATCATCGTCTATGGCACCACCTGGTGCCCTGATTGCCGGCGCTCCAAGCAGTTCCTGGGCGAGCACCGCATCCAGTACGTGTGGGTGGACATCGAGCAGGATGAGACAGCCATGGCCGAAGTGCAGCGCATCAACGACGGTCTGCGCGTCGTGCCGACTATTGTTTTTGCCGACGGGGATGTCCTGGTCGAGCCGAGCAACGATGAGTTGGGCGCCAAGCTCGGTCTCGTTACCTCAGCAAAACAAGATTTTTACGACGTGATCATCGTCGGCGGCGGGCCGGCCGGCCTGACCGCAGCCATCTACACTGCGCGCGAAGGTCTGGGGACCCTGATCCTGGAGAAAGGCACTGCCGGCGGACAGATCGGCGACACGCAGATGCTCGACAACTTCCCCGGCTTCGACGAAGGGATCCCCGGCCTGGAGTTGGCGCGACGGTTGACAGCCCAGGCGCAACGGTTTGGCGTCGAGATCGTGCAGGGCGCGGCCGTGGCGGGCGTGAACCGCGACGGCCGCTACGTCTGCGTCAAGACGGCCGACGGTCGCGAACATGGCGCGCGCGCGGCGCTCATCGCCACCGGGTCACGCTATCGCCGGCTGGATGTGCCGGGCGAGAAGGAGCTGATCGGTTCGGCCATTCATTTCTGCGCGGTGTGCGATGGCCCGTTCTACAAAGGCAAGGATGTGCTGGTGGTCGGCGGCGGCAACAGCGGTTTCCAGGAAGGTCTATTCCTCAGCCGCTACGCCAAGACCGTTACGATCGTCGAGTTCTTGCCCCAGGTGCGCGCCAGCAAACTGCTGCAAGAGAAGGTTGCGGGCCAGCCGGGCATGCGCGTGGTCACCAATCATGCCATCCAGACGTTTCGCGGCGAGCGCGGCAAGCTGAAGGGGGTCGAAGTGCTCGATCGCGCTACCGATGAGGTGAAGAGCTGGGCCGCGGACGGCGTCTTCGTATTCATCGGCCTCAGCCCCAACAGTGAGTTCCTGCCGGCCGAGGTCCAGCGCGATCGTTGGGGCTTCATCGTCACCGGCAGCAATCTCGAGACCACGCTGCCGGCCGTCTTTGCGGCCGGCGACGTGCGCGCTGGCAGCACCAAACAGGCAGCCGCGGCCGCGGGCGAGGGCGCGACCGCCGCGCTGATGATCCGAGAGCATCTCCACAGTCACGCGTAGTGTGGCAGAGGACAAGTCGCTCATGTCACGGCCGGCGCCATGATGGATGAAAAAGCATCTGCGCTCGGCCGCATCCCATTCACAGAAAGGACACACTCCCATGAAGATTCTGATCGCAGCCGATATGGAAGGCATCACCGGGGTCGTTGACAGCGACCACACCGATTCAACCCATGCGGAGTACGGCCGCTTTCGGCGGTTGATGACCGGCGACGTGAACGCGGCGATTCGCGGCGCGTTCGATGGCGGCGCCAACGAGGTGATCGTCAGCGATGGACATGGCCACGGCGCCAACATCCTGATCGAGGAGCTCGATGGCCGCGGCCGGCTCAACTCTGGCACGCCGCGGCCCTATTCGATGATCGAAGGGATTGATGCTGGCGTGGATGGCGTCCTTCTGATCGGTTACCACGCCCGCGTGGGCACGTCGAACGCCATCCTGGATCACACCTGGTCGGGCGCCCGCGTGGCCGGCGTGTGGCTGAACGAGCAGCCCATGGGAGAGATCGGCGTCAACGCGGCTGTGTGCGGCCACTTCCGCGCGCCGGTGCTGATGATCTCCGGCGATCAGTCGGCCTGCGCCGAGGCCAACGCCCTGTTGGGGGCCATCGAGATGGTGGTGGTCAAACAGGCCAAAGGGCGGATGGCCGCCGAATGCCTGCCGCCCGAAGTGACGCAAGAGAAAATCCGCAAGGCAGCCAAGCGGGCGGTCAAACGCCTGGCCGCAGGCGACGCGCCACGACCGTTTCGGATGGATCCGCCCCTCACTGTCGCGGTGGAGTTCGTCCGTTCGGAGATGGCCGACGCCGCGGCCATCCTGCCCGGCGCTACCCGGCCCGACGGCAAGCGCGTCGAATTCGTGGCCGCGGATATGCCGACCGCCTACCGCGCGTTTCGCGCGCTGGTGGGATTGGCTGGTTGAGGATCGGGCGAGCACGGTATGTGAACAAAGTGCATACAAAGATTTGACATGGATTCAAGGGTGTGCTAGACTGCATCCCGGAAAGGAGAGCGACATGCGCGTGATCATCACGGGCGGCGCCGGGCTCATTGGCCGTGCGCTGGCCGCGAATCTGGCGGCCGATGGCTACGAAGTGATCGTGCTGAGCCGGAATCCCGAACGCGTGAGCGGATTACCGACCCGCGTGCGGGCGGAGCACTGGGATGGTCGCACGGCTCAGGGGTGGGGTTACCTGGCGGACGGCGCGGAGGCGATCGTCAACCTGGCTGGCGAGAATCTGGCGGGGGCCGGCTTCTTTCCCAGCCGGTGGACGGCCGCGCGCAAAGAGAAGATCTTGCAGAGCCGGCTGGACGCGGGCGCGGCGGTCGTTGCGGCGACGCGCGCCGCGTTCGCCAAACCGCGCGTCGTGCTCCAGTCATCCGGCATCGGCGTCTATGGCCCGCGCGGGGACGAGGAAGTGACCGAGGCGGATTCACCTGGCCGCGACTTCTTGGGGCAGTTAGCGACGCAGTGGGAGGCGTCCACCGCGGCGGTCGAGGGGCTGGGCGTGCGCCGGGCCGTCATTCGCAGCGGTGTGGTGCTCGACCCGCACGATGGCGCGCTCTTGCGCATGTTGCTTCCGTTTCAGCTGTTCGTCGGCGGCTGGTTTGGCGCTGGCCGCCAGTGGCTTTCGTGGATCCACCTGGCCGACGAAGCGACAGGCATTCGCTTTCTGATCGAGAACCGCCAGATGAGCGGCGTCTTCAATCTGACCGCGCCGCAGCCGCTCACCGGTCGCGATTTCGGCCGGGCCATCGGCCGCGTGATGCGCCGGCCGGCGTTCATGCCTGTGCCCGCGTTCGCCATGCGTCTGGCGTTTGGCGAGGTCGCGACCACGGTCCTGGATGGCCAGCGCGCGGTTCCCCGGCGGCTGCTCGATCTCGGCTTCCAGTTTCGCTTCCCCGACGCGGAGGGGGCCCTGCGGGATTTGCTGTCGGCGCATTGAATCATTGATCGGCGCGCACATCGGCCCCGGCGCAGTGGGGTTGGCCGTAGTGAGGGGGGCGGCATGAGGGCGATCGCTATATCGAGACCACCAGTGGGTTCATCCCCTGGTTCCCGAGAGCTGCGAAGGGGACGAGATCATGAAGCTGGCCTTGTTCGGCAGCCGCGGCGACTGGAAGCGTTTCTGGCTGGGACATCGCACCTGAGGCATCAGATTCGCGCATCGTTCTGCAACTCGAGGGCGAGCCGGAGGCGGCGTTCGACCTGACGCATGGATTCCGATGCCAGACGGCCGAGCCGTCGAGTGACCGCAGCTTTCGGCACGGCTGCCAGATTCGATGCTTTGACCCATGAAGTCACCTTGACGCCGGCGGACTGGGCTTCTGATGTGCCATACAGAATCTGATAGTCTGTAGGCAGAGGATCTGAGTTGGGGCGGGATGACATTGCCGCGATCAGGATGTCGGCCGTGGTATCGTGGATCAAGCGGCCGGAGATCACCACCGCCGGACGAGGCTTGGCCTGCGGTACGCCAGCAGTGTCAAGGAAGGGAAAGCTCACTAACACTACTTCGCCTCGCTGTGGTCGCCAGTGTGGTGGGGTCACAGCGGCTCTCCGTCATCCCATGTGTAGACATCTTCGGCCGGGTGCTCCCAGATGCGCGCCAGCGATGCCTGGGCAATTGCATAGAAGTCAGTCTCTGTCGGCGGCCTCTCTTTCCGGGTGAGAGTCTCGTATTCGGCAGTGCTGAGCAGGACGGCCTGGGCGCGGCCGCGATGGGTGATGACGATGGTCTCGCGGCCGACGATGACGCGATCAAGTACATCGCTCAGGCGGCGGCGCAGTTCTGTCGTGGGTAGAATGAGAGTCATGCTGCCCTCCTGCAAGATTATGGACTGTAACCATTATACCACACGTGAGAGGAGCCATCAGTATTACCCATGATAACCAACTATCCACACAAACCGTGCGCCGGGCTGACCGCCTGGCTTTGGGCGCCGGCGTCCTCTTCAGCCTTCTATTCACCGCCGCGATCTGGCTGGCGGGCCGGCGACTGGAAAGCATCCCGCTCTGGCCTGACTTCGGCCCCTCGTGGTACTACTGGCGGTTGATGCAGCCGACCTTCTGGAGCCGTGCGACGGCTTGGGGCTTCTACCTGGTTCATCAGTTGTTCGCCTGGGGCGTGATCTACTATGCGCAGACGCGCGTCAGGAAATATGTTCCTGGTCTGCAGGGGGTCAACGTGCTCGCGCTCGCGGGCAATGCGTTTTTCATCCTCCTCCATTTCGTGCAGACCCATCTCTGGTACGATGGCCTGGCGCAGGACGTCTCGATCTGGAGCTCGCAAGCCTCGGTCATCATCCTGCTGGTGTGGGTTCTGCTGATGGAGACTCCGCGCCGCGGGCTGTTCGCCGGCAAGAAGGTACCCATCTCGAAACAGATCACCGGTTTTGCGCGCAAGTATCACGGCTACATCTTCGCGTGGGCGGTCGTCTACACCTTCTGGTATCACCCGATGGTGGCGACGAGTGGGCATCTGATCGGGTTCTTCTACATGTTTCTGCTGATGCTGCAAGGCAGCCTGGCCTTCACCCGCATGCACGTGAACAAATGGTGGACTCTGGTGCAGGAGGTGGGCGTGTTCTTCCATGGCACACTGGTCGCAGTGATGCAGGGCGACAACTTGTGGCCGATGTTCGCCTTCGGCTTTGCGGGCATCTTCGTCCTGACGCAGATGCATGGCCTTGGCCTGCGCCGGTGGGTCAAGTGGGCGATTCTGGGCGTCTTCGTCGCGGCCGCGATCGTCGTCTATAATGGGCAGTGGCCGCGGCTGAACGAGATCATCCGCATTCCATTGATCGAGTATCTGGCCGTCTTCGTGCTGGCCGGGCTGATCGGCGGCGGACTGTGGGTTGCCCGGCAGGTGGGCCAGCGGCGATCGGCGTCGCGGGGGGCCTGATCCTTACGCAGCGCTCTCCTCCGCAGCGTTGCACCATGCAGATATCTGGATTGCCCCTTGATCGTTGTAGCCGGTTGCGTCAGGCTTCCCCGTAGTCATCTCCGCATATGGTTGTGCTGATCGCCCCGCCCCTGGCGGCCCGCGGGGCTGACGAGTGGGCTTGCGCCGGCCGCGTGGCTGCGCCAGCAAAAGGATATTCTCAAAGCCATTGACGGCGACTTGGATAGGGCGCGGGTCATCGTGTACAGAACCATGCTCCAACCGGTTGCCGCGATTTGACAAGAACCGGCAAGCCAGGTATGCTACCGGTCAGAGAAAAGCCGAACGGGAGAGGCGCTATCAACGCTCTCCCGTCCGTAGGCTCCCAGTTCCGCCGGACAGCGCCACGGCCGCCCCGGCGGTCAGCAGCGCCCAGGTGCAGCAAGAGATGGACGCCCTGCAACAGACGTTTGCACCCGATCTCAAGCGCAAGCCCGCGCAACGGGCCTTACATGGTGCCTGGCAGCGGACCTGGCGGGCGTATGGCCCGGATCTGCTGCACTGCTATGACATCCCCGGCCTGCCGCCCGACAATCTGCGCCTGGAGGCCTTGTTTGGCCGCCTGCGCCGGCACCAGCGCCGCATCAGTGGC
>Ga0194126_10000782_pt1 | contig 53654 bp, 57 predicted proteins | sample TA2KigC150mmetaG_FD_148641 | JGI IMG/M metagenome (GOLD analysis project Ga0194126, IMG submission 148641) | Freshwater microbial communities from Lake Tanganyika, Tanzania - TA2015035 Kigoma Deep Cast 150m | ecosystem: Environmental > Aquatic > Freshwater > Lake | place: Tanzania: Lake... | reverse complement strand
GCATGGCTTGTGCGAAGATTGTACGACCTCGATTCATTGGCCACCTCCTTTTTTAGGGGAGTATAGCCTTTTTCAAAATTCAAATCGTTCCCGTACAAAATATTGCAATTATCCAATGAAGTCATAGCGTTTTATGTTATGTTAAAATTTTTATTTGGACAGTAGTGAGAGAAGATATGTCAGGAGGAGGGGGTCGGAGAGAAGGGGTTAGGTTTGGGCGGTCAGGCTCGGAGAGTTTCCAGCGTGCGTGCGAAGTTGGCTTGGCAATTAAGCCGGGAATATGGAATTCCGATGGCTGAGATAGCGCGTCATGTAGGGGTTTGCACCTCAGCCATTGCCAAGGCGATTCGAAAAATAGAGATGGAGAATATGAAGTGCTAAAAATAAACTACGTCCCCCATCCGGAACGTCCCCCATCCGGAATATGAAGTGATAAAAGTAAACTACGTCCCCCATCCCTATGTCCCCCATTCCACATCTTGTAATACCGGCCGCAATAGACACACCTCTTCTGTCGTTTCTTTCTTGCTTCCATACGCTTATCTTGACAGATAAGGTGACTGCCGGCCTTACGGCCGGATGTGTCAGGGAATGAAAAGAATTAAATCCATCGAATGTGGGGGGAATTAAAGGAAGAATAAAAGTGGGGCCTGTGCTTATCGGGATTAGGTCAGTTTTGGGTATCGCCTACAGGGGGGGTGAAACTTTCTCACATAGGGTTAAGCTCCACGAGGGTTGCTCCCCACCCTCCGCTATCCTCTCCAGCCAGTCGAAAGGAAGCCACCTCCGGCAGCCGCTCGAGGACCGCATGGACCGTCCGCCGCAGGGATCCGGAACCTTTCCCATGAATGATGCGTATCTTAAGGATTCCTCTCTCCCGGCAGGCGGCTAGGTAATCGATAACCAGTTCTTTCACTTCACCGGGTTGAAAGGTGTGCAAATCGAGAGTGCCGTCAATGGGGAATTCTATCGGTTCGGATTCATCCATTCCAATCACCTAATACTACTACGTTAATTATTAAGAATCATCATCCGGGTGAATTTTTTTGATGGAAACTTTTTGATCGCAGATGGGGCATATGCCTGTATACAGCAGCAATAATTTCTGCATCCACCGGCGGACAGCTTGCAAGGTCCACCCAGAAGTTTTTTTTATTGGCCAACCTTTCCAGGACCAAAAAAGAATAGGCCATCGATACAAGGGTCACATGATGATGCCAGCCTTGCCAGGAACGGCCTTCGAAATGATCCAACCCCACTTCCATCTTCATTTCCCGGTAATCCTGGTCAATCCGAAATCGCCCTTTCGCCGTTCGAATCAGCCGTCGAAAGGAACATTTTGGCCCCAGACTGGAGAACCAGAATTTCATGGGGTCCTCGCAAAACTCTGGCCATTCGATCAGCAATTCCTCGGGCTCCACCCTAAGCGTTTTTCCCTGCAGCAACCCATTGGCGGCCCAAACGATGATCCGAGCAAACCGGGACCGAAGGGGCCCTCTCGTCCCTTCCCTCCAAGTAACGTTTTTCCAGCTTTTGGAGGGCAGATCTTTGGCAATTTGTCTCAGAGCTTTGGAAGGAGGAAGATCTTCCGCATAAAACCGCTTACGAGGAATTTTCCCCCCTCTTTTCGTCGGCATCTCCTTGGGATGAGGATCCTTCGTCCAGGCGGTAAGCTCCCCTCCCACCTGGAGAACATAATCCAACTGCCTGCCCCGCAGCCCCTGGCGAAATTCATAAGATTCCCCATACCCAGAATCGCTCAAGACCACACGCCTTTGCAGCCCCCAATCGATGACTTCATCAATCAGCTCCAAAGCCAATTCCGGTTTGGTCTTAAAAGAAATTCCCTCCGGAATTCCCGTTTTCTTCCGGCGCCTTTCATCCTCGACCCACTCCGCCGGAAGATACAAGGCCCAATCCAAGGGAATACTGGATTCCTCCGTCCCCAAATCCAGGGTGACCGCCACCTGACAATTGGCCACCTTCCCCAAGGCCCCACAATACTGACGGTCAACCCCTACCGAATGCTCCCCCTGCTTGGGAAAAGAAACATCATCAATGAGCCAATAGGCTTCCGGCACAATTTCTTTTTCCATTTTCCGAGACAGGGAGGCTCGAACCTTTCCAAATGGCCAGGGGCTTTGATTTACGAACTGCTGCAAAGCTTGGACATTCCCATCCGGAAGCCGGCGGGACAGAGGCTCAATGGACTTCCTTTTCCCATCCATGAGGAGACCCCGGATGTACTCTTGCGCATGCTGCCGCCTTTCCTTACGCCCCATCAGCAGTCCAAGGTCCGCCAAGAAGGCCTCCACCTCTTGTCGCAGTCTATCAGTCTCTTGGGTTTCCATACCCAAGATAATAGACTAAAGTGCATATATATGTCAAGAATAACTTAACGTAGTAGTACTAATTGTCCGTGCGGGAACCACACCCTGAAATCTACGAAAGAGATGGCCGACAAAGTAGACACGAGGAAAGGTGGCAATATCTATCGGCAGAGGATCGCGATCACCGAGCCTGTTTTTGCCAATATCAGGCATGTAAAGAAACTAGGCCGTTTCACTATTAGCGGGAAAATCAAGGACGACGTTCATTGGGTCTTATACTGCATGGTGTACAATATCCAAAAGATCCTGAATTATGGTTCTGCTTGGCTAACAACAAAGGGGTATATATATCCAACCCATTTCCACTCTGCGGCAGCTGGCGCGAGGCATTTCAATTCACTTCACTAAAACCAGGCCGAAATAATACTGGGGATCTTGGTAGTTTCTAACCACATTGATGGTAAATCCGTGCTTTCTCGCGGTGGCAAACACGTCTATGCCGCAGGCTTCCATGGAAGGCCTGGCCTCATCCGGGTGCCTGCACCCATCTTTAAAAGAGCAAGTGCGGCAAAGCCGGCACGGCCCGGCTCCCAAACCTAAAGCCTTGTAATATCCAGAGAGAAAAATCTCCCGTTCCATTTGGGCGGCAATTTCTTTTGTATTTACGGATCCACTTTCAAATAGAATTGCCTTTTTGTACCCATTCAGCATTTTGCGTGTTTCCTCAGGTTTGGGGGTATAAGGAGGGCACATCAGGCTGGAACCGTATCCCCCGCAGCCGAATTGGCATTTCCAGCGCACCCAGTCACCCGTCACCACAGTGGAAGGAGAAATAATTTTTACGCCCCTGGCGCCTAATTCATAGAATCTTTGTAAGAATCCAAGTAACTCTTTGTTGATACTTTTTCTCTTTTTCATCATATTTCTCGCTTTCATAGCATCATCCGCCAAATCGCGCTCGAACAAGAGTATTTCCAAGACAGCATCCCCGCCCGAACCGGATTCCACGCCCCAAGAGCGACTGGTTAGGAGTTTACGCCACACCTCAAGACTTGTCAAACGGACATCCCTCCTCTGCTCTTTTATCCTTCTTAGGCCTTTCAGAAAAATCGAGGAAAAAATAGGGGCGGAGAGAAATTTTATATTTGAGATATTTAAAGTAATAGTTTAAAATACTCATTATGAAATTTATTCCTCGAATGATTAGCCCCCAGCTGCTCTGTGCGTCCCGTCATTTTAGCGCGGTGATCCTGACCGGGCCCCGGCGCTCGGGGAAAACCACGCTCTTGCGGAAGCTCTTCCCTCAGGCCTCTTATTATCTTCTGGAAGATCCCGATGTAATCTCGCGGCTGCGCGCCGATCCGAGGGCGTTCATCGAGGAAATTTGTCCTCCGGCTATACTTGATGAAATCCAAAATGTTCCCGAAGTCTTCAATTACGTGAGGACCCAAATTGACCGTTTCCCCAATAAGAAGGGGCGATGGATTCTTACGGGGTCCCAGGAAGCTTCTCTTAGGAAGGGTGTCACGGAGTCCATGGCCGGGCGGGCGGCTATTTTTCAGCTTCTGCCTTTTTCTTTGCGGGAAACCTCAAAAGTTTCACTGGTTCGAGGGGGATTTCCCGAGGCCCTGGCCCGCCCTTCTTCCTCCCAGATCTGGTTCCGGTCTTATGTTCAGTCTTACCTGGAAAGAGACGTGCGCGCCGTCAGTTCCATCCGGGATCTGGCAACGTTTCGTCGTTTCCTTGTTGGGGGTTTCTGTGCCCACGATTTCAGAATGGCTGAATATTCTTGAAGTGACCTCCCAAATCATCCTCGTTTTTCCGTTTTATGAGAACTTTGGGAAGCGGCTCATTAAGTCCCCGAAGCTCTATTTTGTCGATGCCGGTCTTGCCTGCCATTTTCTTGGAATTGAATCGGAGAAAATGCTTAAACAATCCCCATTTCTGGGGGCGATCTTCGAGGGGTTTGTGGCTTCCGAGATCATCAAACAGCAGGTCAATTCAGGCCGGTCAAAGGAGATCTATTATTTCCGCGACCAGCAAGGGCTTAAGGTGGATTTCCTGGTCCCGACGGGCCATCGCGAGTTAATCCTTCTGGAAGCAAAGGCTTCGCGGACCGTTATGCCTCAAATGGCTGAGTCCCTTAATCGGCTTGCCGGGTCCATTGGAAACTACCAGGTGAAAAGCTTCCTTGTTTTTAATCCGGGAAGAGAGGGTTTGTCTACCTCAGCTCTCCGGCCAGGGATTAGAGCTTATTCCGTGGGAGAGTTCCTATCCCATCTTGCTTCCGTTTTTTAAAATTGATGGCTTCGTAAAAAGTCCATCTGTGGCGTTGCGCTTCACCTTCGTCGTTGCGGCGTACCTTGTAAGTACGCCTCACTCCTCAGGTTTTGCGCGCCTTGCATATGGAGCTTTTTACTTCATTACAATTTTGACTGTTTACGAAGCCATCAAAATTGGCATCAGGCAATTTTGTAATTGGGGTCATGCAAAGGGGACGTTGACGAAAATCAGTGCTTTCAAGTTCTTGACTTCCAAGGGCAACAGGGATATTTTTAATTTAAACCTGCAGAAAAATGAAAAGGAGGATTCGATGAATATTGAGAAGAAATTGAAGGGCCTGGGGATTGAGCTGCCGGAGGCGCCCAAACCGGTGGCTAATTATGTGCGTGCGGTTAAAACAGGAGGTCTTCTTTTCGTTTCAGGGCATGGACCCTACGATGATGGAAAGACCATCCTTTCCGGGAAACTCGGAAATTCGTTAACTATTGAAGAAGGATATAAGGCAGCCCGCAACGTGGCCATCAATTGCCTGGCATCGGTCAAAGACACTCTGGGAGACCTGGATAAAGTCAAGCGCGTGGTCAAGCTCCTGGGTATGGTCAATTGCACGGAGGATTTTAAAGACCAGCCCAAGGTGATCAACGGAGCTTCGGATTTGCTGGTAGAGGTCTTCGGGGAGGCGGGGAGGCATGCCCGCTCGGCTGTAGGAATGCAATCTTTGCCTAATGGAATTCCGGTGGAGATCGAGATGATTTTGGAAGTGGAATGAATTCATTAGCGGACGCATATCAACACGGATTTTTAAATTAGCCACAGAGGACACAGTGCGGCAAAGCCGCAACTAAAAAAAGTGCCGAGGGTGCCTAAACTGAGCTAAAGTGAACTAAAGTGCCTAAAGTTTATAAAAAAATTTCTTAACAAAATTTTCAGAGTTTTAAAGTTGATGATCTCGTAAAAATTCGTGAAAGAGTCATTGCGAGCGCCAGCGAAGCAATCTCGTTTTTATAAGTGCCCGAAAAGACAAGATTGCTTCGTCGTCCCGCCAATGCGGAACTCCTCGCAATGACAGGGACAGGACTTTTTACGAATCCATCAAAATTTAAGAACAAAAAAGCAACTTAGAGCATGGATGAACTCAAAAAAACCAGAAAAAATCTTGATAGAAGAGGCTCTTGCAAAACTCTTGAAAAGTAGAGGAAATCGTCATTCCGGGCAAGCGAAGCCCTGCACCGCATGGTGTACAGGGCGAAGCGCGACCCGGAATCCAGGGTTTTCAAGAAATTCTGTCCGCCTCAAGCGGATCACTTTAAACACTTGACACTTATTCTTATATTTTTTCGGTTTTAAGAACTCTGTGGTCTCTGTGCCCTCTGTGGCTAATTTATTTTTTTCGTGCTTATCGGCTATTTGTATCCTGCTGAAATTGGGATAAGAGGGGAGGGAAGATGACCAGGTACAAAGTAATCGCCAGGGCCAAAGATAGCAAATGCCAGCATGTGAAAGAAGGGGACCAGATTGTCATAGAAGGGACAATGGTCAACCTCCAAGAAACCATCAGTCTCTGCGCTGTAGCCCTGGGAGCCATTCAGTATTCGTTATTTATGATGGGGAAAGCAAAAGATCCAAAAGATTTCGGGCGTGAGGATATTTACACTTTGCAATGCCCGGACCCGGAAACGAGAGTGATTTTCGAGATTTCCAGGAAAGCGATGGAATAAGCGGTAAAGGACTACTGATGGTCAAGTTGTTAGGCCTGGAAGAGATGGAGAGGCGGCACGAAAAAGGCGAGGATCCCTTTGCCCTAGCCATCGAAAAATGGGTGCGCATGCGGGACTTCCTCCTGGAAAAAGCGGACCCGGCCAGGTATAGGGAAGCTTTCCAGTGTGGCTCAACCAAGATTCTATTCTGCCTTGATTATAAAAACCAGTGTTCCTTCTGCCCCCTGGAATGCGTCTGCCATGACAGCCAGAGTCTCTACTACCAGATCATGAGGCACCTTCAAGTATACACTCTGGCTGGAGCGCTTCTTCCCCGGGGGCCGCTCATAGAAATAATAGAGGCTTACATCCGGGATTTGGAAAATAATCGCAAGGAATGGCTGAAAAAGAATAACTGATAAATAGTCCTCCCCGGAGTTTTTACGTCAGGAGACTGTGCCTCAATACTGAAATCGGACAGCCCGGACTGGAGAGCATTCTCTCGGAATCACAAGGCGGTGGTTCTTCCATAGGAAAGCGGCGGGCTGAAACCTAAATAAATCAGCAGTACTACGAATCTGCCGCCACTTTGCGGAACCAAACTGGGAAGCCCTGTAGAACTTTTTCACCCGCCGATGCTTCCTCGTTCATGCCCTCCAGTCCGATTATGACACAGTCTCCAGAGGGGGAGGGTTTGAAATTTCAGGCCTCAGCATAGGGCCCCAAGCCTGAGCGATCTGGTTTTAGGGGACGATAAATTTTCCTTCGTAGATATAGTTCATGATCAATGTGGTGGCCAGGGCGGTGACCTCGATCAGCTTGCGGGATTGACGGCGGGGGCTGAGGTTGAGGTTTAATTCTCTGGCCCGGGCGACAAGCTTGTCGATTAATGGGCCCACCGAGGAAACCCCTTCTCCTGTCCAGTGGGAGATCATTTCCACAAGGTGATTTCTATTTTGCTCGATGAACACCCCTGCGGGAATCCTCTTTTCTTTCTTTCCGTTTGTGTTGAAAATCTCCCTAAGTACATCGTCAACATAACCCTGGGCTTTTTCCCGGTATCGTTCCTCGCTTTTATTGTAATATTCAAGGAGGGTGAAGTTCAGGCTTTCGATGGGGCGGATCAATTCGCCGTTGGTTACCAGGGGCTTGCGCGGCCCGATTTGTTTCATCAGCCGATCTACGAAGTGAATTTTCTTTAAAGCGCCCCAATTCTTGTATTTCTGGCGCCAATTGGAGCGGGGCGTGAGCCAGACGGCAAACGTCTCGGCAAAATCTTCGTCCGGATGCTTCTGGGCATAGATTCTCCCGGAATACTGGCCAACCTGCTGGTGGAGATGTTTGACGAATTCTCTGGATTGGGGGTTGGGGTGGAAATAATCCCGGTATGGTTCAGAAAAAAGCCCGAATGTATCCTGCCACTCTTTTGATTTGTAAAGAAGATAGGCATAATTAATAGCATGGCCGGCCTCATGGCGCAGCGTCATCATAAGTTCATGTTCATCTTCCAGATCGCTCTGCATCTCATCTTGGATCTTGGAAAGGGTGGCATCCGCATAATAAAAGGGAATCCCGATCACAGGAACTTTATTTGGGCAGCCCCATGTGTCAGTAAGGTAGCACTTTGGTTTTAAAATGATTCCTTTCCGGTTCAACTCGGCATAAAGCCGGCCAATTAGTTTTTCGAGTAAAGTTCCCTCGATTTTCAGGTTTAATTCGCTGATGGGCTTGTTCATCTCCATCAGCTTTGTTTCCCAATTATTCAGAATATCTCTTGCCGTGGCCATTGATACCATTTCCTTCCGGGTAACCCAGCGCTCTTTTGTGGCTTACTCAATATGTGAGGTTTTTATAAAAGACTGGGAAAATTGAGTAAAACTTGGGGGATCCTTTTTTTTCACTTCACGCCTATATAAAAAATAGGCGAAAAAACACCTTCTGTCAAGAGGAATCTTAATAAAAATTACTTAGTTAAATCAATGAGTTATCATTGAATGAGGAGGAGCCGCCGGCGAATGGGGGCCATTATCGAGGCAGCCAGCAAAGTCTTCAAAATGTCGCCGGGAATAAAAACAAGGAACCCAATTTTTAATGTGGTAAATAAAGAGATGGGCTTATTGATGATGTAATTCAGGTTGAAGTAAAGGTAGGAAATACCAAAGAGATAAATAGCCGCCTGTCCCAGGAGCAGGGCGGCCAATGTGCGGGGAAAACTCAAACTTCTTTCCCTTTCCACTACTTTACCGATAACATAAGCTCCAGCGATAAAACCCACCAGAAAACCGAAAGATGGTTGTAAAACGTACCCCGGCCCGCCTCCCTGGGCAAAAATCGGGAGTCCGATCAGGCCGATGGTCAGGTAAAGTAACTGGCTTAAGGCTCCCAGGCGGCTTCCGAGAATTAACCCGGCAAGCATAACCATGAGGGTTTGCAGGGTCAGGGGAACGTAGGGAATGGGGATTTTAATGAATGCCCCCACAGCCGTAAGAGCGGCAAAAAGCGAAACCATGATGATGTTTTTGATTTTGTTTTTCATCATTATTCAGATCCTTTCAGTAATACCTGATTATCCTACAAAACATTCCGCTTTGTGTCAAATCATCTTGCCGCCCTTCACTTTTTGTGGTCACGAATGATTCATTATTAACTGGCGCTGGATGATCCTTCCCAGGCCCGGACGGGAGGGGGAATCTCTCGGGAGCACAAGGCACTATTTCTTTCATGGGTAAGGGCGGGGCTTCCCTCCATGATACCCTGCCTTCCTTCGATCCCGCCTTTTCTTTGCGGAAGAAAAGCATGGGCTATTGTCCAATCTTTTTCCCGCCGGTGCTCCCTCTTTCATCCCCCTTCCGTCCGGGCTTTTTCTATCACATAGAATTCATCAATTTATTCAAAAGTGAAGGGGGCAAGGACAAATCATCTATTGAAAAGAGGGGATCATTTATTGTAAACTCCTTCTATTCTTAGGCGCTGCAATTCATTCTCTAAGCTGACCTCGCCGATTTTTTGAAAGGAGGACAAACAAACATGGGAGAGTTAAAGAGCGCTCTGGAAATTGCCATGGAGAAGAGCAAGAAGATGGGAGGGGATGAGGAAGTTGTCTTTCTTTCTTCGAATCAAAAAAACGAAATCGCTGAAATCCGCAAAGTTTACTCAGCCAGGATCGCCGAAGCGGAGATTTTAATCCCGGAAAAGGAGAAACGCGAGAAGGACATCGCCAGATTGAAACGGGAAAGAGACCGGAAGATCGAGTCGGTCTATAAAAAAACTAAGGAAAAAAGCTAAAGCTGGAGGAGGCTTATGGATTTTGAGCTCACGGAAGAGCAAAAGATGTTCTGGAAAGCCATAAAAAAACCTCCTCCCTTTGCAAAAGCCTGCCTGCGGCAGGCAGGGGAGGTCAGGAGGGATTTCTGGTCCGCTTGAGGCGGATCAAAACGCTAAATTGTTATGGATTTTTTAAAAATATTCAGGGGGTGGCGATGAAAGCAAAAGATGCAATCAAAAGAATCGGGATACTAACGGGCGGTGGCGATTGCCCGGGGCTGAACGCCGTGATCCGGGCAGTGGTGAAGACCGCCATTTTCAAATATGGGCTAGAAGTCATGGGCTTCCTGGAAGGGTATTTGGGCATGATCAAAAATATGACCCGAAAGCTTGAAGCCTTGGATGCCTCCGGAATACTGCATCAAGGGGGGACGATTCTGGGGACCTCCAACCGGGATAACCCTTTTCGCTTCCCGACCATTGTCCGGGGGAAAAAAATTTTCCGGGATGTCTCCGACCAGGCCATAAGGAACCTCAAGCGCAATAAGGTGGACGCCCTGATCGCGGTAGGGGGGGATGGATCGCTGACAATCGCCCACCAGTTTTTTCAAAAAGGCGTCCCTGTTGTCGGCATTCCCAAAACCATCGATAATGACCTGTGGGGTACGGATGTCACCTTTGGATTTGACACGGCCTTGCAGACTGCTATGGAAGCGATCGATAAGATTCAAACAACGGCTGCTTCCCATCACCGGGTCATGGTGGTGGAAGTCATGGGCAGGTATGCGGGATGGATTGCCCTGGAAGCCGGCCTGGCTGGCGGTGGGGATGTCATTCTCATCCCGGAAATTCCCTACGATATAGAGAAAGTTTGCGAGGTCGTGAGGGAACGGCATCGTTATGGAAGGCGATCCAGCATCGTGGTCGTGGCCGAGGGGGCCGCGCCGAAAAAAGGAGAAATCGTGGTTCATAAGCTGGTGGAGGACAGCACTGATCCTGTGCGGTTAGGAGGAATCGGCTACAGGGTGGGGAATGAGATCGAGAAGAAGACGGGCCTGGAAACCCGGGTTACGGTCCTGGGACATATCCAGCGTGGAGGGTCTCCGACGGTATTCGACCGCGTTTTAGCCACCCGCTTAGGGTCCAAAGCCGTAGACCTGGTGATGCAAGGAAGATTTGGCAAGATGGTGTGCCTGCGCGGACTGAAGATTGAAGATATAGACTTGAAAAAGGTGCAGGGCGATCAGAGAAAAGTCTTGCCGAACGGCGATTTGGTCATGACAGCTCGTTCCATCGGGGTTTCTTTTGGGGTTTGAATGAAGGGTGCAAGGGTTCAAGTGAAAAAAAAATTTGAAACTCTTTAGCTCTTTGAAAAAAGGTGTGTTGTAAGGGCCAAGGGATTCCAAGGACCGGGGGCCAGAGCGGACCGCTTGGAATCATAAGGCGCTGATTTCTCCGCATATGGGGCGGGCAAGAACCCCCGCCTCCTCCGGAGGAAAAGATCTTTTGTCTTCGTGGCCAAGCGGAAACCCAACCGATGCTTCCGGCGCGTTCCGCTCTAACCCCCGGCCCTCAACAAAGGCTTTTATACCATTTTTTCAAATCGCTAAACTGTTTAAAAAAATTTTAAACACAAATTAGATGAACTCGTAAAAAGTCCAAAAGCCCCTTTCCCCGTCATTCCGGCCCCGATTTTCATCGGGATAAACTCCAGCCGGAATGCAGTTATTTCAAGGAATTATCAAACCTCTGGACTCTGGTTTTCACCTGTCTGCCAGGCACAGGCAGGCCGGAGTGACGACTTTTTACGAGGCCATCAATCAGGAGGGAACAAGATGAAAGTGGATGTGAAAGAATATGAAAAATTTTATGATCGGCTGGGTCTTAAGGAGCATCCGTTGGCCGTGTTTTACAGCGATGAGGAACCTGCACATGGTATCCGACCCAAGGAATTGGGACGGGAGTGTATTTTGGCTCTCCTCAAACGGGCGCGTCATCATGGGGAAACAGTCTATTTTGACGAAAAACACACGGGCTGCCCGGGGGGAGCCTACTACATGGGGTTTCGCCCTACACCTATGCCCAAGATTGAATATTTCCTCTCTTGCGGCATACCCGGTGAGATGGAGGGGGAGCGGTACATTAAGACTCCGGAGATCGCCAGAGATTATTTTGCCTCTACTAAGCCGCGGAAAGCGCCGGCTAAATATGCTATTTTTAAGCCCCTTAACAAACTGGTCGCTGCGGAAGAACCAGAGGTCATCATTTTTTTCGCTTCTCCGGACATGCTCTCCGGGTTAGTGGTTCTTACGGGTTATGCTTCCGAGCGAGGCGATGCCGTTCATCTTCCTTTCAGTTCCGGTTGCGGCTCGATCCTCACCCATCCCTTGAAAGAGGGAGAAAAAGAAAAACCCCAGGCTATCCTGGGAATGTTTGACGTCTCTGCCCGCCCCTTCGTCGAGCCGGATACCTTGACTTTAGCCATGCCCCCAAAATTATTCCTTACCCTCCTGGAAAACCAGGACGAGAGTTTTTTGATTACTAAAAGCTGGGAGAAAGTGCAGGAACGAATTAATAAAGGAGAAAAGCCGTAAGTCGCAAGGCGGAAGGCGTAAAGAAAAAAACTCAAAGGGCAAAGCGCCTAACGCATATCGGTAAAGGTGTAAGGCGCTAGGTTCAAAGTGAAAGGCGGAGGGGAATTTTTATCTTGACTTTTCGGGGAGGAGAAGGGTTAGTATTTTGTAATGAATCTCAAAATCCTTATTCTTTTGACCGCTGGGCATTTTGTCACGGACATCAATACTGGCGCCCTCCCGGCCTTTCTGCCCTTCATTAAAGAAGCACTCGCCCTCTCCTACACCAAGACCGCCTCCATAATCCTGATTTTCAACATTACCTCTTCGGTCATCCAGCCCATCTTTGGTTACTTATCCGACCGCTGGTCAGTTAGGTGGCTCCTGCCTATCGGTCCTTTCCTGGCCTCGTTGGGGTTGGGCCTTTTGGGCCTTGGCCCATCTTACGCCTGGATTTTACTCTTCGCCTCCTTAAGCGGTATCGGCCAGGCTATCTACCATCCCGAGGGGTTCAAGACTGTAAACTTCTTAGGCGGGCAGAAGAAAGCCACCGCGATATCGCTTTTTCATTTCGGGGGAAACTTGGGATTTGCTGTGGGACCAATTTTGGCTACTTTATTTTTCACTCATTTTGGCCTGAAAGGTTCGCTCTGCTTTGTTCTTCCGGGAATCATCATGCTGGGGGTTTTCCTGTTCACAACGCAATGGAAGATTAAAGTGAGCCCTCCGGCAATCAAGGCAACGCATTTAGCAAGATCGGGGCCTTCAGCTCAAAATTTGCTTCCCATGACTTTGCTTTTACTGGCCGTAGTCCTCCGTTCGGCAACGCGACTCAGCCTTTTGACCTTTATTCCTTTCTATTTCATTACGGTTTTAAACCACGATCCTTTGGTCGCCGGGAAGTATCTTTCAGTTTTCCTCCTTTTTGGAACTATTGGCGTCGTGGCCGGAGGGCCTCTGGCCGACCGGTTTGGCTATAAGAGGACCGTTCTTGTCAGCCTGGGGTTGACTCCGGTTTTTCTTTATCTTTTCCTTTTCACCTCCGGCATGCTTTCCCTGGTCTTTTTTGCGGTCGCTGGCTTACTTATCATCTCTTCCAATTCCGTTACCATGGCCATGGGCCAGAGTTTCATGCCCCAAAATGTAGGCATGGCTTCCGGTTTGATCCTGGGTTTGGCTATGGGCATCGGAGGGATCGGGACGACGCTCCTGGGCTGGGTGGCGGATCATTTTGGCATCCCTTTCGCCCTGCAAATAACCTTTATCTTGCCCCTTTTGGCCTTCCTGGTATTTTTCTTTATCCCCTACCCACCCCATGATCAGGCTGGTCGTTCCAAACCTTTCCCGGAATCCTAAGCCGGCATAGCCGGAATAAAACAAATTCGAAACCCAAATATCGAAATCCGAAACACAGTCCAAATCCAAATGTTCAACTCACCAAACAAATTTCATTTTATTCCAGCGCTTGCAAGAGGCCTAAACACTGTCATGCCTGCCCTCGCTTTCGAGAGGGTAAACTGTAGCGGGAATTAAGGGCAGCCTGAAAAAACAGGATTCCGGGTCTCGCTTCGTTGGCCCGGAATGACGATTGAACGACAGGGTTTTGAGATTTGCCAGAACATCCGGTCTTATGGATCAAAACTGTAGACAGGGGTTTAAAATTTCCCATAACCGAAGGGTTACATTCTGGCGATTTAGATTCTTGACTTCAGATTCTAAGTCCGGTAAATTTAAATTTAACACCTTGACCCATAAGGCGCGGACTGGTAAAAACTGGTCAAAAAAAAGGAAGGAGGTAGGTGTATGAAGAAATTTCAAAATGGCAAGTTCTTATTGTTCTCTGTTTTACTTCTCTTTGGGTTCTTTTGTTTCACCATGGCCTCGGTAGAGAGTTCATGGGCCCAGGCGCAGAAAAAGCCAGCGGAGGCCAAGCCCAAACCTAAAACTCCGGCGGTTCCCCAAAAACTGATCATCGCCCAGGGGACGGATGCCTTAACCATGGATGCCCATCATGTGATCGATTCTCCCACAGCTTCCATAATGGAACATATGGTAGAACCCCTTCTGGAACTCACCCCGCAAGGTGAAATAGTCCCCAAACTGGCGGAAAAATGGGAAGTCTCGGCAGATGCCATGGAATTTACCATAAAAATTAAAAAGGGAATCAAGTTTCATGACGGAGAACCTTTAAACGCTGAGGCGGTGAAGGTCAATTTCGACCGCCGGCTCGACCCCAAGGCCGCAACCAAGTTTGGCTTTTTGGTTGCCCAGGTCGCTTCGGTGACGGTCGTTGATGAATATACGGTAAAATTTAAGACCAAGGCGCCCTTTGCCCCAATGGTGAGTAATCTGACCCACAGCACCAATGGCATACAGAGCCCCGCCGCTCTGAAAAAATCATGGGAGAAACCGGTGCCCCAGCCGGTGGGAACCGGGCCTTTTACATTTAAGGAATGGGTGCCGGGAAATAAACTGGTCATGGCGCGCAACGATGCTTATTGGGGGAAAAAGCCGACCCTTACTGAATTGACTTTCCGGGTGATTCCGGATGACGCCTCCCGCGTGGTGGCTTTGGAAACCGGAGAAGTCCATGCCGCCGTTCGTATTCCCCCTTTCGACATTCCTAGACTCAAGGCCAATCGTAAACTTACCGTAGTGGAAACCCCGAGCGTCCGGACCATCTACATGGGCTTTAATGTATTGAAGGAGCCTTTCACGGATAAAAGGGTAAGACAGGCCTTGAATTATGCGGTGAACAAGGCGGCCATTGTGAAACACATTCTGGGAGGAGTAGGACGGGTGTCCGATGCCCCGATCAGTCCGGGCGTCTTTGGCTACAGTCCTACGATGTCTTACGAATACAATGTGGAAAAAGCCAAAACCCTGCTGGCTGAAGCAGGTTTCCCCAAAGGATTCGAGACCACTCTCCATCCGGCTGTGGGCCGCTATTATATGGATGCCTCTGTGGCTACGGCGGTGGCCGCCGACCTCCTGAAAGTGGGCGTCAAAGCCGAGATCAAGATGATGGATTGGGCAACTTACCTTCCGTTTATCCTGCGGGATAAAGAGGCTGTGGAACATAAATTGTATGTATTGGGATGGGGGACGGTGACGGGTGACGCGGATTATGGCCTTTTCTCCCTCTTCCATTCCGGGGAGTGGCCCAAAAAAGGAATGGCCGCTTCCTTCTATAAAAATGAGAAGGCTGATCAACTGCTGGAAGGTGGAAGAAAGACAGCCAATCCGGAGCAGCGGAAAAAACTTTACAAAGAAGCAATGGAAATCATCATGGACGATGCCCCATGGCTATTTCTGCACAGTGAAGTCCAGATCACCGGGGTCAATGCCAAGGTGAAAGGCCTGGTTGTGCACCCAACCGAAAGGATCCTTTCCAAAGGAGCCTCGATCGAGTAAACCCAGGCGCCAGGATTCAAGGGGAACCCTTGACTCCTGGCCCCCTTTTTTTGATATTTATGACTGGACAGTACATCATACGCCGGCTGTTGATCATGCTCCCTGTTCTTTTGGGAGTCTCCCTGATTATTTTCATCATGGTGCGCATTATTCCGGGGGACCCGTCCATGGTCATGGCTGGCCCCCATGCCACCAAAGATCAGGTGGAACAGATCCGCACCCAGCTTGGACTGGACAGGCATCCGGTTACGCAATACTTCATCTTTATCGGCAACCTTTTCCGGGGCGATCTGGGAACATCTACCCGCACTTCTCTTCCTGTAACCAGGGAGATTATGGCCCGGCTTCCCAATACCCTCCTGCTGGCCCTGGCAAGTATTCTGATCGCCACGGTGTTGGGAGTATTGACCGGGATTATCGCGGGGGTAAAACAGAATTCCAAATTCGATTATCTGAGCATGCTCGTGGCCCTCTTTGGACTGTCCATGCCAGTTTTCTGGCTGGGATTGATGCTCATGCTCCTTTTTTCAATCCACCTGGGCTGGCTGCCGGCGGTGGGAGCGGAAAGTTTCAAACACTTGATTCTGCCGGCCATTACCCTGGGGGCGAATTCCATGGCTATCATTGCCCGCATGACCCGCTCCAGTATGCTGGAAGTGATCCGTCTGGACTACATCCGCACGGCCAGGGCAAAAGGGTTAAAGGAAAAGCTGGTGATATCGCGCCATGCCCTGAAAAACGCCCTCATTCCGGTCGTTACGGTCATTGGACTCCAGACCGGCACACTGTTAGGGGGAGCAGTGCTCACCGAAATTGTCTTTGCCTGGCCGGGAGTGGGCCGGCTCCTGGTGGAAGCTATTTTAGCCCGTGATTATCCCGTGGTACAAGGTGTGGTATTGCTTGTGGCCACCATGTTCATTTTCGTCAACTTGGTCGTAGATATTCTATACGCCTACCTTGATCCCCGCATCCGTTATCAATAGGAGATCCATGGAAGAGATTATTGATAAAGCCGAAAAACCAAAGTGGAGTCAGACCCGCGAAGTATTTAATCGGCTCTCCAAACGGATTACCGCGATGATTGGCCTGGTTATCGTCTTGATCTTTCTCGTCTCCGCTATTTTTGCCCCTTTTCTTGCCCCTTATGATCCCCTCGAGCACAGTCTGGGACATATGTTAGCCAAACCCTCCTGGGATTACCCTTTGGGGAGGGATGAATTGGGTCGGTGTATTCTAAGCCGGGTCATCTACGGAGCCCGTATTTCTTTACTTATAGGGACAATGGTGATCTCCATTGGTGTGCTGTTGGGCGCTCCTCTGGGGATTATATCGGCCTATTACGGGGGAAAAGTCGACTTTATCATCCAGCGCTTTGTTGACACCATGCTGGCCTTTCCGGGAATCCTGCTGGCTCTAACGCTTATCGCCATGCTGGGGGTGGGGCTGGCCAATGTAATGATCGCCGTAGGGATTTCCACTATTCCCATATATGCCCGGCTGGCCAGAAGCTCGGTACTGGCTATCAAATCAAGGCAGTTTGTGGAGGCCTCGCGGTCGATCGGGGCCAGCAATTTTAAGATCATCCTCCGCCATTTACTCCCCAACAGCCTTTCTCCGATCATTGTTCAATCAACCCTGCATATGGCCACGGCGATCCTCTGGGCCGCCGGACTGGGGTTTTTGGGATTGGGGATCAACCCGCCTACCCCTGAGTGGGGGGCCATGCTTAACGGCGGCAGGCTTTATATCCGGGTGGCCTACCATGTAGCCACCTTTCCCGGATTGATGATCTTCATCACCGTGCTGGGGTTTAATCTTCTAGGAGACGGTTTGCGGGACGCCTTAGATCCGAGGTTGAAGACATAGATGAATTCTTTGCTCCGGGTAGAAGACCTGAAAACCTGTTTTTACACCGACGCCGGCATGGTCAAAGCGGTTGACGGAATCTCCTACGATCTTCAGGAAGGCGAAACCATGGGATTAGTAGGGGAAAGCGGTTGCGGCAAGAGCGTGAGCGCCCTCTCCATCCTGCGCTTGATTCCTTATCCCCCTGGAAAAATCACCGGGGGAAAAGTTGTGTTTGAAGGAAAAGATCTCCTTAATATCTCCGAAGAGGAGATTCGGGACGTCCGGGGGAACCGGATCGCCATGATTTTTCAGGAACCCATGACCTCGCTCAATCCGGTTCTGACCATAGGCCTGCAGATCGGAGAAGCCCTGGAAATTCATCGCGGCCTGAACAAGAAGGAAACGCGGGATGAAGTTTTAAGGCTGTTACGGATGGTAGGCATTCCGGATCCTGAAAGGCGGATCGATGATTACCCGCACCAATTCAGCGGCGGGATGCGCCAGAGGGTGATGATTGCCATGGCCCTGAGCTGTAGCCCCAAGCTGCTCATTGCCGATGAACCCACAACTGCCGTGGATGTGACCATTCAGGCCCAGCTCCTGGAGACCATCAAGGACCTGACCTCCAGGCTGGGGACGGCGGTCATCCTGATCACCCATAATTTAGGAGTGGTAGCCCGGCATGTCAACCGTATGGCTGTCATGTATGCCGGAAGAATTATTGAATCTGGCCCAGCGACCGAAGTATATGAGCATCCCCGGCATCCTTATACGGTTGGGTTATTGGCCTCCGTACCCAGGCTCGATAAGCCGCGTGTGGGGCGCCTGGTGCCCATCGATGGGCAGCCTCCAGACCTCATTCGTCTGCCCCCCGGCTGTTCGTTTTTTCCGCGATGTTCCCACCGTATGCAGCAATGTTCAATGGAGAGACCGGAACTAAGAATCGTGGGAGCAGGACACCTGGCTGCCTGCTTAAAAGACCTCGGATCATAGAAATGCTAAACGACATCCTCATCGAAGCCAAAAAAATTGCCATGTATTTTCCCCTTACCAAAGGGATCATTCGCCAGCGAAAAATCGCCGAAATTAAGGCGGTCGATGGGGTGGATTTAGCCATCCGCAGGGGCGAGACTCTTGGCCTGGTCGGGGAGAGCGGCTGCGGCAAGACGACTCTGGGCAGATGTTTCCTGCAATTGCTCCGTCCTACCTCGGGGGAGGTCTTCTTTGAAAAAGTAGATCTCTGCCGGCTGGGTGATAATCAACTGCGACCCGTTAGGCAGGGAATGCAAATTATTTTCCAGGACCCCTTCGACTCCCTCGACCCGCGCATGACGGCTGAAGAGATTGTGGCTGAACCCTTACGGGTCCACACCAAAATGAGAGGCAGGGAATTAAAGGATAAAGTAGCTGACCTTTTAGGTATTGTTGGCTTGAATCCCTCCATGGCCGAGCGATATCCCCATGAATTCAGCGGGGGGCAACGGCAAAGATTGGGAATCGCCCGGGCTTTATCCATTCGGCCTAAATTTATCGTATGCGACGAGCCGATCTCTGCCCTGGACGTCTCCATTCAGGCCCAGATCATAAACCTGTTGGAAGATCTGCAGGGAGAATTTAACCTTACCTACTTGTTCATCGCTCATGACCTTTCTGTCGTCCGGCATATCAGCCACAGGGTAGCCGTCATGTATCTGGGCAAGATCGTCGAGATTGCCAATCGAGATGATCTCTACCAGTTTGCCCAGCACCCCTACACGAAAGCGTTGCTTTCGGCCGTGCCGATTCCTGATCCTGCGGTGGAAGCTTCGCGAGAAAGGATTATTTTAGGGGGAGAACCCCCCAGTCCCATGGCTCTTCCTTCCGGATGTAATTTTAACCCCCGGTGTTCCGTTGGCATAGACCTCTGCCAGCAGGAAGTCCCCCCGCTCCATCAGGTCGGGAGGGATCATTGGGTCGCCTGCCATCGGGCTTAATTCTTTTTTCATCACCCTCTCTTGATGGCCTCGTAAAAAGTCGTCACTCCGGTGAAAACCGGAGTCTAGAGGTTTGATAACATCTTTAAATAACTGGATTGTATAGGAAATTCCTTTTGTCAACTTTAGTATAGCCTTAAGCTGGATCACTTTAGGCAATGAACATGAAATGGTCAATAGTCAATTATCAATGTTCAATGTTCAATGATCATTGCTAATTGATAACTGGATTCCGGCTGGAGTTTATCCCGATGAAAATCGGGGCCGGAATGACGGGAAAAGGAGCTTTCGGACTTTTGACGAGTTCATCTCTCCTGGCCAACAAATTATGATAATTATGATGAAAGTTTTTGAAGAGTCAGGAAGTAAGGCAAAGTTGTTGAGATTGAACCGGCGGATAGATGATAAAAGCCGGATGAAGCCGGGAGACTGCCGCGTCCGTCTCCGGGATGGCCTGGGAGTAACCCTCCGGCTACTCGACTGGCAACCTGGAAAATTAATTGTTTATTTTTTCCTTTTATGATATATATAGTTCAGACTAAAGAGGGTAATTTGTCAAGACATGCTCGGCTTAAATTAGCCAAAAGAATTTTCGCGAGAGAAAAAAAAGGAAGAGAACAGGCAACGACGAATTCATAAGGGAGATTGCACCCTATCGAACACCGAAAAGGTCGAGCAAGAAGAGACAAAGCCAGCCAATCCTTTACTCGATATGCCTTTCCGGAGAAGAAGACTTTCCTATTTCCCTTTATAACGAACACTGAAGAGCCACACCCTTGCGGTAATGGGGATGTAGTTTTATTATTATGGAGCGGTAAGGTTGAGGCAATTGGTTAAGAGTGAATTGCGTATGTGCACTCAACCCCCCTTGCCGAAGCTCCCTGCGGAGCCCGATGGGATGAGGGAATTTTTTGGTCCATCCTTCCTAACGATTAAGACAATTAACAAAAGTAAGTAAGGGTAGCGAACGCTGATTGGCGGGCGCTACATATTAAAGGTCGTCGCTTTAAGCGACGCAGAAAAGGAGTGTAATAAAGTATGGCTAAGAAACTGTTTGTAGGGGGACTGAGCTGGGATACGACAGACGACGGTCTGCGCCAGGCGTTCGCGTCTTATGGGGAAATCACCGAAGCCAAGGTCATCACGGATCGCGATACAGGGCGCTCCCGAGGCTTTGGATTTGTGACCTTCACTCAGGATGAAGACGCCAAAACGGCGATATCCAAGATGGATGGCACGAGCCTTGACGGCAAGACCATTAAGGTTAACGAAGCCCAGGAAAAGAGTCCTCGCGGCGGTGGCCGACCTGGCGGCGGCTTTAGAAGCGGCGGTGGCGGCGGTGGCCGACCTGGCGGCGGCGGCCGCAATCGCTGGTAATTCCACTATAAACCCCAAAATATTTTTTCCCTGAAGCTCCACGTCCTGCTGCTCATACCCCTGAGCCAGGGTTGTTGGTCGAGGGGGAGAGCCCTTGGTTGTTGGGCAGTTCTTTCATTGTTGGAACACGAGCAGCCCTTGATGGAGAAATGTTGCCGGAGTGTCGCCTCGAACACCGTGAGGAAGGGGGGCGCCAAGAAATAGCTATTGGCCCTACAACGACACTCCCGCCCCTGCTTTCGCGAGGGTAAGCTTAAGCGATAATCCAGGACGTACGGGAAAATCCCTCTGTTGGGCAGGGTTTTCAAACAGATGAACTAATGCGAATAGGGCTATATGCGGAATGAAAAACCGTGACAGGAATGGACTTATTATTCAACCCCAGTTCCATAGCCATTGTCGGGGCTTCCGATGATCTTGCGCGTATCGGAGGGCTCCCTATCCGGTTTTTGCGCCACCATGGTTTTCCCGGCAAAATTTTTCCGGTAAACCCAAAATATAAAAAGATTGCCGGGCTTCCTTGTTTCCCCACCCTCACGGCCATTCCTGAACCTGTGGATTTAGCTCTGATCGGGATTCCTCGACAATTTGTGTTAGAAGCCTTCAAGCAGTGTGCCGAAAAAAAGGTTCCTTCCGTCATTCTTTTCAGCGCGGGATATGCCGAGATGGGAGAAGCAGGCCGGAGGGAGCAAGAGGATCTCCGGAATTTTGCCAAAAAGGCCGGAATCCGGGTGGTCGGTCCCAATTGCATCGGCATCATCAACACCCATGGAAGGGTGGCGACTTCTTTCACCAGCGGTTTGGAGATGGAATTCCTGATACCTGGATCCATCGGACTTATCACTCAGAGTGGCGGGATCGGCAATTGCATTTTTACCAGGGCCCATGATCGTTCCATCGGCTTGAGATTTTTTATTTCCTCGGGAAATGAACTTGACCTGGAGGCGGCGGATTTCCTGGAGTACTTTGTCGAAGATGGTAAAACCCGCTCCATTGCCCTTTTGCTGGAGGATTTGAAAGATCCCCGGAAATTTATCCTGGCCGCAGAGAAGGCTTTTCAGAAGGGAAAACCCATCGTGGCCTTAAAGGTTGGGCGTTCGGATAAAGGCCGGGAAGCTGCGGCTTCGCATACGGGGGCCATGTCCGGCCCTGACGCCATTTATGACGCGCTCTTCAAGCAGAAGTGCATCAGCCGGGTTTTGGACATAGATGATTTGTTAGAAGTAGCCAACCTTTTCGCCCGGTATGAACTTGCAGCAGGAAATAGAGTAGCCATTCTTTCTACATCCGGAGGAAGTGGGGCATTACTGGCCGACCTGGCCTCTGATAACCAACTTTGCCTTCCTGCTCCATCCCCGCGCACCCGTGAGAAGCTTCACGATCTGATTCCGGCGGTGGCGGGAATCGCCAATCCCATGGACATTACCACTCAATTCATGAATGACCCCGATGCTATTTTTCGCTACCTTAAGGCCTTTGCCGAGGATGAGAATTTTGACATCCTCGTTATCAACTTCACGGTTTCAACTTCGGACCGGACCCTTCGGGTGGCTGAGAGGATTGCTGCCTTCGCCCACCAACTGCCCAAGCCCTTAATCGTATGCTGGCCCGTCGGCAACATGGCCCGCCAAGCCTTCACCTGCCTGGAAAGGGCAAACATTCCCCTTTTCTTTCATCCCTCCCGCTGTTTGTCGGCAGTAGGCCATTTCGCCCGTTACGGACTTCGGCGAAAAATGCTGTTAACTGTTTAAGCAAAGTTAATTATAATTGCTGCCGCTTAGCCTTAACCTTTCTTGACGGTCTATTTCGTGGCCTGATAACCATTGATATTTGCACTCAATCTGTTATCATGCCTTTAAAAATTGATGGCCTTGTAAAAAGTCATAATTCCCTTCATTATGTCATTCCGGCCCCGATTTTCATCGGGATAAACTCCAGCCGGAATCCAGTAAATTCAAGCAGTTCTGGACTCCTGCTTTCGCGGGGTGACGGCTTTTCCGACTTTTTACAAGTTCATCAAAATTTGAACGCCCCAAAGATGGATATATAAAAGTATTGGAGCCTCTTGCAAAAGTATTTTTTGTGGTTCGACAAGCTCACCACGAACGGAAAAACTAAATAATTTCAACCTAAGCCCGTTCACCCTGAGCCTGTCGAAGGGTAAATTACGGACTTTTGCAAGAGGCTCATTGTATAGGAAATTCCTTTTTTCAACTTTAGTGTAGCCTTAAGCTGGAGCAATTTAGACGTTTGACATATTATTTACCTTTTCTTAATCGTGGTTTTAAAACTCTGTGCCCTCTGTGGCTAATTTTAATTTAAATATTGCCGCCAGACCCCAAAGACTATAAGGTATCTGTTGATGGCTATTCGCTAAATGGAAAGGATCATTGGATATGGATTTTGAACTTTCCCCTGAAGAAAAAAAATTACAGGAAGAGACCAGACAGTTCGTGGACCGGGAAATCCGGCCATTGGTTCCGGTGATAGAGAAAAAGAAAAGTTACCCGATTGAAATTGTCAAACGCCTGGCCCGGCAAGGAATCTACCGCCTTCTTATTCCGAAGGAATACGGAGGGATATATGAAACCGTGAGATCCCTGCCCATCTGCGTTGCCAGAGAGGAATTGGGGCGGGGGCACAACTTTGCAGGGGCGAGCATTGCTACCCAGGGTTTGGGAAGTTATCCATTGGTTCTGGCCGGTTCTGCAGAAATACGGGAGCGTTATTTGCCGCGGGTGGCCAGTGGAGAAATTGTTCCTGCCTTTGCCTTGACTGAGCCAGAAGCAGGCTCAGATGCCGGGAGCTTGCAGACGAAAGCCTTGAGAGAAGGTGATTATTACCGCATCAATGGAACAAAATGCTTTATCTCCAACGCCGGGATTGCTCAATATATCGTCTTGTTTGCCAAGACCAACCCATCGCTGGGGGCCAAGGGGATTTCGGCCATTCTGGTGGAGACCGGCGCTCCAGGGTATGAAGTCACCCGGCAGATGGAGATACTGGCCATTGACGTGGTCAATGAGTTGCAGTTCAAGGATTGCCTCGTTCCCCGGGCAAATTTGCTGGGGGAAGAGGGAAAAGGTTTCAGCGTGGCCATGCAGACTCTGGATCTCTTGCGCTGTTCGGTGGGGGCCCATGCGGTGGGCATCGCCCAGGAGGCCTTCGATCTGGCGTTGGCCTATGCCAAGAAGCGGGTTCAATTCGGCAAGCCCATTGCTAAGCACCAGGCCATCCAGCTCAAATTAGCCAACATGATCGTAGAGATCAACTGCGGGAGGCTTCTGGTTTATCAGGCGGCTTTGGCCAAGGATACAGGCCAGTCCGATGTAACCTTTAAGTCTTCCATGGCCAAGTATTACGCCACGGAGATGGCCCAGCGGGTAGTGGATCAGGCGGTTCAGATTCACGGAGGGTATGGAGTGCTGGTGGATGATTTTCCTTTGGAGCGTCTCTACCGGGAAGTGCGCGCTCCCCGTATTTACGAGGGAACTTCGGAGATCCAGCAGCTCATCATTGCCAATCATTTTGTAAAAGAGCAAAAAAGATAAAAAAAGGGTAACACTTTGGCTCTTTGAAAAAAGGTGTGTTGTAAGGGCCAAGGGATTCCAGGGGCCGGGGGCCAGACCGGAACGCTTGGAATCATAAGGCGCTGATTTCTCCGCATATGGGGCGGGCAAGAACCCCCGCCTCCTCCGGAGGAAAAGATCTTTTGTCTTCGTGGCCAAGCGGAAACCCAACCGATGCTTCCGGCGCGTTCCGCTCTAACCCCCGGCCCTCAACAAAGGCTTTAATACCATTTTTAAAAATCGCTAAACTGATACAAAAAACAGAATTCAGGAGGCAGAATCCAGAATTCAGAAGAAAAATCTTTAAATTGAATTTTTATATACTGTCTCCTGTCTTCTATTTTTAGGAGGTTTTATGCTCGCCAGAGAGATGAAAGAACTGATTGTCAAGGGAAAGGTCTATGATTTGGGACAACCTTATTACCCGGGCATGCCCCATCATCCCAACCACCCGCCGTTCGCTTTTTCTTTGACCAAAAAGCACGGGGATGTCATGTATCCGAATCAAGTCAGTTCGGCCAATGACCTATTTGCCACTGGAGGCCATACAGGCACGCACCTCGACGCCCTGGGGCACATATCCAAAAACGGAAAACTTTTTGGTAACCGGCAGGCTTCGAAGATTCAAAGTTACATCGGTGGAGTGAAGGAGGTGGGAATTGACGCCACCCCGCCGGTGATAAGAAGAGGAATTTTGCTGGATGTGGCCAGGGCTCTTAAGAAAAATGTTCTCCCCTCTGCCTTTCCTATCGGCCCCAAAGAACTCGAAACGACAGTGGCCGAAGAAGGCGTCACCTTCAAAGCAGGAGATGTTGTGCTCATTCGCACCGGATGGGCCAGATACTGGAAAGACCCCAAGAGATTTGTGGCCAACGAGAAAGGCGCGCCGGGAGTGAACCTGGAAGGGGCGAAGTGGCTGGCTCGATATAAGATGGCCTTTACCGGCTCAGACACTACGGCTTATGAAAAAACGCCGGCTCATGACCTGCCCGTGCATGCCTTCCTTCTGCCCAAGATGGGAATTCAACTTATCGAAATGCTCAACCTGGAGGAGATTGCCCGGGACAGGGTTTACGAATTCCTTTTTGTAGCTCTACCGCTGAAGATTATAGGCGGGACAGCTTCTCCCATCCGGCCTGTGGCTATTAGTTAAATTGTATAGGAATTTCCTTTCTAGCTTTAGTCCCGCCGCCGGGATCACTTTCGGTACTGAACCTGAAATGGTCAATGTTAAATGATCATTGCTAATTGAATTGTATAGGAAATTCCTTTTTAACTTTATGCGCTTATCTTGATTGTATAGAAATTTCCTTTTTAGACACGGATGTACACAGATTATCAGGATAAACTAAAAAGAAAAAAGTTATCTGCGGTTATCTGCGTAAATCTGCGTCCTATTAAATTTAAGGCGTAAGCCGAAAAAAACCTTTCTAAGGGGAACATTGGGGCGATGAAAATCACGGCGATCAAGGCGGCATGGCTGCAGGTGCCGATTCCCGCGGACAAAGCGTCGGTGAGCGACTTTGGCCGCAACACTTCCTTCAATACCACTTTAGTGCGAGTCGAGACGGATGAAGGCCTGATCGGCTACGGAGAAGCTAAGGCCTCTGTTGGCAGTCTGGGGGTTCAGCGCGCTCTGGTGACTACGATCGAGCAGGAGCTGGCCCCCCTGTTGATCGGCCAGAACCCGCGGGACATTGCCCGTCTGTGGGAGCTGATGTACAGCGGTTCCCGCGCCCACTATGCCCTTTCCCGGGGGCGGGTGTTTCCCATCCTCTGCCGGCGGGGCATTACCATATCGGCCATCAGCGGGATAGACATGGCGTTGTGGGATATTTTAGGGCAATCTCTAAGGGCGCCGGTTCATCAATTATTAGGAGGAAAATGCCATGACCGCCTTCCGGCCTATGCTTCCGGCGGTTGGGCCAACGAAAAAGGAATAGGTGAAGAACTTTTAGGATACATAAAAAAAGGAGGATTTAAGGCCGTCAAGATGCGCGTCGGCGTGATGGACGGGGACGTGACTACTTCTGCCCGCCGGGTTCAGGCAGCCCGCCAGGCTTTGGGGGATGGAATCGACCTAATGGTCGATGCCCACGGCACCTACAGCGTAACTGAGGCCAAGCGCTTCTGCCGCGAAGCGGCCGAGGTTCGCCTGGCCTGGTTTGAGGAGCCGGTCAGCGCCGACAACAAGCGCGGCTGCGCTGAGGTGCGCGCCGCCACTGATATCCCTATCGCCGCCGGCGAAAGCGAGTTTACCCGCTTTGACTTCCGCGATCTGGTGGACCTGCGAGCGGTGGACATCTTTCAGCCCGACTTGGCCATCTGCGGTGGGATAACAGAAGGTCTGCGCATCGCCGCCCTGGCCGATGCCTACCAGATCGGCCTGGCCCCGCACATGTGGGGTGGCGCGCTCATGTTCTCGGCGGGGCTGCAGCTCTGCGCGGTTTCTCCCAGCGCTTTCATTATCGAATACTCGCTACTTCCCAACCCCCTGCAGAGCGAGTTGGTCGCCGAGCCCATTGCCGTGGAGAGCGGCCAGATCGCTATCCCCGACCATCCAGGTCTGGGGGTTACGATCAACGAGGATTTTGTTAAGAAATATACCGTCGTTTGAGGATTTTAACGGCGGTTTTATAAGATAACCTGCAGGCCTTTGGCTCGCAAATATTCTTTTACTTCCTTGATGCGCATGGTGCGGAAATGGAAGACCGAGGCTGCCAGTAAAATCTGGGCGCCGCCTTTGACCACGCCCTCATAAAAATGTTCCAGCTTTCCAGCGCCGCCGGAAGCCACCACCGGCACCTTTACGACATCGGCCACCGCTCTGGTAAACTCCAGATCATAACCGGCCAGCGTTCCGTCCTCATCCATGCTCGTCGGTAAAATAGCGCCTGCTCCCAATTCCTGGCACTGTTTGGCCCAGATTATGGCATCTTTTCCCACTGGTTTGGTGCCTCCCGCAACCACCAGCTCAAAGCCGGAGGGCATCTCCTTATTTCTTCGGGCGTCAATGGCCACGGTGATCTTTGCGGAACCAAATTTCTGAGCTGCCTTCCTCACCAGCTCGGGATCCTTAACAGCCGCGCTGTTCATGGAAACCTTATCGGCTCCGGCTTGCAAAACCAGTTCAATATCCTCCAGGCTGTTGATGCCTCCGCCGACGGTGAGAGGAATTTCAATCACCGAGGAGACCTGCCGCACCCATTCCAGGCGGGTTTTGCGGTTTTCCAGGGTGGCGGCGATGTCCAGCATGGCCAGATCATCAGCGCCTTCTTTCTGGTAAAAGGCGGCATTTTCCACGGGATCCCCGGCATCCCTTATATCCACAAAATGCACTCCCTTTACAACCCGGCCGTTTTTCATATCCAGGCAAGGCATGATTTTGATCGCATTCATATTCTTTCCTTTCTGTTCGGAGTTAGTCTTTGCGAAATGAAGGTTCTTACCCTTTTTAAGAAATCCAAACAACTACTTTACTAAAAAAATCCAAATAAAGAAAACGCCTATCTTTTGCTGGGTGAGATGCCGGCAATCTCCCTGGCAATTTTTATTATCTTCTCCAGATCGTACATGTGGCGAACTACGATGCTATTGTTAAATTAAATAATTTCCCTTGAAATCAGCCTCAATGATGGTAAATTAAAAATATATATCTGCGGCTATCGGCGCAATCACTGTCCCTATCCTTAAAAATTTGGAGGTGGAATGAAGCTCGGTACCTTTGAAATCGGTGGCAGGAAGCGTCTGGGAGCATTTGAGGGGGATTGGGCCGTCGATCTTTCCGCATCCTATTGTGCATTCCTGGCGGCTAAGGGAGCGCCCGAGCCAGAGGCGAGGGCAGATGCGGAACTCCCCAATGAGATGGTCCAATTCATTTCCCAGAATGAAATTTCACTGCCCGCGGCCAGAAAGGCGATCGATTTCGTGCGGGAGAAAAACTTCCAGATCCCTGGTTGCGTTTACCCTCTTTCCCAGATTACCTTCCGGGCTTCCCATCGCCCTCCCAAAATCATCTGCACCGGAGTAAATTACGAAGACTACCGGAAGCTGATCGGCATCCAGTATTCCCCGGTGCCGCTGGTTTTCCTCAAATCTCCTTCCTGTGTGATCGGACATGAAGAAACCATTTTTTTGCCTCAAGGATATGGAGTTTTTTACCACGAATGGGAATTCTCCTGCGTAATTGCCCAAAAATGCAAGATGGTTCCGAAAGAGAAAGTGAACGCGGTAATCTTCGGATACACCATCCTCAATGACATCACGGCCAGGTCTCTCGAAGCCACCAACCGGGAATTTCAGCCCTGGGGAAAGAATATCGATACCTTTGCTCCCATGGGGCCCTGGATCGTGACTCCCGATGCAATGCCCAAGGATCTATACCGCCTGAAAACATTGCGGAGGCGCAACGGGAAGCTGGAGTGCGCATCCAATACCTCCAACATGAGATTGGGATTCGGGGAGATCATTGAGTTCGTAAGCAACTTCTGGACACTGGAACCGGGGGATGTGGTGACCACGGCAACTCCTCCTGCCGGGCCTTTTGAACCAGGCGATGTGATCGAGGCGGAGATCGAAGGGATCGGGGTATTGAGAAATTCCGTAATAGGCGTTGCGGTGGATCGAAAATATGCGGAGTTGATCCAATTAAAGGATTTGGTGTAAAGTAAAGGCAATTTGGCCAAGGGCAAAAAATCTAAGGGGCATCTCCAAATTAGTTGAGGGCCAAAGAGCTGGCATATTTAAAATGATCAGTGATGTCAGTGGCCCGGAAGGAAAGTCAGCTTGCTTGCAATAATGAGGCACATATCTCTCCTTAGCTTAGGCGGGGGTTCTGCAATTTCTTCGAAGCTTTGTTTCTCCGCCCCCGCAGAGCTTTGCGGAAAGGAAGCTGGAGATTTATGGAAATGGAAATCCCGCCGATGCTTGCGGCGCAATCTGCCTTTCCTTCCGGGCCCTTGGCAGGCTTTTCTGAAAAATATGATCAACTAATGTGGAGATGAACTAAATCTAATTGAAAGGAGAAAGCGATGTATCAGAAAATCATGGTTCCGTTGGATGGTTCAGAATTAGCGGAGTGTGTGCTTCCTCACGTGGCCACCCTGGCTGAGGGAAGCCAGATTAGAACAATTGTTTTTGTGCGCGTGGTGGAGCCTTTTCATCGGCCCACAGGCGACTATGTAATAAATGAAGAACAGGCCCAGAAGATTGAGGCAGAACATATGCGGGTTGCAGAAACATACCTGAAAAAGCTGGTTGAGCGCTTAAATTATAAAGCAGTGAACATTCAATCCCGGATTTTATTCGGAAGGGTGGCAGACAACCTGGCAGAATTTGCCGAAAAGAATGAGATAGACTTGATTATCATCGCCACTCACGGCCGGTCCGGAGTGAGCCGATGGGTGTTTGGAAGCGTGGCCGATCGGATTTTACGTTCTTCCTGTGTTCCGATTCTGATGGTGCGGGCGCCCGGCTGTGTACAGGGTATCTGACGCCAGGATCGCGAGGGAAGATAAAGGGGAAAAGTTATTTTTAGGAAGCAATCACCTGGGCGATCTGTCCGGCGTAAACCACCACATACCGCAGGAGGAACCCGCCAAAAAGAACAGAGCCGGTCACTGCCCCGGAGATCCAGGGGTTGTGCTCCCGCAAAGCCGCATGCTTGATGAAGTGGGGGATCAACTCATAAACTTCAAGGGCCAGAGGAAACAGGATTCCCAGCCCTACGACCAGACCCCAGAACAGGAAGGTGAATTCGCCGCCCATGATGAGTTGGGCGGCCTCCACTGAACTTCGCGGGGAGGCGTAGAGGCCGAAGATAAAAAGAAGAACCGCAATGATCGAAAGGATCATGAGGACGAAATCGATGGAATGAACCAAGAACTTATTCGTCTCGACCTCCTCCCGGGTCATCCCCCCAAAACCCTTGATGAAGCAGCCTACCAGGCAGATAGAGGCTGTCCCGGTCTTCAAGGCCGAAACGAGGAAGAGCATGGGGAGCATGGGATTGTTCCAGAAAGGTCTGGCCACCAGAGCCCCCAGAAGGACTCCCGTATAAATCCCCACCAAAAGAGAGACCGGAATTCCGGCCAGCGCTACCCAGCCACGGATTCCATTCAGGTTCTCCCGGCGCAACCTTTTTAATATAGGGCTCGACTTGATTGCCCTAATGATCTTCGCTTTTTCCCATTTGGGGGGAATTAGTTTGACCAGGTTCATCAATTCGAAGCGCTCGGGGAGCCAGAGGTAGAAGTAAAGAAAGCTAAGTAAGGAAAAAATCAAAAGGAGCCATGATCCAAGGGACATGACCGAATGGATCTGAAGAGTTACCAGCAGTTTCCAGAAGAGGGCAGGTCTTTCCAGATCGTAGATGAGGCAGAGGATTCCAAAAATCAAGGGAAAGGGGGCGATGTAGGCCCCGATCCTGCTAATGTTCTGGTATTTTTCTTGGCCTATAAAATGGGCCAGGGCTGATATGGCAAAAGCTCCGGCGCTGACCCCGGCGACAAAAAGGTAAAGGGCCACACTCCAGTTCCAGAAAACAAATATCGTCCCTTCCATCTAAAACTCCTTAATTACTAACCGCAGATAGCGCAGAGAACGCTTAGAAAATAAATTAAAAATTTATTAACAGTTTAGCCATTTGAAAAGCTGTCAAATCCCCCTTCATCCCCCTTTTCCAAAGGGGGAAAAAGCTGAATCCTTTATCGAATTCTAATTAAAAACTTCTCCTCCCTTTGTAAAAGGGGGGTCGGGAGGGATTTCTGGTCCGCCTGAGGCGGATCAAACCGCTAAATTGTTACAATATTTAAAAAGCAAAATATAAAAATTTGGTTTTTGATTTTCTCCGCGCCCTCCGCGTTCTCTGCGGTGGAAATTTTCTTGATCCGCCTCCGGCGAATCTTTTTTCAGCTTCACCCACCGCCGGTTTTGGGTTTAAAATTGGGGTCTTCTTTCCCCATGGAAGCATCCCGAAAAATAGCCGGAGTGTCTTTGGCGTAGGAGAGGTCCAGCGGCTCCTCTATTTTTTCTCCGCCCGAGGCTATTTTCCAGAGTTTTTCCTGATTTCCCAGCCTTGCGGGGCCCTCTTTTTTACTGCAGGTGGGAAGGATGGAAATACCTCCTACTGCCAGCGCGGCGAAAATAGATTTAATGAATATTCTGCGATCCATTGCTTTTATCCTGCCCTTCTTTCTTTTCGTGGCGCAAAAATATATTTATGAGTTCAACCGCATTGCCATAAAAGGGGTGGGGATTGACCTGGCAAAGCCGCTCTTTGAGATCCGGAATCCAGTCTAAATGGTCCTCGATAAATACCTGAATTTTTTCCTGGGGCGCGGAATTGTAAAAGAGAGAAAGAAATTCCAACTCCAGCGCCAGATGATCCGGGGCGCTCCGGAATTCCTCCGGGACCTCCAGGGAAAGCAGGCGAAACATTTCCCGCATATGTAGAGCGTAGTCTCCCATGAGCAGCCCCTTGGCGCCGGCAAAGGCCAGGGCGCATTCCGAGTCCCCGGTCCAGGGTTTATAGGTGGATTCCACCAGGGAAATCTTTTCGCCCTGTAAATCGGTGAAGAGACGAGCATATTCTCTCTTAAGGACAGGCAAAAAATCCTGCGGGATTTCCCCTGGGGAGAATTCCGAGAGAAGTTGTGGATCGCCTCCCCACTCCTTGATATTTTCTTCGAGGAATGACCGAATTCCTTCTTGCTTCAGATCTTCCAGCATTTCCCTATCCGGCGGAGACAGGAGGGAGGCGGCCAGAGCACAAAAATATTCTTTCTCCCGGTTGGTCATCCTCTCTAAGCCTTCCTGTAATAAATTCTCGGCCTGGTGTTCAGGGTCATTTTAAATTGTTTCAGCCTAATCCGATTTTTGGCGATGTACCGGGATATTTCACTGTTAGGATCGTCCAGGTCGCCGAAAATGCGCACCCCGGTCATACAGGTGGTCATGCAGGCCGGCTTACCGCCTTTCTCAACGAATTCGATGCAGAAGCGGCATTTTTCGATGTAGCCTTCCTTTTTTATTATCCGTACGTTGTAGGGGCAGGCGGCAATGCAGTACTTGCACCCGATGCAGTCCTTTTCGCTGACCAGGACAACTCCGTCTTTCCTCTTTTGAGAAGCCCCCGTGGGGCAAACCGACACGCAGGGCGGGTTGTCGCAGTGCTGACACTGGACCGGCAGGAACTCCCGAGTATAGTTGGGGAAAGTCCCGTATTCCCTCTCTTCGAGGTGATTGTAAGCTTCATTCTCCCGCAAGTTGTTCTGATTCTGGCAGGCGACCCGGCAGGCAAAACAGCCAACGCACTTCGTTTCGTCGATAATCATCCCGTATCTGGCCATCTCTAAACCTTTTTCACCTGCACGATGATTTCCGAGGACATGGCATGACCCACAGCGGGGTCGAACAGGGTCGGGAGGAAATCATTGTAGGATAATCCCAGGTCGTAGGCCGTGGTCAAATGCTTGGAAAAAACCCCGTAGCCGCTGGGAAGCCAGACACAGGAGGGATGAATGCCCTCGGTCAATTTCACCCGGATCTTTCCCTCTCCCACCAGGGATTTTATTTGCACCAGGCCTCCATCTTTCAGGCCCAGCAGCTCTCCCCTCCGGCGATTCATCCACAGCCGGATCAGGTCGTACCGGTGGCTGATGGCCATGAGGTAAGGCTGATTGGCGGTCATGGCATGGGTGTGGAACGCCTGCTTTCCATGGAGAAGGCGGAAAGAATGGGGATCTTTGGGGTCGGGAGAGACCAGAGGCTCTTCCCAGCGCGGAATTGGTGGAAACCCGAGTTTTTCCAGAGTGGAAGAATAGATCTCGACTTTTCCCGAAGGGGTATCTATTTTGTCGAACCCTTCTTTCCATGGTTTCCCTACGAAGAGGACTCCTTTTTGCTTCAGGCCCGCCAGGGAATTCCCCAGAGGCTTGAGCCGAAGCTCATTGGCTTCCTCCAGGTTGAATTCAAAAAATCGCCCTACGCCCAGGTGCTGGGCCAGCTCGATGATGATCTGGGTCCCCGGCCTGGTGTCGAACATGCGCTCCACTACTTTTTGCTGGATACTGACTTGGCCCCTTTTTCCGCTGTGCTTTGTGTCCACCGCCTCTTCCCGTTCCAGGTAGAAGGACTCGGGAAGCACATAATGGGCGATGGAGGCTGTTTCGGAAAGGACCGTATCTATGGCCACCAGAAGCTCCAGCTTTTTGTAGCCGGCGATCGCCCTTTGGGGATTGGGGTTGGTGCGCAGGGGATTATGATGGTACACAAACCCGCATTTCAATTCCCCCCGCAGGGCCAATTCGGGAATAGCATGGGCGATTCCATCGCCGTAAGAACCAAGGGGGTATCTTCCGGGTATTCCCGTTCCATCTGCCTTGGGAACCTTGGGGCCTTCCGGAACCGGATGTTTGGGCTGCAATTCTCCCAGTTCCGCCGACTGGGCAAAATAGATTCCGCCCTCGCGGTTGATGTTTCCCAGGAGGCTGTTGGCAATGGCCAGGGCTCTTACGGTTTGAAAACTGTTCAAGTACTGGCAGCCGAAAGCGCCGTGATATCCTCTATGCAATAAAACCTTTGGTTTGAGCGCCGCCATTTCCCGGGTGATGCGCATGATGGTTTTCGCCGGAATCTCGCATACCTTCTCGGCCCACTCCGGCGGATAGTTTATTATCTGCTCCTCTAACTCTTGAAACCCGACGGTTTTTTTCTGGACGAAATCCCGGTCGTACAGCCCTTCTTTGACCATCACGTTGATCATGGCCAGAAGGAGGGCCAAATCCGTCCCCGGCTTGATGGCCAGCCATTCATCGGCCAAAATGGCGGTCTCGCTATGTCTGGGGTCCACCACGACCAGTTTAGCGCCTTTGCTCTTGGCTTTGGTGATATCGGCCACCTGCCCCAGGTCGATCCCTCCAGCCGGGTTTCGGCCGATAATCATGATGTATCGGGAATTGGCCAAATCGTTGGAGGGGAGCTTTCCTACCGTGTAATTCCAGCCGGCATTTCGGGCCGTGTAACAGGTGGAGCCGTGGGTAAAGTAATGGGGGCTGCCCAAGGCGTGCATGAGCCTTAAGGCATAAGCATGGTTGGGCTGAGGGTAGTTGATCCAAAAGATGGACTGCGGGCCCTTGTCCATTATAATCAGATTGATTTTCTGGGCGATTTCCTTGTAGGCCTGTTCCCAGGAAATGGGTTGAAAACGACCGTCAACTCTTTTCAAAGGCGACCGAATACGGTCGGGGTTGTATAAATCATGGATGTAGCCGTGCCCTTTCGGACAGATCAATCCCTGGTTGCCGTTGGCCTCCGGATTTCCCTCGATCCTCCAGAGCCGGCCGTTTTTCACATAGGCGAATATGGCGCAGCGGTTGCCGCAACCGTTGCAGGTGGTCGGAACGCGGGTAACCGGAGCTTCGGCATTTGTCTTGGCCCAACTCTTAAAATCGAGAATTTGATCACTCAGGGCCAGAGCCCCCATGCTGAGCCCTGTCCCTTTCAAGAAACTTCGTCGGGTAATCATAAATCGATGAATATTCCGTTGGAATTAAGAAATTCGTAACAGTTTAGCTCTTTGAAAAAAGGTGTGTTGTAAAAGCCAAGGGATTCCAGGGGCCGGGGGCCAGAGCGGAACGCTTGGAATCATAAGGCGCTGATTTCTCCGCATATGGGGCGGGCAAGAACCCCCGCCTCCTCCGGAGGAAAAGATCTTCTGTCTTCGTGGCCAAGCGGAAACCCAACCGATGCTTCCGGCGCGTTCCGCTCTGGCCCCCGGCCCTCAACAAAGGCTTTAATACCATTTTTTCAAATCGCTAAACTGTTACAGAAATTCAAAATTGTTAATATGTAAGCTGGAGAGCGCTTCGGGATTCATTCCCTCAGCGCCCTCCGCATTCTCTTATGTGAATCAATTAGCAATTATCAATGATCATTGCAGATTGATAATTGACCATTTCAAATTCAGTGCCAAAAGTGACCCCGCCGCCGGCGGGATTAAAGTTGAAAAAGGAATTCCTATGCTATAAATTGAATTACCGAACCACCGGATAGCCGGCCTTAATCCATTCTTCAAACGAAGCATCCATCAAAACCGCATTTTTATAACCCAGGTCATTCAGGGCCTTGGTGGCCAGGGCGGACCGGGCTGCCGTCAAACAGTAGACATAAATCTTGGCGTTCTGATCGGGAATTGCTCCAAAAATCCTAAACTCCAATTTGCCTCTGGAGACATTGATCGCTCCCGGAAGTCGTCCGGCGTCGAATTCCTCCTTGTCCCGCACATCGAGAAACATGGCCTTCTCCTTGGCATCAATGGCTGCCTTGACCTCAGCGGCGGTGACCTTTTTCACCTCGGCTTTGGCTTTGGCCACCATGGCGCCCACTGCCGGCGGAGGACCGGCCGGCGCCTTGTCCTGAGCCAGCGCGGCGCTGAAGACGGAAAGCGCAAACAATACTGATACAAACGCTACAAACATTTTCTTCATTTTTCTTCTCCTTTTCTTTGGTTTATAGGCTAAAATTCATGGGCTCTTTTTGCCCATGGCCTCTTCAAGCTGCTGCAAGTCAAATGGTTTTTCCAGGTACCCCTGGATTCCCAAATTAATGGCTTCCTCTCTCAAGAGTTCATCGTGACGGGCCGTCATCAGGATGGAGACGATTGCCGGTCTCTGCTGAATCAGGGTTTTCAACATGGTTAGACCATTTCCGTCAGGGAGCCGGTCGGCGCAAAGGACCATATCAAATGGAGCCGATTGCCAGAGGGATAGCCCCTCTTTTTGTGAATGAGCTAAGGCCACTTCAAAGTTCTTCTGGTTTTGCATGAAGTAGCAGAGGGACTGTTGCAGGGTCTTTTCTTGTTCGACGATTAAAATTTTCATATTCTTGGAGAATAATAGGCAACCTTGATGCCAGAAGAAGGGAGAAGCGCAAATTTACAGAGGATCTTGATGGCCCAGGCACCAATTTCTTTATAGGAATTAAAAGCTTATGGAATGGGCAGAAAATATTTTGGGCAGGACTGGCGAATATCTTCGCCAGATATAGGGTTTGAATTGTGACAGTCCAATTGTTTCAAATCAGACGGTGGAAAGAGAGAAGGGGGAATAATGGATGAATTTCTTTGAAGATTTCATTTTTGTCTGATTTCGTATATTTTGTTTGAAAGCATACACTAAAATATCTCTTACAAGGGGCCGGCCCTGCAAAAGAAAGAAAGGTAAGTGAAAAAATGGAAGCAGTCGCGCCTGTTCAGGCCCTGACTGCGGCGGATGACCCTATCATTCCCGTGCAAGACTTCCTCGAGCTGCAAGGGAACCGAAAATTGCGTATCCATGTGGAACGATACGGAGGACACTGCGGCTTTTTGCACAATTACCGTTTGCAGGCATGGTTTGAAGAGCCAATCCAGCGCACATTGCTTGATTTTGCCTGATGGCATTAGTAAAGTGGGCAGCCCAGCAATTTTACCGCTCGCCGACCCCCCTCCCGCCTGAGCCATAATAAAGGTTGAAAAATAAAAGTGATCGACGGTCAGCTGCTCCATTGATTGACGAATAGTGTTTTGGGCAGTAAAATATGATTATCATATTTTACAAAAGGAGAAGACATGGAAAAAGTCGTTAGCGCGACAGAGGCAGTGAGAAAATTCTCTGAGATTTTGAACTCCGTTAGATATCGGGGGGAATCTTATACCATTGTGCGGGGGGGAAAACCGGTAGCTTCGATTTCTCCTGTAGAAACATCTCCCCGGAGAAAATTACTCGGCGAACTCGAGGAAGCGCTGAAGAACATCCCCCGTCTTGGCGCAGAAGCGGATCGTTTTGGGAATGACTTGAGAGAAATCCGGGAACATCAACCGTCCATGCCGAAGGAAAACAAATGGGCGTAATCTTTGATAGCAGCGTCCTGGTTTACTTAGAGCGGAATCTCAACCAAATTGAGAAAATCATCGCCGGAAGGGAGAATGAACCGTTCGGTATCAGCGTAATTACTGTCTCCGAACTTCTCCATGGCGTCCATCGAGCGAACTCGGAAAAGAGACGTCTAAAAAGAGAAGCCTTTGTCGAAAAGGTGATCGAGCTTTTCCCGAGCTATCCGTTCAATCTAAGCGCTGCCAGAATATACGCACGCGTTTGGGCCAATTTGGCCAAAAAAGGGATTCCGATTGGCTCGCATGACCTCATGATTGGAGCCACCTGCATCTCCTTAGGATTTTCAGTTGTCACTTTTGATTTCAGGGATTTTGAAAAAATCCCGGGCGTGAAAATCGAAAATTTTGTCCTTTAAAAGCGCATCCTGAAGATCGCCGCCATCTTCGATGATAAGGATCACTCTGAAGGAGAAATACGAGGAATCATCATCGGTCACTCCATTAAAAACGATCTAATGGTGGTCTGTTTTACCGAACGAGCCAAAGGCATCGTCCGTATTTTCAGCGCACGTTTGGCAACCAGGAAGGAACGCAAAGATTATGAAGAGAACCGCAAATAAGAGGAACGTAAGGGAAATGCGATCCGAGTACAGCTTTGATTACCGGAAATCCCGTCCGAACCGCTTTGCCGGCCGAATTGACAAGAACCGTGTCGTGGTAGTCCTTGACTCGGACATATCCCAGGTCTTCACTACGCCAGAGTCAGTCAACGCCGCGCTTCGCGCCTTGATTACGACCATGCCCAAAACCAAGTCTCAAAAGGGCCGCAAATCCGCGGCGGTAAAGGAACGCGCCTAACGCGCGAGTATAAATAAAGCGCGGTTTCCGGGGCACAATATTTTTTCCCCGAACCTGTCTCCCCTTTGAGCCCGAGAAAGCGAAAAGGATTAGGGAGAAGCTGCGGAAAGGGGAAATTTAGAGAAAGAACATTGCTAACACTAATTGAGTTGCTTACTTATTTAAGGGCGTCCCCCTTGATATTCCACGGTGTAATTGCAAAGGCCAAGGAGAAATTCGATCGGGAATACGAGCTAAAGCGACTCGGTTATGATCTGGGCCGCGTCGCAGCAAGGGTGGGTGAAATATTCGGGTTGAAGGAAGAGGATATCCTCTCGAACGGTAAACAGCAAAGGAAGGTAAAGGCAAGGGGTCTGCTTTGTTTTTGGGCCGTCAGAGAGTTGGGAACTTCACTGACCGATCTGGCCAAGCTCCTTAAACTGTGTGTTCCGGGGATTGGATACTCGGTAGAGAGAGGCGAAAGCGTTGCGCGTGAGAACGGCTACCAGTTAGTTGAGTGACTATCTTAGAATCTTAAGGGCGTCCCTGCTCTCACGTTCTGCGGGGAGAACAACCTATTATCTGGTGCCTGGCCAAGCGTCTGACACCAACGCGGATTCCCAAAGAATATGCCGATGCCTTATCCAAGGGTCGTCTGCTGATGCTGTCTCCCTTTGGAGAAAAGATCAAGCGGGCGGATGAGGATACAGTCCGATTTCGCAACGAATTTGTTGCTGCCCTTGCTGAACGGGTATTTGTTGCCCACGCCGCATCGGGAGGAAAGACCGAGAGCTTCTGCCGGAAGGTGCTCGGATGGGGCAAACCCCTATTGACCTTCGATGATCCGGGCAATATTATGCTCCTTAGTTTGGGTGCCCGCCCCTTTTCCAGCTTAAATGGTATAGGAAGCGAAAGAGCATAAGTAATTGGCCGTTATGAAAAATAACGAAGGCGAGCCCCATTTCATACAAACAAGCCCGCGCGTCCATCCGCCGCTGACCCCCAGCCCTGTTTGACCCTGTCGAGCATTTTACGGAAGCGCGGGCTTTTTGGGAAGAGGTCTGCGAAATCGACTACAGCTTATTATTTCTATCCCGATATATTCTTCGCGCCGCTTTCAATAAGTCCTTGGGTTCACCCGTAAAGTAAGGTATCCTAAATGCTTAATCGATTGGAAAGGCATCGGCAAAAACGATGGATGGCAAACCATTTTCCTATGAATGGATCGAGACCCTTCCTCACCTGGAAGGGGCTAGCCGGATTCTGGGTCAGGCCAAAATCATCGGGGTTGACCTGGAAGCGGACTCTATGTACCACTACTTCGAAAAGGTATGCCTCCTACAGATCGCTACGGAATCCGCCTCTTATATCATGGATCCTTTGGCGCTAAGAGATCTTTCCGCCTTACACCCCGTTTTCTCCAACCCCCGCATCCGCAAGGTATTCCACGGGGCGGATTATGATATCCGTTCCCTGTACCGGGATTTTCGGCTCGAGGTCGAGAACCTCTTCGATACGCAGTTGGCCGGTAAATTTCTGGGCCTCCGGGAGACCGGTCTGGAAGCGTTGCTGCGAAGTCGGTTCCATGTGGAGCTCAATAAGAAATATCAGCGGGCCGATTGGTCCAAAAGACCCCTTTCTTCGGAGATGATGGAATACGCAGCCATGGACGGCATGTACCTGATTCCCCTGGCCCGTATGCTGGAAAAGGAACTGGAAGAGAAGGGCCGATTATCCTGGGTGGAGGAAGAATGCTTACTTCTGAGTAAGGTCCGATTTACGCCCCCCAGCCATGACCCATTTTACCTAAAAGTGAAAGGAGCTTTTCTCCTGGATCCCAGGAGTCTTGCGGTTCTGGAGGCTTTGCTGGGATTCCGCGAGGCGGAGGCCCAAAAGTTGGATCTTCCCCCTTTCAAGGTGCTCCGCAACGAACCGCTCCTGGAATTGACTATGAAAAAACCTTTGCGCCTGGATGAATTGGAAACGGGGAAAGTCCTGAGCCGGAAGCAAAGCGACAGATATGGGACACACCTGCTGCAGGAAATTCACCGGGCCATGGCCATTCCCGATGAAGATCTTCCGGTGTACCCCCGGGAGACAAGGCCGGATTTGTCATCGTCCGTACGCAAGAGGGTCAAAGCGCTAAAAACCTGGCGGGATATACGGGCAAAACATTTAGGGCTGGAGCCTGGAATCCTTATGAATAACGCATTGATCAATGCTTTCGCTTTGAAAAACTACCGGTCGATAAATGAGATGGAAGAGATTCCGGGCCTGAAAAAATGGCTGCAAGATCATTTCGGCCAGGAGATTCTGGCTGCTTTTTCTCGGTGACCTCTGGGTCCTCCGTGATTAGTGGTCTTTAATCTCATATTTTCCCATCCGGTAGAGGAGCGCCGAGCGGGAGATACCCAGTAATTTAGCGGCTTGAATTTTATTCCCCTTCTTTATTTTCAAGGCCTCCTGAATATACTCTTTCATGACTTCGTCTAATACAATGCCCTGGGGAGGAATGGCCGGTTTGAGGAGAGGCGCTTTGGATTTGTCGCCTGCGGTACTGCCGAGGAAAGCGAGGTGTCCGGGAAGAATGGTGTCGCCTTTCTCCAGCAGTATGATTCGTTCCACCGCATTGCGCAGCTCGCGGACATTCCCGGGCCAGGGGTAGGATAGGATTAGATCCTCCGCATCTCTGGAGATTTCGGCAAACCCTTTTTGGAACTGTTCATTGAAACGATACATAAAGAATCGCAAGAGAACCATGATATCTTCTTCTCGGTCTCGCAGCGGGGCAACGAATAGATGGACAACATTGAGGCGGAAATAGAGGTCTGCCCGAAATTTTCCTTTCTTGACTTCATCCTTTAAATCTTTATTCGTGGCGGCGATGATCCGGACATCGGCCTTCTTCTTCTCTACACTTCCCAATTTGAAATACTCTTTTTCCTCCAGGAAGCGCAAGACCTTAACCTGCGCCGGCAGGGGAAGCTCCCCCGCTTCGTCGAAGAAGAGCGTCCCTTTCTCCGCCGCCTCTATCTTGCCCATCTTCCCTTTCTCCGTTGCCCCGGTGAAGGCTCCTTTTTCGTACCCGAAGAGTTCGCTCTCCAAAAGCTCCAGGGGAAAGGCGCCGCAGTTGAGGGGAATGAAGGGGAAGGAGGAACGGGGGCTTAAGAAATGGATATACTCGGCCAGGAGTTCCTTTCCCGTTCCGGTCTCTCCCTCGATCAAGACCGTGGTGTCCGCGCTCCGGGCGAGTTTTTCCGCCAGTTGTATTACTTCTTTCATCTTAGAGCTAACCCCAATGATCCCGCCGGGGCGAAATTTTTCCTGGTACTGGGCCCGGAGCCATTCCACTTCTCTCTTCAGGCGAATGCGTTCCAGCCCTCTTTGGACCACTGCTTCAATCTGGTCCAGCTCAAAGGGCTTGACCAGAAAATCAAAGGCCCCCATCTTCATGGAATGAACCGCCAATTCAACCGATCCCTGGGCGGTCATGATAATAACCGGGATTTCCGGGGCATTTTCCTTCATATTCTGAAGAACCTGATCCCCGTTTATCCCGGGCAACCAGTGGTCTAAAAGAACAAGGTCGGGTTTCTCTTGGTTAAATCGCTCCAACCCTTCCTCCCCGGTTCTCGCGGTGGCGACTTCATGTCCCGAGGCGCAAAGGGCAATCTGGAGAGATTCTCTAAGGGTCGATTCATCATCAATGACCAGAATCTTAAATCCCACGAGCCCCTCCAACCGGAAAACGGATGGTGAAGAGAGACCCCTTGCCTTCCTGGCTGGAGGCGTCCAGGGTGGCCCCGTGATTGTTTAATATCTTCAGGCTGATCGAAAGGCCGAGACCTGTGCCTTCGGATTTGGTGGTAAAGAAAGGATCGAAGATTTTTTTCATGTAAGCTTTGGGAATCCCTACGCCAGTGTCCTGCACTTCTACCCCAACTTCGTTCCCATTTTTCAGAAAGGTGCGGACAGTGAGGGTTCCCCTTTTCTCCATGGCCTGAATGGCATTGAGCATGAGGTTGATCAGAACCTGCTGGATTTGGCGCACATCGATGCGCAGCCGGGGCAAATCTTTCTCTTTCTCGAAGATCAGGGCAATATTTCCCTTTTTGAATTTTGCCTGGAGAATGGCCAGGCTCTTCTCGATCACTTCGTTAATCTCTTTCTCTTCAAAATGGGCGGCTTTGGGGCGGGCGAAATGGAGCATGTCCTCTACGATTTTCTGGATTTTTTCTATCCCCTCCTGGGTGCCCTCTAAAATCCGCCGTTCCGTTTCCGTGAGATCCTTCTTCCGGGCCAGGACTTGGGTATTGATTTTTATCCCGGCCAGGGGGTTGCGCAATTCATGGGCCACTCCGGCGGTCAGTTCTCCGAGGGAAGATAATCTTTCGGCCAGTATTAGGCGTTCTTCGGCCTTTTTCATGGAGGTAATGTCGCGGCAGATACGGGAGGCTCCGATAATTCGTCCCTCTGCGTCTTTGAGCGGGGAGGTGGTCATGCTGGTGATGATCTCCCGCCCATCTTTGGTCAGCCTCTCGATCTCCATGCTCGAGGCCACTTCCCCTTTTTTCACCCGGGCCATGATGTTTCCCAGAATTTTATCCTCTTCCATCCTGGCCTTTGCATCCTGGGGGTAAAGAATCTCGGAAAGTTTCTTGCCCAGCGCCTCGGCTTGGGGGTATCCGTAAATCCGCTCGGCTCCTTCATTCCAGTAGAGAATCTTACCCTCCAGGTCGATCACCGAAATGGCATCCCCGGCCTTTTCCACGATGGATTCCAAAAAATTCTTGGTCTCAATCAGCTCTTTCTGCAGCCGAACCTTTTCAAGCATTAAGGTGTACCCTGCCACGGCCCGGTGCACGACAAAGGGAAATGCTTTAGCGCATTCCGCTGAGCGGTTGATGTAATCGAAAACCCCTTCCTTCATGGCCTCGATGGCCAGCCGGGAATCGCCTTTGGCCGTAACAAAGATGGTGGGAACCCCAATGCCCATTTCATTAAAGCGCCGAAGCCAGGCCAATCCCTCCCCGTCCGGAAGGCTGTGATCCAGAAGCAGGATGTCAAACTTCTTCTGGCGGAGCTTCTCCAGACATTTTTCTCCAGAAGCAGCCTTCTCTATCTGGTAATAGTTGCCTGCTTCCTTCAGGGACTCCTCAATCATCTCTAAAAAAGCGGAATCCGCTTCAGCCACCAGTATGCGAATCTTCTTTTGCAAATTAAACCCTTTCTCCTATTTCCTCAGGACCCGTTTGTCTCCGATGCGCATAGTCAATTTCTTGGCGTCAAAATGCTCCATCAGGGGAATGGCAAACTTGCGGGATACCTGGGAAAGGTCTTTGAACTGGGTGGGATTCATCTCCTTATTCTCTTGTAGAAAGCGGACTATCTTTCCTTCCAGCTCTTCCAGGGCCTGGCGGTGAAAGTAAAGGTCTTCATTTACTTTCACCAATGTTCCTTCCTTGGTGAGGAGCTGGAGGACTGGCTTTAGCTCGTTTTCCAGGGCCCTGAGTTCGGATAGGGCTTCTTTAACCGTCGGGGGCTGGAGATGGGCCTTGGCGTAAATGAGAATAATATTCTTGCGCAGATCCTTTTCTTCTTCCTTGAGGGAGACAGCGTGAGTGTATAGGCGGATGGTTTCTTTTTCGGCGATGATCTTTTTATCCTCAATCAGGATGGACAGAAGATGGTTGAAAAGCCGGGCATCCATTTGAGGAGGGAGTTTGGTCTTAACCTCTTCTTTTACTGCCCCGGGCTGGAGGGGGTTCTTCTGGTGGAATTCCCTAAGGTAATCCAGGCAGGAACGTTTCAGGTCGGCCATGACCTGCGGGTGAATGTACCGCAGCCGATCCCCGTTAAAACGCAAAATTCCCCCGGTGGAAATAAGGCGCTCAATCAGGGATTTTAAAGGCAAGGGCAGCACGTTCGCGCGCATAATCAGTTCAGGCCAGGAAAGTCCCTTTGGCCCGGCTTTGAGGAGACGGAGGCGGAGCTTTTCCTCCTCTGAGCCTTTTTGCAGAATCTCCATCTCTTCCTTTACCTGGGAAGAGAAGCGTTTATGCCGGGAAGGGAAGGCATCCAGAACTTCACCACCGCCGATGGTAAAGATGGGTGAGTAGCTGCGGGCAACGAAGCGGTCGCCTGGAAGGGCGGTAACTGGTTGTTCGAGACGAATCTGCAAGAAAACCTCTTCGCCGGATTTTACTTCTTCTCGATCTAAGAGGATGACCCTTCCTAAGGCTTCAACGGTCCCTAAATGCCAGCGCACCCGGGCGCGATTCTTCAATGGTTTGGGGGCGCTGGAGAGCAGTTGAAAGATCACGTCCAGGGCGACCGTGGGTTTCAAAGTCTGAGAGATAGTTAGAACATTTCCACGGTCGATAATGTCTTTTTCCAGTCCCTGGAGGTTGATGCCGGCGCGCAGGCCGGCCGTGGCAGATTCCACGGACTTTCCGTGAGCCTGAATTCCCCGCACCTTGGCTTCCAGGCCTTTGGGGAGCACTTCCAGGGTGTCCCCGATGGAGACCGTTCCGGAGATGATTGTTCCCGTGGCTACGGTCCCAAACCCCTTGATGGTGAAGACCCGGTCGATGGGCAGCCGCAAGAGACCTTCAGGAGAACGTTCTTCCGCTTCCTTAGCTAACCGATCTACTTCTGCCACAAAGGCTGGTAAGCCTTCTCCTGTGGTGGAGGAGAGTGGCACGCAAGCCCCTCCTTGCAAAAAAGTCCCTTTGACAAAATCCTGGATTTCCTCCTTCACCATATCCAGCCAATCTTTCTCAACCAGGTCAATTTTGGTCAGAGCAATCAGCCCTTTCTTTACCCGTAATAGTTTGCAAATGTCCAGGTGTTCCCGGGTTTGGGGCATAATTCCTTCATCTGCGGCAATGACCAGAGCGACCAGGTCTATTCCCGTAGCTCCGGCAACCATGTGCCGCACGAACTTTTCATGTCCGGGGACATCCACGATACTGATCGTTATCCCGCTGGGGAGGATCATGGAGGTGAAGCCCAGCTCGATGGTAATCCCGCGCTCTTTTTCTTCTTTGAGGCGGTCGCAGTCGACGCCCGTCAGGGCTTTGATCAGCGTGGTCTTACCATGGTCGATGTGTCCGGCCGTTCCCAGAACTATACGCTTCATTTTACTGAATCCTTTGCCACAGAGAACACAGAGGCCACAGAGATAAATCAAAATTCAGGATAAAAACAGACTAGAAATTTAATTGTATAAGAAATTCTTTTTTCAATTTTACCTCGCCTCAGGTGGATCACTTAAGACACCTGACACTTATCCTTTACGTTTTCTTAACTATGATGGCTTCGTAAAAAGTCGTCACACCGCTGAAAGCCGGTGTCCAGAGATGTCGGAACATATTGAAAAGACTGGATTCCGGCTTTCGCCGGAATGACGAAAGAGCATAAATTACGACTTTTTACGAGACTATCAATTATAGTTTTAAAAACCCTGCGATCTCTGTGACCTCTGTGCAAATAATGAATTACTTTCTTTTTTCCAAAACCCTCAGGGCTTCCTCCATTTTCTTCAACTCTTCGCCATAACCTCCCCAATTCCCCTGGCGCAGCAAATCCTGGGCCTTGCGGTAATGAGCGAGGGCTTCCCCGGCGATCTGCCAGATGTGTATTTCCTTAGATTGCGGCTACTTGCAACTGGGTCAAAATGGTAATGGAAAACAATTTTTCGAAGCCCACCTCCTGGAACCAGAACCAGTCGGTGATCATTTCGATTCCCCGCCATAGGAGCATAAGCAGGATTAGGGCGCCGACAAAAATGATGCCTCCCAGGAATTTGCGCAGCGGTGGTAAAGGGGCTCCCGGATTTCTTTTGTGACGCATTACTTTTTCCCTCTCTCGTACCTTTCAGGATTGGCAAAGTAGCATGCAGAAGTATATCAAAAGGCCTAAGCCTGCACAATTGTCTTTTAGTAACAATTTAGCCCTTTGAAAAGAGGTGGGGCGTAAGGTCAAAGGGAATCCATGGTCCGGGGGCCTGGGCGGCCCGCTTGGAATCATAAGGCGCTGATTTCTTCGCGAGTGGGGCGGGGAAAACGCCCCCGCCTCCTCCGACGGAAACGAGCGGGGTTCTTCGTGGCCAAGCTGAAACCCGGCCGATGCTTCCGGCGCGTTCCACCCAGACCCCCGGACCTCAACAAAGGTGGTAAAACCACTTTTTCAAACCACTAAATTGATACGTCTTTTATTATCTTGACAGTGAGCAAAATATTTCGCTACATTTAATACTACTCCGACAATTCACAAAATCCCCCTTATTCCCCCTGAAGGTGTGAAAAAATTGGGATAGAACATAATTCCCCTCCCCTTGCGGGAGGGGATTAAGGGGAGGGGGATAAACAACTTAAAGAAATTCTTTAGCTCTTCACCCTCACCCTACCCTCTCCCATCAAGGGAGAGGAGGTATTGCTGAATTTTTTCACAGCTTCCCTTTGCCAAAGGGGGAAATTGTTATACCCCTCTTTGGAAAAGAGGGGCGAGGGGAGATTTTCTGATCAAACCGTTCAACATATCCGTCTTGCATCGCGCCATAAACGCTATTTGTCGGAGTAGTATTAAGTGCGGAAAAAAACTTGGAAGTCTTTAGGCCTTTTAGGCATTGATTGAATCATGCTCATCGCCATCGACGGATACAACTTCATTAAACAATCGCCTGAATTGCGCAGGCTCGAACAAGTCGAACTCCAGAAGGCCCGGCAGGGTTTGATCGAGCAATTAATTAAATATAAGCGTCTCAAGGGACATTCCATTACCGTTGTTTTCGACGGCTGGCAAGAAGGACGTTTAAGCGGGCACCGGGAACGTTTTGGAGGAATTGACGTGATTTTTTCAAAACCCGGATATAAAGCCGACGATGTTCTCAAGCGCCTGGCTTCGGAAAAACGGGAGGGGATAATGCTGGTCACATCAGACCGGGATGTGGCGCTCTTCGCCGAGAAGAAAGGTGCCACCGTCATCCCCGTGTCTGATTTTGCCGCCGCAATGGAAATGGCCGGGTATTACGGCCTGAAAGGCAGCCAGGAAGAACCTGTTCTCCGAAATCGGTCCGTAGCCCCGGTAAAGAAAGGACCTTCCCGCCGTCTTCCAAAATCTAAGAGAAAAGAATCCGCCGCCATGAAGAAGCTTTAGATGTCTAAATTTTTCCCCCTTCACTTTACAGAATCCCTAAAATGAAGGAGGGCGCCCATTAAAAGGCACCAATTAAAAGGCGTCTAAACTCTTGATGATCTCGTAAAAAGTCGCGAAAGGGTCATTGCGAGCGCCAGCGAAGCAATCTCGTTTTTATAAGTGCCCGAAAATACAAGATTGCTTCGTCGTTCCGCAAATGCAGAACTCCTCGCAATGACAAGAACAGGACTTTTTACGAGTTCATCAAACTCTTGACTCAAGAAAAAAAAGGGGTTATTCTACAAATTGAAGAGAAACCTTTTCCCGTACTGATCGGAGGGTTTAGGGAATGAACATGCCAGACGTATCCCTGGTATACAGCGATGAGAAATTTGAAGTTTGGGTAGATGACGAAAAAGAAAACATTACGCTCAGCATGACCGACCGGGGCGTTACTCTTCTGTTCACGAAGGACGAGTGGCTGGAGTTCCAGGAAGTCATCGGCAACATCATGCTCGAAGAAGATGAAGTAGAAGAAGTGTGAAAAATAATAGCTGAATAGCGGTGTAATAGGCGCTACGAAAATGGATAAACGTCAGCTTTTAAGCACAGTCATCTATGCCCGGAACATCCGGGAACAAATCATTTCTTCAACTTTTACATCCAAATCGGATTTTTATTGCATCAAGTGCGGGCAGAGGCGTCCCTTTGGGGGAGACCTGGCTATCCAGTATTACGGCAACCCCGGCGTTACGCTTTTCTGCAACGAATGCCTGGGGCAGTATGAAGAGAAGCTGCGCCAGGAACTGGAATGGGGCTTTTAACCATGCTGGCACAGCTTTTTCAACCTTGACAACCTCAAGGTGAAAATGCTAATCACAAAACAAAACAAAATAAAAGTAAAAAAATAAGGTTTGGGCCATTAGCTCAATTGGTAGAGCAACTGACTCTTAATCAGTAGGTCGGAGGTTCGATCCCTCCATGGCCCACCAATAAAAACAAGGGGTTAGGAAGTTTTTCTTAACCCCTCTTTTTTGAAAAATAGACCAAAAGTAGACGGGAAAATAGAAAAAGCCGGGGTTTTATCCCCGGCTTCCGCCTTGGTAATGCCGGGGATATTTTTTTACCGCCCTCTCCGCCAGCTTCGCCACTTTCGCCCCGGATTGGGTGAGAAGGGGAGGGGTTGTTGCATTTGGAACAGAATCTTCTATTTTCCCTTGTGATTCCAACGGTTGGTTTTTCGGTTTTGTTCCATTTGTAACAACATCTCTGCCTATTGTCTGTTGAACTAAACCGCTCTCGCGGTAGCTATATGAAGCAGTGCTGAGGCACTGCTTTTTTGTTCTTAAAATTCAGTACATGCCTCATACTCCTTTCAGTGTCCGTTACCTTGGGACACACAAACCCACACTGAAAGGAGAATGCAATGAGCGCAATCAGACAGCGAATGATCGAGGACATGCAACTGCATGGGTACTCGGCAAAGACGCAAACCGCCTACCTCGGAGCCGTCAGGGGTCTTGCCAAGCATTACCGCCGTTCCCCGGAAAATATTACCCAGGAAGAACTCCGCTCCTATTTCCTCTACCTTGTGAAGGAACGAGGCGTTGCGAGCAGCACCCTCACAATCCATCTTTGCGGCATCAAGTTTTTCTTCGAGAAAACCCTCAAGGGGGAATGGCACATCTTTAACCTCGTTCGGCCCAGAAAGAGGAAAAAGCTTCCGGTCGTCCTGAGTCCCGACGAAGTGAAACACATCCTTTCTCTTGTTCAGCATCTCACCGTTCGCATGGTTCTGACCGTCATCTACGCCTGCGGCCTCCGTCTTTCCGAAGGGATCCAACTGAAGGTGCATGACATTGACAGTACGAGGATGCTGGTCTGGGTCCGCGACGGCAAAGGGGGGAAGGATCGGTGCGTTCCCCTCCCGGAGCGATTGCTGGAGCTGCTGCGCAACTATTGGGCTCAGCGCCGCCCTCATATCTATCTTTTTCCCACCAAAGAGGGCCGTGAGCCCCTTTCTGCCACCACCCTGCAAAAGACCTTTAAGATCGTTCTGCTCCAAAGTGGAATCCACAAGGAGGCGTCGATCCATACCCTGCGCCATTCCTATGCGACGCACCTGCTGGAGAGAGGCATCAACCTGCGGGTGATCCAGGAACTCCTGGGGCATAAAAGCCCCACCATGACGGCTCTCTACACCCATTTAACAGACAAGAGTTTCCATACCCTCGCCGAAACCCTGAATCGCCTCGTGGCCGATCTGTAACGCGGCCATGCCGGGGGTAGCGGATATTTTCCGGTCCTGCGGTCCCGAGTACCGCGACCGGTACGGTCATGCCATGCCGCCCAGTCACAGGCGGACAATGCAGGATGTAACCGACTGCCGTACCGAGAGAATGGGAGGCCATCTCTTCCAGTGCAGCCACTGCGATCACCTGCGCTATTCCTATCATTCCTGCAAAAACCGAAGCTGTCCCGCCTGTCATGAATCCGATAGAAAGGCATGGCTTGAAAAAAGGCGGCGGGAGCGCCTGCCGGTTCCCTATTACCATGCCGTCTTTACGGTCCCCAGAGAACTGCATGAGATCATCCGGTCTCACCAGAAGATCTTCTATGCCCTCCTGATGGAGGCCGCAGCCCTTGCGCTGATGAAGCTGGCTTCCGACCCCCGCTATGTGGGAGGGAAGATCGGCATGCTTTTCGTCCTTCACACCTGGACGCGGGCATTGGTCTACCATCCCCATGTTCACTGCCTCATGCCAGCAGGGGGGCTTTCCCACGACAAACGATACTGGATTTATGCCCGGAAGAATTATCTTGTGCCGGTGAGAGCCCTGTCGGATATATTCCGGGCCACTTTCATTTCCCTGGCGCGCAGGAAACTTCCCGAGGCGGTCTTTCCGAAATCGATATGGAAAACCCGCTGGGTGGTCTACTGCAAATCCAGCGCCCATACAGCCGATAAAACCTGACCTATCTATCCCGATATATCCACCAAACCGCCATTACCAACAGCCGGATCCTTACCGCAGAGGGAGGAACGGTCACCTTCCGCTACAAAGATTCCCGAGAGTGCCGGTGGAAGACCATGACCCTGGAGGCAGCGGAGTTCATCCGCCGTTTCCTCCAGCATGTTCTTCCCCGAGGCTTCCACAAGGTGCGCTATTACGGCCTTCTGAGCCCCCGCAACCGGTGCCTCCTTGAACAGATCCGCCAGGAACTGACGGATCCCCCCACCGTTGAAGATGACCCCTTACCTTTGAACGGCGTTTCAAAAACCGAGATTCCCGCATCCTCCTTTCTCTGCCCGCTCTGCCACAAAGGATACCTGATCTCGATCATGACGCTTCCCCGCAGATGGAGGGCGCCGCCGTGACTTCACTCTGCCGCAATCCTCACAACCCGCTGTTTCCATCAACGGCCAACAATCTCATGGGGGTTCCGTTATCCCATCCGTGCGCCAAAACTCTGGAACCCGACCTTGTCTCCCCATCCCATGCCCCGATTCTTACCAGGATCCGTATCCCATATGACCACGTGATGCATAATATCTCCGATTTATTCCTTGATTTTAAAGAAAAAATCCCCCATAGTAGTTCACAAATCAACACATACGACGATTAAAACTCCAGAGAAGTGCAAGCCCCCCCGTGAGAGGGTTTGTTCAACTAAGTTTTTACGTCGGCTCCGCGCCGTAAAAACTTTTAATACGTTAATACGTTAGGCTATAAGAAGTGGATAAGGATATGCACTTCGAGATTCTTTTTCCCTCAACGCTCACTTAAATTGACCCACCCTAAAAGTGTATTATTGCGCGCGCAATATGAGAATATTTTCACTCAACTATCTGATTTTTAAGCATTGTGGCTATACCTATGCTTATATAACCTGAAGTACTCCTGCCTGGGTTATTTTTCCTTAGCATAAGTGGGTCAATTCCTATGAGTGTCAAAGTGAAATCCAGTGGACCGAAACAATTGCCTCGGGTCGCAGTATTCGTGAGCTGCGGAGGCTGAATGGCATTTATGGGAAGACGACCTGGAGAAAACGCAAGGGAATTGCTAAGATTAGATTGGAAGATGGGACATCAAGGCTTGCAGAACTCCACTGGTATGAAGGCCACGGCAAGGGAAGAAAGGAAACTAAAATCAAAAAATACTTGGAGTAAAAAGCAATGAGACAAAAATTTCTGCTTTGCATTGACAACGAGGGTTACGAAGCATCCTTGGAGATACGAAAGTTGTACGAGACGATTCCAGACAAGGAGGCTGAGCGTCACAACCAGGTAAGAATCATTGACGAGTCTGGAGAGGATTATCTTTACCCTTCCAGGTTCTTTGCACCTGTCAGGCTTTCAATGCAAACAAAAAACAGAATCCTCGAAAAAGCAGCCTAACAAGTCAATCAAGGCGACGGGGAATAGCCCCGTCGCCTTTTTGCGAGGGTGGTTGCCCCCGCGCCTTATTTCTAACGTTATATGCTACTAAAATTAAGAAATATGGAGGTATGAATTGTCTGTTCCCTCAACCACTTTCCCTTCCTGGCTGACTGAGTGGATGGAAGCACAGAAGATTGTCCTCTGGGGTGCGGCAGACCTTCGGGATTTTTCCACACCCCAGGATGAAACAGGACATTGTTTTGCTTTCGCCATTTCATGGGGTATTCCTATGAACCCTCAAATAATGGTCAGTATCCAGAACGGCCCTAACCAAACATACGCTGATGAGTATGCCACAGTGAACAACCGTATCAATGAATTATCAGGAGCGTTAGCAGCCGAGATCAAAGGCAGAGGTTTTCGAGCTAAACCGCTGGCAGCTTCGGATCGTACCGATACGGCTAATATCAAAGGGGAATTTCCCCACAAAACTGCAGCAACAAGAGCAGGGTTGGGCTGGGTCGGTCGTCATTGTCAACTTATCACGCGCCCGTTCGGATCATGGATTCGATTGGGAACCGTTTTCACCGACATTGAACTTCCATGTGGGCCACCAATAGAGAGAAACTTCTGTGGTCGTTGTATGCGCTGCGTAGAAGCCTGCCCTGCAAAAGCATTGAAAGGCAACGCGTGGTATCCAAGATTGTTACGTGAAGAGTTATTGGATGTACTGGCATGTGATCAATGGAAAAAGGAACACTACTTTCAGTACCACAAGGGACACAACTGCGGAATTTGCTCAGCAGTCTGTCCCTATGGATTAAAAGTGCTGAGAAAGAAGCCTGATAAAACATAACATCTGGATTATGCTAACGAACAAGCATATAACCAATAAGGATTGAGACGACTTGAAAAGTCGTTTCAATCCGTTGTTCAAGAAGCCCGGAGCGGCATTGCCTATTCATAGGGGTATTGCTTCTGTTGATTCAGTAGAGGGGGGCTGGGAAACATGAGAGCCGAAATGCGAAATGGGGTCATGCGAAATGGGGTCAGGCAATTGTAATAAAGTATTGACGGATTAGTCAGATTTTGCTATAAGAGGCGTATGGCTCGAAGACCAAGGATTTATTATCCCGGTGCCCTTTACCATGTGATTGCCAGAGGAAACCAAAGGCAAAAAATATTCCGGGAGGAAGTCGATTTTAAGACCTATCTCGCCTACCTTTCCGAATACAAATCCAAATCCAAATATTCTTTTTTTCTTTATGCCTATGCCTTGATGAAAACTCATGTCCACCTCTTGGTAGAGGTCAAGGAAACCTCTTTGTCGAAAATTATGCAAGTTCTTCAGTTCCGCTATACCCGTTATTTCAACAAGAGGTACAGGAAGATCGGCCACCTTTTTCAGGGTCGGTATAAGGCGATTTTGTGTGATAAAGACCCCTATCTTCTGGAATTAATTCGGTATATCCATTTGAATCCGGTGCGGGCTGGGATGGTAGAGGTTCCCGAAAAATACCCGTGGACGAGTCATTTAAGATATTTGGGAAAGGGCGAGGATAGTATTGTTCATTCAGGCCTCGTTTTGAGTCAATTCAGTCAAAAAAGATCACAGGCTCGCAAACGGTATCGGCAATTTATCTTGGATGGATTGGATGCAGGTCATCAAGAGAAATATTATAAGGTGAAAGATCAGAGGTATTTGGGAGAAGACGAGTTCGTTGACAAAGTCGAGGCTTTGAAGAAGAGGGAAGAGCTTTTTCTTTTGGAAATTTCGCTGGAAGAAATAGCCCGGGAGGTTATGCGTCAAATAGAGATTCCTCAGGATCGGTTGTATTCTTTGACGCGAGATCGGCGAGGGGCATTGGGTCGGAACTTGGTGGCCTACTTAGCGAGAAAATTGACCGGCACGCGAGTCAAAGAAATTGCCCGGTATTTTAACCGCGAGGCAATGACGATGAGCTTGGGGGTAATGAAAATCGAAAATCAGCTTCAGCGCGATATGGATTTGGCAGGAAGGGTGGAAATCATGGAAAAGAACCTGCGAAAAAGAGGAAAGAAAAAATACTTTATTACAATTGCCTGACCCCATTTTCCCA